>ENA-OQCS01000158-OQCS01000158.1-human-gut-metagenome-genome-assembly--contig:-NODE-158-length-34951-cov-2.276275_pt1 | contig 34951 bp, 48 predicted proteins | sample MGYA00242757_ERZ504575 | MGnify/ENA primary metagenome ERZ504575 (study PRJEB26092, sample SAMD00036297) | human gut metagenome | host: Homo sapiens | study: EMG produced TPA metagenomics assembly of... | reverse complement strand
AGCTCAGTTGGTAGAGCAGAGGACTGAAAATTCCTCGTGTCGCTGGTTCGATTCCGGCTCTGGCATTTGCTGCATAAAGCAGGATTCACATTTTTTGCCACAGCAATCCGGCAGGATCTCCTGTCTCCTATCGCAAAAAAAAAAACTCTGCACCGCATCCCCGGAAATTCCCGGATGGATACGGTACAGAGTTTTTCATCGCATAACTGCCCAAGAAAGCATTTTGTTTTTACAGATTTTTGATGACCTCCCATGCTTCATCATCAATTTTCTATCTCTGAAATAATACTGTTTATCTTCTTCGGTAATCTTCCGAATGACTTTACACGGATTTCCTGCTGCAATCGACCAGTCCGGAATGTCCTTTGTTACAACACTTCCGCCGCCGATAACAACGTTATCTCCGATATGTACGCCTGGTAAAATAACGGTATTTCCGCCAATCCAGACATTATCTCCGATGGTAACTTCAATGCCGTATTCATACGCACTGTTTCTTGCCGCCGGATGCACCGGATGACCTGCAGTATAGATGCAACGTTCGGCGCATCTGGCAGTTGTCTCCGATTTTTACCTTTGCCACATCGAGAATGGTGCAGTTATAATTTGCAAAGAAATTTTTTTCCAACCTCAATATGAAAGCCATAGTCACAGTAAAATGGCGGATTGACAAATGCACCCTCGGATTTTCCAAACAGTTCTTTTACAATGGCTGCGATTCCGTCAAAATCCGAACGGTCGATGGTGTTCAGTTTCTGCGTCAGTCTTCTCGCATTCATCTGCTGCTCCATGACCTCTGCATCGGAAATGTACGGTAACTGTCTGTCTCTTCTCTCTACGTTTTTCATTGTTCTGTATCCTCCCTGGTAATATTATTCACCCACTGATATTTTTTATAGTGTCTGTAAACGGCAGGAAGCTTAATCATTTCATCCAGATTCAGCAGGAAATAAACGACCATGACCGTTGTTCCGATCGTAATCGCCGCATAAAAGAGATTCAGGACAAAAGAAATCTGTGTGGCAAGCGAAACTGCGGACAGGGAATTCTGGTCCAGCATACCGACCATTAACGCATCGGACGCACTTACCAGTGCATTCATCAGGTTCTGTACAATCATCGGGATCAGCAGTGCAAGAAATTTCCGGTAGAATTCCGGATCTTTTTTCTTGATTTCCCTCTGATTTTTCATTTCTTTTTCCTTTTTTCTGTTTTATTCCATACACGTATATGTTATAATCATATTATCTTAGGTTTTGCGTTTTTTCTACGACAATATTCCTTATTTTTTATAATAATTGTACTTTTTCACGGAGGTTTTTATGATAAATGACCCAATTACAAAAGTCATGCAGGACGCATCCGAGATCGTCCGCTACGATGAAGTCGGCATTCCGCTTTATATCCGGGAAGGACTGCTTTCTTCCTATCCAGATCACCGGGCGCTCTGCCACTGGCATGAGGATATCGAATGGGTACAGATCCGCTCCGGTCAGATGAACTACTATATCAATGGAAAAAGAGTCCTTTTAAACGCCGGGGAGCGATTATCGTCAATTCCCGCCAGATGCACTACGGATATTCCGAAAACGGCCAGGAATGTGACTTTATCTGTATCCTGTGCCATCCGAAAATCCTCACCGCGAACAGCGTTCTGTACCAGTCTTATATTACGCCGGTTCTTTCGAATCCGGCTCTGGAATATCTTCATCTGAAGCCGGAAAATCCGGAAGATACTGAAGCGCTGCAGACCCTCCCGGAAATTCTCCGGCTGAAGAAGGAACAGCCAACCGCCTACGAAATCGAGGCTGCTGCTCTGCTTTCCTTTTGTGGTGCCGTCTTTTGCGCACGCATCCGATGATGCCGGACGCAACACCGCCGTCTCACAGGATCCAGATCTTCTGATCCAGCGCGATATGGTTTCCTATATTTACAGCCACTACAGTGAATCCATCAATCTGGAAGAGATCGCCGCCGCCGAAAAGTCTGCCGCAATAAATGCTGTCAGATTTTCCGCCGCTATCTTTGCCAGAGCCCGATTGATTTTCTGAATCATTACCGTCTGGAAGTGAGCTGTCATCTGCTAAACACAACCAAAATGTCCATCGCGGAAATCTGTACCGCATGCGGTTTCAATCATCAGAGCTTATTATTCCAAATCTTTCTGCTACTTACCATTGTACGCCGAGAGATTCCGGAAACGCGCAGAAGGCCTGCCAACATAACCTGATTTTTTTTCTGTACACGTTTTTTTGTTAAAAAAAGGAAGAATTTTGCTAGACATTTTTCCGATCCCTGTTATAATAAAATCACAAAGGTGTTGCGCTAAACCTAACCAAAACACTATATTTTCCATTTATTTTACAAGGAGGATGACATGGTAAAAAAATTTGTCTACGGAACCCCATTTGAAACCGAAGCTGTTGTAAAAGAGATCCCCTCTTCCGAAGGAAACCCGGATTATGGTACCTTCTCCACCGAGAACGGCTTCTCCTTCACTACAAAGCTTGCTGACGATGACATGGTATTCGGACTTGGCGAAGCCAATCGCGGCATCAACAAACGCGGCTTTCTTTACATCAGTGACTGCGCCGATGATCCAAACCACGTAGAGAGCAAAACCTCTCTGTATGCAGCACACAACTTCATCATCATCTCCGGCAAGACACACGTAGGATTCTTCTTCGATTATCCGGGCACCTGCGTTTCGATATCGGCTACACGACTTCCGATACAATGACCGTTTCCTGCGAAAACGCAGACCTCTACGTTTACATGATCACCGGTGATTCCGATCTTGATATCGTAAAACAGTTCCGCGGCATCATCGGACGCAGCTACATTGCTCCGAAGTTTGCTTTCGGTTACGGTCAGAGCCGCTGGGGCTACAAAACAGAGGATGATTTCCGCACGGTAGTGAAAAAATACCGCGAAAACCATGTACCGCTCGATATGGTTTACATGGATATCGACTACATGCAGGATTACAAGGACTTCACCGTAAATGAAGAACGTTTCCCGGATTTCGAGGGCTTTGTACAGGATATGAAAAAAGAAAAGATCCATCTCGTTCCGATCATCGATGCCGGTGTGAAAGTCGAAAAGGATTATGACATTTACGAAGAGGGCTGTGAAAAAGGCTACTTCTGCCGCCGTGAGGATGGATCCTACTTCGAAGCTACTGTATGGCCGGGCTGGACTCATTTCCCGGATGTCTTAAATGCCGATGCCAGAAAATGGTTTGGCGACAAATACGATGTTCTCGTTTCCAAAGGAATCGATGCCTTTTGGAATGACATGAACGAGCCATCCATCTTCTATTCTCAGGAAGGCCTTGCTGATTTCAAAGAGACTGCAAAGAAATACGTAAGGTGACCCGGAAGTTCCGCACTACATGTAGGTGGAAAGCTTCAGGCACTGGCAAACAACCATGAGGACTATAAACGCTTTTATCACAACGTAAACGGCGAACAGATCCGCCACGACAAGGTACACAATCTGTTTGGCTACAACATGACACGTTCTGCAGGTGAAGCTTTTGAACGAATTTCCCCGGATAAGCGAATCCTGATGTTCTCCCGTTCTTCCTACATCGGCATGCACCGTTACGGCGGAATCTGGACCGGAGACAACTGCTCGTGGTGGTCACACATCCTGCTGAATCTGAAGATGATGCCGTCCCTCAACATGTGCGGTTTCCTCTATACCGGAGCCGACCTCGGCGGATTCGGTGCAAATACCACAAGAGACCTGCTGCTCCGCTGGCTGGCACTTGGTGTTTTCACTCCTCTGATGAGAAACCATGCTGCACTCGGAACACGTGAGCAGGAACCTTACCAGTTTGAGCATATCGAAGACTTCCGCAACGTCATCGGAGTCCGCTACCGCCTCGTTCCGTATCTGTACAGCGAGTACATGAAGGCTGCTTTAAACGATGATATGTACTTCAAACCGCTTGCCTTCGTTTATCCGGACGACAAGCTGGCAAGAAATACAGAAGATCAGTTGATGATCGGTAATGAGATCATGATTGCACCGGTTTACACTCAGAATGCCATCGGCCGTTATGTATATCTGCCGGAAGAAATGATGTTTGTAAAATTCCTCGGCAATGGAAACATGTTCCAGGAGATTCTTCCGAAAGGTATCCACTACGTAGAAGTTGCCCTGAATGAGGTTCCTCTCTTCATCCGCAAAGGCTGCGCAATCCCGGTTGCCGATTTTGCAGAATCCGTACCGGATATCAAAGAGGAAAGCATCCGCATGGTCGGATACGAAGGCGCTTCCTATGAGCGTTATACCGATGACGGAGTTTCCCGTATCTGATACAGAAAACAGTTTTTGAATCATCTCCCCCTTTGCAGGAGCTTCCCGGAGCCATCAGGTTCCGGAAGCTCCTGCAGTTTTTTCACGCAAAAAGGCGGGAACCCTCTATGTTTCTCCGGGTTCCGCTTTTTTCTTTTCGCTTTATTCTGTTTTAGGCAGCCGCACCTCTACGACGGCTCCGTAATTTTCATCCATATTGGAGCACGTAATGCTCGCCCGTTCGCCGTACATCAGCGCCAGGCGGCGTTTTATATTGGAGATGCCGACATGGTGACGGCCGTGGTAGATGATAGGCGTGTCGTTTTCGATTGCATCCAGTGCCTCTTTCGAAAATCCGTTTCCGGTGTCGGAAATACAGATGTAGAGGTACTCACCGTCCTCGTACGTCTCGTTTGTGAGATATAGGGAAATCTCACTCTTCCGGTCCAGGGATACACCGTGTACTACGGAGTTTTCCACCAGTGTCTGCAGCAGAAGAGACGGAACCTTCCATTCTCCGATATCACCATCCGTCGTTGCTTCAAAGGAAAAGGCTTCTTCTCCGTACCGCAGCTTCTGGATGCGGATATATGCCTCAATGTGTTCCAGCTCTTCCTCCACATCGCGCTGCTTCTTGGAATCCTGGAAAATGTAGCGCATATAGTCGGACAGCACCGTTGTGATCTCAACGATCTCGCCTTCGTTATTCTTATCCGCAATGCCATGGATCAGGCTCAGGCAGTTCAGAAAGAAGTGTGGCTTGATCTGTTCCTGCGTGTATTCCAGCTCGGCTTTCTGTTCGGCAAGCTCTTTTTCGTAGATCGCAATTTTCAATCCCTGTATTTTCCGCAGCAGCTCCTTGAATTTGCCGCTCACAGACTCCAGCTCTAACAGATTGTTGCTTCCATCGTCATTCAGACTCTGCTCTTTTTCCAGCTCCTCCAGTTTTTGTCCGAATTTTTCCAGCGGTTCCAGAATCCGGTGGTAATATGCTGTAATTTCCAATGCGCAGACAATCAGAAGAACCGCGATCAGGACGACAAATGCAATCTGCATAATCAATACATTCTCAAGAATACCTCCTCCCGGCAGAACCATAAGATTGATTTTTCCGACCGTGCCAAGCTGGTAGGAATAGACCGTCGCATTTTTCTCCTTCTTCTTTCTCGCTTTGGAAAAATCGATAATCTCATTCTTATATTTTTCCGATGTGTCTGCCTGCGTCATCACGCGTCCTCTGGCATCTACCATAAACGGAATGACATCATACTCCTCTGTTTTGGCGCGGATGGTTCGGAAAATCAGATTCAGATTGATGACACAGCCGATGACTTTCTTGTTTTTCGCGTACCAGCCGACAATATAGTCGTCATCGCCAATGTAATCACGGTCCATTGTGTGCTGATCGAATCCCTGGATGTCATAATCTGCAGATAGGACATCAGCATCTGATTCAGCGTTGTCATTCCCTTACTCTCGGTAAACATAGTTCCGCTGTCCGTAATCAGAACATTGGCTTTCTGACCGTAGACGAAGAAGGTCTGTACCTCATGGTAACGGATTTTCAGCACACGGTTTCGCTCCCGCAGCGTCTGCTCCATTTCATAATACTGAGCATCTGTCGATGTTATCTGATCCGGGATTTCTTTGATATTGCTGTCAGAATCCAGCAGATAGATCAGTTCACTGTTGATCTGCGACATATCACGGTTGATCTGATCGACATAGAGCTTTGCCGTATCGGCAATATATTTATCTGCCAGCTTGCGGTTTTCCCAAACGCCCCAGAGCAGGCAGACAACAAGCCCCATCAGGACCAGAAAAACCGGAGTTCCAAGCCGCAGGGACGTATCCTTCAAACTGCGTATTCGAACGCTATGCAGCATCCTTCGTTTTCCTTTCTGCCAGAGATTCATAAGCGCATCCACCCCTCCTTTTTTCTTTCTGCAGAGCGACTGCCGGACGCCGCACCTTACCGCGCAGCTCCGGCAGTCCTTTTACACTCACGGAATGCATTTGCAGCTATGTTCTTTGTAACACAGCCCATTATACCATATTTTCCGGCTTTGTCCATGCAGAGTCCGTGTTTCACATGGCAAGAACAGGATTTCTGTTCCCCGTTCGCCTGGTACCGGTGAACGGGAACATTCTCTTATTCAGAGAAAATATTCAGCAGCTTTTCTGCATCTGCTCCTTCCTTTACGAATACCGGAATAGTATCCATCGGAGCAGCAACCGTTACCTTCTGTCCTCCCTCATACTTTTCTCCGGTCCATACGTTAAACCATGTCGTTCCGGCCGGAAGATAAACCTCGCGCTCCGTTACGTGATCCTCCATCACAGGTGCAACATAGAGATCCGGTCCGAACAGATAAGCGTCCTCCACATTCCAGCTCTCCGGATCTGTCGGGAAATCATAGAAAACAGGCCGCATCACCGGGGTTCCGTCCTCATGTGCTTTCTTCATCTGTACCCGGATATAATCTCTCAGGCGCTCACGCAGGAAAATGTATTTCTTGGAAATTTCATATGCCTCATCACCAAAGCTCCAGATCTCATTGTCACTGCCGGATCCGATCTGTTCTGCACCGTAGCCCTCCTGTGGGTTGCGGTTTCCGTGCAGACGCATGACAGGGCAGAAGCATCCGTACTCAAACCAGCGGATGTACAGACGATGGAAATCCGGGTCATCGGTTCTTGCGCCGTGGAAGCCGCCGATATCAGTGGTCCACCACGGAATACCGGCAACCGCCATGTTAAGACCTGCCTGTACCTGGCGCCGGAAGCACTCAAAGGTACTTACAATATCGCCTGACCATACGAGTGCACCATATTTCGCGCTGCCTGCCCAGGCAGAACGGATCAGGCTGATTGGCATAGTATCGCCTTCTGCCGTCATGCCGTCATAGAACGCTTTCAGATAATATTTCGGATAAATATTTCCGACCTCCTGTACGCTTCCGAGCTGATAGCGGTAGTTCTTGAAATCATAAACGCTGTATTCCGGCTCTGCCACATCCAGCCAGAAGAGCTTGGCACCCTGATCATAATAATTTTTCTTGATCTTCTCCCAGACATATGTTCTTGCATCCGGGTTAGTCGCATCGAAGAAAACTTCATTTCCGCCGCAGAGCATCGTCAGCGGTACACCGTGCTCCGTGCGAACCAGATAACCCTTCTCTTTCATCTCCTCGAAGTTTTCGGAATAAATGTCAACGGTCGGCCATACCGACACAACAACCTGAATTCCCATCTCCTTTAATTCGCGGCACATGCCCGGCACATCCGGCCAGTATTTCGGATCAAATTTGAACTCGCCCTGCTTCGTCCAGTGGAAGAAATCGACGACAATCACATCAAGCGGCACACCGAGTTCTTTGTATTTTCTTGCTACAGACAGAAGCTGTTCCTGATTCCAGTAGCGGAGCTTACACTGCCAGAAGCCCATGCCATATTCCGGCATCATCGGCGGTTTTCCGGTCAGCGTCATATAATTCTCCTCGATCTCGGCAGGCGTATCACCTGCAATCACAAGATAATCGATTTCTTTCCCGGATTCCGTTACCCATTCCGTTCCATTATTCGCAAACATCACCTGTCCGACGCCCGGATTGTTCCATAAGAAGCCGTAGCCGATACTGGAAAGATAGAACGGAACACTGACCTGTGAGTTTCTCTGTGCCAGCTCCAGCATACAGCCCTTCAGATCCAGCTCATGCTGCTGATACTGTCCCATTCCGAAGATTTTCTCACCTTTTCTTGCTACAAACCGCGCTACAATACGGAAATTATCCCCGACGCCGTTGCTGTACTCGCGTCCCATGATGTTGAGCGGCATGCTTTCCTCATCGCGCAGACGGCGGAAATGCTCCTTTAACAGAACTCTTCCATCCTCATGATAGAACGTAATGACGCTGCCAGAATCAATCACTGCATGAAGCTTTCCATTTGTGATTTTTCCGTAGGAAGTATCCGTTCCCTCATACATATTGGCAAAGCTCCGCCTTTTGCTGATGGATCCTCAAAGATTTCAACCTCTCCCGCATGCGCGTCCTTTGCTTCCAGCGCCCAGTCGCGGCCGGTAAAGCTTCGATTTTTTGTCGCGCGTACACGCAGTGCATCTTTTCCCCACGCTTCGATGCAGACGGTCTCGCCATCGTAAGAATAAATTAACTTACCCTCTTTTTCCCAAAACATGTAAAAATCCTCCTTTTGTCAAAAACGCAGGTCATTTCTGGCCTGCCGTTTCTCCTGCTGTTTGGCACTTCAGACATTGACCCGCCGGATCAACGCCTGCTTCTTACAGGTAATATTTTTTTCTGTTTATTTTGCCAGATTTTCTTTGTATGCATTGTAAGCATCTGTCTGAATCTGAAGGAACTCGTCAATGCCCATAGCTTTCAGCTGATCGATGTAGGAATCCCACTCATCATCAATGCCGCCGTCTACTACCCAGTGCGCATACTGTGCTTCTACATATTTATAGATATCGGTTCCGATTGCCGTGATTCTGGAAAGGTCTTCGTCGGTATACTGAACCATCGGGAATCCACAGTTTTTCTCAGTATCAACGTATTTCTCATTGATCGCATCATCGGCCAGTTTGACACCGTCGCCCTGATCCTCCGGAAGAGAAACTTGTCATAGAAATCCTCGTTCATGTATTTTGGTCCGAAGTCACGTAAGGAGTTGGACCATGCGGAAGTATCCAGAGAAGATCCATCGCTTGGCACATCTACATTGTAGGTTCCGTCGCCATTGTCTGTGATCTGGCTTCCGATCGTACCATAGAAGGTCTGTAACGATGCAAGATCGGTGTAAAATTCATCCGCCCATTTCAGCAGGGTGTCAGGATCTTTACAGTCTTTGGAGATCATGAGCTCACGGTCGGAGATATCAAGGTAATTGGTTGCTGCTTCTACGTAGTGGTTTCCATCGTAGCCTTCTACTGCCTCAAGAGTCTTAAACTGATTTACGTTCGGACCAACCTGGGCGTCTGCAGTCCATCCAAAGATAAGACCTACCTGAGAACCGCCATCAGCCTGCTGTTTTGCTGTCTGCATAGAGCCATCCTGTGTGAAGTACTCTGGGTCAACAACGCCCTCTTCCCATAACTGACGCATCCATTTTACTGCTTCTTTGTAATTTTCTTCCATCGGCATGAAGACCGGTTTTCCTTCGCCATTCAGTCCCATGTAGTTTCCGTCACGGCTTACCATGGTTCCGAACGGGGAAAGGATGTGGCGCAGATCGCCGCTTAACAGTCCGCTGCTTGCCGCATTTGTGATACCGATCTCGTTGGTCGGATCGCCGTCGCCGTCAGCATCTTCTGTCGCAAATTTAACAAGAACCTCTTCCAGTTCTTTATAGGTCTTCGGAGTTTCCAGTCCTAAGTTATCCAGCCATTCCTGGTTGATGCACATAACATCGCCGCAAACCTTCGGACGAAGCGGAAGCTTCTTCGGTAAGCTGTAGATTCTTCCGTCACGGCTGGTGCAGACTGCTTTCAGTTCCGGATCAGCCTCAAAGGCTGCTTTCAGGTTTGGCATATCTTTTTCGATCAGATCTGTCAGATCCAGGAATGCCGATTTGTTCTGTGCCATATCTGCCTGTGTTAAGCAGATGGAGCCAAGAAATGCATCCGGGAGGTCTCCGGAAGCCAGCAGCAGAGATTTCTGCTCGGACCAGTCACTGTTGTAATAAACCTGCCAGTCGATGTTGATATTCATCTTGTCCTCGATTTCTTTCATGACGCCTTCATGCAGGAAATCGGTCGGCCAGGTATCGGTCCATCTTACTGTTGCAATTTTGTAGGTTGGGCGGTCACTGGTATCTGTCGTGTCACTGGCAGAAGATTCTGTCTTTGCAGAACTTGCTGCAGTGCTTCCACTCGTACTTTCCGTTCCTCCATTACTTCCACATCCTGCAAGCAGTCCAGCTGCCATTGCGGCCGAAAGAGCAACGCTCCAGGCCATTTTTGTTTTCTTTCGCATCATCATCTCTCCTTTATGATTTTTATTTGCAATACTTCTCTCCTATCCGCAGGATCAGCCTTTCAGTGATCCGAGCATAACACCCTGATTGAAGTATTTCTGCACTAACGGGTACATACACATGATCGGCGCGGAGGAAACCACGATGATCGCGTATTTGATAAGATCGGCCATCTGCTTTGCCTCAACGGCTGCAGCGCCGGTACTCATGCACTCATGGTCTGATTGCCGACCAGAATGCTTCGAAGGACAATCTGCAGCGGCTGCAGACTTTCGCTTCGGATATAAATCAATGCATTAAAGTAGGAGTTCCACTGTCCTACTGCTGCCCACAGGGCAATAACAGCGATAACGGCTTTGGAAAGCGGAAGCACAATCTTGAAGAAGAATCCAAGGTATCCACATCCATCCAGCTGCGCCGCCTCCCAGAGATCCTCCGGGATACTGTTGTTGAAGAACGTTCGTCCTACGATGATGTAATACGTTACAACGGAGAACGGAACAACCATAACCCAGAAGGTGTCCAGCAGATGAAATCTCTGTACTGCCAGGTAGGTTGGGATCAGACCGCCGGTGAAGAACATCGGGATCAGGTAAAATGCTGTGAAAAATCTTCTTCCATACAAATGCTTTCTGGAAAGCGCGTAGGAAGCCGGAACATTGACAACGAGTGTCACAAGCGTTCCCATAATTACGTAAGCAATCGTATTACGGTAGCCGGTCCACAGCTTTGCATAGCTCGCCAGCTGTTTGTATCCTTTGAAGTTAACTCCTTTCGGAAGGAACATAATCTGTCCGTTGGATACGGCTGCCGGATCACTGAACGATGCAATGATGATGAAGTACATCGGATACAGGGTGATGATGATCAGAAGCACGCCGATCGTATACAGGATGATATCGAAAATCCAGTCTTCTCTGGATTTCTTTACTTTATTTGTTGATACTGCTTTTGCTTTACTCATATCTTTGCTCTCCATTCCTATGTAGGCTCAAAATTCTGTCAGATCAGTGAGGTATCACTCATTTTACTGGAAATGAAGTTGACTGCCAGAAGAAGAATCAGGTTGATAATGTTGTTGAACAGGCCAATTGCAGCGGAAAGGCTGTACTGGCTGCTCACAAGACCCATCTTATACACATAGGTGGAAATGATCTCACTTGAGGTACTGTTCAGTGTATTCTGCAGCAGGTAAACCTTCTCAAATCCAACGCTCATGACGCTTCCCATTCTCATGATAAACATGATGGTTGCCGTCGGCAGCAGAGCCGGAACATCGATGTGGATCATTTTATGCCATTTGTTGGCGCCGTCCATCGTTGCCGCTTCATACAGGGTCGGGTCTACAGAGGAAAGTGTTGCGATATAGAGGATACTGTCCCATCCTACATGCTGCCATGCCTCAGACCATACATAAATGTGTGGGAATGCTTTTGCACTTCCCATCAGGTTCGGGAGCTTGAATCCAAGCACTCCCACCAGCTTTGCGATAATACCTGTACTCGGGGAAAGGAACAGGATCAGCATTCCGGCCATAACAACGTGGAGATAAAGTGCGGCAGGTAGGTTGATACCTGGAAGAATTTTTTAAACTTCTGTGCCTTCATCTGGTTAACCAGCAGTCCCATGATAACCGGGAGCGGGAATGTTACCGCGATGGTGTAAAGACTGATGATAATTGTGTTTTTAATGGTCAGACCGAACTGATAGGAGTTAAAGTACTGTTTGAAGTATTTCAGTCCAGCCCAGCTGCTTCCCATAATTCCATCCGCAGGTGTAAAGTTTTTAAATGCAATCACAATTCCGTACATCGGGTAGTACGTAAACAGTGCAAAAATGATAATGGAAGGAAGCATCAGTAAATATAATGGCCTGCTTCTTCTCACTCCCTCTACAAATCCTATGGAACTCTTCTTTTTGGTTTTACTATGGTTGGCGCTCACATATCATCCTTCTTTCCTTTAGATTTCTTTTTCTCGTCTCAACCGATGAACATATTATACAAAAACTCGCCTCATTTTTCTAACATTTTCCGGCAGTCTGTATATTTAAAAAAAAGACGTTTTCGCAACGTCTTTTTTAAGTAAATCTGTTTTTTGTTATCTATCACGTTTTTTTGTTATTGACACCATTTTTTTGTTATTTCTGACGGCTCCGGTATTCATTTGGCGTACATCCAACCAGCTCCCGGAACGTTTTACTGAAATAGGAAAAATTTCCGTACCCGACTTCCATCGCAATTTTGCTAATCGGCAGGATGATGTGCGCAAATATTCTTTTGCCCGTTCAATTCTGCGCTCGGCGATATAATTTGGCAACGACATTCCCGTCGTTTTCATAAAAAGTTTGGAAACATAATCTTCCGAAAGAAAGACTTTTCCTGCCAGCACCGGCCGTGAGAGATCTTCTCCCAGATTCTGTTCAATATATTTTTTCAGCTGATCCACCACATTGTCGCTGTGTGTTTCGCTCTTTTTCTGTCCCTCCAGTACAGCAAACAGATATTCGATAAATTCCCGGCTTCCAACTACAGAAAGACAGGCTTCTCGTCTTCTGTGCTCGAATTCTTCTCTTTCAAAAATCTGTTCAAAAGCGATTCCACGGTCTTTTAAATAGCCATAAACCGTCTGAACCAGTTCTCCGATAAAACGAACGGTAAAATCTTTTCGCATTCCACCCGCAGCCCGGCGCTGTGTAATATAGCCCTGCAGAGATTTCCTTACCTGCTGCACAGAGTCCGTCTGCTCCATTTCTGCAAGATACGTTTTCCAGGATGGCTTTTGATATTCACGTTCCACAAAGTACCAGCGGTCTTCGTACAAAATTCCTGTCTCATCCGGCACGGCGTATTTTTCGATTTCTTCCAGTTTATCCCGGCTTTTTGGAATCTCTTCCAGCGTAACGGGTTTTCCCATATAGGTACAGAATCTTGCCGGAACCGCACCGGAAAGACACTTTCTCCATTCCTCCAGCTTTTCTTCATCCCCTGCATTTCGGATCACGTTCCGCAGTACAATCGCCCACTCCAGATCACTGGCATGGACAATGGCTTCCACACGCCGCCCTCTTGTTTCAAAAATTCTGTCGTGACATTCTCAATCACAAAATTCTCCAGACTGATTTCTTTTTTATAATATTCTTTCGAAGGAATCTCCAGAACACGCAGCTGGATCAGGCAGAATTTTTCTTCCGGATCGTCATATTTCTTTTTTGCCTGCTCGATCCAGTATTCTTCCTGCATACACTGGATCAGAAGATCTTCCCATAGTTTCTTTTCTTTCTGTTCTGTATTTTCCTGTGCTTTTGTCTTCTGCTGTTTTTCCTTTACAATCTCGACCAAACGAAGAAGCGCGATTTCCAGATCTGTATTGGAAATCGGTTTCAGAAGATACTCTCTGGATGAAAGTTTCAGCGCCATCTGTGCATAGGCAAAATTTGCATAACTGCTCAGGAAGGCACATTCGATATCCAGTTTTTTATATCGGATCCATTCGAGCAGTTCCAGCCCGTTTCCCTGTGGCATGTCGATGTCACACAAAAGCATTTCGATTGGATATTCTTCCAGCAGTTTTTGCGCCTGGCGGATATTGTTTGCCGTAAAAACCATATCGATTCCGATTTTACTCCAGTTCACAGTCTCTTCCAGCTTATCGACCAGCAGCTTATCATCATCCACGATCAGAATAGTAATTGCCATAAAAAAGCCCCCAATATTTTTTAAGGCCAGCCGGCAGATTCCACTTACATAGAATATTCTGCCAGTTGGCCTGCTTAAAAACTATTATATCCTTTTTATTCTTTTCCGTCAAAGCAATAGGTACACATTTTGCACTTCGGCAGTCCAATGGATTCTACCAGATCATCGAGGCGGTGATACCGGAGGCTGGTAAAGTTCTGACGGCGGCAGATTTCCTGGCACATGGATTCGTAGCGGTCGCTCTTCGGATCTGCATATTCCTCCAGTGTTTTTTCTGCATTTTCTCCTTCTTTTTCGAGGATGATCCGTCTGGTAATCAGATCAAGCTCGGATTTGGAACGGGAAAAGTTCAGGAACTTGCATCCATACAGCAGCGGCGGGCATGCCGGGCGGACATGAACTTCTTTTGCACCGCTCTGATACAGAAACTCAGTCGTCTCCCGAAGCTGTGTACCGCGCACAATGGAATCATCAATCAAAAGCAGCTTTTTCTGATCAATCAGTGCCTGTACCGGAATCAGTTTCATGCGTGCGATCAGGTTTCTCTGCTCCTGATTGGTCGGCATAAAGGAACGCGGCCAGGTCGGAGTGTATTTGATAAACGGTCTTGCAAATGGAATTTTAGACTCATTGGCGTAGCCAATCGCATGGGCGATACCGGAATCCGGCACACCGGCAATGAGATCCGGGTGAACATCACTTCCCGCATCACGTTTTGCAAGCATGGCACCACAGTGATATCGCATCTCCTCGACGTTAATCCCCTCGTACGATGCTGTCGGATAGCCGTAGTAAACCCACAGGAAAGAGCAGATTTCATCTCCTCCTGCGGCGGAACAAGCATCTCCACGCTCTCCGGTGTGATAAGTCGATCTCTCCAGGTCCCAGTTCATGATAATCGGTATAGCCAAGATTCAGGTAAGCAAAATTTTCAAAGGAGGCACAGTAAGCGCCCTCTTTTTTACCAATGACAAGTGGCGTACGGCCTTTTTTATCACGGGCGGCGTAAATTCCGTCTTTCGTCATCAAAAGCAGCGTCATGGAGCCATCCACCACATCCTGCAGATGACGAATACCTTCCGTAATCGTTTTTTCGCTGCAGATCAGAGATGCTGCCAGCTCTGTGGCATTGATCTGTCCGGTGCTCATTTCCTGGAAATGCGTCCGTCCGTTTCCATAAACATTCTCCAGGAGCTTGTCCATGTTGTTAATCTTTCCAACGGTTGTAATCGCAAAGCTTCCAAGATGTGACTGGATCAGGAGCGGCTGCGGTTCATAGTCGGAAATGCATCCGATACCAAGATGGCCTTCCATCTCTGCTACATCGCGCTCAAATTTTGTACGAAACGGGGAATTTTCTATATTGTGGATTGCACGGCTGAAACCATTTGCTCCATAGGTCGCCATTCCTCCTCGTCTTGTACCGAGATGAGAATGATAATCTACTCCATAAAACAGTTCCAGCGTACAGTTTTCTCTTGATGCAACTCCAAAAAAGCCTCCCATTTGTCGTTTACCTCTCTTTTGTATTTTTTCTCCCTTGTGATGCGAAACGTATCGGTAATTCGGGCCATGGTCCTTTTACACCGTTTCGATTTGCACATACTTTCTTTTCTGTTATAGTGTAACACGATTTTTCCCGGATTGTAAGTTTTTCTAATAAATTAGCTCACGAAAATAACTCACGTTAATAAATCATTTTCTGGCTGTTTTCACAAATTTTCCCGGATATGGTCGATAAACTTCGTTGCGGCAAGGCTGAATGGCTGTTCTCTTTTCCAGGTAAAAACACTGCGGCAGATGATCGGCGGATCTAAGAATCGTCCGACAATCTCGTCTTCCTTCCATAGTTCGGAGACTCCCTGCACCGTAATGAGATACCCGAGTCCCTTCCGAACCATTTTTGCTCCATTTGTCGGCATATTACAGGTAAATCGGATGTTCAGCTTCTGATAATATGCTCCGAACCAGTTGGTAATTTCATTTTGCACATCCTGTCTTCTTGGCAGAATCAGCGGAAGATCTTTTAAATCTTCCGGATGTACGACTTCTTTTTGTGCCAGCGGATCATCCGGACGCATCAGCACCTGCTGCCGCTCCCCTTCTTTCAGACGCACAAACTCATATTTTCCCACATCAACCGGCTCCAGAAGCAGTGCAACATCCATCAGACCACGATCCATCTGCTCCTTCAATACATCTGCGGTTCCCGTCACCAGATCGAACGTCACGTTCGGATATTTTTGGCTGAAGTTTCGATCAGATCTGCCAGAACATTCACAGACCTTGTCTCTCCGCATCCGATTGTCACACGTCCGTCGATCAGTGCTTCCTGCTCTGCCAGTTCTTTTTCTGTCTTATCAATCAGCCCGATAATTTCTTCTGCCCTGCGGCGCAGCAGGACCCCCGCATCTGTCAGCCGGATTCTCCTAGTTCCCCGTTCAAACAGGATTACCCCCAGTTCTTCTTCCATCTGGGACAGCTGACGGCTTAGGGTTGGCTGCGTGATATGCAGGACCTCTGCCGCACGGCTGATGTTTCTTCCCGTGCTACGGCAAGAAAATAGCGAAGTACTCTTGTTTCCATATGTCTCCCTCTCGTTTTATTTGTTTCGTTTTTTATTTCTTTCCTGAAGCATATTTGAAAAAGGCTTTTTGCAAACTGCAGAAATGTTTTTCAAACACGCTTTGCTTTTGGGAAAGAATTTTCTTTCTTCTACTATATCGCTTTTTTTGTTTTCTGAAAAGAAAGTATTGATTCTTTTTTTCAAGTATGATACCTTGAAATTATTGCGTACAGAGGTTCTGCGTTAAACTTAACGAAAATTTTCTGTACCTGCTTGCTATCTGCAGAAATCCGAAATAAGCATATCTTTTCTTTTTTCTGATTTCTTACGATGATTTTTTTATTAGGAGGGTTTTACTATGGTTTCACTTTTGCTGCCTGTCATTTATCTGGCATTCATCAGTCTTGGACTGCCGGATTCCCTGCTTGGCTCTGCGTGGCCGGTCATGTACCAGGAACTTGGAACTTCCGTTTCCGCAGCCGGTATCATTTCCATGATTATCTCTGCCGGAACAATTGTTTCCAGTCTGAACAGTGACCGGCTGAACACACGGTTTGGCACCGGAAAGGTCACCGCTGTCAGTGTTCTGACAACCGCTGTGGCACTGTTTGGTTTTTCCATCAGCCATTCTTTCTGGGCCTGTGCCTCTGGGGAATTCCCTACGGTCTCGGCGCCGGAAGCGTCGATGCCGCTTTGAATAACTACGTTGCGCTTCATTATAAGGCGCGCCATATGAGCTGGCTGCACTGCATGTGGGGTGTTGGCTGCAGTACCGGCCCTGTTGTGATGAGCTGGGCAATCAGTCACCTGAACTGGAACAAAGGATATCTCATCATTTCCATTTTCCAGATTGTGCTGACATTGGTTTTGTTCTTAAGCCTTCCTCTTTGGCAGAAACCTGCCGGAGCTGCCGAAGAGGATACCTCTGTTCCGGCGGAGCGGAGTTTTTCCAGTCTGATCCGTGTTCCTGGTGTCAAAGAGGTGCTGATCTGCTTTTTCTGTTACTGTGCAGTGGAATCTACTGCTGGCATGTGGGCTGCAAGTTATTGTACGCTGTTCCGCGGTATTGATGCACAGCGTGCCGCAAGCTGGGCCAGCCTGTTTTACATTGGTATTACCATCGGACGTTTTATCTGCGGTTTCGTTACCATGAAGCTGAACGATCAGAATATGATTCGTCTGGGACAGTTTTTCATCGCCGTTGGTGCGGTTCTGATGCTGCTGCCGTTTGGCGATTCCCTTCTTTTTATCGGCCTGATCCTGATCGGATTGGCTGTGCGCCGATTTATCCTTCCATCATTCACGAGACACCGGCAAACTTCGGTGCCGACTTAAGCCAGGGAATCATCGGCATCCAGATGGCCTTTGCTTACGTCGGAACCTGCCTGATGCCGCCGGTTTTCGGTGTTCTCGGCCAGCATATTTCCTTCGGACTGTATCCGGTATTCCTGATGGCCATTTTGATTCTGATGGTTGTAATGGCAGAGCGGATGCACCGCGTAACGGCGGAAAAGAGAAATTCTTATAAAGCCAACTATTAATCCAATTATTCTGCAGCAGAATGGTCCCCTTGGATCAAACTCTGATATACTGCGTACAAAAGTACATCTGATCAGGTTACTCCCTGATCAGATGTACTTTTTGTAAATTTCGGAAATTTTTTCAAGCACGCTCCGCTTCAAACTCTTTCACCACATCCTCCAGCAGGTTTCTGATCTGCAGGTGCTGCAGACATACTTCTCACATTTTCCGCATTTCACGCAGTCTGATGCCTTTCTGCCCGGTGCAGTATATACAAGATTGTGATAAGAAATACTGATACATCACGCCAATTTTCCTGTTTCATTCCTCAATCATGCCAAAGACATCTTCAATCTCGCCCATATACAGATAATGGAGATCGCCATCTTTATATAAAGTATCGCGCGTAAATTCCGGCAGATCTTCTTTCTCCATTCTGACCGCATAGATTTTTTTGCAGACAAAGGTCAGCTCTGCCTCTTCAAATCCAACCGCATTTCCCAGCATCTTCGGTGTCAGACTGGTCAGACTGATCTTATCCGGCACATCATTTCCCGATTTTGATCCCAGGATTCCAAGATCCTTCCGATATTTCTCTGGAAAAAAGCAGACCGTAAACTCGTCTTCCTTCTGCAGAATCTGATGCGTCCGGCGGCTTTCCCGGATAAATACGGTAATGATCTGCTTTCCTTTCTTTGGCGGTCCCCAGATCGTCCCCATCGTACCCCATCCGATCGTCATCGTATTATACTCCTTGGCGTACCCGCAGTACACAAACCCCAGCGGTCATCAAAAATAGAAAACACATCATACTTTGCGGTTTTAAAATTCTCCATCGTAATGTTCATACTACATTCCCCTTTCGCTGATTTGCTTTGTTATCCTTAGCATACCGTACGTAGTAACTACCGGGCAAGAACTTTTTTCGAAGCCTTGAATTTTATAAAACAGGGAATTTTTTTATTTTAGAAATTAAGAATTGTATGTTATACTAATGAACGTTGCCACTCCCAGACAGGCAGAGAAGGGAGGGTTGACAGTGCAAGAACTATTCATTTCATTTTTTCTTTCCGTTATGGCAAGTATAGTAGCCTACTATATCTGCAAATGGCTGGACGGTAAGAAATAACTGGCAGCCAGCCTAAGGTTTAAGCCGCCTTGCCCAAAAGGCACAGAAAGCCCCACGAGTTGCAGCTCGTGGGGCTTTTGTTGACTTTGCAAGCCATTCATTTCATTGCCTATCGGCATTATAGCATATGAAAATTTAAAATGCAATATTCTTAAGTTTTAAAAATAAGATTTCTTTTTCATCTATTTTTCCACAACGCAAAAACCGGAATGCTTACACATTCCGGTTTCCAGCAGAGCGCGAGACGGGATTCGAACCCGCGACCCCAACCTTGGCAAGGTTGTACTCCACCCCTGAGCCACTCGCGCATTTATTAATTTTTATCTTGCTAAGTGCTCGCTGCACCTTACAAATGATACTATACAGGAACTCCCCTCATTTGTCAATACCTATTTTTCAATTTTTCAAAAAAAATCAAAAAGTATCTACGATTCCCTCAATTTTCGCTCTCCATCAGACACCCGCACAGCTGTCTTCCCCCCACAAATTCACACCGAACCACCCTCCTGACGAATCCAGACTCCTTTCCATCCGTCCTCCCAACCCCACATGCTCACGCCGATCCGCCTCCTGGCGGATCCAGACGCTTTACCCCCGTCCCCACCGTCAGACCTCGCGTGGCTTCGTACCTGCGGTGCAGCGGGCATAGAAAAAGAGGGCAAGAACTGTGAGCGCAGAAGGGGCCCGGAAAAATGGGATGACCTCTGGTGCACAATACCAGAGGTCAAAACGCACTGATCGGGAAACCATCAGGTTTCCTGACGAATTGCGTTGATTCTCATTTTTCCGGGCCCCTTCCACGCCACAAGTTCCGCCCTCTTTTTCTCGCCCGCTGCACCGCAGGTACGAAGCCACGCGAGGTCGTCCGTATTCACCTCTACGCCTTCAGAATCGCGCTCAGCACATACTGATTATTTGAGAAGTTTTTCTGCGAAATATCCCCGAGTCTGATCAGGTCAACATCCAGCCACAGCTCCTCTGCTGCCACCATCATATTTGCAAACATAATCCCGAAATTCACCTCATCCCACTTCCGAAGCTTCTCCACACTGTGCTTCTTCGAGAAATATGAATCCTGTTATCATACACCACAAATCTCCACGGCTGGCTGTTCATACTGGATGGCGACAGTCTCGCCGCTTCCAGCATCTGCGTCATCCACTGTCGCGGCACCTCTTTGAACACACAAAGATCCTCCAGCGGCAGTCTCTTTGCTTCACTTTGCCGTCTCGTATGCGAACCATGACTCTTACCAAAAGCGACGATCCCCACCAGCCGCTTTCCGTTCTTCTCAAGCTCCGCCTTTTTCACACGATTACTTCCGATAAAGCAGGTTCCCAGTCCGATACTGCACAGATACAGCACCATCTGTTCCATAATATAACCCACGTTCATCAGATATCGTTCTGACTCCTCCGAATAAAAAGCCATATAATACGGCGCCTTCACACTGAACATACTGAGCATTCTCTCCTGCCCTTTTCTGTTGTCCAGAATCGCCATATCCACACCGATGCCCGAAAACAGTGCCGGCATCTCCTTATAATGCTCCCAAATCTTATCCAAAGTCTGCGGCGGAAGCGTATCAAAACAATAATTCCTTACTGATTTTCTAACAAAAATAGCCTCATATAAATTCATACTCTCACCCTTACTTCATCTGCTATCCGTCTGTTTTTGTTACAGTTCACTGCTGAATGAACAGTAATATTTCTTTCATAGCCGGCCGCGGCCCGCTCCCCATTTTTACAGGAGCAAAGCCGCATTCCGAAAAATTTACGTTTAATCTTCCGCATTCGACAGAAATACGGAAATTCTCCCTCTTAATCGCAAATATTTTTTCAATTTCCAGCTCATCCATTTTACTCTGTAATAATATTGTAACATATCCAAAAACTTTTTCAAGGAAAAACGCGCCAAATTTTGTATATTTTTCACACATATTTCCCATCAAATTTATGCAACTTTAAAACCTGTGCTTACGCTTCCGCGGTCAGCTTCTCCAGCTCCTCCACATAAGAAGCAAACACATCCAGCGCCTCTTCCACCGGCTCCGGCTTCGTCATATCGACGCCGCAGATCTTCAAAAGGTCAATCGGATCCATCGAGCAGCCGCCGCTTAAGAACTGTTTGTACTTCTCCACGATACCCGGCTCCCCTGCCAGGATCTTGCTGCTGATCGCAATCGCCGCCGAAAATCCCGTTGCATACTGATATACATAGAACGGTGTATAAAAATGCGGAATTCTCGCCCATTCCAGCGCGATCTGCGGATCCGAAATCATATCCGGTCCGAAATACTCCTTGTTGATCGACAGATACAGCTCCGAAATACCGTCCGCCGTCAGCGTGCCTTCCTCTGCCATCTTCTCATGAATCCGCTTCTCAAACTCCGCAAACATCGTCTGGCGGAACACCGTTCCCTTAAACTGATCCAGGAAATAATTCAGCAGGAAAATCTTCTCCTCTTTTTCTTTCGCATGCTTCAGCAGATAGCGGATCAGCAGTGCCTCGTTGCAGGTTGATGCCACCTCAGCGACAAAGAGGCGGTACTCCGCATACGTAAACGGCTGTGTATGGTTCGAATACCAGGAATGCAGCGAATGGCCCATCTCATGCGCCAGTGTGAAGACCGAATCGATATTTCCGTTAAAGCTCATCAGCACATACGGATGGGAATCGTAAGAACCCCAGGAGTAAGCACCGCTCTTTTTTCCTTCGTTCTCATAAACATCCACCCAGCGCTCCGAAAAGCCCTTGTCCAGCAGTGCCACATAATCATCCCCGAGCACGGCAAGCGCTTTCTTCACGATCTCGATCGCCTGCTCATACGTATATTTCTGCTCGTACTCTTTCGTCAGAGAAACGTAAACATCATACATATGAAGTTCATCCACACCGAGCAGCTTTTTACGCAGTGCCACGTAGCGGTACATCGCCGGCATTTTTGCATGAATCGCCTCGAGCAGCTTGTCGTAAACCGAAACCGGGATATTTCCGCCATCCAGCGATGCAGCCAGTGCAGATGGATATTTTCTTACATCTGCAAAGAATGCGGCCTGTTTCAGATTGGCACCGAACGTTGCGGCGAGCATGTTTTTGTGTTTTTCATACTCCGCATAATACTTCTCAAACGCTTCTTTTCTGACCCGGCGGTCCTTCGACTGTAAAAATCCGACGAAGGTGCCGTGCTCAGTGGAACCTGATTTTCCTCTTCATCCGTGACCGGCTGGAATCTGAGGTCTGCGTTCGAAAATGCCGAGAAAATCTGATCCGGGCTGGATGCCATCTCTCCGGCTTTTGCAAGAACCGCCTCCATCTCCGGCGAGAGAATGTGCTCTTTCTTGCGGAAGTTTTCTTTTAATATGCGATCGTACAGACGGAGCGGCTCATATGCTTTTTCAAATTCTGTAACCGTCTCCTCGTCAAGCTCCAGGATCTCCGGCTCTACGAAAGAAGAGGCATCCGCAAGAACAGCCATCATGCTGTCCATCTTTCCGGCATAGCCCTGATACTTCTGATTTCCCATATCCTGGTGATATTTCTGGCTTGCATAGACATACAGGCTGGAAAAGACGCGGCTGATGTCATCCAGACCGGAAAGAACGTCATACAGCGCTTCTGCACTCTCTTTCATTGTTCCCTGTTTTGCGCGGAACGCTTCTATTTTCTTCGCAAGCTCCTGCTCTGTTTTCTCAAATTCTTCATCACTACCAAACAAACTCGAAAGATCCCAGCAGTACGCCGGATCCATCTCTTCTCTTTTTTTCAGTTTAATTTCTGCCATATTTCTCCCTTCATCCATCTTTTTAGACGGAACTATTTCTGCGGTTTTTCTTCTAATACTAATGTGCCGCACTTACGCTTAGTTTACCACAATTTAACCTCTAAATCTAAAATTTTTTCTTAATTTTCTTGACAAATCCATAAACCGATTGTATGATTGTACTATCAAATTAATACAGTAGTACAAAAGGAGTGAATGCCATATGCCATGGAATCTTGATTCCTCGCGGCCGATCTATCTGCAGATCATCGAGCGGGTACAGATGGACATCATCACCGGGCGCTATCAGCCGGGCGATAAGCTTCCGTCCGTCCGCGATCTCGCGCAGGAGGCCGCCGTCAACCCGAACACAATGCAGAAAGCGCTTTCCGAACTGGAACGCAGCGGACTGATCTATTCCCAGCGGACCAGCGGACGCTTTATTACCGAAGATAAGGAGTTGATTCATCAGATGAAAAAGAACTTGCCGCCGCAGAAAGTATCTGCTTTTGTTGCCCACATGAAACAGCTCGGCATAACCCCGGAGGAAATCCGGCAGCTACTTGCCGAAACGATTGAGGAGGAAGAAAATCATGAGTGAAACTTGTAACGTGTAAAGACCTGACGAAGCGCTTCGGAAACCACACCGCGCTCGATACCACTCTTCCGAAACCTTTCCCTGGATTCCGGGAAAGTATCGGAACTGCTGGGGCCCAACGGAAGCGGAAAGACGACGCTCTTAAAGCTGCTGAACGGACTGCTGACCCCGAGTGAGGTGAAGTCCTCATCGCCGGAAATCATCCCGGTATTGAGACAAAACGGATCGTCTCCTATCTGCCGGATAAAATGTATCTCGGCAGCTGGATGCGCGTCTCGGATCTTTTAACGTATTACAGCGATTTCTTTGAGGACTTTGACATGTCCCGCGCCAATGCCATGCTGGAATCCTTAAAAATCAGCCCGAAGGACCGTTTGAAAACGATGTCGAAGGGAACGAAAGAGAAAGTCCAGCTCATCCTCACGATGAGCCGCCGCGCAAAGCTCTACTGCCTCGACGAGCCGATTGCAGGCGTCGATCCGGCAGCACGCGATTACATTTTATCTACGATTTTAAACAACTACGAACCAGACGCATCCATCCTCATCTCAACACATCTGATTTCCGATGTCGAAAATATTCTCGATGAGGTCATCTTTATCCAGGAGGGCCAGTTAAAACTGCACGCCTCGGTTGAGGATATCCGGATGCAGGAGGGTGAATCGATTGATTCTTATTTCAGGGAGGTATTCAAATGTTAAAAAATGTCTGAAACATGAGTGGAAAGCATGCTGGAAAAACATGGCGCTGCTGAACGGTGCCGCCATTTTCATGGGCGCTCTCGGAGGCTCCGGATTCCTCTTTTCCCAGATTTCTGAGCTGCCGGATCTGCTGATCGTCCTCTATCTGTTTGCGTACGTTTTGATTGTGATCGCCGCATCCGTCATGACACAGGTGCTGATGATCCAGCGCTACTATAAAAATCTTTTTACCGACGAAGGGTATCTGACCAACGTCCTTCCGGTATCGGCAACGGATCATATTCTCTCCAAAATGCTGGTTTTCGGCGCATGGAGCATCTTAAACGCACTTTCCGTTCTCGCTTCCTTCGCTTTTTTGCTTCTGCCGTACGCAATCCGGTATTTTACCGCAAACACCCTGCTTTTTTACAACAAGGCTATGACCTTTTCCGATTTTCTGTCCTATCTCTGGGCACAGATTACCGGTGTTGCCGATGCTGCTTTTTCCCTGATCGGCATCACGAACCACATCGGTATGGCACTGTTTTCCATCGTTGGCTTCTTCGCTTCGCTGTTCTTTGGCATTCTTCTGTTCTATGCCGCCATCAGCATCGGAAGCCTGGTATCCAGCCACAAAATTCTGACGGCTGTCCTCTCTTACATCGGCATGACTACCGTGATCCAGATCTTCGGCGGAATCAGCATCGTCCGTGTTTTCCAGGACTCCACACCGACTGCTGTGGTTACCACATCCTCGGTTTCCACACTTATCATCACCGTGGTGCTCTGCGTTGTTCTGTTCCTGATCTGCCGCTATATCTTAAGCAGACGCTGAATCTTTCATAAAAATTGCATTAAAAAAACGCCGCCGCGGAGAACCGAATCGTCTGCGGCGGCGTTTTGTATGCATGTTCTGCACTTATGCCAGATGCCAGATATCCTCGTTGTACTGTGCAATGGTACGGTCGGAGGAGAAGAAGCCTGCTTTTGCGATGTTGATCAGGCACTTCTTGTTCCATGCATCTTTGTTCTCGTAGTCTTTGTATACTCTTTCTTTTGTCTTGATGTACTCTTTCAGGTCGAGCAGCGTCATGAACCAGTCTTTGTTCAAGATCTCTTTGTAGAGTCTCTCCAGCAAACCTTGTCGCCGATAGCAAGAAGCTCATCGCTGACGATGAAATCAACCAGCTTTGCAATCTCCGGATCTTCGTCATAGATGTCTTTTGAGCAGTAAGCAGCATCTGCGTACAGGTCGATGACATCCTGCGGTTTCTTTCCGAAGATGTAGATGTTCTCTTTTCCGACAAGATCGCCAATCTCAACGTTTGCACCGTCTTCTGTTCCAAGCGTCAGAGCACCGTTCAGCATGAATTTCATGTTTCCGGTTCCGGAAGCCTCTTTGGATGCCAGGGAGATCTGCTCGGAGATATCTGCTGCCGGGATCACCTTTGCAGCTTTTGATACGTTGTAGTTCTCAAGCATAATCACTTTGAAGTACGGGCTTACCTCAGGATCGTTATCAATCAGCTCCTGCAGGCACAGGATCAGATGGATGATATCTTTTTGCGATGATATAAGCCGGTGCAGCCTTTGCACCGAATACCATGGTGATCGGGGTTTTCGGCTTGTTGCCGCTCTTGATATCCATGTATTTGTAAATAGCGTACAGGGCGTTCATCTGCTGGCGTTTGTACTCATGAAGACGTTTTACCTGTACGTCGATGATGGAATTTTCATCCAGCGCGATATTCTGTGTCTCATACAGGAACTGTTTGAGATCCAGTTTGCGGTTGTGTTTGATCTCCTCAAGTTTTGCAAGAACCTTCTTGTTGTCTTTGTATTTGAGCAGTTTTTCCAGCTCGTCGGCATCTTTTTTGAATCCCGGTCCGATCAGGCTCTCGATATACTGTGCCAGTTCACGGTTGCAGTGCAGCAGCCAGCGGCGGAAAGTGATTCCGTTTGTCTTGTTGTTGAATTTCTCCGGATAAATATCGTAGAACGGTTTCAGCTCGGAGTTTTTCAGGATCTCGGTGTGCAGTGCTGCAACGCCGTTAACAGAAAATCCGTAGTGGATATCCATGTGTGCCATGTGGACGCGCTGATCCTTGTCGATGATCGCTACTTCTCATCTTTGTATTTCTTCTTTGCCTGTGCGTCCAGCTCGTGGATAATCGGCATCAGGTGCGGAACAACCTCCTCGAGGTAATCGATCGGCCATTTTTCCAGTGCCTCTGCCAGGATGGTGTGGTTGGTGTAAGCACAGGTCTTGCTTACAACATCGATGGCTTCCTGCATGGTAAAGCCTCTCTCCTGCAGCAGACGGATCAGCTCCGGAATGACCATGGACGGATGGGTATCGTTGATCTGGATCACAACGTGATCATACAGCTTATGCAGATCGTAGCCCTTCTGCTCGCACTCCATCAAGATGAACTGTGCGCCGTTGCTGACCATGAAATACTGCTGGTAGATACGAAGCAGCTGTCCGGCACGGTCGCTGTCATCCGGGTAGAGGAACAGTGTCAGGTTTTTCTGGATCTGATGCTTGTCAAGTTGATGCTGTCTGATGGAACGATGCTCTCGTCTACCGTATCTACATCGAACAGATGCAGACGGTTACAGCCATTGTTGTAACCCGGTACGTCGATATCATACAGGTAGAATGCATCGTGAAGTTTTATACGGAACTGCAAAGGATACCGGCTGTCTGACGAGCCAGCTCTCATTTGTGATCCATGGATTTTTCACTTCTTTCTGTTTGTGGTCGACCAGAAGCTGGCGGAACAGGCCAAAGTGATAATTAAGGCCGATACCGTCTCCCGGCAATCCAAGTGTTGCGATGGAATCAAGGAAGCATGCTGCCAGACGGCCGAGACCTCCGTTTCCAAGGGACGGCTCCATTTCCATCTCCTCGATCTCGGTCAGCTCTCTTCCGTGAGCTGCAAGTGCTTTTTCAACTTCCTCGTACATGCCAAGGTTAATCAGGTATTGGACAGCAGTTTTCCGATCAGAAACTCTGCTGAAATATAATACAGCTTCTTACTTCCGGTGTTTCTTTTGCGACCTGCCATCTCCTGTTTGGTGATAACCATCAGGGCTTCAAAGATTTCGCTCTTTGTGCAGTTGTCCAGATCTCTTCCAAAACGCTCTTTTAAGATTGCCTGAATTCTTTCTTCCATTTTTTTCTCCTCGTATTGCTGTGGATAAATTCCCACAGTGTCATTTAGTTGCGCTGCCATTCCGGATTTCCTGCAATTGGCAGCTTTCGCAGTTCCATTCAAAGCTTTTCCCTGAATGGGACGGTTCACTTCTGAATCACTTTTGGGGGCAGCGAAACAGCAAATATTTTACTGCTGCGCGATCCGCGACTTCGTAGATTCCCTTACGACGAGTTCCCCATCGTATACTTTGCTGCAGGGTTCTTCTTTTCCTGAAATTAAGGAAAAACAGCATCTTTGCCGTCTCTGCAGCAAGCTGCTCCACCGGCTGGCGGATCGTTGTGATACTGGTATATAATACTCTCCCGCATCAATTCCGTCAAATCCTGCAACGGAAATATCATCCGGCACGGTAAGCCCGGCCTCTTTTAAGGCACGGCACGCACCGATTGCCAGCGTATCCGCGGTGGCATACAGCGCGGAAAACTCCGTCTTTTTTTCCAGAATTTCTTTTGTTATCTTGTACCCTGTGGCGAAAGAATACGTGTCGTCCTTCGTCATATGAAATACCAGATCAGGGTCATAAGGTATCCCATGATCCAGTAAAGCCTGGCGGTACGCATTCAGACGGAGCGTCCGATACTGATGTCGTCCTCGCAGGCGGTAATGATGGCAATGCGCCGGTGCCCGAGACCACAGAGATAATCTACCATCTTATAGCTTTCCCTGTAGTCATCGACCGATACGCTCGCGCACGGTTTTCCTCCGTCTGAAACCGCCCCGATTGTACTGATCACGTACGGAACCGGGATCTGCGCCATTTTCTCATGCGGATGCGTAAAGTTTCCGCCGAGGAAAATGATGCCGCGCAGCCGTTTTTCTTTGACGATCTCGATCGCGGAGTCTACCTCATTTGCCTTTTCCTCTACTCGCTCAATAATGCAGGCGTATTTCTTTTTTCGCACAACCTCTTCAATCACACTGATCATGTTGTTGAAGAACATGTTGTCCATGCCTTTTACCAGAATGGCAATCGCTTTGGCATTCGACCGCTTCAGGTTTCTGGCACTGTTGTTCGGTACGTAATTCGATTCGGCAATCACCTTTAAGATCATCTCTTTTGTTTCCGGATTGATGTCCGGATGATTGTTCATCGCTCTCGATACGGTACTCACGCCTACCTTACATTTGCGGGCAATGTCCCTGATTGTTACCTGTTCCATATTCTGCAGGCCTCTCCTTTAAACTCTGTACCTGTTCTGCCGGAATCTCTTCCGGCTTGTTTTCCCGGCCTGTTTTGCTTTCTCTCCGGCGCGTATTTTTATTTTGCAATACGTGCTGTAATCTGTGTCAGCCGGTGAATTCTCTTTGCCAGCTCCGATGTAAACTGTCCCGGAAGCAGGCGCCATTTCCAGTTATTTCCAAGTGTAGACGGATAGTTAATTCTCGCCTCCGTTCCAAGACCTAAAAATTCCTGCATCGGAGTGACAGCCAGATTTGCCACACTCTCCATTGACATGCGGATAAAATCCCACGGCAGCTCCTCATCGGTACTCTTTGCATTTCCCATATACTCTTTGGAGAATTCGCGGTCTTCCTCGCTCATCACATAATACCAGCCAAGAATCGTATCGTTGTCGTGTGTTCCGGTGTAAACAACACAGTTTCTCTCGTAATTGTGCGGCAGATAATCGCTCTCCTCACGGGAGTCAAAAGCAAACTGCAGCACCTTCATACCAGGATAGCCGGATTCTTTCACCATTTCGATCACGCTCTCGGTAAGGTATCCCAGGTCTTCTGCGATAACGTCCACATCGCCGAGCTTTTCTTTGACGGTATTGAACAGGTCCATGCCCGGTCCTTTTTCCCAGTGGCCGCGCTCTGCCGTCTGATCACCGAATGGGATGGAATAATATTCATCAAATCCGCGGAAATGGTCGATGCGGACAGTATCGTACAGTTTAAACACGTGAGCCAGACGTAACAGCCACCATGCATAACCTGTGCTCTTATGGTAATCCCATCTGTATAACGGGTTGCCCCAGAGCTGTCCGGTTGCGGAGAACGCATCCGGCGGGCATCCGGCAACTGCTTTTGGCTGGTTGTCCTCATCAAACTGGAACAGAACCGGATTTGCCCAGGTGTCGGCGCTGTCAAATGCAACATAAATCGGAATATCACCGATAATACGGATACCCTTTTCATTTGCGTAAGCTTTCAGTGCTTTCCACTGTTTCAGGAACATAAACTGCTGGAATTTGTAAAATGCAATCTCCCCGGCAAGCTCTTCCCGTTTCTGATTCAGTGCTGCTTCTTCTCTGTCCTTTAATTCTGCCGGCCACTCACTCCAGCTGATTCCGCCGAGTGCATCCTTAATCGCCATATACAGCGCATAATCCTCCAGCCAGTAACCATTTTCCGATACAAATGCATCATATACGTCATCTGCCGCAAATCTTTCAAATGCTTTTCTGAGTACTTTGAAACGGGACAGATAAATCTTTTCGTAATCAATATACTCTGCATTGTCGCCGAAATCGCACGCATCACACTCTTCTTCTGTCAGAAGTCCCTCTTTTACCAGGGTCTCCAGATCAATAAAATATGGATTTCCTGCAAAAGTAGAGAACGACTGGTACGGCGAATCTCCATATCCCGTCGGTCCAAGTGGAAGAATCTGCCAGTAGCTCTGGCCGGCCTCCTCCAGGCGATCCACAAATTCATATGCTTCTTTCGAAAAACATCCGATTCCATATCGGGACGCAGCGAAGCTACCGGAAGTAAAATACCACTTGCTCTCATTTTTTAACCCTTTCTCCTTGTCGTTCTTTCTATCCATCCGACCCCACAAATACATAATTCCTGTTCACGGATACGCAGCAAATTGTAACTTATGCAACCCCTATAGCCAGCTCATTTTGTTTCGTAAAAACAGGGCTGTCGGTATCTCGTCTGTATTTCCGGAAACGGTGTCGGTAACGTTTCCGGAACTCGTTATATTTACAATACCATACTCTGCATCAAAAAACAACCCCCAACCCCCTTATCATATTTACCAAATATTGAATACTCTGTTTATTCAAAACAACGAATTTGCATTTTTGTAACGATGCAAAGCCATACATAAAAAGACAGCATGCGGGGACGGAACCGCTTTGGTCACTTAAAAATCATGAATTTTTCAAGCCTCCCATATAGGTTCTGTCCCGCATGCTGTCTTTTGCGGTATCTGTTTTTCACTTAAAACTCCAGAATAATCTTTGTTCCAGTTCCAAGTGTACTCTCAATTTTAATCTTCGCATCATGAAGAATCGCTCCATGCTTCACAATGGAAAGTCCAAGTCCCGTACCTCCCGTTTCACGGGAATGACTCTTATCTACACGATAGAACCGTTCAAAGATCCGCTCCTGATCTTCCTTTGCAATTCCGATTCCGGTATCTGCCACAGATACCACTGCCCGTCCGTTTCTTCCGCGGGAAACCGTCACTTCGACCTCACCGTCCCTGCGGTTGTACTTGATCGCATTGTCGCAGAGATTGTAGATCATCTCATAAAGAACCTGCCGTGCACCTTTGATCCGGCAGCTCTCTCCTCTCAGTGTCATCTTCACCTGCTGCTCCTTTGCCCGTATGGAAAGATGTCCCTCGACATCACGGCAGATCTGCATCAGATCCACTTCCTCCATCGGGATCGACTGGTCGTTCTCGTCCAGTCTGGACAGCTTGATAATATCCTCGACAAGAGAGCTTAACCGGCTCGCCTCACTGTGGATTCTGCCCGCAATTTGGAATATCCTCCGGTTTTACCATGTTATTTTCGATGATCTCCGCATATCCGGAAATCGACATCAGCGGTGTTTTCAGCTCATGTGACACATTGGCTGAACTCACGGCGCATCACCTCGGCTTTCTGTTTTTCCGTCACATCCAGCACCAGGATGACCGCACCGGATACAACACGGTCCACACGCACCGGATTTGCAAGAAGCTGATAGACTCTTCCATTTATCTCCAGCATCCGTTCCTCGGAACTGCCCTCCAGCGCATGATCCAGTGCCTCCTTCAGCTGCTCGTTGCGGCTAACTGTCACGATATTGTGGTTAATGCACTCCTCCGCTGTCACATCAAACAGATTCTGTGCCGAACGGTTGATGGAAAGTACGACCGACTGGTTTGTCACGATCAGACCATCCTTCATATATTCCGTGATGGCAAGATACTCCTCCTGATTATGGCGGAGCTCCTCCATCTGCTGCTGAATCTGCTTCTGCTGCTGATGAATTCTTCCAAGCAGCGGACTCAATTCCTCATACGCTTTGTTGTCCAGCGGATGATTCAGATCAATCTCATTGATCGGCTTTACAAGCGCCTTTGTCATATGGCTGACCATCAGCAGCTCCACGACAAGGACTGCCGCAATCAGTACAACCACAAGCCATATATTCCGCAGCATCACACCGAACACACTGTCTGTTGTCAGGGAAACACGGATGATTTTTCCATTGTCCAGGCGCAATGCCGTATAATATGTTTTGCTCCGCAGGGTCTCGGAATAACGGGAAATATTGCTTTCCCCGGTCTTTTCCGCCTCAATCACCTCCGGCCGCCCGGAATGGTTTCCCATCATGTTCTCATCCTCGACCGAATCAAACAGAACGGTTCCGTCCGTGTCAATCAGGGTAACCCGGCTTGCCGTAATCTTGCCGGCCGGTTTATCCAGACTGTCATCACCCATCTTGTCCAGAAAATACCTGTAATACTCACATTCATTTCTCACCGAAACACGAAGCTGCTCCGCCGTATTGTTGTACATTGCCCAGCTCATGGTGAAAAAAGTCAGGATAATCGCAGCGATAATCAACGCTCCCGCATGTTGAAAGACTTTTACGCATCTTACTTTCTCAGCCTCCTATCCGGTATCCCACGCCGCGGACCGTCTCGATCAGCTCGCCGCATTCGCCCAGCTTCTGGCGGAGTGTACGCACATGAACGTCTACCGTACGGGTTTCTCCGTCAAAATCATAGCCCCAGACATGGCCGAGCAGACGGTCTCTTGTAAGGACAATTCCTTTATTTTCCATTAAAAACTTCAGCAGTTCAAACTCTTTTAGGGTCAGGGTAACCTTCTCCCCCTTGGCCAGAACCTGGTGCTGCTTTACCTGAATCTGCAGATCCCCGGTCTCCAGCACATCGTTTTCCTTCTCTTCTTTTCCGGCGCGACGCAGCACGGCACGTACCTTGCGATAAATTCCATCATACCAAACGGTTTTGTAATATAGTCATCTGCTCCGCAGTCCAGACCCATGACCTTATCATATTCAGCGCCCTTTGCCGTTACCATAATGACCGGAATTTCTTTTGTTACTTCCGATGCTTTGAGGCGTGAAAGAATTTCAAGCCCATCCTCTCCCGGAAGCATGATATCCAGAAGGATCAGTCCGGAAGCTGTTCTGCAATAGCTGCATTCAGCTCTTTTCCGCTTTCCAGGCCTTTTGCGGTAAAACCGCTCGATTCCAGTGTGTATACGATCAGTTCCCGTATATTTCTTTCATCTTCCACGCAGTAGATCATCTGTTATTCCCCTTTATGGTGACCGTTAATGGAGTACACAACCCATTCCGCAATGTTTGTTGCATGGTCACCGATTCTTTCATAATATTTTGCAATCATCAGATAGTCCAGAGACTGGACATCTGTGGTAATTCCCTTTCGCATACCCTGCAGAATTTCATCCTTGACCTCATCAAAAAGATCATCCACGATATCATCGAAATCGATAACCTCCCGTGCAAGCTTCAGATCCTGCTTAACGTATCATCGATGCATTTTGTTACCATAGAAGCTGTTGCTTTCGCCATATCCTTCAGACGGATGCTTGCATCCGGCACACCAAGACTCGTTACTTTTACGATATCCGCAATATCCGCTGCCTGGTCTCCGATCCGCTCCATATCGGTAATCATTTTTAATGCCGCAGATACCTGACGCAGATCACGTGCTACCGGCTGCTGCTGTAAAATAATGCGGAAGCAGAGATCCTCGATCTCCCGTTCTTTCGCATCGACAACCTGGTCTTTTTGATAATCTCTTCTGCCGCTCTCTGGTTTCCCTCCAGCAGAACCTCATATGTCCGTCCGATTGCCTGCTCGCAGAGTGCGCCAAGCTCAATCAGCTCCGTGTGCAGAATTTCCATCTGCTGCTCAAATCTTTCCCTCATATCAGCCAAACCTCCCTGTAATGTAATCCTCTGTCCGTTTATCCTTCGGCATGGAGAAGATCTGTTCGGTCTCTCCGTATTCTACTACCTCTCCTAACAGGAAAATGCGGTTTTGTCGGAAATTCTGGCTGCCTGCTGCATATTGTGGGTTACCATGATAATAGTATAATCTTTTTTCAGTTCTACCGCAAGATCTTCGATTTTGGACGTAGAAATCGGATCCAGTGCCGAGGTTGGTTCATCCATCAGAAGAACCTCCGGCTGTACGGCAAGGGCACGCGCAATGCAAAGACGCTGCTGCTGTCCGCCGGACATGCCAAGTGCGCTTTTCTTCAAACGGTCCTTCACCTCATCCCAGATTGCCGCCTGTCGAAGAGACTGCTCCACAATATCATCCAGCTTTGCTTTGGAACGGACACCATGGGTTCTCGGTCCATAGGCAATGTTGTCGTAAATGCTCATCGGGAACGGATTTGGTTTCTGAAATACCATGCCGACCCGTTTGCGGAGTCCGTTGACATCCATTTTTCCGCTGTAGATGTTTTCTCCGTCCAACAGCATTTCACCGGTGATCCGGCAGCCCGGAACGAGATCGTTCATTCTGTTGATGGATTTTAACAGGGTCGATTTACCACAGCCGGAAGGTCCGATAAAAGCCGTCACCTCATTGGCATCAATGCTCAGATTGATATTTTTTAAGGCATGAAAGTCTCCGTAATAAAGATCCATATTGGATACATCTATTTTACTCATGTTTTTTCCTCGTCTCTCTTTTATTTCTTTGCAATTTTCTTCGCAATCATTCCGGAACAGCCGTTGATCAGAAGGACAATCAGCATCAGGATGACGCCGGTTGCATACATCTGATTCATATAAAGGCCTTCACTGGAAAGTGCATACATATGAACGGCAAGGGTACGGCCGGAATCCATAAGGCCTGCCACCTTTGCAATCGTTCCTGCTGTGAAAAGAAGCGCTGCCGTCTCTCCTACGACACGGCCTGTCGCAAGAATGACACCGGAAAGAATGCCGGGTACGGCAGATGGAAGAACAATTTTAAAAATCGTACGAAGCTTTCCGGCTCCCAGTCCAAAGCTTGCTTCCCGATAGGAATCCGGAACCGATTTTAAGGCTTCTTCTGCTGTTCGCATAATCAGCGGAAGAATCATGATGGCAAGGGTACAGGCACCGGACATCATCGAGTATCCCATTTTCAGGGTTTTCGTAAAAAACAGCATACCGAACAAACCGTAAACGATCGACGGAATACCGGAAAGGGTCTCTGCAGTAATCCGGATCAGGCCAACCAGCGTTCCGCG
>ENA-OQCS01000157-OQCS01000157.1-human-gut-metagenome-genome-assembly--contig:-NODE-157-length-35016-cov-2.959156_pt1 | contig 35016 bp, 50 predicted proteins | sample MGYA00242757_ERZ504575 | MGnify/ENA primary metagenome ERZ504575 (study PRJEB26092, sample SAMD00036297) | human gut metagenome | host: Homo sapiens | study: EMG produced TPA metagenomics assembly of... | reverse complement strand
CTTATTGATTTTATTACCTGATTATTATTCAACAACTTCATTACCTGATGGTGCAGAAGATCTTGATTGGATTGCATATCAATTCACTTGGCTCTTGTTGATAAAACAAGTTTAAATTATTAGTTCAAGAGAAACATCCACAATTATTAAACTAGATAATATCTATTCAAATCCAACAATTGATTACATGATTGGTTCTGATAACTTTTGGCAAGAAAGTGGATATGATTCCTTACTCTTAAATAAAACAAATGATTTTTCAATGCAAGCTGGTCAACATAGTGTCACTTATGTAGAAGATAACTCCCTACCTCAAGGTCAGTATTATCTCTATCTTTATAATAATAACCTTGCGGTAAGTACAACACGACCTGATTATGATTGGAAAGTGATTCAAATTACTCAAATGCTTACTACAACTTAAAGAAAGGAACATCTTATTACTATAAATATTTAGTAGATGAAAATAATCGTACTGTTGAAGTTGTAAGTTGTAATTCCTGTTGCTTATTTCAGGATATGTAAGTAGTGTTCAAGAATTAGATGGAAATGTAATTATCGATAGTGGTATCGCAATGTCTTGGAGCGAATACAGTCAGGATGGAACTTTATTAAGAACGTTTAAAACAACTGGTGGTAAATTTGTTTATCGCGTCTTTAAATATGATTATCTAGATTATTGGTTTCAATAATTAAAAAGGTGTAGTTTGTGCTACGCCTTTTATATTCCATTTTTATAAAGAATATATTGTACAAGATTTAAAAAGAATACTTGTAACTCATTCATACTTTTATCAAAGCTTTCTTGATTTATATTGTAGTTAAAATAAAGATGATTATCTTTAGGAGCAACTCCTATAAACCCAATTTTAGGCTTTATTTTCACATCTAAATAGTTAGCATTTTGATAAAAAACAGATCTATTTGTACAAAAATCATCATATGTTTCATGTAAACTTACAATAATAACCAAATCATCTTCTTTCAAGTGAAACTGATCAATAATTTCTTCTTCACTTCCAAGATAAACCGGTATCTCACAAGGATATCCTAAATATGTCAACGCTTTTTGACATAGTAACAATGCAAACCTATTTCCATCGCCTAATATAACAATTCTTTTACATACCATGATTTTTTTTAAAAATTTGTGTTTGTATGTGAGGAAAATTATTTTTAATAACCTTTTTCATCTTTTTCATATCTACTTCCGCATGCATATATTCTTCGTACATAACATTTTTTAAAATAAGAAAACTTATTAATATTAATATTTTTTAAATATCTGACCATCGAAGTCTTAGACACACCCACTTCTTCTATAAATCTATTTAATGTATAATCCTTAATATTACCTTTTAATTCCATTATTTTTTTACTAATTAAATATTCCACACTCTCTTTTGAACTACTATTTTGTATCATCATTATTTTTCCTATAATCATATTTTCATTCCTTTATATATAATTCATAGTATCTCGTTTTAATTAAATCAAATAGAAATAAAAAAACATAATGCATTTCATAATAATCATTATCCGTATCCATAGAAAAGCTGAAATCAATATATTCACTATTTATTTGAGATTTACTAAAAAGTATCTTTGTATTCTTTGTATCTAAAACAACTTCTTGAAATTTTGCATCACAACAGCCTAATAATCTTCCTGTTGCTGTAAAGAGACCAATAAGATCATTATTTTTGGTACTAAAATTTTCCCATTATTTACTGAACTTAACAAAACCGTTTTATCAAATATTTTCATATCTACTTGAAAATCAAACAATAAATTTAAAAGTGTTGGTGACCCATAAGCTATAAATCTTTCATGTTCATTTATTTGTTTACAAATTTTATCTATTTCATCCATATTAATTAGATGATGTCTTAATTGACTCATAATTTGAATAATTTTATTTTTTTCAAAACTTTCATATCTATCTCTGATTTGTTTTAGTCTTACTATTCTTTCAAAAATAACCTCATCTTTAAACGCTGTATAATTTTTATATCCCAGTTGATTAAGATATGTTTTAAATTTAAGTTTTGATATATTTAAAATTGTTAAAATGTCTTCTAATGTATAGGTTGGTATTTTATTATAGTGTTCAAATATTTTTCTAGATATATATGTATCAATATTATCAAATTCTATATTATTAGATGCTTTTAAAATATATTCTATTTTTAAATTTGTTTTGCTCACAATAAACACCCTCCTACAACAAAAATATTATAATATAAAAAGCGGAAAAATTGAAACCATTTTCCGCCTTACTTAATTATTATCTAATTACCTTTTTAGTAGCTGTATAGGCACCTACTGCTAACAACATGATAATAGCATATGAACCAATCATTGTATTATCTCCAGTTTTAACACTTTGTTCAACTTTATTATTAACTGTTGATTCCTTTTTATCATCTACTTTTTCTTCTGATTTTGACACTGTTTCCACTTTAGATTGTTTGAACAACCAATTCATTGGACTACCATCAGTATTATCATTAAGAACTTTTACCCATGACCAATGCAATAATGTACCTCCCATACCATTGCTGATTCCTACAGCTTTCATTTCATCATCTGACCATATAGATAATTTATTATTTTTATCTCCCATATTTTCCATAGCTCTGTACATAGCTTTTGAACTATCTACATTGCATGTTGGATCATTTTCAGCATGCGTATAATAAATTGGAACATCTAATAATTTTTGAGTATCAATTTTTTTAGAAACCATCGATTGTGTACTTTCATCCCAAGTATATACATTTCCTTGGAATGCTTCTTCAAAATTCGAAACAATTGTATCAAAGGATCTTTTTCTCTACCTAATGCTGCAAATGTTTGATTATGTACAGGAACAATTGGATCCATTGAGCAACAAGCTATAGCTCCAGCAAATATTTCAGGATATTGCATTAAAAATCTCATTGTTGCTCCTCCTCCACTAGAAGCACCTGCAACATATACTTGATTTTTATTCACATTTCCATCATTAATTAGATTTTTAATCAATTGTGCTTGTAATGCATTGTTTTGGTCAATTAATTTTTTCTTATCTTCATTTCTGCAGCACCATAGCTATAATTTTCATTTCCAACTTGCATTTCTAATACTGCAACATCATAACCAGCATCTACCCAACCAGTTAATCCTTTATTCGCTACAAGAGTATCTTCTAAATTACCATTGTATTCTCCACCACCATGATTCCATACAACAAGTGGTACATTTTTCTTAACTGATCCATCCGCATTTTTGGTAAATACAACGCATATTCACGTGTTAATCCAGCATAAGTAAATGTCTTTCTTTCTGTATCATCTAAAACTTTAGTTTTAACTGTTGTTACATCACTTGCCTTAAAAGATAATGCATCATTAGTTAAACATTTAACTTCCCAATCCAATCTTTGAAATGACCAATCTGTTTTATAGATTCCAGCATAACAAAATGGATTCACTGTCATTTCTAACTTATTTCCTGATACACTTAATTCAATCCCATCATCTTGATAAGCTTCTGCCCAAGATCCTGTATTTACATCAAATGGAACAGTGCTTGAATTATTAATAATATCAAAATCTGCTGCTGTTAAATTTTGTATAATACTTTCATCGCTTACCTCAATTTCAAATGAAGACACTTCTCTTTGTCCATCTCCAACTTGTGTGTTTGCAACAATAGAACTAACTGTTGGACTAGTAGCATAAACAGGCATACAAAGCATCGATAACGATAACGCTGCGCCTAAGGATGCTGCTATTATTTTTTTACTTTTCATATTCTTTTCCTCCCTTTCGCACTTTCATACTATCACCTCCGCTCACTGTAAGCGATTACAATATTATATCTATTGTTTCTTGTTTTTTACTACATATTAATATTTTGTGTTTGGTATTTTTTTATGGTACTTTTTAAATCCTATTTTTACTATTATTTTTAGTTATAGCAGATTGCTATTTAGGTATTGTACTTTTATAATATTATTGATTAAAGTAAACTTTTGGGGGGGAGATTTATCATGAAAAAACACTCTATTTAATGAGACATGGACAGACTTTGTTTAATCTACAACATAAAATACAAGGTTGGTGTGATGCACCTCTTACACCTTTAGGAATTAAACAAGCACAAATGGCAAAAGAATACTTTACAAATATTACTCTTGATCACGCTTATGCTTCTACTTCTGAAAGAGCATCGGATACTTTAGAAATCATTACAGATATGCCTTATACAAGATTAAAAGGTTTAAAAGAATGGAATTTTGGTGCTTTCGAAGGAAAAGATGAATGTTTAAATCCTAAACTACCTTATGGGGATTTCTTTAAACAATTCGGTGGTGAAGGTGAACTTGAACTTAGAGAACGTATGAATAAAACATTAACTGAAATCATGAGTAAGAATGATCATCAAGTTGTTTTAGCCGTTTCTCACGGTGCAGCTTGCGCCCAATTCTATCGTGCATGGGAAGAACATGCTAAAGTAAAGAAAACAGAAAGATTTTATAATTGTTGTATTCAAAAATATGAATATGAAAATGGCATCTTTACTCTTGTTGAAATTTTTAATCGTAATATTACAGAATAGGAGAGAAATATGAATTCGATAAAACGTAAATCATTTAATGCAAATGTTGATTTAATTCATGGACCTATCTTTAAATCATTGATCATCTTTGCATTACCACTATTTATATCAAATATCTTCCAACAACTTTATAATACTGTTGATACCATGATTGTTGGAAACTTTTTAGGAGACGCTTCTTTAGCAGCCATTGGATCATGTACCTCTATTTATGACTTGCTTGTAGGTTTTGCCTTAGGTATTGGAAATGGTCTTGCTATTGTTACTGCAAGAAGTTTTGGCTCTAAAGATGAAAAATTATTGAAGAAATCAGTTGCTAGTTCTTTAGTCATTGGTATTGTTGTTTCAATTGGACTAACACTTATTGGTTTAATTTTCTTACAACCACTTCTTCATTTATTAAATACGCCTGCAAACATTATCGATGAAGCTTATAGTTATATTTTCTTTATTGTTTTATTTATTATTGTTATGTTTGCTTATAACTTATGTGCTGGATTAATGAGAGCCATTGGTAATAGTGTTATGCCTCTCGTTTTCTTAGTTGTTTCATCTGTTTTAAATATTATTTTAGATTTAGTTTTTATTACTCAATTAAATATGGGAGTTCAAGGAGCTGCAGTCGCAACTGTTATTTCTCAAGGAACTTCCGTTATTTTGTGTATCATTTATATGTTTAAAAAGACACCTTTGTTACTTCCTAAAAAAGAACATTTTGAAGTTGATAAAGATCTTTATAAAGAATTATTAGGACAAGGGTTCTCAATGGGATTTATGAGTTGTATTGTTTCTGCTGGTTCTGTCATCTTACAATATGGTATTAATAACTTAGGTTATTTAATTATTGCTGGACATACTGCTGCAAGAAAACTTTATATGTTCTTTAATATGCCTTTTACAGCGATGGCTCTTGCTATTTCAACTTTTATTTCTCAAAACAAAGGAGCAAATCAAAAAGACAGAATTAAAAAAGCACTTCGTTATGCTTATATCTATGACATTATTGGTGCAGCTATTGTAACTTGTATTATCTTATTATTTGGTTCTTCTTTAGTGAAATTAATATCAGGCTCAAGTAAAGAAGTTGTTTTACATAATGGAACACTTTATCTTACAATTGTTGGTCCTTTCTATGCCGTGCTTGGAATATTGATGCAAACACGTTATGCACTTCAAGGAATTGGTCAAAAACTTCTTCCTTTAATTTCAAGTGTGATTGAATTCTTTGGAAAGATTATCTTTGTTATCTTCTTAATTCCACGTTTTCAATATATGGCTGTTATCTTCTGTGAACCAGTTATCTGGTGTGTAATGACAGTTCAACTTGTTTATTCTTTCTATCATAATCCTTATATTAAAAATAATTAAAAAATTGGACGGTGCCAAAGCATCGTCCTTTTATTATATTAAATTTCTTCACCATTAGATTCACAAACTTTTTTATACCAATAGAATGAATCTTTTTTGCTTCTAGAGAAATCTCCAGTTCCATCATCATGTCTATCTACATAAATGAATCCATAACGTTTAGCATATTGTCCTGTTCCAGCTGATACTAAATCAATTGGTCCCCATGTTGTATATCCAATTAATGGTACACCATCTTCAATAGATTCTTTCATTGCATGAATATGTCCTTTGAAGTAATCAATACGATAATCATCATGAATTGATCCATCTTCTTCTACTGTATCAAATGCTCCAAATCCATTTTCAACGATCATCAATGGTGTATGTGGATAACGATCATGTAATAAGTTTAATGTATATCTTAAACCATCAGGATCAATTTGCCATCCCCAATCAGATGCTTTTAAGTAAGGGTTTTTAGCACCTTTTGACATATTTCCTGCAGTAGTTTCAGCATTTTCATCAACAGTTACACAATTTGACATGTAATATGAGAATGTATAGAAGTCAACTGTACCTTCTTTAATGATTTTTTTATCTTCTTCTGTAATATAAGAAGTATCAATATTATGTTCTTTAAAATATCTGAAGATAAATGATGGATATTCACCACGTACTTGTACATCTCCACAGAAATTATTTTTGAAGTTATCTTCATCAAATGCTGCTAAGATATCTTTTGGATTTGGTGTAAGTGGATATAAAGTTGTATGTGCAATCATGTTACCAATCATGAAATCTGGATTGATCTTATGACCTTCAATAACTGTTCTTGCACTTGCTACAAATTCATTGTGTAATGCTTCAAACATAATTTGTTCATTTGATTTTAATTCATTCAATGGAATTCTATGATCTGCATTAACATCTTCTGGATCCATTAATCCAAGTCCATAAAGATTACCAATTCCACCTTCACCCATACATGCAATATTGATTTCGTTGAATGTTAACCAATATTTAACTTTGTCTTTATAACGTTTCATACAAGTTGTAGCATATTTAACGAACATATCAATAACTCTACGATCTGAGAATCCGTTATATTTTGTTACAATGTTCCATGGAATTTCATAGTGACATAAAGTAACTAATGGTTCCATTCCATGTTTATGACATTCATCAAATACTTTGTCATAGAAAGCTAATCCTGCTTCGTTTGGTTCTTCATCATCACCATTCGGGAAAATACGCCCCCAGTTAATTGATAATCTGAATACTTTCCATCCCATTTCAGCAAATAAAGCGATATCTTCTTTATAATGATGATAGAAGTCTACGGCTTCATGACTAGGATAAAAAGCTTCTGGATCTGTTTTTGGTAAGAATGTTCTTGGTGTATTGACATCTCCACCTAATAACATATCTGGTACAGATAATCCTTTACCATCTTCTAAATATGCACCTTCACATTGGTTGGCAGCTACTGCTCCACCCCATAAAAATCCTTTAGGAAATCCCATTTTCATTACCTCCTTGTTTCCATTTGATTTTTTCTATAAACATTATAAAGGAAAATTATTAAAATTTCTTTCATAATATGAAAAAACTATTCAACATTTTCCCACCAATGTTCTTGATAAGTTTCTATTTTACTATAATCGACAATTTCACCAATCTTTGGTGTCGCCACATTTAAGTTTTCCTTTTGTGATCTTGTGGTAATTTGTTTAATTGGATCATCCCAAGCATGATTACAAATACAAAAGCACCCCAATGAACAGGAACTGTCCACTTTGCGTGAAGATCTTTCATTGCTTGAATGCCATCTTTGGGTAACATATGAATATTGGACCATACTCGATCGTATTGTCCATCTTCAATCATTAATAAATCAATAGCACCAAATTTTTCATAAACTTCTTCGAAATGATTTCCATAACCGGTATCCCCTGTAAAATAAGTTGTATATTTATCATTTTTAAAGACATAGCCACTCCACAATGTCGTATTGTTTCTCCAAGGAACACGTCCAGTAAAATGCCTACCTGGTGTTGAAGTAATCGTTAGTCCATCAACTTTTACTTCATCCCACCAATTCATAACGTGTATTTTCTTTTCATTGACTCCCCAACGAAGAAGATGTTTTTCTACACCCAGAGGAACGCAATATTCTTTGACTTTTACATCTATTTGGTTAATTGTTTGATAATCTAAATGATCATAGTGATCATGTGAGATGGCAAGAACATCAATACTTGGCATATTTTCTATATCTATCGGTAACTTAGAAAAACGCTTTGGTCCAATAAAAGGAACTGGCGAACTATAGTTTGAAAAAACAGGATCCATTAAGACATTCTTTCCTTCTATTTGAAGCAATGAACTTGAATGTCCAAACCAAATCCACTTAAGTTCATCTTTCTTCGCTTTTTCTATTTTCTTTAACTGATGAACAGGTATTTCACCCTTAGGAACGTTTTCTTCATTTTTATATTCACTCTTTTGTCCTGTCATTAATTGAATTTCAGGATTTCCATGAAATATTCCTTTTTTATATAATGAATTTCTCGCTTTATATTCTTTTTGATCTTCATCTGTCACACTTCCACCTAAGCTTGGCCAAAATTCAATAAATAACACAGCCACAATAGCGATACTTACTATCACAATACCTACAATTTTTAATATCTTTTTTATCATTTCTATTTATTCACTTCCTTCTATCATAGATTTGAATATTCATTCATTCTATGTTACATTTATCATAACATCTAAACTTGACTTTAGGTCAAGCATAAAGGAGGAACTTATATGTATTCTATTGGTGAAATCTCAAAAATGTTTCAATTACCTATTTCAACTCTTCGTTATTATGATAAAGAAGGATTATTTCCTCATTTAAAAAGAGTAAATGGCGTTAGACAATTTAGCGAAAGCGAAATTGAAACTTTACGTGTTATTGATTGTTTAAAAAAATCAGGCTTAGAAATTAAAGAAATAAAAGAATATATGTCTTTATGTTCTTTAGGAAATACCACGTTAAAACAAAGAAAAGAAATCTTTGAAAAACAAAAGGAAGAAGTTTTACAAGAAATGGAAAAACTTCAAAAAGTCCTTTCTATGCTCAATTATAAATGTTGGTATTATGATCAAGCGATTGAAAAAAATGATGAAGCTTATGTTCAAGCTCTTTCATTTAATCAATTTCCACCACAAATCCAACAATACTATAAACATAGTCATGAGGATTGTTAGAAGTGAAAAAGAAAATACTAATTACCTTATCAATTATTCTCATTCTTTGTGTTGGTGGTTTTGGTTTTTACGTCAATGATTATTATCACGCACAAGGTGATGCTTTAGAAATCTTAAACCATCAAGAAGTAAAACAAGTAAATTCAAATCTTATTACATTAACTCCTCAAAAGACAAGTGATGTAGGTATTATTTTCTATCCTGGAGCCAAAGTAGAAAATACAGCTTATCTTCCTTTACTTGAACAATTAGAAAAGAAGGGTTATAACTGTTACTTAGTCAACATGCCTTTTAAGATGGCTATTTTTAATAAAAATGCTGCTAATAAAATTATTGAAAATTATCCTAATATAAAACATTGGTATCTATGTGGTCATTCTATGGGTGGTGCCATGGCTTCTTCTTATGTTTCTAAAAATAAAGATAAGTTGATGGTTTGATTCTTTTAGGTTCGTATATTTATGGCGATGTTTCCGCTCAAGATACACTTACCATCTATGGCTCTTTAAATACCAGCGTAAAAAAGAAAATAGACTATAAAAAGAATATTGTTGTTATTCAAGGTGGTAACCATGCTAACTTTGGCAACTATGGTTATCAAAAAGGTGATGCCAAAGCGACTATTTCTCGTAAAAGCCAACAAAATCAAACAATTAAAGCAATAGATCAAATTTATTAAAAAAGACTGAATTAATCTTCAGTCTTTTTCATATAGTCATTTAAATGAATACCATTTTTTAAAGCTTCAATGACATGATCTTTATCAATCACATTTTCTACCTTTTCATCTAAAATCATTCCAATAAAACGTGCATCATCATCAATTGTAAAAGGCCAATAGAAGTAGAAATGATTTCCATCTTTAAATTCAAAACGATAATCAAGAACATACCAATCTCTCGCAATCGGTGTTCCATAACTTTCATAACGATGTTTTAAAAGAAGTTCTACACTTTGAATATCTTCATATTTATATTCATTCATAAACTTAGCTTCTTTTCCAAATAAAACAGAATAAAAATATTTTACATTATCTATATAACCTTTAAATTGATAATAACGAATACGATCATTTAAAAACTCTACTGATTGATTTCTTGTTTGATCAAGTGGTAATCTTAACCATAATTGTGAAAATTGGAAATCAGCAGCAATCAAACCATTTGTAAATACAAATGAAATCACTAATACTGAAAGTACTCTTGTTAAAACATCTTGCTCATTTACAGCACTAAAGAATAAAACAATTAATAATGTTGGTATAAACTTATATAAGAATTTTCTTAATGCAAGTTTCTTTGTAAGTCTTCTTCCAAGAGATACAATATCTGTTGTTTTTTGATAACCTAATTTATAATTCTTCACTTCTCTTTGGATTTGTTGTAAAGCTGGTAACATTGGTAGATCTTTTCTTACATACATTTCTATATTTTCTTGAACTTCTTCTAAGCTTTTAATTTGTTTTTCTAAATGAATCTGATTGATTTCTAAACATTCTTTAAAATCAAGTTCATTGTTTAAGATTGCTTTTACATCATCAATCGAAATATTTAAGTTACGTAAGAACTTTACCATGATGAGTTTTTGTAAATCATCTTGGCTATAACTACGATAACCATTTTCATCTCTTTGTGGTGTAACGATCCCTTCTTTTTCATAATAGAAGATTGTATGCTTTGAAATCCCTAATTCCTTTTCTAATTCGTGTGTTTTCATAAATAACACCCCTTCCTTAACTTTATCTAACACTATAGAGTGGCTTTATAGTCAAGGCTTTTTATCAAATTTTGAATGAATTGTAAGAAATCCTGGTTGATATTTATTTTCTTGAACATAAATCCAATGATTTTTTAAATAGCCATTAATAACTTCTAAAATCTTATCTGTAGGATAACTTTTCCCTTCTTGTCTAAGTTCTAAACCACAACATGTACATCCACCAACACCATGAATCGAATATTCTATATTATTTTGTTTAAGTAATTGATTGATTTCGAGAATCATATTAAAGTGTACAACATTATTCATAAAACCTCTCCTCTACTTTATTATAAACAAAAAGGAAGCTTAACACCTCCCTTTATAAACACATTTTATAAATATTTAAACAATCTTCTTGACTTAATGGTCGATAAGCTCTTGGCAGCGAATCTTGACCATAACATGCTTTAACTTTTAATTCACCAAATTTTTCATCTGTAATATTCATTTCACTAAGTGTTGTAAAGCTTCAATTCCTGCTTTTGCATTAGCCATATCATCATCTTGATCTTGAATACCCACTACATTCAAACCAAAACGGGCAAAGTCTCTAACAACAGTTTCATCTTTTTTTAATAAATACATCATCCATTTAGGAGTAAAAATAGTAAGAGTTAAAGAATGCCTAATTCTTTTTCTAATGATTTAATTTGTTGAGAAATTGCTGATTGTGAAATAAAGCATTGTTCTGCCACTTTGGTAAAGCTATGACAATCAACAACGGTAATAAAATATTTCATTTGTTTGAGTAACATGGTCTTCACCTCTTTCTAATTTTACCTTATTTTATTCATTCTTTATAACAAAATTTGTTATAATTTGTATAAATAGAGGGAGTGAAAAAATGAAAAAGAAAATATTAAGTTTATTAGTTGTTGGTGTCATGGCATTAAATTTAACAGGATGTGCGATGTTTGAATCAGAAATCAATGATATTAAAGGAAATCTTGTAGGAAATGGCTATACTATTGATACTTTCGATAACTATGGAAAAAGAGTCATGACAACAACTGGAGATAAAATCAATATTCAAGGAAATCCCGTAGAAACAACTTCTTATGATAGTGATGGAAGTATTATTACAGGTTATGAATTATCTTCTGTTATTACTATTACTATTGATGGGCAAGAAATTGAATCTTGTGGAGATACTTGTATCTTTACACAAAAAGGTTTAGAACCTAATGTTGATTTTACTCAAGAAGACATTGAAAGTAATGATAATGGAAAACTTTCAAATAATACATATATTGCGAATATTATCAATAAGTATAAAAATAAGTTTGGTAAATCAAGAGTGGTTGTGATTAAATCTCAATTAGGGCAACCAATTACGGCTTATTCAGGGAATAAGGTTTATTGGACTGTTCCTAAAAAATTACCGAAGATGACAAAATTAATGATTGATGGTAAAGCTCTTTATATTCATCGTGCAAATTATCAAATCATTGATACATCATTATTAAATTAAAAGACGGGAAGCCCGTCTTTTACATTGTGAATAAACTTAAAATATCTTCTTTGGACATTTGTGATAAACCACCACTATTGTTTTCAACAAACATGTCAGCCAATTCCTTTTTGCGTTTTTGTAATTCAATGATCTTTTCTTCAACACTATCTTTCATCACAAGATTAAAGACTTGAACATTATTCTTTTGTCCTATACGATAAGCACGGTCTGTCGCTTGATTTTGAGCAGAAACATTCCACCATGGATCAAAATGAATAACGGCTTCGGCAGAGGTTAAGTTCAAACCTGTTCCTCCTGCTTTAAGGGAAATCAAGAATACTGTTGTATCATCTTTTTGGAATCTTGAAACAAGTTCTCTTCTATCTTCTTTATTGGTACTTCCAGTAAGCATATAATATGTAATTCCTGCTTTTTGACATTCCTCTGCAATTAAATCTAAAACGGAAGTAAAGGATGAAAATAACAAAACTTTTTGCTTATTTTCTTGCATTGTTTTAATAAGTTCCATACAAGCTTTTAATTTAGAAGAAGGTTGATCAATATTATCATATACAAGACGTGGTTCTAGACATAATTGTCTTAGTCTTGTAAGCATTTTTAGAATTTGCATCTTATCCGAGCCTTCTAAATCGTAAAGTTCTTGTAATTCTTTATTTGCTTTAGCAAGATTAGCTACATAAAGTTTTTCTTCTTCATCATTGAATGGAAGAATGATATTTTGTTCAATTTTATCTGGCAATTCTGTTAAAACTTCTTTTTTTATTTCTTCTTAAAATAAATGGTGTGACTAGTTTTTTAAGTTGTTTTGTTTTTTCTTCATCATTATTTTTTATAATGTCATTTTCATATTGTTTTTGGAAATAATGATAATTAAATAAATATTGTGGCATCAAAAATCAAAGATTGACCATAATTCCGCTAAACTATTTTCAATCGGTGTTCCCGTTAAAGCCAATTTATGTCTAGTTTTTAAAGTTTTAACCGATTGCGCATTTTTCGTTTTTTGGTTTTTGATATATTGTGCTTCATCTAAGATAACATATTCAAATTCAATCCCTTGATAAAGTTCAAAATCTCTACGCATATAATCATAAGAAGTTACATATAATCCTTGTTTAATTTCTTTAATTAATTCACTTCTTGTTTGTATATTTCCTGTAATACATGTAACTGGTAATTTATTAGAAAATTTATGGACTTCATCTTCCCAGTTATAAATAAGTGAAGAAGGACAAACTACCAAACTTGGTCGAGGCGTTTCTAATGAATCTAATAACGTAATGATTTGTAAAGTTTTCCCTAACCCCATATCATCAGCAAGTATGCCATTAAATCCATAATCTTTTAAAGTATGAAGCCACACATAACCTTCTTTTTGATAATCTCTTAAAATATTTTCATAATCTTTAGAAAGTGGATATTCTTTTTGAGTTGCTGATTTGAAACGATCTAATGTCTCTACAAAAGATTCTTCTCTATCTAGTTCAACATATTCAAAATCATTTTCTTCATCAATAGCAAGCATTCTTTGTTTATTCATCGAGAATTCACCATCATCAATGTCTTTGACGTCAATATGATAATCATCCATAAATTGACTTAATTCTTCTAAATCAGGTGAATCTAAATAAAGCAATTCCCCATTTTTCAAACGATAAAATTTCTTCTTACGACGATATTGATTTAAAACCGCTTGTAGTTCTTTCTTTGGTATTTCATGCGAAGAAAATATCAATTTTAAAAGATCATTTTCAATACGGACACCTACATGTAAATTATAAGATATCTTCTTTCCTACTCTTTTTAAAGCTTCTGATACATAAACATCCCCATATTGTTTTAAATAATCTAAACCTTCAAAAATAATTCATAGGTTGTTTGACTATTTGTATCAAAATAGGCACGATGTTTTTTTGTATCGATGGATGAAGCATAACATTCAATATATTTTTCTACCAAATCTTGTTGATAAGTTGTCATCAATTGATCATTAAATCCATACACTCTATTTTGATTTTCATCCACATAGACCGGTTGAAAATAAATCATTTGATCATCATCAATATCTCCATAGATTTTAATCTCATCATAAGTTGGTATTTCTTCTTGGCTTTGATCAAAGACTTCAAAATAAGAAAGAATTGGTAATAAGACGTACTTATAGAAATCATGATATTGTTCCTCTAAAACAATCAGTTGTCCTTTATTTTCAATAATACTTTCTAAAAAACGGGCAATATTCCCCTCTTCATCAAGAACGATACGTTCCATATAAAACTTTCCATTATTCATTTCATAGTGATAACCATGTTTATTTCCAATAAACATTTCTTGATTGATACTTACTCTAATGACATAAAAATCTTCTTCTTTATTAATATATAAACGTAGCTCTGGTTCTACTTCACCAAAAGAAAGATTCTCTTTATTGATTTCATAAAGCTCATCAAGTAAACGTTTATCAATAGGGATGTTTCTTTTAATGGTTCATAGTAATAGTTATAGTCTTCTATATCTTGACTTCTAAAGGAGATTGCTTTTTCATGAAATCTATTTGTTTTAAGGCGTTTTCTGTAAAATTCTTTTCACTGTGTACAAATTCTAAAGATTTTCCATATTTATAATTTTCTTGATGATTGATTCGATCAATAAATTCTGTAATATTTTTGACTACATACTTCTTTTCATTTCCAACTCTATAGTCAACATTTATCTCATCATCTTGAAGATAAATAAAAGGTGTTAAATCATATTTTTCATTATTAATAGATAGTTGTAATTCTGTTTGATAATGATTTTTATTAAGATCAATGAGACGTGATGATGTATGTGCCAGTTCTCTAAGTTGAGCTTTTCTTCTTTGTCTTTGATTTTCTTTTTCAATCTCTTTCATTTTTTCTAATTTTTTCACTTTGATACTCAAAAGGAAAATCATTGATTTCTAATTCATTAAGTTTCATAATAACTGCCCCTAAATGACCACACATAGAATCTTGATCATTAAATGGGCAAGCACATTTATAAGAAACGACTTTATTATCTTTAATTTCTAATGAACATTTTTGTATGTGATTAAAAACTGAAACGACAGCATCAATATGATAAAGATCATCTTTTAAGGTAATATACATACTTTCTACATTATCATAGTGATGATATCTTCTGGCAATCTCTAAGTTATTTTTACTTTTTACCACATTTAAATTAATATTAAATTTCAATTTCATCACCTTCTTCTAAACATTCATCTAACATTTCATGTATTTTCTTTTTTCTTGGATATTCTTTTTTGATCATATCGACAAACTCTATTTTTGATATTTTATCTAAATCTCTAAAAAGTTCATAAATATATCCTTTAAAATAATAATTTGAATTTCCTTTTTCTATATATTTTTTATACATTCTACATAACCCATTAAATACATTTCTAAACTATATTCTTTAATGATTTCTTTTGTTTGTTCAAAAAGTGTCATATTAGGTCTTTGAAATAAAACATAGATTAAATATTTAACATCTTGATTTTGTCTAAACATTAAAGCTAATTCATAATCATCATAGATAGGTTTAATTGCATCCATAAAATCTAGTAAATAATCTTCAAACTTAATTCCATAAAATTGTTTTAAATCTTCATAATAAACAGGAATATGCGATGAATTATAATAATCTAATTTAGAATAAATGTAATTCAAGTAGGCATCTTCATGTTCAGGATCAAGCAATGAATCAAGTTTTGCCCTGGTTTCTTTTTTTCTAATATTTTGTTCATGTTTTTTATAGTAAAGACGAGCAAGTCCTACTTGTTGGTGATCAACATAATAATGTATCATTTCTGTGATATAATCTTCATTGTTATTATAAATTTGAATATCATCTAAATATTTTTTCATATCTAAATGATGATCATTGATAATTTTAAAGTATGTATTTAGTAAAGAAACTTTTCTTTTCGTTAAAAGCATTTCTCTAATAATATCTATTTGATCATTGACATCTAATTTATAGATAATCATCATAATATAGCTAAATGCATTTTCATATCTTTGATATTTCATATTTTCTTTTAACCAGCGCGTTGTAAGTTCTTTATTATGTTCACTTGTAAGTAACTTACTATAACCTTGAAACATGATTTGAAGAATTTCATGACGATAATCGTTAGGATAATTAGAATTTAAAAATTCATCAATGACTTGTTGATAATTGGTAATATGAAAACTTCCTTGTTCATTTAATTGAATAATACGTTTTAAATATTTTTTAAATTCTTGATTGAATTCACGTTTTAACATAAAACTACTATGTGTTCTTCTACGAACATCTTTTAATAAAGCATTGATATCAATATATTGTTGTTCATCTTTAGGAAGTCGATCTTCAATCGCAAAATAAAGTGCCGCTTCATGTTTACAATGATTTCCTTCTTTAGCATAAGGACAATCACACGTAGCTGACATGACATCATAATGTTCATCTAAAGTGATTTTAGTATGATAAGCTTCATTTCCTAAAATAATTCCTGTATAGGTTTGGTTATCATATTGATTTACAGAAAAAACTCTATTTTGTTCAAAATATGTTTTTCCTCTTTTTAATATTGTCTCTGTAAAAAATGATTTCATAGGCTTCCTCTTTTCATATTCACTTCATTATACCAAGAAAGAAAAAAAGCACAAAACTTAATTTGTGCCTAAAATATGTTTATTGATAACTTCTGCAATCGCTCCTTGATTATTTGTTGCCTTGGTAATAATATCACATTCTTTTTTCATTTCTTCAACTGTATTTTGGACACCTACCCCAAGGCCTGCTACTTTGATCATTGATAAATCATTAAAATTATCACCTATTGCAATTGTATCTTTAATATCTACATTTAATAACTCTGCAAGTTTCTTTAAACCTTGTCCTTTATTAACTCCTTGATGATTAAATTCAATATAACGATTCGATGAATAACTTACATCCAAATCACTTGTTATCTCTTTTAAATCATTTTCAATTCCTTTTAAATATTGGTAATCTGTATTCATATATAAGACTTTTACAATTTCTTGACCCTTTAAAAAATCAATATTATCATCAAAAATTTCTGTAACTTCCATTCTTCCTGCCAAATAATCTTTTTCTTCTTGGACATATTTATAAACATAGACCATATCTTTTGTATAAACATGGATACAAACATCATAATCTAAACCTCTTTTGTAAAGTTCACTCGCTTTTTCAAAAGAAATTCCTTCAAAATGAAGTAACTTACTTCCTTTATTTTCAGTAATGGCTCCACCATTATAAGAAATCACATATTCATTTTCTAAATCATACAATCCTAAATCTTTTAAAGTTCCACCAACGGTATTAAAGCCTCTTCCGGTTGCTGGTACAAACTTCACACCTAACTCTTTTGCTTTTTGAATGGCTTCAATATTCTCTTTAGAAATCGTACGATCATCACTTAATAAAGTTTCATCCAATCACACGCTATAATTTTATACATAGTATCCCTCTTTTCTTACTTTTATCTTATCAAAAAGGAATTAATATTTTCGTAACTTTCATGATATGAAATAAATACTTTCTATGGTATGTTTAATAAGGATGATGTTATGAAAAACGTATTTATGAAATTATAGAAGTATCTAAAGAAGATGACATAACAAGTCATATTTATGATCTTGTGATGATGTTTACAATATTTATGAGTATTATTCCTCTTGCTTTTAAACAAGAAACAAAGTTATTTACAACACTTGATTTAATTACAGTTATAATTTTTATTATTGATTATTTATTAAGATAGGATACGGCTGATTTAAAATATGATGATCCTCGCTTTATTTCTTACATAAAATATCCATTTTCATTTATGGCAATTATTGATTTATTATCAATACTTCCTTCAATCAATATGATAAATAAAGGATTTAAAGTCCTTAAAACAATTCGTCTTATTCGTACCTTTCGCGTATTAAGAATCTTTAAAAGCTTTCGTTATTCAAAAAATATTCAAATCATTCTTCAGGTTGGAAAAAACTCAAAGAAGGCTTTGATTGCTGTTCTTTATTTAGCTATTGGTTATATTTTTGTTTGTGCCCTTATTATTTTTAATGTTGAACCAGATAGCTTTAATACTTTCTTTGATGCCATCTATTGGGCAACGATTTCTCTTACAATCGTTGGTTATGGCGATATTTATCCTATAACAACTTTGGGAAGAATAATTACAATGGTTTCTTCCTTTATGGGAATTGCGATTGTCGCTTTACCAGCTGGTATTATTACGGCAGGTTATATGAAAGAAATAGAATCAGATAAAATCTGATTCTATTTTAATGAGCTATTTATCATTGGCTTATCGTCATCGTTTTTCATAATAAAGAAAGTATACATATGATAGGGACATTCCTTTAATCCAAATAACATTGCATAGATGTTTTCTTCTTCTGTTTCTATTTCCTTATAAGCATCCAAATATTTTTTATAACCTAATAATTTCTTTAAATCTTCATAAATATCTAAACTATAACAATCATCTACAAAACGATGTTCTTGTCTTAATTTATTTTTCATGTCTTTTAAGTAATCATTTTCCCATTTTATTACTTTTTCAAAATCATTTTCTACCCAAATACGTAGTGTTTTATCATCAACAATTTGATCAATAGAAAGAATATAAAGCATTGGAATAATTGATCCTCTACTCTATTATTTGTATATGTTTTAAGAAATGAATATTTAGTTCATAATCATTTCTTCTAAAGAAATATCTTTTTGTTCATTCCATTTTTTTAATAATAAATAGATAAGAATTGATTTATCTTGTGGTAATTCACCAATTAATGATAATAAATAATAAACATATTGTAAATCTTTAATAGGTGTATTCATTGTTTGTATTTTTTTATAATTTAATACATGTTTTTTATGATCTTGATATTGAATGATAGGATAATGATTTTAGGTTTTTTCTTATAAAAGTAATAAAGAATAATGAGCAGCAACGCAAATACAAATAGTAATTCCATAATGATAACTCCTTTAAACCATTATACCACAACATCAAAATAATAAAATTAATATTTTTAATTTATTTATAATACTAATATCTATCTTATTAAATTATCCAGTTTACCTATTTCAATGGTTATAAAAAATGGAGGAAAATCCTCCATCTTATTTAATTCTTACAAATTTATCTTTAATATCTTTTACTTTTACGCCATGATAAACTTCTCTATTTTCATCATCATATAAAGAAATTGCATTATCTTCATCTATTTTAGTTTTATAACTCATTACAAAATAGATATCCTTTTGACCATTATTGATTATTAAATAACAATTCTTTTCTTTATCAAACATATGCGTTACATCTACAATATTATCTTGATAATAGAATAAATATTTATCTTCTTTTTCATCATAAAAGATACCAAATTCATCATCTAACTTCAACAAGTTCATCTCCCGTCATAGGTTTCATCCCTGTAGGTGTCCATTTCGTCCCTGAATCTATTCCTATATCAATTACATTGCCATTTTCATCTGTTGTATAAAGATGATAAGTATCATCACCTACTTTTTCATATTGAACATTTCTTTTTTCACCATGGAACCAGACTTCTAACTTACTTTGTATACCCCCTACATCAAAGGCATAGGCAACAGTAAATGTAGATAATAAAACAATTAATGATGTTGCAAGAGTAAGTAAAGGTTTTGGAATTCTTCTTTGATTTAAATTGATTTCTTTTTGATAATGTACATGTTTAAATGCTTGTTTATAGACTTCTTTATTCTTCATTGTTCCAGTTCTCCTTAAGTTGTTCTTTTAATATTTGTCTTGCTCTAGAAAGTCTTACTTTGACATTTCCTTCATTTAATTTTAATTGTTGAGCAATTTCTTTAATTGAATAATCTTCATAATAATATAAGTGAATCACAATACTATACTTTGATGGCAAAGCCATCACTGCTTGAAATAATTCTTCATCCTGTGATCTATCAAATGGAATCGTTGCCATATAATCTTCCATAGATACTTGTTTTCTTTTCCAAAACTTTCTTTGAATATCTTTAGCTTTATTAATTGCTACTTTATATAACCAAGATTCTATATGTTCCTTTGATTCAAAATCTTTTTTATATGTATGATATCTAAGAAAAGTTTCTTGAACAACATCCTCAGCATCATCAGGATTTTTTAACATCGTTAATCCTATCACAAAAATACGATCTTTATATGTTTCAATCACTTGTTCTGTATCTATCTTCATAACTGCCTCCTCAAGAGCTCTTTCACTTATAATACGTTTTATATAGAAAAAAGGTAACAAAAAGTCTATGTATTTCTACATAAACTTTTTATTACTTATTCATCTCTATGATAAAATGAACTTCTTCGTCTTGTACAACTTTACAAGTATAGTTGTGTAAATCTAAAATATTTCTAACAATCGCTAATCCCATTCCTGTAGATTGGTATCATTTCTTGATACATCCGCTTTATAGAGAGGTTCAAATATATGATTAATATCTTTATTTTCTATTTTTGATCCATCGTTACTTATAATTATTTTTTCTTGTCTATAAACAATATTTATTTTTTTATTTGCATATTTAAAAGCATTGTTGATTAGATTGTCAAAGACAATCATCATCAATTGTTGATCACATGAAATATTGATTTTAGGATCAATATCAATCGTAATGATTTTTGATTCTAAATCATAATGTTTTAATACTTCTTCAATCATTGGCGAAAGATTATAATTTTGTTTATGCAACTGATAAGACTTTGTCGTTCTTGTATATATCAACATTTGATTTAAAAGATTATTCATATGCTTAGATTCATCTTCGATCATTCTTAAGTATTTATGTTGTTTTTCAGGATTAACATTTTCTATCAACATTTCTGTACTATTTAAAATAACTGCGTTTGGTGTCTTCATTTCATGGGCCATTGCATTGATAAATAAGTTTCTTGTTTTATTTAATTCTTCTCTTTCATTTTCAAGATACGTATATATAAAATAAATACATGATAGAATAATTTGTACTAAACTAAACATTAAAATAAATCTATCTTTTAGACTATCTAAAACAATATTTGGGGTATCGATAAACATATTAAGTTTTATACTATTTTCTTTATTTACATAATGAACATATATCTTTGACTTATCAGAAGAAATAGCACATGTTTCTTGTTCTACTTTAATATCTTTTTCTTTTGGATTCTTTTCTAGTGTTTGTTTTGAATTAAAAAACATTAATTCAAAATCACCAAGTCTATTTTGATCGTTTGCTTTTTTATTTTGATATTTATACCATGAATAATAATTCATTGTTCCTTGTGAGTTACCGAGTTTATAAGTCATATGACTATTTTCATCATAAAAGACAATTTGATCTATGATGTATTGATTATCTTTTGAATGAAAACTCATCTTTTTTATAGTACAACCATCTTGATTTTGATTATAAAAGTCTAATAAATTATTTATCTCTTTTTTATTAAAAGATTTTTCTAGATTAAAAAGAGTATACTTATCATTTGTACTATCTTTAAAAAAGATAATAAAGTTTTTATTATTTAATTTATATTTATCTTTTACTTTATATTCAAAAGCTATATTTTGTTTAATACCAAAACCATTACCATCATAAATAGTAGATAATACATCATGCATATTATTTTCAATATTTTTATCACTTTGCGTTATCATTTTATTCGTAACATCACTTGCTAGTGACCACATAACAGTATCCATTGTATTAAGATTACTCGTGTACATCTGCCTACCTATAATAAAAACAATAATTAACACACTTTCAATTAATAAAAATCTTTTAAATTTCTTATTTTTAAAGGCAAGATAAAACATGCCTAATAATAAAACAATACTTAACGCTCTTAAAAAATCAACCATTTTCAAACACCTTCGTTTCAAAACAATAACCTTGTTTAATCACTGTCTTTATTCCCTTTTGATAAGGTCCCAAGGCTTTTCTTAATATTTTAATATGTGTATCAACACTTCTTTCCTGTCCTTTATAATCAAATCCCCACACTTTTAATAAAATCTGTTCTCTAGATAAGATTTGATTTGGATTTTTTATAAAATATTCTAATATTTTATAATCTATTATTTTTAAATTCAATTTTGATTATTAAGATATGCTTGTTTTTCTCTTGTATTTAACTTTAATATACCTTTTTCTAAAAATTGATAATGTTTTCTGTTTGTAATAGCTTTACATTTAGCAAGTAATACCGGTAATGAAAAAGGTTTAATAATATAATCATCACAACCTAATTCATAACCCTTTAATTGATCAACTTCTTGTACTTTGGCTGTAATAAAAAGTATCGGTGTTTCTTCTTTTTCACGTACCTTTTGACATAAAGTAAATCCATCCATCTTAGGCATCATTACATCTAATAAAATAAGATCAAAACTTTCTGTTAAAAAGCAATAATAAGCATCTTCTCCATTATCAAAACTTTTTACTTCATAGTCATTTTCTACTAAGTAATCTTCTAGTATTTCTCTTAAATGATCATGATCTTCAGCAAGTAGTATCTTCATAACAATACCTCCCTTCATCTTTAATATACTTTCTTCATTTGTAATCTTTGTGTAAGTTCTTTAATAATTTAATTTTATATTATGATATCTTAAAGATTCAACTCTATTCCATCATATTTCATATAAAAAAGAAACAGTATCATACTGTTTTCCTCGCCCTAGTTATTATTATCTTTTTTTGGTAAATACCAATAATTATTGAACTGATATAAGAATGTTTTTGAACCCGGTGGCATTTCTACAAATGCATGATATACATTCATGAAATCTACTGCTGAATTTGCAACAACAAACATAGCGGCCATTCCTAAAAAAAACTTACATGTTGTTAATGAAATATAATAAGGAACTAAACCAAATAAAATATCAGGAATAAGATTGATAGCTATATATTTTTTCTTTGTAAACTCTGTTGTATATACTCCTGCAAAACCAACACGTGGTATTTTAAACATATAAATTTCTTTATAGAAATAAAACTGACATAGCTTTGAAAGAACTAATAAAATATTTGCGAGTATAAAATAACTAAAAAGATTTGATAAATCCATAGAATCAACATCTCTAAAAAGAACATTTAAATATTCTGGTACAAACATAATACATATAATAATAAAAGTAACAATACTTGTTTGTATATTCTGTTTTTTTCTATCCGTTGCTCATTAAATCGAATAGCCCCTTCTTTAAGCTTATTTGTTGGAAGTGGATTAGTTTCTGGATCTAATTTCCCCATATATTTTATCTTCATAAGTTGTCTCCTCGTATATCCTGTTTCACTTTTATCTATAAATACATCATACCATACATATCACTATTTATTTTACTAAAACATAATACAAAAAAGAAATGACATAACGCCATTCTCTTATAAGTTCTTAATATCTTGAACGACACGTTGTAAATCTTCTCTGATTTTAATAGATTGTGGACAAAGTTTTTCACATTTACCACATTTCTTACAAAATTCAGCTTGTGCATCTCCTAGATTTGTATAACGTCTTTTAGCAGTATCTTTAAGACCTAACATACCATATTCATTCCATAACTTGAAGTTACCTGGAATATCAATTCCAAATGGACAAGGCATGCAATAACGACATCCTGTACATCCATTTTTAGTTTTTGCTTTAATCATATTAGCTACTTTTTCTACAAGTTTTTCTTCATCTTGATCTAATGGTTTAAAGTCTTTAAAAGTTGCAAGGTTATCTTCTACTTGATCATAAGTAGACATACCACTTAAAACAACTTTTACATTTGGAAGTGAAGCTACAAAACGTAAAGCCCAACTTGAAATGCTAACATTTGGATTATAGTCAGTAAAAACTTGTTCAATATCATCTGAAAGGCTAGCAAGAGCTCCGCCTTTAATAGGTTCCATGATAACTAATGGTACATTCTTTTCTTCAGTAAGTTTGTATCCTTTCATTCCTGCTTGAATATCTGTATCAATATAATTTAATTGTATTTGACAGAAATCCCAATCACGATAATTAATAATTTCTTCAAAGACTTCATAATCATCATGGAATGAAAAACCAAAGTTTTTTATTCTTCCTTGTTTTTTTAATTCTTCACAATAAGGAATGATATTTAAATCAATTACTTTTTTTCCATGTATCTTTATTTAAAGCATGTAATAAATAGAAATCAACATAATCGACATCAAGTCTTTTCATTTGTTCTTCAAAGATTTCTTTTGCTTGTTCCAATGAATTAATTTTAAACATTGGTAACTTTGTCGCAAGATAAAAATCTTCTCTTTTATATTTCTTTAAAACTCTACCTACAAATGGTTCGCTTTCACCATCATGATAAGGATAAGCTGTATCAATATAAGTCACACCACTTTCAATAGCATGATCTAACATTCTTTCCGCTTCTACTTCATCAATAGTTCCATCTTCCTTTTTAGGAAAAACGCATGCAGCCAAATCCTAATAATGAAGGATTGACATTAAGTTTATCAATTTTACTATATTCCATCCTTTTATCCTCCCTAAATTAACCTACATACATTGTAAACCCTAAAGCTCGGTTTATGTCAAGATAGATTTAAATCTCATCATAATTCATCTTATATTTACCCATTGTGTACAAAATATTAATTCTTTATTTATAAACAAATTACTTCGATTATTTTTACAATTTCTCTTACGACATTACCTACGACTTGTCTTACGACTTATCTTGCGACTTTGTGACAGTGACTTTAATTTAATCACCTACATTTTCATTAAAATACTCTATTATAAATATTATTACATTAAACAAAAAAATAAAATATTACTTTTGATCGTCAACGATTCAAAAAGATTATAGTTTTAAAAGATAAATCCAATTTCTTATTTTCTTAGATTTGCTTTTTCTTTTTCTGATAAAAGAAGTAAATCTTTTTTGATTAAGAAGAATTTGTCCATGAGTTGCTTCATCAATCGTTGACAAGATATTAACAAGTGTTGCTTTTCCTGAACTAAAGGCTCCCATAATACAAATAAAATCTCCCTTTTCTACTTCAAAATCCCATCCATTTAAAGTCACCTTAGGATGAACACCATAAGGATTATATACTTCTTTAAATTTCTAATTTCCATGTAACTCATAATTTTGATTTCTTTTCTATTTTGTCACTTTTTTAAAATATTCTTATATTCATTTTTTAATTCTGATAATTGTTCCTTTATTGTTGGAACATCTTCATTTTTCGCAACTTTTAAAGATTCCATATATTCTTTAATAATATTATTTTGTATTTCTAAATGATATTGCTTTTGCCACTTAGAAAAGTTTTTATTGATAGAATAATAAGCTTCTATATAATCTTTTTTTCTCTTCAAAGAGTTTAATAAGTTCCATCGGATCATTGATAGTACAATTCAATGATTTTAAGTATTTAAAAAAATGCACTACTTGGCTATTGTTCATTATTTGAATGGAATAAGTATCGTATATAGTATTAATATCAAGACAAATAAAATATAGATTATATATAATAAAATACTTATCTTTTTCACCTTTTGAACAACATAATGAAATATCAACAGATTGAACATCATCGACATTTATTTCATTTTTCCCATATTTCATCTTTTCCTTAGAATAACTAAAACGAATATAATCATCCTCTAATTCAATTCCACTGTTACCAATTGCCACTTTTATTCTTTTTGTATATTCTTTAATTTTTTCCTCTATTTTTCCTATCTTATCTTTTTCATTCTTTAAATAATTTTGTTTAGTACCAAGACAACTTCTTATTGACAGTTTTCCTGAAAGAATAAGCTTTATCTCATCGATAGAAATTTCAAAAGAACGTAACAATAAAATAACTTGAAGGATTTCTATGTCATTTTGAGTATATTGACGATAATTATTTTTATCCCTTATAGGATTAATCAATCCTTCTTTTTCATAATAAATCAATGCTTGTTTAGTAATACCTAATTGTTCTTCTACATCATGTGTTTTCATAATTAAATCTCCCTTCCTTTGTCTTCATTAAACACTATATGCTAGGAATATAGTCAACATTTTTTATTAAACATATAATATTAAAATGGAGTTTATCATTAAAAAATTTTTATACTTTATTAAATAATATCACTTTGCTACGAATCATATATATTTTTTATCGAACATGCCAAGTAATGTAACTAACTTCATTTTGTTACGGAAAATCATAGAAATTTAAATCAAAATAGCCATTTTTTTTTTACAAAAAAGTTAGATATTTTATGGTTACTTACCCCATTTTTAATGTTTTTACACCTTCTATTCAATAAAAAAAGCACATCTAATTAATGATTTTTATACCTAAATAAGTACTATTTTAAGTATATTTATCATCAATAGATGTGTCTTATTTTGATGTGTTAATCACAAATTTAAAATCCAAAAACATTGATTTTATTGTTGTTTTATTTGTTTCTTGGCTTCATTTGTGGGAATAAGATAACTTCTTGAATAGATTCTTGTCCAGTTAATAACATAACTAATCTATCAATACCCATACCCATTCCACCTGTTGGTGGTAAACCGTATTCTAGAGCTTCTACGTAATCTAAATCCATTTCGTTTGCTTCATCATTTCCTAATTCTTTTTCTTTTAATTGATCAGCAAATCTTTCATATTGATCGATTGGATCATTTAATTCAGTAAATGCGTTAGCATATTCGTTTCCACAGATGAATAATTCAAAACGTTGTGTGAAACGTGGGTCTTCTAAATTCTTTTTAGCAAGTGGTGAGATTTCAATTGGATGACCATATACAAATGTTGGTTCTACAATTGTTTCTTCTACATATTTTTCAAAGAATTCATTGATAATATGTCCATAACCAAAGTGAGCTTCTACTTCAATACCATGTTCTTCAGCTAATTTTTTAGCATCTTCAAATGACATATGTTCATTGAAATCAATACCCGTTTTTTCTTTAATAGCTTCTGTCATAGAAACACGTTTAAATCCTGGAGCTAAAGAAATATGATGTCCTTTATAATCTAATTCATAAGTTCCATTAACTTCCATAGCAGCATTAGAAATAATACCTTCAGTTAAATCCATCATACCTTCAAGATCACTAAATGCTTTATAAACTTCAATAGTAGTAAATTCAGGGTTATGAGTTCTATCCATACCTTCATTTCTAAATAAACGTCCAATTTCATAAACAGCATCCATACCACCAACAATTAATCTCTTTAAAGATAATTCAGTAGCTATACGTAAATAGAAATCAGTATCTAATGTATTATGATGAGTAACGAATGGTCTTGCAGCTGCTCCACCTAAGATTGGATTTAATACAGGTGTTTCAACTTCTACATAATTTCTACTATCTAAATAATTTTGAATTGAACGAATGATTCTTGGTCTTGTAAAAGCAATTTTTTTAGCTTCTTCATTCATGATTAAGTCAACATATCTTCTTCTATATCTTTCTTCAATATCACTTAAACCATGGAATTTTTCTGGTAAAGGACGTAAGGCTTTTGTTAAATGTGTATATTCACTTACTTTAATTGAACATTCTCCAGTATTTGTCATAAATACTGTACCTTTAACCCCAATAATATCTCCAATATCACCTTTTTTAACGATTTCATAAGCATCTTCACCAATAGTATCTTTTCTTACATATAATTGGATTTGTCCATCTCTATCTTGAATATGCATGAAACATACTTTACCTTTACGACGTTTAGTCATAATTCTACCAGCTACAGATACTTCTACAGCCATTTCTTCTAATTCTTCATGAGTTTTTTCACCATATTGTTCTTTAATACCTTTTGAATAAGCAGTTACATCAAATCTTTGACCAAAGGATCAATCCCTTTATCAATAAGTTCTTGCATTTTTTCTCTACGAACAAGTTCTTGTTCACTAATTTTCTTTCTTCCATAATTTCCTCCTAAAATATAAAAAACTCTCCATCCCATGGGACGAGAGCTAAATCGTGTTACCACCCAAATTCATTAATAGGTCACCCTATTAACCTCAATAACTATCTACTAATAGTCTTGCCTATAACGTGGCTTACGTCATCCTATCAAAACATCCAAGATGCAGCTCCTAGTCTTTATTCATAATAGTTTCATTATCTTTTCCACCAACCAAGACTCTCTTTGAATGAAGGGCTATTATTACTTGTCTATTCATTGCTTTTATTTCTACCTCGTTATCTTAACTTAATTCAAATTTATTGTCAATATAAGCGATAAAATTAGTTTTAATAATGAAAAAATGCACGTAAGTGCATTAATCATGAATCTTATTATTTAAAACCATTCTTACAAAATCAGGTTCAAAATGTTTTGCTCTTGATCCCGAATATCCCATATCTAATGATGAGATTTGTTTCATTTCTTCTTCATTTAATTCAAAATCAAAGATATCTATATTTTCTTTAATTCTTTCTACATGTGTTGATTTTGGAATAACAACGACTCCTCTTTGTACATTCCATCTTAGAATTACTTGTCCTACAGACTTATTATATTTAGCTGCAATTCCTTTTAACATTTCATCTTCAAATGGATTATATCTTCCTCCACCTAATGGTGCCCATGCTTCTGGAATAACATCATAATATTTCATTGTTTCTAATGCCTTTTCTTGAGTGTAATATGGATGGAGTTCTACTTGATTGACTACTGGTTTTACTTTAACAACTTCACAGAAGTTTGTAAGAATATTTGGATAGAAGTTAGAAACACCGATTGCTTTTAATTTACCTTCTTGATAAGCAGTTTCCATGGCTCTCCAAGCACTGAAATAATCACCACAAGCTTGATGTAATAAATATAAATCAAAATATTCTAAACCACTTTTTTTCTAAAGAAGCTTCAATTCCTTTTTGGGCACTTTCGTAATCCATCATATCTTGTACCCATAATTTAGAAGTAATAAACAAATCTTCTCTTGTACAAAGACCACCAGCAATTGCTCGTTTTACAGCAGCTCCTACAGCATCTTCATTATAATAAGCAGCAGCTGTATCAATTAAACGATATCCCGCTTTAATTGCTTGATAAACTGATTCTTCACATTCTTTTTTATCTGGTACTCTAAAAACACCAAAACCTACCATTGGCATTTTTAAACCATTATTTAATGTAACATATTCCATTATATGATCCCCCTTTTGCTTATATTTTAAATCATCTATATAAATCTTCAAATACTTATTAACTATCATCTATCATACATTTAAAGCATAAAAAAGAACCTCTCGGTTCTCCTCTATTATTTTTTAGTAGTTTTTTTAGCAGTTGTTGCTTTTTTAACAACTGGTTTAGCTTCTTTAGCAGCTACAGCTTTAGCTGGTGCTTTTGCTACAGAAGCTTTTTTAGCTGGTGCTTTTTTTGCAGCTGGTTTTTTAACAACTTCTGGATATTCAGGCATAGCATTAACATCTAATTCACCTTTTAATTCAGAACCATCTTTTTTAATTGCTACAAAGAAAACTTTAGCAGTTTCAGGTAAGTAATAAATATTTAAAGTTTCAACTTCTGTTGTTTTTACACCTTGTTCTTTTAAAGTTTCTTTAACGTATTTATCTAAATCACCATTTTTAACATTCTTTTCTTGGTATTGTACTTCGATCATTGTTTTCATATTCTCTCACTTCAAAACCTCAGTTTTTACTTCCTCCTTGGTAAGTATTCTATACCATTTTTTTTATTTGTAAAGTGTTTTTCTTAAGAAAAGCGCATGAAATCAACGTTTTTCTCTAATTACTTATCATAAGAATAAAATATTGTTTTATCTTCAAACCTTTTATCTTAATTTGTAAAAAATAGAATTGGAAATCCAATTCTATTTCTTAGATTTTGAATCAATAATCATGATAAATTTAGTTTTAGCTTCTACACCATCTTTACTATCTGCAAATGTTTTATAATCATTAGCTAAATCAACAAGTTTTTGTGTTGTATCTACATCTTTTTTCACTGTATCATTTAAAACACTAGAAATCTTATCTAAACCTTTACTTTTAAATAAAGTTAAACCATCAACTAAAGCATCACTACCTTGAGCTAATTGATTTGATGCCGTTTTTAATTGACTACTTGCACTTGCTAAGGATTTAGAACCATCATTTAAAGAAGATAACCCATCTGTTAATTGTTTTGAACCATCTACAGCACTTTGTGCTCCTTCTTTTAATTGAGCAACTCCACCTGTATAACTTTGTAATCCTTGATAGAATTCATTATATGAATTAAGTTGTGCTAAAGCTGTTTTGATTGATGGTTGATTTTCTGCTGGTAATTTTGCCATTAAACCATTTAAAACTGTTTGATAATTATCAATTGTCAATTCAATAGACATTCCTGTAGCAGGCAATTGATTATTAATTTGTGTTTGAGCTGTATTTTAATAAAGTATTAAATACTTGTTTTGCTCCTGCTACTAAGTTGCACTTTTTCCATCTAAAGTGACTAAACCATTATAAAGTGTTTCAATACCTGTTGTTAATTTTTGTGATCCTACAAGAGCAGAAGCTGCACCTGTTTTTAAAGATCCTACACCTTGATCAAATTCACTGTATTTAGAAGCATATTGTTTTAAGCCTGATTGTAATGTTTGCCCACCTGCAATAATTTGATCAATGATGAATTTAATGTATCTACACTATCATAAACATCATTTAAATCATCAAAATTAATATCTGTTTCAGATAATAATGATGGCGTTGCTACTGACATTAAACTATTTAATTTAAATTTAGTTGTATCATATTTAATAGTTACAGAATTTAATTTTTCTAAATCTTTATTATTATCATAGTTCTTTGATAATCCTGGTGCAGCAATTGCCATAATGATATTAGAAGAACCATTACTAATTACTTTACCATTTGTAACTTCAATATTAGAATTTGTTTTTGTTGGTAACATTGTTCCTGTTGTAACGACAAAAGGAACATAAAGTTCTTTACCATCAACAGTTTGTTTTTCATTATTTGTATAATCAATTTGAATTTCTACTTTACCCTTTTTACCAAGCATATCTTTTAACTTCGTTTTCTTACCATCCAATTTATAAGTTACTTTCATTGAAACAGGTAATGAATTTGTTGTTTTACCTTGGTAATAAATATCTTGTCCATCTGTTGTTTGCCATACCAAACTAGAACCATCTTGTTTAAATGTTTCTTTACCATTAACATTTTTAATATTTTTTAATGATGATTGATCATCTAATGATGTTTCATTTTGATCATTGATAAGATGTTCAGAAACAACTGTTGTTTTTTCTGAACCATTTGTTTTTAACTTACTATAAACTGTTTCTTCTTTTGAATAGGCAAAGGCAGGAACAATTGAGCTCATGACCATTGTCATTACAACTGCTGAAGAAGTGATTAATTTTGCTTTTTTCATGTTAACATTCTCCTTTATTTTTTAATTGTTTAAAACCGATAGAAGTATGAATAATTACTTTATCAAATACAAGTAAAATTGCTGGTATAACACAAATAACAATAAACATTGAAATAAGTGCTCCTCTTGACATTAAATTACATAATGATCCAATCATATTCAATTTAGAAATCATTCCTACTCCAAATGTTGCTGCAAAGAATGACATTCCAGAAACAAAGATTGAACCTGCAGAATTACTAATTGCATTATCCATTGCTTTAATCTTATCAATACCATTTTTTCTATTTTCCAAATATTTTGTTGTAAGTAAAATAGCATAATCAATTGTTGCTCCAAGTTGAATTGTTCCAATAACAATAGAGGCAACAATGGTAAAACATCACCTGTGTAATAACTGATTGCCATATTGATAAAGATAGCAAGTTCAATTCCAGAAACTAACAATACTGGAAGTGAAACTGATTTTAAAACAAATAACATAATGATAAAAATAATTCCTATAGATGCAATACTTACATTTCTAAAGTCTTCATCTGCTATATTAACCAATCCTTCATGCATGGACCTTCCCCTGCCATTATAGCATTTTATCATATTTTGATAATATGATCTATCTTATCAATAACTTTATTTAATTTATTTGTTGCAATCTCTTCAGTAGAATTGACAAATATCATTTTATAACGATCACTTTCAAAGATATCTTTTACATCATCCGGGATCATTTCATCAGGAATTGCTAGATTTGATAACTCTGATGGTGATAAAACAAGATTAACAGATTCAACATTTTCTATTTCATTAACCATTTTATTTAAATCATTTTCTTTAATATCTTTATTTACTAAAATAACTTGCGAAGCAACTAAATCAAATTCATCACTTAATTCACTATTAGCCACACAACTCTTTAAATCCTGTGGTAAATCTTTTGTTAGATTGTAATAACTTTTAACATGTGCATTTCCATAATAAGCTGGATAAGCAATAACTAATGCGACTAATAAAATAATTTTATAATGTTTAATTACAAAATTTTTAATTACATTAAATGATGGAATAATTGGTTTATGTTTTGTCTTAAAGACAAGTTTATCAAATACTAATAAAAATGCTGGGAATATCGTAACTGTTGAAAGAACACCAATAAAGACACCTTTAGCCATAACAATTCCAATATCTGAACCTAATGTAAGTTGCATTGTACATAAAGCTAAAAATCCAGCAATTGTTGTAAGTGAACTTCCAGCAATAGAAACAAGGGTATCTCCAATAGCAAGTGTCATTGCTTCATTATTTGTTTTAACTCTTGTTTTTGCTTGTTCATATTTATGATATAAGAAAATTGAAAAGTCTGTTGTAACTCCTAATTGTAAAACAGCAGCAATTGCCTTTGTAATATATGAAATTTGACCTAAGAAAATATTAGATCCCATATTATAAAGAATTGCTAGTCCGATGTTTCCTAATAATAGAAATGGAACAACATAACTATCTAACGATGCCATTAAAACAATTAAAACTAAAATAACAGCAACAATAACATAAGTAATAATTTCACTATCAGCAACAATACTTGTATCTAAAGTAGAAGCTGACATTCCACCAATACGAACAACTTTATCACTGGTGATTTCTCTCATGTGTGTAATTGCATCAATGGCTACTGTACTATCTTTAAAAGTAACCAACATCAATTCACTATTACCTTTTTTAAATTGTTTTGTTACATCACTTGGTAACATTTCTTTAGGAATTGTTGTTCCAATCATATCGTTGGCTGATACAACTTTGACAACTCCCTCAATATCTTTATATTTTTCTTCTAAATCTAAGATATCTTTTGATGACATATTTTCGACAACACACATCGCAAAAGATCCCATATCAAAATCCTCAGCTAATATATCTTGTCCTTTCATCGTATCAATATCTTCTGGTAGATAAACAAGAATATCATAATTGATATCTGTATTGATGTATCCAAATAATGATGGAATACATAGAAGAATTGATGCAATAACAATTAGTATTCTATGTTTTACAACAAATTTACCAATTGCTTCTCCTAGCTTTTTCATAGTTCACCCTCCTAAATGACCTTTGGTCAGTTATGATAGTAGCACTAAAATGACCATCGGTCAATATATAAATGACTAAAAGTCATTTTTTTATATTTTTATTTGACTTTTCAAATTTTAGAACATAAAATATTTCTAAAAGGATGTGTTAAAATGGCAATTCAAGATATAAATCAAAGATAAATGATAATAAACAAGAAAAAGAACGTAAGCTTTTAAATACCGCTTTACATTTATTTACTGAAAAAGGAATTAAAAAAACTTCGATTCAAGATATTGTTCACGATGCTGGCATTGCGAAAGGAACGTTTTATCTTTATTTTAAAGATAAATATGAATTACAAGATGTATTACTTGCAAAAACATCACATGAATTTTTTTCTAATGCTTGTAAAGAAGCCAATAAATATCATTTTGATCGTTTAGATGATAAAATCATTTTTATTATTGATTCAATTATAGATGCTTTAATTACAAGACCTAATATTCTTAAGTTTATTCAAAAGAATCTTTCTTTAGGACTCTATAGTGAAAAATTAACAGATTTATTGGATAGTGAAGAATTAGGAATTAAAGAATTATTTATTAATGAAGTAAAAGAAAAGAATATTCCATTAGAATATCCTGAAATGACTTTATTTATGATTATTGAACTTGTAAGTTCTACTGTTTTTACTTCCATTGTAGAAAAGCAACCTCTTCCTATTGTAGAATTTAAACCACATCTTTATAAAACAATTCGTTTATTAATTAACGAAAAAGTGGAAAAGTAATTTTCCATTTTTTTATTTTCCCTCTATTTGTTCATAAAAAGCTCTAGTTTCCCTACTAAAATGTAGTTGCTTTTTTCCATACAAGTGCATATAATTCACTTAAATTAGGTTCTAAATATTTAAATCATCTAAGTTTGTGTTAGATGATTGTCAGTTGCAAGTAAGTATCCTAAATTATTTCTTATCAGTTCAATATCTGAACCATTGATTACAT
>ENA-OQCS01000156-OQCS01000156.1-human-gut-metagenome-genome-assembly--contig:-NODE-156-length-35127-cov-2.153371_pt1 | contig 35127 bp, 54 predicted proteins | sample MGYA00242757_ERZ504575 | MGnify/ENA primary metagenome ERZ504575 (study PRJEB26092, sample SAMD00036297) | human gut metagenome | host: Homo sapiens | study: EMG produced TPA metagenomics assembly of... | reverse complement strand
CTTCGAAAACGGCGACTTCTGCCTGACAAACGGCGAAGCAGCCATGGTAGAAAAAGTAAAAGCAAACTTTAAAAATGTCATCGTTGTCATGAACGTCGGCGGTATGGTTGATACCAGCTGGTTCAAAGACTGCAAAGAGATTCCGGCGGTGCTGATGGCATGGCAGGGCGGCATGGAAGGCGGCCTCGCGGCAGCGGACGTTGTAACAGGCGACGTCAACCCATCGGGTAAACTGGTTGATACCTACGCAGCAACCCTCGAGGATTATCCATCCACCGAGAACTTCCATAAATCCGTTTATTACGTGGATTACAACGAGGATATCTACGTTGGTTACCGTTATTTCGAGACGATTCCGGGCGCAGCGGAGAAGGTCAATTATCCGTTCGGCTTCGGTCTTTCCTACACCAGCTTTGAGACAGAAGTTCTGGGGGCAGAAGAGAAGGATGGAAAGATTGTTGTAAAAGCAGCTGTTACCAACACCGGAAAACGTGCCGGAAAAGAAGTTGTACAGCTCTACTATGGCGCACCGCAGGGCAAGCTTGGCAAGCCGGCCAAAGAGCTTGGCGCTTACCGGAAAACAAGACTGCTGCAGCCAGGCGAGACACAGAGAGTCGTTCTTTCCTTTACAGTGGAAGATATGGCATCTTTTGATGACCTTGGAAAGGTTGCAAAATCTGCCTATGTTCTTGAGGCAGGAAGCTACGTCTTCTACGTTGGAAACAATGTAAGAGATGCGAAGAAACTGGACTTCACCTACGATCTGGCAGAGGCAGAAGTGACTGCACAGTACACCAGCCTTGCCGCTCCGCATAAGCTGGAAAAACGTCTCCTTGCGGATGGAACCTACGAAGCGCTTCCGACCGATAACGGCCCTGTCGAGGAAGAAGGACTGGAGCGTCAGGATAAGCTGACTCTGGAAGGCTTCCTCCCGGCAGTCAAAGCACAGGAGAGAAAGAGCTTTGGCGAGCTTATGGAAGCAGCAAAGACGAATCCGAACCTGATGAATGTGGTCGAAGGAAAAGAAACGCTCGACGAGTTTGTAGATAAGCTTCCGACAGAAGCACTTATTCATCTGCTCGGCGGTCAGCCGAACACAGGAGTTGCCAACACGTTTGGCATGGGAAATCTGCCTGAGTACGGCATCCCGAATATCATGACCGCAGACGGACCGGCAGCCTTCGCGTTCAGCGCAGTGTGGCGTCAACACGACCGCATGGCCGTGTGCAACATTGCTTGCCTGCACCTGGATCCGGAGCTGATCGAAGAGATCGGTAAAGCCGGCGGAGAGGAAGTCAAAGAAAACAATATCGGCATCTGGCTGACCCCGGCTGTCAACATTCACAGAAGCCCGCTCTGCGGAAGAAACTTTGAGTATTATTCCGAGGATCCGCTTGTAGCCGGAAAATCCGGTGCGGCAATGGTACGCGGTATGCAGTCCGAGCATATCGGGGCAAGTGTGAAACACTTCTGCTGCAACAACAAAGAAACAAACCGAAAAGACAGCGATTCCCGCGTTTCCGAGCGTGCGCTGCGTGAGATTTACCTGAAAGCCTTCGAGATCATTGTAAAAGAGGCAGATCCATACACAATCATGTCGTCCTACAACCTGATCAACGGCGTTCAGGCATCTGAGAACAAGGATCTTTTGACCGGTATTCTGCGCGGTGAGTGGGACTTTAAGGGAATGGTAACGACCGACTGGTGGACCCACGGCGAGCATTACCGCGAGACAAAAGCCGGAAATGATATCAAGATGGCAAACGGATACGAGGAGCGCGTACAGGAGGCATTTGAGAAGGGATACATCACCCGCGACGAAATCGCTCTTTGTGCAAAACGAATCCTGACCATGATTCTTCGCATGGACTGATGTGGATGCATGTGAATAAATAAAGAAAAGTGTGGATAACACATAAAAAAATCGTATGCTGTTGTGGAAAAAGCAACAGCATACGATTTTTACTTTCCGGACAGGATTCTTTCCTGTTTACACGGCAATGATCTGTAGCAAGACTCTGGCGACCGCAGCGCAGTAAAAACGAGCGGAAACTACAGGAAAAAAACTGTTTTCAGGCGGCAGCCTTCTGTAGCTCTGCCATGATCTTAAATTCCCGCACGACCATAACGATGCTGACTGATGCGGCTGCAAGGTCTGCAATCGGTGCAGTGTACATCACGCCGTCAATGCCGAAGAGATACGGAAAAATCAGCAGCAGCGGAAGCAGGAAAATAATCTGTCTCGTCAGCGAAAGAAAAATACCCTTCTTCGGTGCTCCGATTGAGGTAAAGAAGTTTGAGCTGACCGGCTGGATACCGTTCAGGAATGTGAAAAACAGGAAAATGCGGAAGTACCGCTCTGCAAAATGCAGGTACTCTTCTGAACCGGAACCAAAAATGCCGATAATCTGGCGCGGAAAGAACTGGAAGCAGAGGAAGGCGACAATGGAAATGGCAGTCGCCGCAAAAACTGCTTTTTTATAGGCGTCCTTCACGCGGTCATATTTCTGCGCACCGAAGTTGAAGCTGACAATCGGCTGAAGTCCCTGGGAAATGCCGATGACAAAGGAGAAGAACAGCATATTCACCTTTGAAATAATGCCGGCGCATGCAAGCGGAATGTCGCTTCCATAGACGGAATTGGAGCCGTAGTAGGTCAGTGTGTTGTTCATAACGATCTGAACAACCATCATTGCCACCTGATTGAATGCCGGAGTTGCACCAAGCGCAGCGATCCGTGCCCAGCAGGCCATGTTCGGCTTCAGATCGGAAAGAGAAAGCGGCAGCGTTTTAAAACCGCGCAGATAGAGGACAACAAGCGCGAACGATAAAATCTGTCCGGTGATTGTGGCGAGCGCTGCACCTGCCATGCCCATGTGGAAAACGAAGATGAACAGCGGGTCGAGAATCGTGTTGACGATTGCGCCGACCAGGTTGCACAGCATGGAAAATTCGGGCTGCCATCGCGCGGATCAGGTTGGAGCCGCCGATTGTGACGATCAGAAACGGGAAGCCGATGGAGGTGATTCTGGTGTAAGTACAGGCGTAATCAATGACATCCGGCGTTGCACCAAAGAGAAGCATCATCGGACGCAGAAAAAGCTGAACGGCAACGCAGAGGATCACACCGAGGATTGCCAGCATGGAGATGGCATTTCCAACATAGGATTTCGCGTGCTCCGGATCCTTTCTGCCCATGCAGAGATTGAAATTTGCAGCACCGCCGATGCCGCAGAGCAGACCGATGGATGTGCAGACCATGCTGAGTGGGAACGCTACGTTGGTCGCTGCGTTTCCGAGCACGCCGATGCTGTGACCGATAAAGAGCTGGTCTACCATGTTATAGAGGGCGCTGACGAGCATCGCGATGACGCTCGGAATCGCAAAACGCCGCAAAAGAGAGCTGACCGGTTCCGAGCCGAGAGGATTTTCGGAAGGTTCATAGAGGGTATCTCCTTTCAAATGGAATAAAAATTCATCGTTTGTATCGGGTGAACATTCACGGAAAAACTCCGAGACTATACAGTATACCATAGAAAGAAAACAGAAAACAAGAGGGTGACCGTTATTTTCAGGAAGTGTAACAGAATCGTAGCAGAACACTCTGTGTTTTTAAAAAAAGGGATTGACAAAAATAAAATATTAACCTATATTGAAACAAGGTTAACAATTCAAAAGCAGAAAGAATTGGATACAAGAACCTGCGAGGAGGATTTACATTCATGAAAAAATCAAAACTTACCACAAAACAGATTGTACTGACCGGCATGATGACGGCAGTGCTTGCGGTACTGTCCATTGTGACGATTCCGCTTCCGACCGGCGTTCCGGTGACGCTGCAGACCTTTGCAATGGCATTTTGCGGCTACGTGCTTGGCTGGAAATTGGGAGGTGCATCGTCCGCTCTTTATCTGATCCTCGGCGCGATCGGCGTTCCGGTTTATGCCGGCATGAGCGGTGGATTCGGCGCTCTTCTCGGACCGGCCGGCGGCTTTATTTTCGGATTTATTCCGATGGCAATGCTCTGCGGTGCCGGAATTAAAAAAGGCTTCCCGGGCAAACCATTCGTTCTTGGAATCGCAGGTCTTGCGGTATGTCACGCATTCGGTGTGGTACAGTTTTCCATTGTAACAGGAAACACGATCCCGGCTTCGTTCCTTGCAGTTTCCGTTCCGTACATCGTAAAAGATGTGATTTCCGTTGTAGTAGCTGAAATTCTCGGTGTAGCCGTTCGAAAAGCACTGTCAGCAGCTCATGTAATGAACTACGGAACCGCAGCATAATCACAGAGCGTTTCTGAAAAACCAAAAGATAAAAACAAGAGACAGGCATCCTGACAATCTGCCAGGTGTCTGTCTTTTTCTGTTTTGTCAAGCGGATATTCGCAATCCGCTTCGCTACTTGCCTGATTCGGTTAAAGTATTCCGCAGCAGCAGCGGTTATTTGAAAACGTGCAAAATGCATTTCATACAGTTTCAAAATTTTAATGAATTCCTAAGAAAGAGGCAAGAAGGCGTTAAGGGAGATATGGTAGGATAGAAAGCAGGAAAGAACAACAAAGGGGTTTGAAACCATGAGAAAAAGAACACGAAAACACCGGGGAACAGCGGGAAAAATGGTTGGAGGTTTTCTGGCATTTTTCTGCCTGATCCTGCTGACGGCCGGAATGTTCTGGGCAATCCAGGGATATGTTTCCTATCAGAAGGCAGTGAAGGAAAAGCCGCTCGCGCAGGCAGTAGAGGAAGCCAGAAGCGGAGCACAGTGGGCTTCTCTTGAACAGGTGCCGGATCTGTACAAAAAAGCGGTGCTTGCTGTTGAGGATCATCGGTATTACACACATCACGGGATAGACTGGATCAGCATGGCGCGGGCCGTTGTACATGATATCCGCGTGATGAAACCGGAGCAGGGAGGCAGTACCATCACACAGCAGCTGGTAAAAAACATGTATTACGATCAGAATAAGACATTTGCCAGGAAAGCGGCAGAGGCGTGGACAGCACTCTATGTGGAACGACAGCTCTCAAAGGAAGAAATTCTGGAGCTGTACATCAACACTATTTATTTCGGGGATGGCTACTATGGACTGAAAGAAGCATCGCTTGGCTACTTCGGGAAAGAACCGCAGGAGCTGACCGACAGCGAAGCCGTTCTCCTCGCCGGAATCCCGAATGCACCGTCCGCCTACGCACCGTCGCGCCACGCGGATCTGGCGCTGCAGCGGGAAAAGCAGGTGCTGGCGGCAATGGTAAAATATGGATACCTGGAACAAAGTGAGACGGACAGCCTGCTGTGGGATGCGGCAGCGATCCGGTTCTGGCACGATAGAAAGAAAAGTGAGGAAAAAAGAATGGGAAAACTGATCAGACTGGGGGCAACAGCGCTGTCCATGATTGGAATTTTGGTGATGATTCTCTGTGTGCAGGCGGCGATTTTATTTGTGAGACTGTGCATCCGAAGAAAGCAGAAAAAAATTGAGCTGAAATAAGAGAAGGAAAAATGTGAGCAGAATTGCCGGAAGAAAAACGGTGGTTCTGCTCGCGTTTTTTCTGTGAGCAATCCGATTGCGTTTCCGCCGGGAAAAAGGTATAATGAAAAACAGGCAAAAAAATGGTAAAAACAGACAGCTTTTGAGGAAAAATAAATGGAACAGAAAGACAGCGCAGAACGGATTTAAAACAGATTCCCTATGAGATCGTGTATTCCGCCCGTAAAACGCTCGCCGTCCAGGTCAAAGCGGATGGAAGCGTGGTGGTGCGCGCACCGAAACGGATGACAAAATACAAAAATCGAAGCATTCTTAAAAAGAAAAAACAGGATTGGATTCACACACACCGGGAAAAAGCGTTGGCGGCCGCAGAGCAGAAAGCAGCGAACCGTCTGACGGAAGCAGAACGAAAAGCGGCGGTTAAACGTGCGGCGCAGATGCTGGCGGAAAAGACGGCACGTTTTGCAAAAGAGATGGGCGTAACGTATGGCAGAATCACAATTCGTGAGCAGAAAACCCGCTGGGGCAGCTGCAGCAGCGCCGGAAACCTGAACTACAACTGGAAGCTGGTGCTGATGCCGGAGCACGTGATGGATTACGTCGTTATCCACGAGCTGGCGCACCGGAAAGAGATGAACCATTCCGCGCGGTTTTACGCGGTGGTGGCACAGCAGATGCCCGATTACAAAGTGTGGCAGAGCTGGCTGAAGGAGCATGGAAGAGAGTACTGAAAAAGAGAGGCAAAACAAATGATACTGACCGAAGAAAAAACATATATCATCAATGTAACGGAAGTCGATACCGACGCAGAGCTCGGTTTAAATAAGAAAGATATTATGATCAAATACACGAATCTGGAGCTGTTGCACGCGGTTCTTGCAAGCACGATGCCGTACGGCCGTCTGTCGGTGCGCTACCGCGGAAAACGGAAGGCGGAGCTGCAGTCACGGATTGCGATGGTGGAGAGTGTGCTCGAAACACGCGGCGACCAGCTGGCAAAAGCGGAGCAGATTATGTATCTCGACACGGCGGAGCGCAGTGCAATCTGTCATTATCTCGGCATCATCTACACGCGGCTGATTGCGCAGAAGCTGTACGGAATTGACTGTATGGTACCGCTGAACCTGATCGAGCAGCCGGGGGAGAAAAAAATTTGTAAAATACAACGGTGCATACCGCCAGGATCTGATCGGATACGGAAAGCAGAACGCATGGAGCGTCTGGGAGCCGGTCGGCAGGAGCGAGAACAGCCAGGCGGCCTTTGGAAACGGATGCCGGGCGGCGTCGGAGATCGAGAAGATCAATGAAAATCCGCTGGCGAAGAGCGCGGCGTGCATGACGTATTACGAGAGAGGCTATCTGAATGCCGTTGTAAAAGAGCCGGAGCGGACCGGGGACGGGACACTTTGGTTTCCAGAGGAGAATTATTTCAAAGCATATTATCAGCCGCTTTTCGAGCTGTTTGCGGACGAACAGCCGGGTGAGCTGTACGGAAGCAGCGGCGGCTTTGAACTGGAGCTGACTCTGCCGTGGACGGAGGAAGGAAAACGCGGCTTCCGCCATCTGCAGATCGGAACGGATCAGGTGACGATTGCTTGATGCGGGAAGGGAAGTACGATCAGATCTTAAAGCGGATGGAAAACGTTTTGGATTTATCAAAAGAGTGCAGATTCTGCGGGGAAGATGGCATCTGGGTAGCGCAGAGTAAAGTCATCGGAAGTGCGAAGCTGCCGGGGATGATGGTACACAGATTCTGTGTGGGAAAAGCGAAAAAGAAAGGACAAGAGCAATGGCAAAAGAAATGGAAACTCCAAAGGACGAAGGGCTGCAGGGGAATGAAACGATAGAGGAAGCAATTCTGGGACTGCAAAAGGAGCCGACGCCGGAACTGCTGGCACATGTGCTGACGGTAATCCGCCGCAGAATGAAAGAGGGCGGACAGGCGATTCTTTCCGTGGAACCGCCATCCGGCGACGATCAGATCCGGATCGGAACGGTAAAGAGCGCAGACGGAAAAGTCTGGTGGGCCGCGTTTACGAGCTTTGATGAGGAATTAAAGGGGAGCAGCAGCGTGAAATCTACGTTTCTCGTGAGTCTGGAACAGCTGATCCACATGGCATCCGAAACAAAGGAGATTAGCGGTGTGATTTTCAATCCGTGGAACCGCACGATCATGCTGGATCATACGCTGCTTTCGATTATCATCGGGGAAGAGAACGCAGGACATTGATATCATATTTCAATTGGCCAGATTACGATGCTGCTCACAATCAACTTCGATTACGGATTGCGTGGGTGATGATGCTGAGAGAAAAAAAGAAAATAGCATAAAATAGCGGAAGGTGGATCTAAGGTACAAAGCACAGGAGGGAAAGATATGGGTATCGAAAGGTGTATCGCACGGTAGATGAACAGACTACAAAAAAGATGGTAAAGATGCTGCAGCGTCATGGAATCACGGCTTATGGAAAAAGCGAAGGAGCCGGAGAAATTCTGCAGATTACAACGGGAATACCGTATCAGGGACGCGTTGTTTATGTGAAGGAAGAACAGGCAGAGGAGGCAAAAAAACGGATTGCCGACTGGGAGAAAAAAGGGGAATTTCCTGAGCCGCTCCGAACACAGTCCCATACGCCAAAAGCAAGAATTGCAGCTCTGATCTGGGTTATTATTATTGTTATGGGGATTTTATTCAACATAGGGTTCAGTATGTTCCGGTGAACAAAAGGGAGGGTTTACAAAATGGAAGGTTTTCAGGTAACAGAAATCGGAGAAAAAATTTACTGTATTCTTGATGCGGGAAATTCGTCGTTCTATGTGGTAGAAGGAGAAGAGAAAGCGGCTGTGATTGATACTGGCATCACAGCAGGCGCAAAGATTCTGCCGGTGATAAGGGAGCTGACAGATAAGCCTCTGCTGCTGGTTATCACGCATGCGCACCCGGATCACATGTATCACATCGATGAGTTCGACGAAGTTTACATGTGCCACGAGGAAAAGAAGATGGACCGGAGACGCTCACGATGCTGACGGCGGGAAAACTAAAACCGTGGGAAGAGATTCATGATATCCGTACGGATTCGGTCATTTCGCTCGGCGGCACAGAGCTGGCCGTCTGTCAGACACCGGGCCATACGCCGGGCAGCGTCGTTGTGCTTGAGACGAAACAGAATTACCTGTTCACCGGAGATGCGATCGGAAGCGGCTGCGGTGTCTGGATGCAGGTGCCGGGCGGAACGAGCCTGGAAGAGTATTACGACGGGCTGGTCGGACTGATGGTGTGGCTTGTGAAGAGGGGCGGCCGCATGAAATTCTTCGGCGGTCATCACACGCAGGTGTTTGAATCGACGGCGCATCCGGTTTACAATCCGCTCAGCCTCGGCGTTCTCGCAGATCTCATCGACCTTGTGGATCAGGTGATCCACGGCGAAAACCTGGGACGGCCAAGCAATGCGAAGCCGTTTTCGAAAGAACAGGTCCGCTACGCGTCGTACGGCCGCGCAGAAATGCAGTACTGTGCATCGCGGATTCACCGAAAATAAGCGCGTGAAATCTTAAAACTTCCATAAGAAGAAAGGTTTTTGCCCGCGGCGGCTTGACAAAATAAAAAAAACGCGATTATGATAAATGCAGTTTCTATTCCAACAGAAAAAGAAAAGGTTATGAGGAAGAGGAGTACATGGCAGGCCCCAAAAGAGAGGACGGTTCACCGGCTGAAAGGCTGTCCGGGAAGGTGGTCATGGAAGGTAGCTTCTGAACCGGAGAGCTGAAAAGCACAGAAGATGTGATGATTAGGTTCTCACGCATGAGTCACGTTACAGACTCCGAAACGAGATACAAATTAAGGTGGTACCGCGGAATTTTCGCCCTTTGCATGCATGTTATGTGTATGTGAAGCGTTTTTGATTTAAGACAAGCCTCTGCGGGAATAAATACCACAATACACCAAACATAAAAGGAGGATCTCATGAGCAAAGAACTCGCAAAGACCTACGATCCGAAGGGACTCGAGGACAGACTGTATCAGAAATGGCTGGATAAAGGATATTTCCACGCCACTGTAAACCCGAACAAAAAACCGTTTACCATTATGATGCCGCCTCCGAACGTAACCGGACAGCTTCACATGGGCCATGCACTCGACAACACCATGCAGGATATTCTCTGCCGTTTCAAACGGATGGAGGGATATGAAGTCCTCTGGCAGCCGGGAACCGACCATGCGGCGATTGCAACCGAGGTAAAGGTTACCAATATGCTCAAAGAGCAGGGCATCGACAAAGATGAAATCGGACGCGAAAAATTCCTGGAGCACTGCTGGGAGTGGAAGAAAGAGTACGGCGGACGCATCAACAGCCAGTTAAGAAAGATCGGCTCCTCCGCAGACTGGGAGAGAGAACGCTTCACCATGGACGAGGGATGCTCCAAAGCCGTAGAAGAAGTATTCTGCCGTCTGTATGAAAAAGGATGGATCTACAAAGGAAGCCGCATCATCAACTGGTGCCCGGTATGCCAGACTTCCATCTCCGATGCAGAGGTTGAATATCAGGAGCAGGCAGGCCACTTCTGGCACATCAACTACCCGGTAGTTGGAGAAGAAGGCCGCTTCGTAGAAATCGCAACGACCCGTCCGGAGACTCTGCTCGGCGATACTGCCGTAGCTGTCAATCCGGAGGATGAAAGATACACCGATATTGTAGGAAAAATGCTGAAACTGCCGCTGACCGACCGTGAAATCCCGGTTATCGCAGATGCTTACGTAGACAAAGAGTTCGGAACCGGATGCGTAAAATCACACCGGCACAGACCCGAACGATTTTGAGGTAGGAAAACGCCACAACCTCGAAGAGATCAACATCTTAAACGATGACGGAACCATGAACAACAAGTGCGGCAAATACGCCGGCATGGACCGCTACGAGGCAAGAAAGCATGGTAGAGGATCTCGAGAAGCTTGGCCTTCTTGTAAAAGTAGTGGATCACGTTCACAACGTAGGAACCCACGACAGATGTAAGACAACCGTAGAGCCGATGATCAAACCACAGTGTTTGTAAAAATGGCGGATATGGCTGCCGCTGCCAGCGAAGCAGAGAAGAACGGGGAAGTAAACTTCATCCCGGATCGTTTCAGCAAGATTTATCAGAACTGGCTGAACAATATCCACGACTGGTGTATTTCCCGTCAGCTCTGGTGGGGTCATCGTATCCCGGCCTATACCTGTGATGACTGTGGCGAGATCACGGTTGTAAGAGGCGGAATGCCGGAAAAATGCCCGAAATGCGGCAGCACCCATCTCACCCAGGACCCGGATACCTGGATACCTGGTTCAGCTCCGCTCTGTGGCCGTTCTCCACTTTAGGATGGCCGGAGAAAACACCGGAATTTGATTACTTCTATCCGACCGACGTACTCGTAACCGGATACGACATCATCTTCTTCTGGGTTATCCGTATGGTATTCTCCGCACTGGAGCAGACCAAACAGGTTCCGTTCCACCACGTACTGATCCACGGACTCGTTCGTGATTCCCAGGGACGCAAGATGAGTAAATCCCTCGGAAACGGTATCGATCCGCTCGAAGTTATTGACAAATACGGTGCAGATGCTCTCCGTTTGACGCTGATGACCGGTAATGCACCTGGAAACGATATGCGTTTCTACTGGGAGCGTGTAGAAGCCAGCCGTAACTTCGCAAACAAAGTATGGAACGCTTCCAGTTCATCATGATGAACCTGGAAAAAGCAGAAGTTCCGTCTGAAATGCCAAAAGACAAACTGACACTGGCAGATAAATGGATTCTTTCTAAGGTAAACACGCTGGCAACGGAAGTAACGGACAACATGGACCGCTACGAGCTCGGTATCGCCGTACAGAAGGTTTACGACTTTATCTGGGAGGAGTTCTGCGACTGGTACATCGAGATGGTAAAACCGCGTCTGTACAGCGAGACCGACGAGACGAAGGGCGCTGCACTGTGGACCTTAAAAACCGTTCTTGGCAATGCATTAAAGCTGCTGCATCCGTTTATGCCGTTCATCACAGAGGAAATCTACTGCACACTGAATCCGGACGAGGATTCCATCATGATCGCCGCATGGCCGAAAGAGACCGAAGACTTTGCATACGCAGAGGATGAGTCAGCCGTTGAGATGATGAAAGAGGCGGTAAGAAGCATCCGTGGTGTCCGCACCAGTATGAACGTACCGCCGTCAAAGAAAGCAAGCGTATTCGTTGTAACGGAAGATGCTGCTGTACAGGAAACCTTCAAAAACGGTGCTGTATTCTTCGGAACTCTGGCAGGAGCAAGCGAAGTTCACGTACAGGCAGACAAAGCCGGCATCGCAGACGATGCGGTATCCGCAGTGATCCCGCAGCAACGATCTACATTCCGTTTGCCGAGCTGGTTGACCTGGAAAAGAGATCGCCCGCCTTACGAAAGAGGAAGAGCGTCTGACAAAAGAGATCGCACGTTCCAACGGCATGCTTGGCAACCCGAACTTTATCAACAAAGCTCCGGAAGCAAAGGTTCAGGCAGAGAAAGAAAAACTGGCGAACTATCAGCAGATGATGGAGCAGGTTCAGACAAGATTGGAGCAGCTGAAAAAATAAATGAAAAAAGGAAAAAAACTGCATGGAAACAAGGAAACCGTAGTGAAAGTCTGCAACTGGCTCTCTTTGCCGCTGCAGGCCCTGGGATGCTGTATTCTGTATCTGGTGATTGAAGCCTTTTCCCGCCATTCGCTGGCATCTGCATGGAGCTACATGGTGGAAAGCCCATGGGTCTTTTTGTACAATGCATTTTTGATTCTTCACTACCTTTATGGTAGTTTATCTGTTCCGCAGACGTGTGCTGGTGCGGCTCATCATGAGCAGCTTCTGGCTGCTGCTCGGCATCATTAACGGTGTGATTCTGGCAAACCGCGTCACGCCGTTTACCGGGCCGGACTTGCGGAATTTAAGCGACGGCGCAAAGGTCGTGACGAAGTATCTGTCGAAAGGTACCATGATCCTCGTCGTAGCAGCCCTTGTGGCATTATTGGCATTTTTTGTATGGGTCTGGATCAAAGGACCGAAATTTCAGGGGAAAATCCGCTGGTATCTGAATGTGCCGTTGATTGCTCTGGTAATTGTACTCTTTACGGGAGCAACGAATCTGGCGCTTGCAAAGCGTGTGCTTTCCAGCTATTTCGTCAACATCGCATTTGCCTACCAGGATTACGGCTATCCGTACTGTCTGGCAGTCACCCTGTTTGATACGGGAATTTCAGAGCCGAACGGCTATTCCGAACAGCTCGTGAAACAGATTGAGACGAGTGAAGGCGAACAAAAAGAGGATGATACGGTAAAACCGAATATTATCTTTTTGCAGCTGGAGTCCTTTTTCGATCCGGAGCTGGTTAATTTCCTCAACATTTCCGAGGATCCGATCCCGTATTACCGGCAGCTGATGAAGGATTATTCTTCCGGTTATCTCCGCGTGCCGGTGGTGGGAGCCGGAACAGCAAACACAGAGTTTGAAACTATTTCCGGCATGAGCCTCCGGTATTTCGGAGCGGGTGAGTATCCGTACAAATCGGTGCTTTCAGAGGAGACGTGTGAGAGTGCGCCGTATGTTTTAAAGAATCTTGGCTATGCGACCCATGCGATCCACAACAATGAAGCAAACTTCTATTCCAGAAGAAGTGTGTTCTCACGTCTTGGTTTTGATACCTTTACCTCGGAGGAATATATGCCGGATATCTCGGATGTGACGGCGACAGGATGGGTAAAAGACCATATTCTGACAAAAGAGATCATAAAAACGCTCGATGCGACAGACGAACCGGATTATATCTATACGATTTCGGTACAGGGCCACGGTGATTATCCGACAGAGCCGGTGCTTGACGATCCGGAGATTACAGTGACAGGCGCGGAAGACCGGGAAAAAAATAATTACTCCTGGGAATATTATGTAAATCAGATTCATGAGATGGACAAATTTGTCAAAGAGCTGACGACAAAGCTTGCGGATTATCCGGAGCCGGTGGTACTTGTGATGTACGGGGACATCTGCCAACGATGGGACTGAAAGTAGAAGATCTGGAGAACCGCTATCTGTATCAGACCGAATACGTAATCTGGGATAATATGGGACTGAAAAGAAAACAGGAAAACATTGCTTCCTACCAGATTGCAGCAGAGGTTATGAACCGTGTGGGAATTCATGACGGAACCATTTTCCGGTATCATCAGACGAGACGGAATACGAAGAATTATCAGGTGGATCTCGAGGTGCTGCAGTATGATATGCTGTATGGAAAACGGTACGTTTACGGAGAAGACGGAGAGACACCGTATGAGCGTGTGCAGCTGCAGATGGGTGTTCTGCCGGTAACGCTGGAACGAATCGAAAAATCCGGAGAAGATACCTGGTATTTTTACGGAGAAAAACTTTACGGCGTCGAGCCGTGTGGAAGTCAACGAGGAGATACAGGATACCGTTTATGTCAGCCCGTCGATTCTGATGGTGCATAGTCTGACCCTGGAAGATGGTGATCAGATTACAATCGCGCAGCAGAGCAACAGCTCGACGAAAAAGGTGCTGACAAGGACAGAACCGAAGACGTATGAAGAACCAAAACCGGTATCTACACCGACACCGACGCCGAACCCGGACAGCACGAAAACGGATGTGACGCAGGAAAATGCCAATACGAGCACTGCGCCGCAGGATGAACTGACGGCAGCGCCGTCCGGTGCGCCGGAGGGCGAAGGCGACAAGATTGAGCCGTCAAAAACAGAAAACAGCGATAAACCGGCCGAAGACGGCGGTCTGCAGAATTAAAAAGAGTGTCCGAAAGATCATACAGTGGGGCGGATTTTGACGTCCCACTGTATCTTTTTACGGGGAAAGTCGAAAAGTCGGGACAAAATTTTGAAAATTGCTATGGACATATCCGGTCACTCGATTATAATGATACTAGGGTTTGAAAGCAGCCCTAAAATACTGAAGAATGGTGAAATAAAGTGAATTATACAGAAGCAGTTGATTATATCGAAACAATACCGAAATTTACGGTGAAGCATCCGCCGGAACATACGAGGGAGCTTCTTTCGCGCCTTGGGAATCCGCAGGAAGGGATCAAAATTATCCATGTGGCGGGCACGAACGGAAAGGGAAGCGTCTGCGCGTACTTGAATGCGATGCTGCTTGCAGGCGGCAAAAAGACAGGACTTTTTACCTCCCCGCACCTTGTACGCATCAACGAGCGGTTCCAGATCAACGGGGAAGATGTGTCGGATGAGCAGTTTCTCGACGCATTTCTCAAAGTGGAAAAAGCAGCCAAAGAATACGAGGCGGAGGGCGAAGGCCATCCGAGCTATTTTGAGACGCTGTTCCTGATGGGAATGCTGATTTTCAAAGAAGCCGGCGTGGAATACCTGGTCATGGAGACCGGCCTTGGCGGACGGCTGGATGCGACAAATGTGGTCGAAAAGCCGTTGGCATGCATCATCACGTCCATCAGCCGCGACCACACCGAGTATCTCGGCGACACCCTCGAGGCGATTGCGGGAGAGAAAGCGGCATCATCAAAGCCGGTGTCCCGGTAATCTACGACGCCAGCCAGCCAGGTCCGGCTTCTGTCATTGCCGCAAAGGCGAAAGAGATGGGAAGCCCGGCATGGCCGATGGAGCCGTCGTTCTATGAGATGAAAACACAGAGCCGCGAGGGCATCACCTTTACCTTTGCATACCCGGGCGGCGAAAAAGCAGAGCTTGCGATTCCGTACGTGGCAAAATACCAGATGATGAATGCAAGCCTTGCGTTCTACACGATGCATATTCTGCAGGACGTGCACGACATTCCTAAGAACGTGCTTGCGGAAGGCCTTTCGAAGATCAAATGGCCGTGCCGTATGGAAATGGCTGCGCCGGGCGTCATCATCGACGGCGCGCACAACGAGGACGGCATTGCACAGTTTGTCAGCACGGCAGGCTATTTTGCGAAAGAAAACGAGATCACGATTCTGTTCACGGCAGTTGCAGACAAGCACTATCATGAGATGATCGGTGAAATCTGCGAGGGCATCCATCCGTCCCATGTTGTTGCAACGCAGATCGACGGAAGCCGCGTCGTACCGGCGGAAGTGCTTGCAGAGGACTTCAGAAAAGCAGGATGCACGGATGTCTGCGCGGAACCGGAGATCGGGGCAGCGTATGAGAAGGCACTGGGCAAAAAGGGCAGCGGCATGCTGTTCTGCGTGGGTTCTCTGTATCTGGCGGGCGAACTGAAAGCATATCTTGCAAAGCGGAATGGTTAGCGAATACAGGAAGGAATTTTTTGTTTATGTTAAATTACGAAGAAGAACTGAAGAAGTTTAAACCGTGTCTCGATGTGGACGAGGTGGAGGATGCGATTTACAGCCGTGATCTGACGGATGTGATCGACATTTTGAAAGAAATGATGAAAAACGACAAGCCGGAACAGGAAAACGAGACAGAAGCGGAAAAGGAAGAGTAAGGTGCCGGAATGAACTGTATGAATTGTAAATCGGTTGTGGACGTCGGAATGGAGATCTGTCCCAACTGTGGTTTTAACCTGAGAGTGCAGAGAAAATGTTTTTCTCTTTCGAATATGTACTACAATCTGGGCCTCGACAAGGCAGAGATCCGGGATCTTTCCGGAGCGATCGATATGCTGCGGCGGAGTCTGAGTTTAACAAATACAACATCCATGCGCGGAACTTGTTAGGCCTTGTCTATTTTGAGACGGGTGAAGCGGTTGCGGCGTTAAGTGAGTGGATCATCAGCAAGAATATTATGCCGGAGAATAATGTGGCGACGGAGTATATTGCGACGCTGCAGGCGGAGCAGGCGAAGCTGGATATGATCAATCAGACGATCAAGAAATACAACAGTGCGCTGAAATGCTGCCGCGAGAACAATGAGGATGTGGCTGCGATCCAGCTGCGCAAGATTCTGAACCAGAATCCGAAGCTGATCAAGGGATATCATCTGCTGGCGCTGATTTATATTCACAAGGGTGAGTATGAGAAAGCGCGGAAGATTCTGAAAAAGGCGGCGAAAATTGACAAGACGAACTCGACGACGCTTCGTTTCCTGAAGGAGGTTGATTTCCAGACGGGTACGCAGACGTCGCTGGAGCCGCGGCGGTTCGGACGCAGGGAGCGGACGGAAGAGCAGCGGGAGGACGAAAGAGAGCGGGTAGTAAGCGGCGATACGGTGATTATTCCGCCGACGTTCCGCGAGACATCGACGGCGGCTACCATGCTGAATATCGGCATTGGACTGGTGCTCGGCGCACTGGTTGTGTGGTTTCTCGTCGGGCCGGCGAATACGCAGAGAATTAACCGCCAGGCGGATGAAAAGGTTGTGGAATACAGCGGAAAAATGGCGAGCAGGAGGCGCAGCTGAATCAGCTTCAGAGCCAGGTGGATTCCCTGAACGAAACGACGGCATCTGCCAGCAGCAGATCCAGACGGCACAGGACACGGTGGCTTCGTATGAAAACCTTTTGAAAGCAGTGGAAGCGCAGCAGCAGGGCAATACAAGCAATGCAACCAATGCACTGACGGAGGTCAACCCGGAGGCCCTCTCTGTAGATGCAAGAGCCGTTTACGATACGATCTACAAGAGCATGCAGTCGACGATGTTCCAGGAACTCTCAGATTCTGGCGTCAGTGCGTTTGATGATTCGAATTACACGGAGGCGATTGATAAGCTTTCGAAGGCTAAGAATATCAACGACAGTGACTATACGGTGCTTAACTATCTGGCGCATGCGTATCGGCTGAGTGGGGATACCGATAATGCGATTTCGGTGTTCCAGGAGATCATCGATAAGTTCCCGGGAACCCAGAAGGCTACTAAGGCCGAGCAGCAGATTGAGGCGCTGGGGGGGACTGTGAAGACGGAGGAATAGTGAGGACGGACGCCACGGGGCAGAATGCCGCAGGAGATGCGGCGCTGTTTCGTCGGCTGATACCACTGACTACGCGGAGGTTGCGTGGGACGAAGGGCAAAAAAGTATAAAAGTGAGAAGATAAAACACAAAAGATGAAATTCGCTTTACGGCGAAAAATCTTTTGTGTTTTTTATTTTATGACAGGAAAGAGGGAGGATGGGAAATGGATAATCGTGTTTGGGTGAAGGATGCGGTGATGACGATTCGGCTTCCGGAAGAGGTGGATCATTTGTGGCTGACCGGCTTCGGGAGGAGGCAGGGGAGATTTTGGTGGAGAGGAATGTGAGGGAGGTGGTGTTTGACTTCGGAAGACAGTGTTTATGGACAGTTCGGGGATTGGACTGGTGATGGGGAGGTTTCGGGAGATGGAGCTGATTGGCGGGAAGGTGAGAGCGGTGCATGTGGGAGAGCGGATGCGGAGGATTCTGGTGATGTCGGGGGTGACGCGGGTGATTGAGGTGGAAGAGGAGAAGACGTGGAAGTAGGTTTGGACGGGGAGTGGGCAGAAAGGGGAATGGGATGATGCGAGAAAGGATGAAAACAGAAGAGAAGATGCGGTGGAATACGATGACGCTGGAATTTGAGAGCCGTCCCTGCAATGAGAGTTTTGCGCGGGTGTCTGCGGCGGCGTTTCTGGCGCAGCTGAATCCGACGGTGGAGGAAGTGGCGGATGTCAAGACGGCGATTTCGGAGGCGGTTACGAATGCGATGATTCACGGATACCGGCAGGAAAAAGGGAAAATTCAGATGAAGTGTGTGCTGGATCTGGAGGAGAAGGTGTTTCAGGTGACGGTAAAAGATACCGGCGTCGGGATTGAAAATGTGGAGAAGGCGATGGAGCCGATGTTTACGACCTGCCGGAGCTGGAGCGTTCGGGGATGGGGTTTTCGTTTATGGAGGCGTTTATGGATGAGCTGGAAGTAAGGTCGCATCCGGGATGGGGGACGGAAGTAGTGATGAAACGGAAAATCGGTGTGCATCCGGAAATGTAAGGGCCGGATCGGAAGTCATAGGAGTCAGAATGCATGGAACATACGCTTGCCCTGATCGAAAAGGCACACGAAGGGGATAAAGCGGCAAGGGATACACTGGCAGAGGAAAATATGGGACTGGTCTGGAGCATGGTGAGGCGTTTGCAAACCGCGGGGTGGAGATGGAGGATCTGTGCCAGATCGGGAGCATTGGGCTGTTGAAGGCGATTGATAAATTTGATCCTTCGTTTGAAGTCTGTTTTTCGACGTATGCGGTTCCGATGATTGCGGGGGAGATCCGGCGGTTTCTGCGGTCGGAGGGGATGGTGAAGGTGAGCCGCCCGATCCGGGAACTGGCGTGGAAAGCGTATGCGGTGCGGGAGCGGCTGGAGCGGGAGAACGGGCGCGATCCGACGCTGGCGGAGATAGCGGGGAGCTTGATGTTACCGTGGAAGAAATCGTGGAGGCGATGGAGTCCGGCGCGGAGGTGGAATCGCTGCAGAAGACCATCTATCAGGGGGAAAACCACGATATTTCTCTGATGGACCGCATTCCGGAAAAAGAGAACGGGCAGGAAAAGCTGCTGAACCGGATTTTCTTGGAAGAGCTGTTGGGACGACTGCCCGCGAAGGAGCGGCAGCTCATCTACATGCGCTATTTTCAGGACATGACGCAGGCGCAGATCGCCGGAAAACTGGGGATTTCGCAGGTGCAGGTGTCGCGGATGGAAAAGAAGATTCTGCGGCAGATGCGGATGGAAAAGGTCTGACAAAAATACAAATCCGGCGGAAGGGCGCTTTTCCTGGGAAAGGCAGAGAAAAGCGCCTGAAACCCGGGCGGATAAAGGAAGAAAAGAAAGGCGAAGCGGGGAAAGGCGGCAGAAAGTTTAAAAATATTCACTGGAATATCGGAGGAAGGTGTGCTACAATGAGCGAAATACGAAGAAAGGCAGGTGGAAGAACATGGATTATCTGACAGAAAATGTGGCGGTCAATCTGAAACGGATCCGGCAGTCGAAAGGGATGAGTCTCGACCAGGCCTCAGAGCAGACCGGGGTCAGCAAGAGTATGCTCTCGCAGATCGAAAAGGGAACGGCGAACCCGTCGCTTGGCGTGCTCGGGAAGATTACGAGCGGCCTGCGGATTGAATTTCAGGAGCTGATTGCAACGCCGCTGGTGGATAGTTATCTTGTGACACCGGAGGATCTGGTTCCGACGAAAGAGCTGGAGGGGCAGTACACTGTGTGGACGTGCTTTCCGTATGAGGACACGCGGCTTGTGGAAATCTACCGCATCGACATCGAACCGGGCGGAACGTATGTGAGCGGCGGCCACGGAGAGAAAACAAGAGAGTACCTGGTGGTGACAGACGGCGTGATGACCGTGGAGTGCAATGGAAAAGAGCATGAGATCCACCTGAAGCAGGCATTCCGTTTCGAGACAGACCAGACCCACATCTACCGCAACAGAGGGACGGAGAAGACGAGCTGCATGTGTTTCTTTCTCGACTATCACTAAAAGCCGCAGAATAACAGGCTTTCTTTTTTGAATGAACTGTTTAATATAATGGACAGAAATTCGCTGGAACATCAGAATAAAAAACAACGGATATGAAAAATACGGCGGAAGACGAAAAAGCATCAAAAAAAATAGAAAAAGCGGGCGTTAAAGAAAAAACAAAAATAAGAAACTTTTTAAAAAAAGTAATTGACAAATATAGGGAGTGGTGCTATTGTATGGTTGTACAAAATAATAAACGAAAAACAAAGCAAAGACGCTTACCAACGAGTAGTCTTTGCTTTTTGTTTTTATTTAAAAAATCTTTTCAACGCTATGGGAGGATAACACTATGAGATTAAAAGACACAGGATTAACGGTTCAGGACATCAAAGACAAAGTAAACAAGTACATGATCGAGACCTACGAGCGTTTCGATTTCCTTGCAGAAACCGCAGAGGGGATGTACATGTACGACGAAAACGGAACGCCGTATCTTGACTTTTACGCAGGCATCGCCGTAAACAACGCTGGAAACAGAAACCCGAAAGTTGTTGCTGCAGCAAAAGAGCAGCTCGACGATATCATGCATACCTTCAACTATCCATACACCATCCCGCAGGCACTGCTTGCTGAGAAAGTCTGCGAGACCATCGGCATGGACAAGATCTTCTATCAGACTCCGGTACCGAGGCGAACGAGGCCATGATCAAAATGGCAAGAAAGTACGGCATCGAGAAATACGGCCCGAACCGTTACCACATCGTAACCGCAAAGATGGGCTTCCATGGAAGAACCTTCGGTGCATGTCTGCAACCGGTCAGCCGGGCAACGGATGCCAGGTTGGATTCGGACCGATGACCTACGGATTCTCCTACGCACCGTACAATGATCTGCAGGCCTTCAAAGATGCATGTACCGAAAACACCATCGCCATCATGGTTGAGCCGGTACAGGGCGAAGGCGGTGTTCATCCGGCAACGAAAGAGTTCATGCAGGGACTCCGGAAGTTCTGTGATGAGAACGACATGCTGCTTCTGATTGATGAAGTGCAGACCGGCTGGTGCAGAACCGGTGCGGTAATGTCTTACATGAACTACGGCATCAAACCGGATATCGTATCCATGGCAAAAGGTCTTGGCGGCGGAATGCCGATTGGCGCAATCTGCGCAACAGCTGAAGTAGCAAAAGCCTTTACCCCGGGATCTCACGGAACTACCTTCGGCGGCCATCCAGTCAGCTGTGCAGCAGCACTGGCAGAAGTCAACGAACTGATCGACCGCGACCTTGCCGGAAATGCAAAGAAAGTCGGTGATTACTTCGCAGAAAAATTAGCAAAACTGCCGCATGTCAAAGAAGTCAGACATCAGGGACTGCTGGTCGGCGTAGAGTTTGATGATACCATCAGCGGCGTAGAAGTCAAACATGGCTGCCTTGACCGCCATCTGCTGATCACCGCCATCGGAGCGCACATCATTCGTCTGATCCCTCCGCTTATCGTAACCGAGGAGGACTGCGACAAGGCAGTTGCTATCATCGAAGAAACCGTAAAAGCTCTGGAAAAATAAAGAATTCTTATAGAAACAAAGAAAATCTCATAGCGTGAAAAGAACAGGACAAGGACGTCAAAAAGCAAAGAACCATGCTTCGCCCCTGTCCTGTTTTTCTTTTCATTCTGTGAATCGGAAACAACAGGTAAAACAGAGAAATTAAATGTGAGAGGAAAACGGTATGGGACATCTGGTTATCACAATCGCTGCGAGTACGGAGCCAAAGGAAATGCCATCGGCAGGAAAATTGCGGAGGATCTCGGAATTAAGTTCTACGACCGCGATCTGGTGGATCAGATTATTGAAGAAGTCGGAATTCCGAAAGACATCATGAACCGTGTAGAAGAGGGCGGTACGATTGCCGGAAAAGGAGCCGAGGGCGATGTCCGTGGATCCTTCTCCAAATATGCGGACCTGACCGAGCGTGCGATTCACGTACAGAAGCAGATCATCCGGAAACTGGCAGAAAAAGAGGCCTGCGTCATCATCGGACGATCCGCGGATTACATCTTAAAGGACAGCAAAGATATCAAGCTCCTCCGGGCTTTTATCTATGCACCGGATGAGATCCGCATTCAGAATATCATGAAGAGCCACAGCCTTTCCGAGAGCGATGCAAAAATTCTGCTGCTCGAGAAGGACAAACGGTATCACAAGCGTCATCTGGCGCTGACCGGCAGCAACCGCGGAGACCGGCACAACCGAGACATTCTGATCAACAGTGCATTCCTTGGTGTGGAGGGCACAGCGGAATATCTCGAGGAACTGATTCAGAAGAAATACGGAAGCGGGGAGGAATAAGCCATGGAACAGAAAAAATCAGAATTTGACAAAGTATTAGGTGCATGGGATATTCTCGTCATCGCTTTCGGAGCCATGATCGGCTGGGGCTGGGTCGTATCCTCAGGAAGCTGGATTCAGAAGGGCGGCGTTGTCGGAGCTTCAATTGCGTTTGCGATCGGCGGTGTCATGATCTTCTTCATCGGACTGACTTACGCAGAACTGACTGCAGCGATGCCGCAGTGCGGCGGTGAGCACGTCTTCAGCTACAAGGCGATGGGCCAGAACGGTTCGTTCATCTGTACCTGGGCGATTATTTTAGGATACGTCAGTGTTACGTGTTTTGAGGCGTGCGCTTCCCAACCATCATCACATATCTGTGGCCGGGATTCCTGAAAGGCTATATGTACAGCGTGGCAGGATTTGATATCTATGCTTCCTGGGTAGCCGTAGCCGTTATTGTAGCGTTCCTCATTACACTGATCAATGTACTGGGCGCAAAAACAGCAGCCGTTCTGCAGACGGTCCTTACCTGTATCATCGGCGGCGCTGGTATCCTTCTGATTGTGGCATCCGTGATCAACGGAGATTCCAGCAATCTGCAGGGACAGATGTTCGTCGGCGAGAGCACCGGAACGATGTTCCAGAACATCATCAAGTTGCTGTTGTTACCCCGTTCTTCTTCATCGGCTTTGACGTTATCCCGCAGGCAGCAGAGGAAATCAACGTTCCGTTAAAGAAAATCGGTAAATGATGATTCTCTCCGTTGTACTCGCTGTTGTTTTCTATTCCTGTGTTATCCTGGCTGTCGGCTATGTGCTGAACCCGTCCGAAATCCTGAGCTCGGAAGCAGGAACCGGACTTGTCACAGCAGATGCGATGGCGAAAGCGTTCGGTACAGCGGTTATGGCAAAAGTCATCATCGTCGGCGGTATGTGCGGTATCATCACATCCTGGAACTCCTTTATGATCGGCGGTTCCCGTGCCCTGTACTCTATGGCTGAATCCTACATGATTCCGCCGATGTTCGCAAAGCTTCATCCGCAGAACAAAACTCCGATCAACGCCCTGTTCCTGATCGGCGCGCTGACTATGCTGGCTCCGTTTGCAGGACGAGGCATGATGGTGTGGATCTGTGATGCAGGTAACTTTGGATGCTGTCTTGCCTACTGTATGGTATCTCTTTCCTTCCTGATCCTGCGGAAGAAAGAGCCGGATATGCCGCGTCCGTACCGTGTTCCGGCATACAATTGTTGGAACGATGGCGGTTCTGATGTCCGGATGCATGGTGCTTGTTTACTGCATTCCTGGTTCCGGCGGAACACTGGTATGGCAGGAGTGGCTGATGGTAGGCGGCTGGAGCTCCTCGGTGTTGTATTCTTTGCAGTCTGCAAGTTCAAATATAAAGAGAAGTTCGGCAGTCTGATCGAGCTGATCTCCGACGAGGACGCAGCGTCCCTGATGCCGGAGGCAGACGATGCGGAACTCGACGTTGTTATCGATGCAGCGATCGACCGTGTTCTTGCCAAAATGGCTGGCTGAAGCTGAGATAGGATAAAACAAAGCGTGTCGGAAAGAAAAATTTTCGGCACGCTTTCTGAAAGAAAGGGGAAAAATAAGATGAATCCATTCGAATTTTCGATTCCACAGAATATTATTGTCGGAGCAGGAACGCTTGCCAAACTGCCGGAGTGTGCCAAGAAGATGGGCGGAACCCATGCGATGATTCTTTCCGGTCCTACCCTGAAAAAATGGGCGTTGTGGATAAAGCAGCGGACAGCCTGAAAGCGGCAGGCATCGCAGCCGATATTTTCACAGATATTGAGGCGAATCCGTCTGTGACGACAGTAGAAAAAGCAACCGAGAGCTATCTTGCTTCCGGCGCAGACTTTCTCGTAGCACTCGGCGGCGGTTCTCCGATGGATGTAGCAAAGGCCGTCGGTGTGACGGCAAAATACGGCGGAAGCATCACGGAATACGAAGGCGCACACAAAGTGTCGGGAAAAATTGTCCCGCTGATTGCCATTCCGACGACTGCGGGAACCGGCTCCGAGGTGACCGCATTTTCCGTGATCACCGACCACAGCAGAGATTACAAGCTGACCGTATTTAGCTATGAACTTCTTCCAGAGTACGCGATTCTCGATCCGGAACTTTTAACTTCCGCTCCGGCATCCGTTGCGGCAGCGTGCGGTATTGATGCTTTTATCCATGCGGAGGAGGCTTATATTTCTACAGCTGCATCTCCGTTCTCCGATGCCATGGCAGAAAAAGCGATGGAATTGATCGGTAAAAATATCCGCCGTTTCGTGGCGCGCAGAACCGATCTCGAAGCCGCAGAGGCGATGCTGACCGGTTCGCTGTTCGCGGGTATTGCATTTTCCTACGCAAGACTTGGAAATGTCCATGCAATGAGTCATCCTGTGAGCGCCTTCTTCGATGTGCCGCACGGCGTGGCAAATGCGTTCTACTTCCGGTCATCGCAGAGTACAATGCACTGGCAGACCATGGAAGATATTTGAAGATCTACAACTACATCAGCGAAATCCCGGCATACGCCGATGAATTTGAGCCGATGATGCTGGTCGGCGCGATCCGCGAGCTGACCGCAGCCATCGGAATCCCGGCCAGCCTGACCGATGCGATCCGCCAGGCGGCAAAGGGAAAAGAAGTGACAGCAGAGGAGATCGAGAGCAAAATCGTGCCGATGGCGGTAGATGCGATGAAGAGCGGAAACATCGCCGTCAACCCGAGAGCGTCCCGTCAGCAGGACATCGAGGCGCTGTACCGGAAAGCACTGTAAGAGACAAGCTAATTTATAGAAGAAACCGTAAAGGGCGATGCTGTGAAAAGTATGTACAGCATCGTCCTTTTTCTGCTTGTATTCCGAAAATATGTGCTGTAAAATAAATTTATCGTGCTGTTCTCACAAAACAGAGCAGCGAGGGGTGGATTTTTTTATTAAATCTTACTATTGGAGGAAGCAAAACATGGAAAATAATGTATTGCAGCAATTAAAAGAAAATATCGCAAAGGTCATGATCGGAAACGAGCGCACGATCGAGCTTGTCCTGACCTGCCTTGTTGCCAAAGGTCATATCCTGCTCGAGGATGTCCCGGGGACAGGAAAAACGGTCATGGCGAAATCCCTTGCGAAATCCGTCGAGGCAGAGTTCGGCCGCATCCAGTTCACACCGGACTTACTGCCGTCCGATGTCACCGGTCTCAATTATTTTGATGCCAAAAGCGGAGAGTTTGTCTTCTCGAAAGGCCCTGCCTTCTGCAACATTCTGCTTGCCGATGAGATCAACCGTGCAACGCCGAAGACGCAGAGCAGCCTTCTCGAGTGCATGGCTGAGCGCCAGATCACCGTGACGGTGTGACACGGCCGCTCGAGGAGCCGTTCCTCGTCATCGCCACGCAGAACCCGCTCGAGACGCTCGGAACCTTCCCGCTGCCGGAGGCGCAGATGGACCGTTTTTTAATGAAACTTTCGATGGAAGCATTAAGCCCGGCGGAAGAGACACAGATGATCGCCCGTTTCCTGACCGAGGAGCCGCTCGCCGAGCTGTCGTCCGTCTGCCAAAAAGAAGAAATCCGTACCCTGCAGGAGGCGTGTAAAGAAGTCTACCTGCATCCGGAACTGGTACAGTATCTCGTCCGCATCGTACAGGAGACGAGAGTCAACAGCAAAATTGCAAGCGGTGTGAGCCCGCGTGGAACACTCGCATTTTTACGTGCCGTACAGGGCCACGCGCTGGTGCAGGGACGAAACTACGTTGTGCCGGAGGACTTCAAGACCGTGGCTGTTCCGGTACTCGCACACCGTCTCACCATGCAGATCGGCGCAGACGACGGAAGAGCCGCAGAATCGGTGATCGAGGAAATTTTAAACCGCATCGGTCTGCCGACCGAAAACTGGTCAGGAAGGTAACGGACTATGCTTCTTTTATTACTATTTGGAATGGCGCTCGCCTGGTTTCTGCAGAAAAAGCTGTACCAGAAAAACTGGCAGAAAAATCTGAAAATCCAGGTCAGCTTCCAGGATTCCGCGATCTATGAGGGCGAGGAGAGTACGTTAAAAGAGGTCTCGTAAACGACAAACTGCTGCCGATTCCGGCACTCGAGCTTGGCATTTCGATGAGCCGGAATCTGGAATTCGACCGCGAGGCAAAAGCAAACGCGAGCATCACCGACCAGAGCTACAAACGCGATGTCTTTTCGTTCCTGTTTCATCAGCAGGTCACGAGAACACTGCCGTTTCAGGCGAAAAAACGAGGATTCTACGAGATCACCGGTGCGCATGCCGTAGCGTACGATCTTTTTTTTCCGGGAGGGTCTTTACAGCGATTACCCGCAGCAGACACAGATGTACGTTTACCCGCGCCAGGTCGATACTGCACGGATTCAGATGATCTGCGTGCGTGTCGGGCATGGTTCTGTCACGGAATCGCCTGTACGAGGACCCGTTTGAATTTCCGGTATCCGCGATTACCGGAAAGAAGACCCGATGAACCGCATCAACTGGAAATCGTCGGCACGGATGGGAGATCTGATGGTCAATCAGTTTGACGCGACGACGAGCGTGGAAGTTACGGTGCTTCTCGATATCGAGGACGCCAACATTCTGCGCGAGGAAGCGCAGGTCGAGGAGAGCATCCGCATCACGTCTTCGCTTGCGGCGCGGATGGTGAAAAACAAGATGAATCTGTGGGTGAAGAGCAATGCGAAAGATGAGGAGACCGGCGAGGAGCTGCGTGTCCATCTGGCAGCGGGCGCGGAAAACAGCGGAGCTGAACCGGAAACTGGCGTGCGTGCAGCTTGGGGGCAATCTCACAGGCAGCGCGGAGTTTCTGCACAAAGAGGCGGAAAAAGAGCTCACCGGCCACACCTACGTTGTCGTATCCAAAAACAGAACCGATGAGGTCCGTGAGGCGCTTCATCTGCTCTCCGGTGCGCAGAACCAGGTGCTGTGGGTGATTCCGTATCTGCCGGGCGAAGAAGTTCCGTCGGAGCAGAACCGTGCGTACACCGCAATCGGCTGGGAGGTGAAACCATGGAAATAAAAAAGACACCGGTACAGATCCCGCTGACCTGGCTTCATGTCTGGCTTTTATTCGCCGGCATCTATGGCTTTGCCGCCGGTTTTCTGGAGCTGACGGGAAGGGAGGCGCTGTATTTTTGCGCCATATCCTTATTGCTGCTGATTCCGGCCGCCGCAAGCTGGATTCTGATCCGGAAAACGAAAGCACTCTGGCAGTTTCTGCTTGGCGGAATTGCGGTCTGCGCGGTGACGTATCTGGCAGCGAAATTTTTCTGTTCCCTGTTCAGTGTGCAGGCGCAGCGGTAATTGAAGCGGCTGTGGCGGCAAACGATGGAAAAACAAGTTTGAGAACGGTATTTCTCCTGCATTTCTGGAGAGCCTTTCCGGCGTGATGACGGGTCTTATGGCCGCTGTGATTTTCCTGATCCGCGGCTATGTCAGAATCCGCAAAGGCCAGTTAAAGAAGCAGCGCAGGAACTGCCGGCCGGCTCAATGCCGCTGGCAGATATGGAAGCGTGGGAGATCCCGACGCTCCTCGATGAGCCAAAGCCCCTTCATTTTCTCTGGTTTATGATACAGTATGTGATCGGTGTGCTGATGAAAATGCCGTTCTACTGGCATCTGATCTACTGGTTTTTCTTTGCAGATGTATTCCTGTGCTTCTTCTGCCAGTACCTCGACGGCATGCACGGGTTCATCCGTGACCATCAGAAAATTGCCAATCTCCCGGTGGAGATGATGCAGCGGACGGGAAAACTGATCCTGAAATTGCAGTACTCCTTCTGGTACTGTTCGTGCTCCCATCGGCGCTCTACGGAAGGATCCGATTGCGGAGGCGATCGCAGGATATGAGCCGAAAGAGCTGGAAAGCGATCTTACGATCGAAACACCGGAGGCCGAGGCGCCGCAGGGCATGGAGCAGGCCGATCTGTCCGATATGCTGGGGGACAAAGAGTACAAACCGATGCCGCTGTGGATCCAGAATCTTTTTACGGCGGTCATGTATCTTGTGATGGTTGCCGTCGGAATCGCGGTTCTGCGGGCGATTTACCAGAGCGTAAAAATGCGGGAAAAGCTTCTCAGAGGATGAGGAGGACGAAGTTCTCTTCCTGCATCAGGGAAACGACGAACGGGAAAATCTGCCGTGGCGGCGGGAAAAGAAAGAGGGCTATCTCTCCCCGAATATGCGTATCCGCCGGCAGTATAAAAAAACGATCAAAAAAGCCGGAAAATACCAGCCGACCGGAGCCGAAACCCCGGCGGAGCTGGAAGAGAGAAACGAGCTTTCCGGCGACAGCATGAGACGGCTGCACGACGGCTATGAAAAAGCCCGTTACAGCCGCGAGGGCTGCACAAAAGAAGAGGCGGAAGCGCTGCGGAACTGATTTAAAACCAGTTCCCGGCAGCGGTCCACAGCCAATAGAGAAAGCCGAGCAGCCAGCTTGCAAAGACACCGTACAGAATGACAGGTCCGGCGATGGTGAAAATTTTCGCACCGATGCCGAAGACCTGTCCTTCTTTTTTATATTCAATCGCAGGAGCTGCAACCGAGTTGGCAAAGCCGGTGATCGGGACGAGCGCACCGCAGCCGGCAAAGGTGACGATTTTCTGATAGATGTTGAGGCCGGTTAAAATCACACTGCTAAGGATCAGAATCAGCGAGCACCAGGAGCCGGCGTCATCTTTGCTGAGCGAGAACTGCGTTTTGCCGATATGGAGCAGAATCTGCCCCACGACACAGATCAGACCGCCGACGATAAAGCTTTTGCCATATTGCAGAAGAGATTCTGCTTTGGCGTCACCTCTTTGACAAACTGTTCGTATTCTTTTTGCCCGTTCACTTTTTAAACTCTGCATCACATCTTACCTCCAGTTCTTATTGAAATCCACTTGCAAAATAATAGAGAGAGCCCGCGATTTTCCCTGCCGCCATGCAGAGAATTACAAACGGCAGTCCGCGCGTCAGTCCGATCCGGCGGCAGAGGATCGAAAACAGGTTGACGACTTCGCCGAGCGCGATGATCCAGCTTCCCAGATAAATGCCCGCAAAAAGCCAGAACACACCGGCCGTCCAGGAGGGCAGGGAAAACGAGAAGGTGCCAAGCGAGAAAAGATCGCCGAACAGCGCCCCGGCCATACAGCAGCATTCGTAAAAACGCAGGCTCTCTGCTGTCTTTGTGATGCCGGCGTACCGTGTCACGATGCCAAGGCCGATCACAAGCGCGACAAGGCCGCTCGCGATGAAAAAGCCAAGGCTAAGACCGGCTGTGATCAGCAGGATCTCTGGCAGGATTCGCATGAAAAGCTCCTTTCCTTTACCGGAGCGGTCGTTCTGTTCGATAATGGTCGTATCGATATCATCCTCGTAGACCCGCATTTCCACCTCGAGCGGCGTCGGGTCCTGCGTGAATTTCCGCCGTCCGAAATGGTTGAAATAGAGCACGACGCCAAGCCGATGCCGATGGAATATGAAATTTCCAGCACCGAAAATCCGGGCGTCATCTGCGGGAGAAAACGGGTGTAAACATCCAAAAACAGCTCGCGGACGCCGATGTCGGTGTGGAAGGTCATAATGGAAAACGCAGTTCCGATAAACGTAAGGATGCCGACCAGAATCGTTTTGCACCAGCTGATCCAGGTGTTTTTCTGACGCGGATCCTCGTACGTTAAAATAAAATTCGGCTCGCCGATGTGGGTGACATCGACGTGCTCCTCGGCCTCCGTGACGAGGCGGACGAGGGTGGAGGCGGAGCAGACGTAGCGTCCGTATCCGTCATCGGGAAGATGCGCCACGCGGCGGACCTGATTGCGGGCGAGGACAGCGCCGTCTGAACAGGAAGCTGCGCCACATCGCCGAGCGTCACGACGGGACTGGTGATTTTGATATTCCGCTCCGTCTGAAGATACAGCATTTCACTCATGAAAAACATTCCTCTAAAAGTTTCTGAAACAGGATTTTTGTGCTACAGCGTACAGAGTTCCCTAAAACAGGAAAATCATGCGTAAGAATGGAAAAAACGGAAATACTGAAGGTCAGAAATGGTAAGACGCAAAATAAGAAAACGGAGGAATTTGCCGATGAGACAGATGACAGGAAAGCAGAGCATCTCGTTTGCCAAAGCCGTCTATATCGAGGCAGCGCGGCGATTGTAGGAGAAAAGGAAAAGGATGGACCGCTGGGCGAATACTTTTCGCACACGCTTTCGGACCCGATGTGCGGGCAGGAGAGCTGGGAGGAGGGCGAGAGTGAACTGCAGCTTGCCACCGCGAAGCTGGCAATGCAGAAAGCCAATGTGAGGCCGGAGCAGATCCGCATGATTTTTGCGGGCGATCTTCTGGCACAGTCAATCGCATCATCGTTCGGCCTGGTGGATCTGAACTGCCGCTCTACGGCCTGTTCGGTGCCTGCTCGACGATGGGAGAGGCGCTTTCGCTTGGCGCGATGGCAGTCGCGGGAGGATACGGTGACCGGGTGCTGGCGGTGACATCGAGCCACTTTGGAACGGCGGAGAAGGAGTTCCGTTTTCCGCTCGCCTACGGAAACCAGCGCCCGCCGTCCGCGAGCTGGACGGTGACGGGAAGCGGCGCGTGTGTGCTTGGAAAAACGAAGAGCAGAGTGAAAATCACGGGCGCTACGACGGGAAAAATCATTGATTACGGGCTGAAAGACAACCAGAACATGGCGCCTGCATGGCCCCGCTGCGTGCGATACGATTGCACAGAACCTCGTCGATTTCAACCGGGAACCGGCCGATTACGACCGCATTGTGACGGGAGATCTCGGCGTTGTGGGGCGGGAAATTCTGCTGGAGCTGCTGAAGAAAAAGGATACGATATCTCGGAACAGCACAGTGACTGCGGCATGCTGATCTTCGATCCGGCAAAACAGGACACCGGTGCGGGCGGAAGCGGCTGCGGCTGTGCGGCATCGGTGCTGGCGGAGTATCTGCTGCCGAAGCTGGAAAACGGAGAGTGGAAGAGGATTCTGTTTGTACCGACTGGTGCGCTGATGTCGAAGGTCAGCTTCAGGAGGGCAGCAGCGTGCCTGGTATTGCACAGGCGGTTGTAATCGAGCGGGAGGAGGATGTGTAAAATGGGAACGTTTATGGAATATTTCAATGCCTTCTGGGTCGGCGGCCTCATTTGTGCCCTGTGCCAGATTCTGCTCGACCGCACGAAAATGCTACCGGGAAGAATTATGGTAACGCTTGTGTGCACGGGCGCGGTGTTGAGCTTTCTGGGACTCTACGATCCATTTGCAGAATACGCCGGGGCAGGCGCGTCGGTGCCGCTGCTCGGATTCGGGCATCTTTTGTTTCAGGGAGTAAAAGATGCCGTAAAAGAAAGCGGATTTTTAGGATTGTTCCAGGGCGGATTAAAGGCGGGGGCTGTCGGAACATCAGCGGCGTTGATTTTCGCGTATCTTGCAAGCTGGATTTTCCAGCCGAAGATGAAAAATAGCAGGTGAAAAATTGCGCAGAAGCAGGCGGAATGATATAATAAAGAAAAATGCCGCAGAAAAAAGCAGAATCGCAGCGGCAGGACGAATACAGAAAAAGCGGGTGTTTTGCGGAAAAAACATCAAAACACCCGCGACAGGAAGAAAGGAAGTCTGCAATGAAGACAAGAGAAGAAGCGCTATCCTATGGCCTTTCCTTCCCGGACACATATCAGGAAGCGCCGTTTCACGATGACAACTGGCAGCTCATCCGCGTGAAAGGAAGCAAAAAGGCATTTCTGTGGGTCTATGAAAAGGACGGAATCATCAGCTGAATGTAAAAGCAAACCCGGAATGGCGGGACTACTGGCGCGATGCATTCGCGTCAGTTATCCCGGGATATCATCAGAACAAAGAACATTGGAACACGATTCTCCTCGACGGAACCGTACCCGATGACGCTGTGCGTACCATGATCGCCGAGAGCTACGACATCATCACGGACAGCCCGACCAAAAGAATCTATGAGGCGGTAAAGCAGATTCGCGCGGAAAAGTGGCGACATACGGCCAGATAGCAGCGCTTGCAGGCGAGCCGAAGATGGCGCGTGCCGTGGGAAACGCCTTACATAAAAACACAGATCCGGAGCACATTCCATGCTACCGTGTGGTAAACTCCAAAGGCGAACTGGCCGCGGAATTTGTCTTCGGCGGCGCCGGGAAACAGGCGGATATGCTGGAGGCAGACGGCATTGTGCTGGAAAACGGCCGCGTCAATTTAAAGAAGTACGGCATCAACGTGGAAGAGATGCTGGCACAGCGGGAGCTGGAGCAAAACTGAAAAAACAGGATGCACAAAACAGCGAAAGACCGGAACGGCAGAGGAAAATGTCCGTTTCGGTCTTTCATTATGTTTGGCTTATAAAATTAGAAAATACAATTATTTCGCATTGAATACATACTTATCCATACGGTCAAATGCCTCTTTCACAAGCACATGCGGCAGTGCCAGATTCAGGCGGATCGCATACGGTCTGTGGAACGGCCGTCCGTCCTGCCAGATCACGCCGACAGCAACACCGGCTTTCAGCAGCGTATCCATATCGGTATCATGCTCCTTGCACCACTCCTCGCAGTCGAGGTACAGCATGTACGTTCCTTCTGGTTTGGAAAGCTTCACGCCCTTGAAATGCTCGAGAATGTAGTTGTACGCATAATCCGCATTCGATTTCAGCACTTCGCGCAGTTCATCCACCCACTGGTATCCCTCCGGCCGGTAAGCGCCGATCAGCGCATGAACAGAGAGTACGTTCGGAGAATTGTAGTGAGAAAGGGACGAAGCCTTCTCCACACGGTCGCGCAGCATGCGGTTGTAGATGATGTGGTAGGAGCCTACAAGGCCAGCCAGGTTAAAGGTCTTGGACGGTGCATAAAGTGCGATGGTGCGCTCGCGTGCATCCTTCGAAACGGACTGCGTTGGGATATGTTTGAAGCCCGGCAGTGTCAGGTCAGACCAGATCTCATCGGAGATGACAACGCATTCATTTGCTTTGTAAATTTCCATCGCCTTTTCAATTTCCTCGCGCTCCCAGACACGGCCTGTCGGGTTGTGCGGAGAGCAGAAAATCGCGAAATGAATGTTGTGTTCTTTTAACTTGCGGTCCATATCGGCGTAGTCCATACGCCATACGCCGTTCTCATCCTGAACAAGATCGGAGAGAACGATATTGCGTCCGCAGTTCTCAAGAACACCGGTAAAACCGATGTATGTCGGGGAATGCAGAAGAATGGATTCGCCCGGGGATGTAAAAGCGGCAGCAGCCGAAGCAACACAGCCGAGCACGCCGTTCTCATAGCCGATCGCCTCACGCGGCAGATCTTCCACACCGTTGCGCTCTTTCTGCCAGCGGATGATGCTGTCAAAATATGCATCCGGCAGATTAAAGTAGCCAAAATGCGGTTCGTTGACTCTCGCGTGAATTGCTTCCTGAATGGTCGGAAGAGACGGGAAGTTCATGTCGGCCACCCACATCGGGATGCGGGAGAAGCCCTCTTTGACTTCCGCACCCGGAATCGGGATCTGATCGACAGCGATCGAATCGTGGCCGCTGCGGTTCATCAGAGATGTAAAATCGTATTTCATTGGTAAAAACCTCCTTTGTGTTTGCTGTGCTCTCGAAGTAAAACCAAAAGCACATGGAAAACCGGATGCAGCTTCCTTTCCTCGCTGAAAGAAAAACCTGCAGCCGGCTGAATACAAATATTATAACACGGAGGGGAATTTTCGTAAACAAAAGAATGCTTTATTCGGCACCATTTATTCCGCGCCGATCCAGTTATCGCGGTTGATTGCTTCCGTGTGGCTGGTGCTTTCGTTCATGATTTTCTGCAGATCCGGCCGGTCATAGTTGACAATGCCCTTTCCGAGATATTCATGCTGCCGCGCCGGAAGACGCTGACGACATCGCCTTTCTTAAAATCGCCTTCGACTGCCACGATGCCTTTGGGAAGCAGGCTCTTTGCCTGAACAGCAAGTGCTTCTGCGGCACCCTCATCGACGTAGAGGTTGCCCGCACTCGGCGCATAGAATGCCATCCACTGCAGACGCGTTTTCATGTTGTGGCCGCTGGCGGTAAAATACGTTCCTTTTGCGGTTCCTTTCACCGCACGCACAATGTTGTTTTCCTCCGCCGAGGAGCAGATCAGAACCGGCACACCGGCTCTTGTGGCAAGCGAAGCGGCGGAGAGCTTCGTTGTCATGCCTCCCGTTCCGTTGCCCGATCCCGCACCGCCTGCCGCAGCAGTGAGCTCCGGCGTGATCTCATTTACCACGTCGATATGGCGCGCATTCGGGTCACTCTTTGGATTGGCAGTGTAGAGCCCGTCGATATCGGTCAGCAGAATCAGAAGCGATGCATGCAGCATCGCAGCCACCTGGGCGGAGAGCGTGTCGTTGTCGCCGACCTTCAGCTCCTCAATCGCGATCGTATCGTTCTCATTGATGATCGGAATCGCACCGCGCCCGAGCAGGACGGAGAGGGAGCCGAAGATGTTTTTATAGCGGCGGCGGTCCTCAAAGTCACTGCGGTTCAAAAGAATCTGCGCACACGGAATCTGGTACGCCATCAGATTTTTCGTGTATTCCTCCATCAGAAGGCCCTGGCCGACAGCAGCGGCAGCCTGTTTATCGGCAATTTTCGTCGGCCGTTTTTTAAAGCCGAGACGGGAAAAGCCTGCGGCGATCGCACCGGAGGAAACGAGAATCACATGGTGGCCTGCCGTCTGCAGCGCGGCAAGCTGGGTCGTAATGTTCCGTATTTTTCAGCATCCATGGTTCCGTCTGAGAGTGTCAGGGAGCTGGTGCCGACTTTCACAACTATCGTCTGTCTTTC
>ENA-OQCS01000155-OQCS01000155.1-human-gut-metagenome-genome-assembly--contig:-NODE-155-length-35176-cov-2.691204_pt1 | contig 35176 bp, 41 predicted proteins | sample MGYA00242757_ERZ504575 | MGnify/ENA primary metagenome ERZ504575 (study PRJEB26092, sample SAMD00036297) | human gut metagenome | host: Homo sapiens | study: EMG produced TPA metagenomics assembly of... | reverse complement strand
AAAATAAATAAAAGTGAGAGGAGATGTAAAATGAAAAAAGGAATTCTGGCAGTCAGTTTCGGAACAAGTCATATTGACACGATGGAAAAGACGATTGACGTGCTCGAAAAGGAGTTTGCAAAAACGTTTGAAGAAGCTGTTGTATACAGGGCGTTTACAAGCAATATGATTATAAAAAAATTAAAGCGCACTGCAAATATAAAGGTGCAAACAGTAGGCGAAGCTTTAGAAAAAATGGCGGCAGATGGGATCGAAGAAGTTATCGTTCAGCCGACTCATGTGATCAACGGGATAGAAAATGACCGGATGCTGCAAGAAGTCATGGAACATATGCACCTGTTCCGAAAAGTATATGTAGGGAAACCGCTTCTTAGTTCTGTGGAAGATTATAAAAAAGCAATTCATGCCGTGATGGAAAAAACGGTGATCGGCGAAGATGAAATGCTCGTTCTGATGGGACACGGAACAGATCACCATGCAAATTCCGCATATCCTACGTTAGAGTATACGTTTCACTCGCTTGGATATCAGCAGGTTCTTGTCGGAACAGTGGAAAGCTTTCCTGATTTGAGAAATGTAATGGCAAAGCTGGAAATATCGGGCAGAAAAAAAGTCGTACTTATGCCGTTTATGTTTGTTGCCGGAGATCATGCAAAAAATGATATGGCAGGAGAAGAAGATTCATGGAAAAGCGAGCTGGAGGAAAAAGGATATGAAGTCCGGGTTATTTTAAAAGGACTCGGAGAATTTGAAGGAATCAGAAAAATATTCGCAGAACATATCGAAGAAGCGGAAATGTAAGAACAAGCTAAAAAGAATAAAATAAAAAACAGGAGGAAATACAAATGTTAGAAGCAGGAATGAAAGCGCCGGAGTTTGCATTGCCGGATCAGAACGGAAAGGTACACACATTGGAAGAATACAAAGGGAAGAAAGTGATCTTATATTTTTATCCGAGAGACAACACTCCGGGATGTACAAAACAGGCATGTGGTTTCGGAGAATTATATCCTGAATTTTCAGAAAAAGGAGCGGTTGTGCTTGGAGTAAGCAAGGATAGCGTCGCATCTCATAAGAAATTTGAAGAAAAATACGGTTTGCCCTTTACACTTCTTTCAGATACAGAGTTAACATGTATTCAGGCTTATGATGTATGGAAAGAAAAGAATATGTACGGAAAGAAAACAATGGGTGTTGTCCGCACTACTTATTTGATCGATGAAGAAGGTGTGATCGAGAAAGTGTTCGGTAAAGTAAAAGCGGCGGAAAATCCACGGCAGATGCTGGAAGAATTGTAAAGCATATCAGGAGAATAGCATAAAATGAAACAGGAGATCGGGAGGAACCGGTCGGGACTTCGGCTTGGATATACGACAGGAAGCTGTGCTGCCGCAGCGGCAAAAGCTGCTGTGGCGATGCTTCTTAAAGAAGAAGAGATTACTCATGTGAAACTGATCACTCCGAAAGGGATCGAGCTGTATTTGGAAGTAGAGTCAACGATCAGAACTGCGGATTATGTGCAGTGCGCTGTTGAAAAATACAGCGGCGATGATCCTGATGTGACAGATGGGATGAAAGTATACGCAAAAGCTGAGAAGATCGAGTCATTTTTAAAAGAGGAAGAAGCGGAAGAACGCTGTTTTGAAATCAAAGATCATATTGTTCTTGCCGGAGGAGAAGGAATCGGCCGGGTCACAAAAGCAGGATTAGAGCAGCAGACAGGCTTTCCCGCGATCAATAAAATACCTCGCAGGATGATTGCCGATGCGGTAGACGAAGAGTGCCGTCAATACAAGTACGGTGGGAAAATAAAGATTACGCTGTCTATTCCGGGCGGGGAGAAGATCGCAAAGAAGACGTTTAATCCGAGGCTTGGCATTGTAGGAGGCCTGTCTGTTCTTGGAACGACAGGCATCGTAGAGCCGATGAGTGAAAAAGCGCTGACTGATACGATATGGCTGGAAATGAAAATGTTAAAAGAGACAGGGTATGACAGGTGTTATGTTGTTCCGGGAAATTACGGAATGGATTTTTTACGTGAAGAACTCGGCGTGGACGAAGAAGTAACAGTAAAATGCAGTAACTATATCGGAGATACGATCGACGATGCAAAATTACTCGGGATGAAGGGAATTCTATTTATCGGTCATATCGGAAAATTTGTCAAACTGGCGGCAGGAGTAATGAATACCCATTCAAGACAGGCAGACTGCAGGATGGAAGTGTTGGCGGTACATGCGGCTTTAGAAGGGGCAGATTCGCATACGGTGCGTTCGGTCATGGACTGTGTGAATACATCGGAGGCATTAAGAGTACTCAAAGAATGCGGACTTCTCGAAAAAGTAATGGAAAGCGTAATGGAGAGAATAGAATTTTATCTGACAAACAGAGCAGGGGAAGCGTTGGATATTGCGGCTGTTGTTTTTTCAAATGAAGAAGGGGTTTTGGGGAAAACCTCGAAAGCAGACAGTCTGTTTGAGCAGACAAGTCGTTTTGTCAGGCAAAAGAAAGGAAGATAAAGAGGCTATGAAAGGAAAGTTTACAGGCGTTGGAGTTGGGCCGGGAGATCCGCAGCTTCTGACATTAAAAGCATTGCATGCGATACAAGAAAGTGATGTTGTCGCGATTCCCGTATCAGACAGCGGTTTGAAAAAGCCGGGTGAAAACGCAGATCCAAAATATATGCAGCAGTGTACGGCTTATCAGATCGTCAGACAAGTTTATTCGCAGATCGGGGAAAAAGAGGTGATCTTTCTGCCTATGCCGATGATCAAAGACAGGGAGAAACTGATAGAGATTCATGACGAAGACGCGGCGTTTACCGCAGAGAAGTTAAATGAAGGAAGGATGTTGTGTTTCTTACGATCGGAGACCCGAGCATTTATTCTACCTGTATGTATATACACAAAAGACTGAAAAGGATGGGATATGAAACAGAGTTGATTCCCGGAATCCCTTCTTTTTGCGCGGCGGCGGCTCGCCTTGACATTTCCCTTTCAGAAAACAGCGATGAACTGCATATCATACCTGCTTCCTACGGAGTAGAAGAAAGTATGAGGCTGCAGGGAACGAAAGTATTTATGAAAAGCGGACGGAAAATGGCGGAAGTGAAACGTTTCTTGTCGAGAACGCTTTAGAGGCAAAAATGGTGGAAAACTGTGGTATGGATTCGGAGAAGCTTTATTTTTCGACGGAAGAAATCCCCGAACAGGCGGGATATTATTCGTTGTTTATCATAAAAGATGAAAGCGAAACTCAGCGGAAAGATCGGAGAAAAGATTAAAAAAGTAAAGAGGCTAAGAAAGCGAAAGGAAAGAGAAAGATGGTCACATTTGTTGGAGCAGGTCCGGGTGCAAAAGATTTGATCACTGTGCGTGGACAACGCCTTTTAGAAGAGGCGGATATTGTTATTTACGCAGGATCGCTTGTGAACCCGAAACTTCTATATGGCTGTAAAGAAACGTGTGCAGTTTACAATAGTGCGAAGATGACACTGGAAGAAGTGCTGGAAGTGATAAAAGAAGGTGAGACTCAAAGAAAGAACATTGTCCGGCTTCATACAGGCGATCCTTGCCTGTACGGGGCGATCAAAGAGCAGATGGATGAGTTGGAAAGACTTGGGATCGGATACGAAGTGTGCCCCGGCGTCAGCTCTTTTTGCGCGGCAGCAGCTGCGCTCGATGCAGAATATACACTTCCGGGAATTTCACAGTCGGTTGTAATTACCCGTATGGCAGGAAGAACGCCGGTTCCTGAAAAGGAGTCGATCAGAAGTTTTGCGGCTCATGGCACAACAATGGTTATTTTTTTAAGCACAGGGATGCTAAAAGAACTTTCCGAAGAGCTGATCAGCGGAGGATATGAACAGGACACTCCTGCCGCGATCGTGTATAAGGCGTCATGGCCGGAGGAAAAAGTACTCAACTGTACGGTAAAAACATTGGCGCAGACTGCAAAAGAGGCAGGCGTAACGAAGACGGCGCTTATTGTAGTAGGCAGGGTTTTAGATGGAAAGTATGAACGGTCAAAATTATATGATCCGACATTTACAACAGAATTTCGGAAAGCATCTTCTCATGTTGGAAAGGCAGAAAAGGAGAATACTAAAGAATGAATAAAATATATGTTGTAGGACTCGGCCCGGGAGCAGGAGATCAGATGACAGTACAGGCAAAAAAAGTTCTTGACGCATGTCCGGTCATTATCGGATATACGGTATATATTGATCTTGTCCGTCCTTTATTTCCGGAAAAGCAGTTCTTGAGCACTCCGATGCGAAAAGAAGCCGACCGCTGTAAGATGGCGTTTGAGGAGGTAAAAAAAGGCGTTGACGTGGCAATGGTATGCAGCGGTGACAGCGGGATTTATGGAATGGCAGGTCTGATTTATGAGATCGGGAGAGATTACCCTGAGATCGGGATTGAGATTGTTCCCGGGATCACGGCGGCATCAGGAGGAGCAGCGTTTTAGGCGCGCCGTTGATGCATGATTTTGCAGTGATCAGTTTAAGCGATCTCCTGACTCCGTGGGAGCTGATCGAGAAGAGACTTTGCGCCGCGGCAGAGGCTGATTTTGTAATCTGTCTTTATAATCCGTCCAGCAGGAAGAGAGCGGATTATCTTGAGAAAGCCTGTGAGATCATTCTAAAATCACGGTCGGAAGAGACGGTGTGCGGTCTTGTGAAAAATATAGGAAGAGAAGGCGAGTTATATGAGATCATGACTCTTAAAAAGCTGAAAACAACACAGGCAGATATGTTTACGACTGTTTATATCGGAAACTCAAATACGAAAGAGTTAAACGGGAAAATGGTAACTCCGAGAGGCTATAAAGATGTGTGATAAAAAAAGAAAAGTATCTTTGATCGGGATTGGGACAGGCGGAGTAAAAGAAATGACCGAAAGAGCGAAAGAAGAGATCCTTGCAAGCGATTGTCTGATCGGAGCTTCACGGATGCTTGAAAGCGCCGCATGTTTTTTAGAGCAGAAAAAAGATATAAAACGGCGGGATATGTTAAGTGAATATCGGTGGGACTTTATTTTTTCTTATGTAAAAGAGCATGAGGAGTGCAGCCGGACTGCGGTTTTGTTTTCCGGTGATATCGGGTTTTACAGCGGAGCAAAAAAACTGGAAGCGGCCCTTTTGCATTCAGAGATCGATTGTACGGTTGAATTGATTCCGGGGATTTCATCTGTTGTTTATTTTGCCGCAAAACTCGGTGTTTCATGGGACGATGCAAAGATCGTAAGTCTCATGGAAATGAAACGCTGTTTATACAGACGGTAGATACGAACAGAAAAACGTTCTTTCTTCTTGGCGGAAAAGATGCGGGAGAACGACTGCTGAACGCACTTTTGGAGTATGGAATGGGAGAACTGTTCCTTTCGGTCGGAAGAGATCTTTCTTATGAAGATGAAAAGATCATAAGGAAAAAAGCGGCAGATTTTCAAATAGAAGAAGTGCGGGGGTTATGTACTGCATTGGTGGAAAATGAGAATCCGGCAAAGCGGCGTGGTCCGCATATCCGTGACGATGCGTTTGTCAGAGGAAAAGTTCCAATGACGAAAGAAGAAGTGCGCGCCGTCAGCATCGCCCGCATGGAGCTTACAGAAGATGCGGTTGTGTATGACGTCGGCGCCGGAACCGGCTCTGTATCTGTGGAGGCGGCTCTTTCAGGTGAGCAGATAAAAGTGTATGCCATTGAAAAGAATCCGGAGGCGGTGCTTCTTTTGGAAAAAAACAGGAGAAAATTCAGGACGGACGGAATCCGGATCATAGAAGGAAGCGCGCCGGAGGCGCTCGTGCATTTGGAACCGCCGACTCATCTGTTTATCGGAGGAAGTTCCGGTAATTTAAAAGAAATATTGACTGTTGTGAAACAGAAAAATCCAAATGTAAAGATTGTGATCAGCGCTATATCGCTTGAGACAGTCCGGGATGTGATGGACGCGGAAAAAGAAGGGTTACTGACCGATATGGAAGTTACACAGATATGTGCGTCGCGTTCTCGTGTTCTGGGGCAGTATCATATGATGACAGGAATGAATCCTGTCTATATTATTTCAGCAGGAGGAAAGGAAGATGGCTTCGGGAATTTTGATCACGGCGATCTCCAGCGGAAGCGGGAAAACAGCGGCGGCGTGCGCACTTATGGCGGCATATCAGGCTCAAAATAAAAAGTATCATCCTGTAAATGCGGACCTGACTATATCGATCCGATGTTTCATAAAGAAGTGCTTGGCGTAGATTCAAAAAATCTGGATTTATTCTTTTCTTCGGAAGATGAGCTGAGAAAAGAATACGCAAACATGCGGCAGATGCTGAACTTGTTATAACAGAAGGCGTGATGGGATATTATGATGGGATGAGACTGGATTCTGTTACGGCAAGCTCATATGATGTAGCAAGAACACTTGACATTCCCGCAGTATTGATTCTTCCTTGCAAAGGGGCGGCGCTTTCCCTTTGTGCTGTTGTCAGCGGGATTGTATCCTTTCAAAAAGACAGCAATATTCAGGGGATCATTTTAAACCGGGTGTCAAAAATGTTGTATCCCAGGTTGAAGAAAATGCTGGAAGATCATTTGAAATCAGAAGGGTATGATATTCCCGTATTAGGATACATTCCGCAGGATGAAGCGTTTTGTCTGGAAAGCCGTCATCTAGGCCTTGTTACTCCGCAGGAGATCTGTCATCTGAAAGAACAGATGACAAAGGCAGGAAATATTGTGACAGAGACGGTTGATCTTGACAGATTGTATCAGATCGCACAAGGGGAACAGAAAGCAAATAGCCCGGAAAAAGGGCAGATCAAGCAGAATATGCGAAACGGGCAGAGCCGGGAGCCGTTTCAATGCGATATGGAAAAGTATAAAAGCTCAGACGACGGCAAGGTTCGGGTCGGGGTAGCAAAGGATGCGGCGTTTTGTTTTTATTATAAAGAAAATTTAGAACTTCTGGAAGAAAGCGGAGCAGAACTTGTGTTTTTCAGTCCGTTGAGAGATCAAAAGATTCCCGAAAATATTTCCGGTTTGATTTTCGGGGGAGGTTACCCGGAACTTAACTGTAAGGAACTGTCCGAGAACAATTCTATGCGTCGGTCGGTAAAAGATGCGATCAGAAGCGGAATGCCCTGTCTGGCAGAGTGCGGCGGTTTTATGTATCTTCATGAGGAGATGGAAGATGAGAGGCATATTGTATGGGAGATGGCAGGAGTTTTGAACGGCAGGACTTATCCGGCGGGAAAGCTTGTGCGTTTCGGCTACGTGGAGTTAAGTCATGAAAAGGAACAAAAGGAAAGCTGTTATCTGAAACAAGGAGAAGTGATCAAAGGGCATGAGTTTCATTATTGGGACAGTTCGGATAACGGAGAAGGTTTAACAGCAGCGAAGCCGGATCGAAGAACGTCCTGGAAATGTGTTCATACAGAAGGCAGTTTGTTTGCGGGGTATCCTCATTTATATATGCCGTCCTGTCCGCAGTTTGCAAAGCGTTTTACAGATCAGTGCAGACTGTTTGCCAAAGAAAACGAAGCAAATAAGAAGAAGCAGAGAAGGAATCATATGTCAGAAGACAGGAAAAATATGAAAGAACAATCAGAACCGGAATTAGAAAAAGTGACAAAGCGGCTGAACGAATATCTTGAACAGATCTGTCCTCCGGATCAAAAGGCGGCGGCGCAGGCAAAAAAGCGATGGAAACAGATCGCAAAGCCTTTATTTAGTCTTGGGAAATTGGAGGATGCCGTCACGAAGATTGCGGGAATGAAAGGAAGTCCTGCGTACAGTTTGGACAAAAAAGGTCTTGTCATCATGTGTGCGGATAACGGAGTGGTAGAAGAAGGCGTTACACAGACCGGGCAGGAAGTGACGGCTGTTGTCGCCGAAAATTTTACAAAAAGCGAGACAAGTGTATGTAAGATGGCTCAAATCGCGGGAGTGGATCTGTTTCCGATCGATATCGGGATGGTGTCTGATGTGCCCGGTGTTACAAAGAAAGAATATAAAATTGCACCTGGTACAAAAAATATGACCCGGGAAGCAGCCATGACGAGGACGGAAGCAATCCGGGCAATCCTTACGGGAATTGAGATTGTGGGAATGTTGAAGTCGAAGTCATATGAAATTTTGGCAACAGGAGAAATGGGGATAGGAAATACGACGACGAGCAGTGCGGTTGCATCGGTATTGACGGATATTCCGGTAAAATTAATGACAGGAAGGGGAGCGGGACTTAGCGCAGACGGATTAAGACGAAAGATTGCCGCAATCGAAAGAGCAATATCGCTTCATGCCCCTGATCGGGGTGATCCCATCGATATAATCTCAAAAGTGGGCGGTTTTGACATTGCAGGTCTTACGGGCGTATTTCTCGGAGGAGCAATCTTTCGTATCCCGATCGTCATTGACGGTTTTATCTCTTCTGTGGCGGCGCTTTGTGCGGCTCGTCTTGTTCCTGACTGTATCGGTTATATGCTTCCTTCGCATTGTTCGGGCGAACCGGCGGCGTCAAAAGTATTGGATGAACTTGGACTATCGGCGCTGCTTGACTGCGGGATGTCTCTCGGAGAAGGAAGCGGAGCGGTCGCCGTAATGCCTCTTTTGGAAATGGGGTTGTCCGTATATAAAAGCATGAGTACGTTTGAGGAAATACGAGTAGAACAGTACGAAGAATTAAAGTAAGGGCAGGTGTGTTGTAAGAGTGGATAAGATGTATGAGGAGACAAAAAGAAAATGAATATGCTGAAATCTTTGATAATTGCATTGGCTATGTATTCAAAACTTCCTGTTCCGAATATAGATTGGGATGAAAAAAATATGAGGTATGCCATGTGTTTTTTCCCGGTCGTAGGGGTGATTATAGGAGCGCTGGTATTCGGCGCAGGTCAGCTGATTCTGCGATATACAGAGTGCGGAAAACTCTTTTTTGCGGCGGTAATGACGATGATACCGGTCGCTGTGACAGGGGGGATTCATTTGGATGGGTTTGCGGATACGATCGATGCCGTCAGTTCTTATAAAGACAGAGAGAAAAAATTAGAGATTTTGAAAGATCCTCATACAGGAGCGTTTGCAGTGATCGGTCTGTGCGCCTATTTTCTTATTACGGCAGCTCTTTGGAGTGAAGTGAATCTTAAAACGCTGTCTCTTGCCGTATGGATGTATCCGATATCGAGAGCGCTGAGCGGACTTTCAGTCGTAAGTTTCAGATCAGCGAAAAGCAGCGGCTTGTTGAGAACATTTCAAGAGAGGGCGGATAGGAAGAGGACGCGGATCGTCTTATCTATATGGCTTATGTCTTTGGCAGCAGGAGCAATCTATATTTTTCGTGTTCAGGGTGCAATAATTGTAACGGCCGCGCTGCTTGTATTTTTCTATTATTATAAAATGAGTTTTAAACAGTTCGGCGGAATTACCGGAGATTTGGCGGGATATTTTTTACAGATATGTGAACTCGTCATGCTGACTGTTGTCGCCTTTTTGGGAGGAATATGTTGAAAATCATGTTAATCCGGCATTTTGCTACGCCGGGAAATGAAAAAAGACAGTATATCGGAAGTACGGATGAAGTGTTGTCGGAAAAGACCGCTTTTTTAAAGCGGAGTTATCCCATACCGGAATATATTATCGCAAGCCCCATGAAACGTTGTGTACAAACGGCAAAGCGGATTTGGGGTACGGATTTATCAGGGTGTCCTATCGTTTTGGAACCTTTGATGAGAGAGTGTGATTTCGGACAGTTTGAAGGAAAAACATATGAGCAGCTGAAAAAGAACGCCGCTTATATAAAGTGGCTGAAAAGCGGAGGGATAACGGCGTTTCCGGGAGGAGAGGATCAGGAAGAATTCCGAAAGCGCTGTGTGGAAGGAATGAAAAAACAGGTCAGATTTTTGATTGCCCGACATGTGAAATATGCGGCGTTTGTCGTTCATGGCGGTACGATCATGGCGGTGATGCACGCTCTTTACGAAGAAAAAAAAGATTTTTATAACTGGCAGGTGGAGAATGGAAGCGGTTATCTTGTATCTGTATCGGAGAAGGAATGGGAGAATGGAATTGAACTGCTGAAAAATGCGGAGAAAAGGAGCGGAAGATGATGTCGTTGGCTGCTTGTGTGACCGGATTTTTTTTTTGGATCGTCTGTTTGGAGATCCGGTATGGCTGTATCATCCGGTGAGAATGATCGGAAATATGATTTCATTTTTGGAAAAGAGACTGAGAAAAGAAAATGATAAGAAAAATATGACGGCAGGAGGGGTCTTATGGATTATTGTAGCGATCCTTCGTTTGGGATTCCGTTTGCGGGACTGAGGGTGGCGCAGAATATCCATCCGTTGATCTGCTTTTTCTTAGAGTCGTTTTGGTGCTATCAGATCTTTGCGGCAAAATCTCTGAGTGAAGAAAGCAAAAAAGTGTATTACTGTTTAAAGAGAAATGATATGAAGGAGGCGCGAAGAGCGGTTTCTATGATTGTCGGGAGAGATACGGAAAACCTGACCGAAGAAGGTGTGACAAAGGCTGCGGTTGAGACGGTAGCGGAAAATACATCTGACGGAGTGACAGCTCCTCTTCTTTATATGATGCTTGGAGGAGCGCCTCTTGGGTTTTTATATAAAGCGGTAAATACGATGGATTCTATGCTCGGGTATAAGAATGAAAAATATTTGTATTTCGGGAAAATACCGGCGAAGATGGATGATGTATTTAACTTTATTCCTGCCCGTGTGACGGCGATGTTTATGGTATGTGCAAGTTTTCTTGCGGGATTAGACGGGAAAAATGCATGGAGGATATATTTGCGTGACAGACGAAAACATGCAAGTCCTAATGCTGCCCAGACAGAATCGGTCTGTGCCGGAGCGCTTAGAATCGGCTCGCCGGAGATGCAGTTTATTTGGGAAAGTTTATAAAAGGAGTTTATCGGAGATGATCTTCGTCCGATTGACCCGGAAGATATTATAAAAGCAGGGAGATTAATGTATGTTACGGCATTGTTAATGATGTTTGTTTCGGAGGAATAAATTATGCACTGTACTCATCATGTGATCTTTTGCCGGATTTTCGTCAGATAAGACAAAGAAGGAGACTGAATATGCAATATACACATGGAGGCGATATATATACATATGGAGAGATGATTGATTTCTCCGTAATATCAACCCTCTCGGTCCGTCTAAAAAAAGTGATCGAGGCGGCGAAAAGAGCGCTTTTGCAGTCAGCGGCATATCCGGACTGTAAATGTAGGAAATTAAGGGAAAAACTGGCAGACAGGCTTCGGGTGGACGAGAGGATGTTTGCATTTGGAAACGGGGCGGCAGAACTGCTCTATACTCTTGTCCTGGCAGAAAAATCGAAGAAAGCTCTCCTCCCCATTCCCTCGTTTTCAGAATATGAGCAGGCGTTAAAAACAGTTGGATGCGAAATAAAATACTATCAAACGAAAAAAAATAATGGTTTTTGTATAGATTATGATTTCTTAGAAGAACTAACAGAAGATGTGGATATCATTTTTTTATGTTCTCCTTGCAATCCGTCGGGGAAAAAAACGGATATCGAACTCCTAAAAGAAGCCGCAAAACGATGTGAGCAGAAAAAGATTCGTTTTGTGTTGGATGAGTGCTTTCTTGAATTTGAAAAAGAGCCGGAAAGTCTTTTTGATAAAATAAACATCGTTCATTATCCTCTACTTGTTTTTGCTTCGGGCTTTTACGAAGACATATGCGATCCCGGGGATCAGGTTAGGGTATGGGTTGACATCTGATGAAAAATTGTTGGAGAATATGGAGAAGATGCGCCAGCCGTGGAATGTGTCGGTGATCGCCCAGGAGGCGGGCATAGCGGCGCTTGATGAAAAAGACCGGGTAGAAAAAATGCGCCGTATGATACAGATAGAACGGATGGAGATAGAGAAACAATTAGATATATTAAAAATTGATTTTGTTTCTTCAGATGCTAATTTCATTCTTATATATAGTGAAATCAATCTGTTTGAAGAACTTTTGCAATACGGGATCTTGATCAGAGACTGTGCAAATTACCGTGGACTTGAAACAGGGTGGTATCGGATAGCAGTGAAGCAAAGACATGAAAATGAACAACTGCTGAAAGCATTGAAGGAGATTATAGAAAGAAACAGACAGGAGGCGGACATAGATGGCAAAACCGATCATGATACAGGGAACGATGTCGAATGTAGGGAAGAGTGTGCTGGCAGGCGCTCTTTGCCGCATCTTGAAGGAGGACGGTTATAAAACAGCTCCCTTTAAATCACAGAATATGGCATTAAATTCCTATATTACAAAAGAGGGACTGGAGATGGGAAGGGCGCAGGCAATGCAGGCAGAAGCGGCAGGAATCGAGCCGAGTGCGGATATGAACCCGATCCTTTTAAAACCGACAAATGATACAGGATCACAGATTATCGTCAGAGGCAGACCTTTCGGAATGATGTCTGCGTCTGAGTATTATAAGCGGAAAAAAGAATTTATTCCTTCGATTATGGAATCATACAGAAAATTGGACGAAACGTATGATGTCATTGTGATCGAAGGAGCGGGAAGTCCGGCGGAGATCAATTTAAAGAAAGACGATATTGTCAATATGGGGTTTGCGAAAATGGCAGATGCTCCGGTACTGCTTGTCGGAGATATTGACAGAGGCGGTGTATTTGCACAGCTTGCGGGAACGATGCTCCTGCTTGAGGAAGAAGAAAAAAAGCGTGTTAAAGGAACGATTATCAATAAATTTCGCGGAGACGTATCGATTTTAAAACCCGGACTTCGGATGTTGGAAGAAAAGATAAATACTTCTGTACTTGGAGTTATCCCGTATTTTCATCTTGATATTGAAGATGAAGACAGTTTGACAGAGCGGTTTCGGAAAAAGAGCAGATCAGGTCTTGCAAAAATCGCGGTTATACGTCTTCCCAGGATTTCTAATTTTACGGATATAGCTCCGCTTGAAGCAGTGGATGAACTCGACGTGTCCTATGTGTCAAACATTTCTCAATTTGGAGATCCTGATGTTGTGATCATCCCGGGAAGCAAAAATACGATCAGCGATCTTTTGTGGATGAGGCAAAACGGTTTGGAAGGGAAAATACTGCGCCATGCGGCAAAAGGAGGCATCGTATTCGGTATTTGCGGAGGATATCAGATGCTCGGACAGTCGATCAGCGATCCGACGGGGGCAGAACAAAAAGGAACGGTTCGCGGATGGGACTTCTGCCGGTGACGACAGTGTTTGAACAGGAAAAAAGAAGGACAAGAGTTTCAGGAAGGTTTGCCAAAGTAGGCGGAGCGCTTGCAGAAATGAGCGGTGTATGTTATGAAGGGTATGAGATCCATATGGGGAGAACGGTTTTGTCCAAGGGGACTGTTCCGCTTGTCTATATGGAAGAGGAAGGAGAACAGCGGCAGGACGGAGCGCAGAGCGATCATGTATATGGCTGTTATATGCATGGGATTTTCGATATGTCTGAAACGGTCAAAACATTTTTTGGCGGCAGTTTTTAAGAAAAAAAAGGAATAGATCCGTCGAAAATTACAGTGCGTGACAGAAACGCATATAAAGAAGAACAGTATGACCGGCTTGCGTCAATAGTAAGAGAGAACCTGAACATGGAGGCTGTGTATAAGATTATAGAGAAAGGAAACGAAGCGTCATGCAGTCTGTTATCAGAATAGGGAGCAGAGAAAGCAGGCTTGCGGTAAAGCAGGCGGAAATTATAAAAGATCAGATTAGGCGATGTGACCAAACGATTTTAGTTGAGATCATCACGATGAAAACGACAGGGGATAAGATCCTTGACAGGAGTTTGGAATCTGTCGGAGGAAAAGGACTTTTTGTAAAAGAATTAGATCAGGCTCTGGCAGACGGAAGGATCGATCTTGCCGTTCACAGTCTAAAAGATATGCCGATGGAAGAATCTTCTGAATTTCCGATTCTTGCATACAGCAGACGGGAAGATCCAAGGGATGTGCTTATTTATAAAAGTGAAAAAAAAGAACAGGGAACAGAGGAAGGGTCTATACTCACAAAAACAGGCGCTGTTATAGGAACTTCCAGTAAAAGGCGCATGATACAGATTCAGAAATTGTATCCGAATGCAGTGTTTCAAGGAATCCGCGGAAACATACAGACAAGACTTAGTAAATTAAACAAAGAAGAATACGATGCGGCGGTGCTTGCAGCCGCTGGGGTGAAGCGGCTGAATATGGAAGCGGTGATCGGAAGGTACTTTTCGGTAGATGAGGTGATCCCTGCTGCGGGACAGGGAATTTTGGCAGTTCAGGGGAGAAAAGAATTTTTGAAAGATACAGTGTGGCGTCAATATGTGGATGATAAAAAGAGCAGAGTACAGGCTCTGGCAGAACGTAGTTTTATCCGTGTGCTTGACGGGGGATGCACATCTCCGAGTGCGGCTTATGCAAAAGTAAAGGGAAATGAATTGGAACTGACAGGACTGTATTACAATGAAAAAAGCGGACAGTATTTTGTGAAAAAGGCAGCTTCTTATATTGAAGACGCTTCAAGTCTCGGAGAAAGACTTGCCTTGACAATGAAAAAGCAGTTTGGGGAAAGGTGAGAAAGATGGAACAGAGTTATATGGAAAGGTATGGATCGCAGGGGCAGGTCCGGGAGATGCGGGATTACTGACTTTGCGGACTGCGGAATTGATCGAAGAGGCAGATGTCATCGTATATGACGCTCTTTTAAGCGCAGAGATACTAAGCCGTATTCCGCGGGAAACAGAAACAATTTATGTCGGAAAACATGCGGGAAACCATCCGGTTCCTCAAGAAGAGATCAATCAGATTCTCGTAAGAGAAGCAAAAAAAGGGAAAAGAGTATTGCGTCTCAAAGGCGGAGATCCATTCGTGTTCGGAAGAGGCGGAGAAGAAATAGAGATACTTAGAAATGAAAAGATTTCTTTCGAAATTATTCCGGGAATCACTTCTTCAGTAGCAGTTCCGGCTTATGCGGGGATTCCGGTGACTCATCGAGATTATACCTCATCCTTTCATGTGATTACAGGACATACGAGAAGAGATGTAAAACCCGACATTGATTACGAGGCTCTTGTAAAATTAAATGCAACTTTGATCTTTCTTATGGGTGTGTCGGCAATGGAAACGATTCTGACGGAACTGATAAAAGCCGGAATGCCGGAAGATATGCCTGCGGCTGTGATAGAGCGGGGAACGACTGCGAGACAAAGGCAGGTGTGTGCGACTGTAAAAACATTAAAGCAGCAGGCAGATGAGGCGAAGATCAAAGCGCCTGCGATTATCGTAGTAGGAAAAGTGTGTTCTTTGTCAGAAGAGTTTCACTGGATAAAAGACAGGATTTTGGGAGGAAAGCAATTTTTGGTGACAAGACCGAGGCAGAATAGTTCCGCTCTGGCAAAACGCCTGCGAAATCTCGGGGCACAGGTGATCGAGATGCCGTCTATTCATACAGTAGCGATCGATCCGAATGAGAGGCTGAAAAAGGCATTAGGGGAAATTCAACATTCCGAAAAAGAGGAATGGTTTGTTTTTACAAGTCCTATAGGAGTACATGTATTTTTTGAACAATTAGAAAAAGAAGCATGGGATATGAGAAGGCTGCTCGCAGGAAAAGCACAGATAAAAATCGCGGCCATCGGTTCTGCGACGGCGGCTGCATTAAAAGAACACGGACTGTTTGCAGATATCGTGCCGAAGATTTATAATGCAGGAGAGTTGGGAAAAACACTTGCAGAAAATATTTCAGAGTATAGTGCGGTTACGATCTTTCGGGCAGAGGAAGGATCTTTAGAACTGCTTCCGCCTCTTATGGAAACAGGCGTCCCGGTAAACGATATTGCATTATATCGGACCGAATATGAAGTCTCCTCTTTACTTAGGCACAAGATAGAAAAGATGTTCCAAAAAGAGGAGATCGATGCAGTTACTTTTACAAGCGCCTCAACGGTAAAAGGGTTTGTCAAAGCAATAAAAAACGTAGAACTTCAAAATGTGTCTGCCGTTTGTATCGGAGAACAAACAGCGGCCGAAGCAAGGAAATACGGAATGAAGATTCAAGTCGCAAAACGGGCGGATATGGATGCAATGACAGAGAAGATTGTGGAATGTTTCGGAAATGTGAATTTTTAAAAATTTAAAATGACGAGCAGGTTATCCGGTTTGAAAATTATGGAAAGAAGGAATAATTATGTCGTTTTTAAACAGTAGAAAAGTATCATGGATTATTTTTGGAATCACTCTTTTGACTGCAGTAGTTAAGTTTATTTTTTCTGCCGGATATTATACCGGTTCATTTTGGCATATTAGGAACGCCGGATGGATGGGATTATAAAATGGGAATTTTGTTATTTCCGATTTTGCAATTTTTCCTTTTGTTTTTGACAGGCAGGAAAAAGTAAAAGATTTTATGTTTCGTTTTGCTCGGACTCCGCTGAATAGCATTCAGTATAATTGGGCGGTAGATGGTCTGTTATTGTTTATTTTCTTTGTAGAAATTTGGATTATCACAGAAGCATTTCGGTATAGATAGAATTCGGAAGGAAGAATAATGGGAAAAATAAAGAAAAAACAAATGTAATGAGGATTTTAGATCAGAAGAAGATTGCATATGAAAGCTATAGTTATGTTGATACGGGAGCGGTAAGCGGAATTGAAGTAGCGGAAGTTTTGGGTGAAAATCCTGATATGGTGTTTAAAACTCTTGTGACGGTCGGAAAATCAAAAACGAATTATGTCTTTGTCATTCCGGTTAACTGTGAACTGGATCTAAAGAAAGCGGCACATGCCGTAAAAGAAAAAAGTGTTGAAATGCTAAAATCAAAAGAACTGCTTCCCCTTACCGGATATGTTCACGGCGGATGTTCTCCGATTGGAATGAAAAACAGTTTACGACAGTGATACATAAAACGGCAAAAAACTTGAAACGATGATTTTCAGCGGCGGCAAGATCGGATATCAGGTAGAACTTAGTCTGGAAGATCTTCTGAAAGTCATTCCGGCAAAGCTGGAGGATGTGACGGAATAAAACGGCAGAGCAAAGAAAAAAACAGGGTCTGAACAAGGAGGTGAAAGGGCAATGATGCGTTACACATGGAAAAGAATATTGACTGGGATAGTATCATTGTTCCTTCTTGCCACGGTCACTTTTTTTCTCGTAAGGCTGATACCGGGAAGTCCGTTTCAAAGAGGCGGCGTTTCGGAGCAGGTTGTGGAAGCTGTGGAAGAAGAATATGGGTTGAACGATCCGCTGATCGAGCAGTATCTGTCATATATGGGAAATCTTTTAAAAGGAGATCTGGGGATTTCTTATCAGGATCCGGGTACATCGGTGGAAGAGATTATCGGACGGGCAGCTCCGCTTACGGTGTCGCTCGGACTTTCGGCATTGATCGTATCAGTGATCGTCGGTACGGGATGCGGGGTGTTCTATGCCGCGTCGGAAAAAAGGGCAGTGAAAAAGGTAATCGGATCATTAGGAATGCTGGCGGCGGGCATTCCCGGTTTTGCCGCTGCGATTCTTCTGTTAATGGTATTCAGTGTAAAATTAAAATGGTTTCCTTCGTCGGGTTTATTTTCTTTTTCACATTATATTTTACCGGTTACGGCATTGTCGCTTTATCCGACGGCTGTGATCACCCGAATGACAGGACATGCATTGGATGAGGAGATGGCAAAAGATTACGTTCTTTTTGCAGGGCAAAAGGATTGAAAAAGAGCAGGATCATTTTTACTCATGCGTTAAAAAACGGCATGGTTTCCGGTATTGAATTATATCGGTCCGGCATCGGCGTTTCTGCTTACGGGAAGTTTTGCCATAGAGAGCGTGTTTACGATTCCGGGTCTGGGAAGAGAGTTTGTCATGTCGATTGCAAACAGAGATTATACTCTTATTCTCGGATTGACTGTATTTATGGGAACAGTTGTTATTCTTCTTAATTTGCTCACAGATCTGCTTGGGCATGGCTTGATCCAAGTGTCAGAAGAGCTTACAGAAAGAAATAAGAAAAAACTTGTGTCAGGAACCGGCGGGAGGTGTGACAAAAATATGCGGAAAGAAAACAGAATAAGCAGTAAAAAAAGAAAGGGATATAGGGATGAAAAAGCGGCGCTTATCATCCTTTTGATCTGGATCTTTCTGGCAGTATGCGTACCTTTATTCGGGCCTTATTCTCCGACGGAACAAAATGCGGAAATACGGAACCAGCCAATGTCGTTGATTCATTTTTTCGGTACAGACGAGTTTGGAAGAGATAATTTTACACGGGTTTGGTATGGAGCAGGCATTAGTCTTGTGATCGGCGTGGGAAGTTCTCTGATCAATGGGATGATCGGTATTTTGTACGGTGCTGTAGCGGGGTATCGTGGGAAACGCATCGATATGATTCTGATGAGAGCAGCGGATGTGATTGCCGCGATCCCGTCGATTTTATATGTTATACTGATAACGCTCGTTATGGGACCGGGGATAAAAAGCATGATCTTCGGGATTTGTATTGCCGGCTGGATCGATATGGCGCGTGTCGTACGGGGGGAGATGATCCGTTTAAAAGAAACAGATTTTGCGGCGGCGGCAAAGATAGATGGTATATCGGGCATTCGGATTTTGTTTAGACATCTGCTTCCGAACGCACTGGGGATGATAGTCGTAAACTTCTTGTTTCTGATACCGCAGGCGATTTTTACAGAAGCATTTTTAAGCTTTTTGGGGGTGGGATTATCTGCGCCGACGGCAAGTCTCGGAACATTGATACAGGAAGGACGAGACAGGATGATTCTTTATCCGTGTGAACTTTTGGCGCCTCTTATTACGTTGTGTGTGCTTTTGGTCGTGTTTCATATACTTGCAATGGCGATGGAAAGAAGAGGAGGGCAGACAGATTGAATATGCTGGATGTAAGATCACTTTATGTAACGTATTTGTCTGAGGAAGAACGCGTTGAAGCTGTACGGGGGATAGATTTTTCGGCGGAAGAAGGAAAAGTGACGGGAATCGTAGGCGAATCCGGTTCAGGCAAGAGTACGGCAATGCTGGCTGTGATGGGACTTTTGGATCATAAAGCCGCTGTAGAGGCAGAGAAAGTGTCTCTTTTTGGAAATACTGTCAGAGCAGGAGACAATGCGGCCATTATTTTTCAAGATCCTTTAAAATGTCTGAATCCGACAGTGAAGATCGGCAGACAGATTGCCGAGACTGTGCGGAATAGGAAAAATGTACATGGCGGGAGGCAAAGAAAAGATCGGAAGAACTATTGGATTCGGTTGGTATCCGCCACCCCAGGTTAAGGATGAAACAATATCCTTTTGAACTTTCCGGAGGAATGAGACAAAGAGTTGTTATTGCGATTGCCCTTGCCTGCGAACCGAATCTGATCGTGGCAGACGAACCTACGACGGCGCTTGACGCGGCGATGCAGGTCAGAGTAATCCGGCTGTTGAAAAAAATAGTAAAAGAAACAAATACAGCTCTTCTTCTTGTAAGTCATAATATGGGGGTGATCGCTGCAGCTTGTGATTACGTTTATGTTATGAAAGACGGAAAAATGATAGAGAACGGATGTGCAGATGATATTTTCTACAATCCACAGACTGAATATACAAAGAAACTTCTGTCTGATGCAACGGCAGAACAGCTTCTTGTAAAAGAAAAAGTGTTTGCTGCTCAGGAAAATCCGCTGTTTACGGTAAGACATTTGAAAAAGCGGTTTCAAAACGAAGAAGGGGTGAACGATGTGTCGTTTGATATTTGTGAGGGTGAAGTGTTTGCTCTTGCAGGAGAAAGCGGCAGTGGAAAAACGACGCTGGCAAAAATACTTACAGGGCTGGAACAGCCTGACAGTGGGGAAGTGTTTTGCAGGGGAGAAAGAGTAGATCGAAAAAACAGAAAAAGAAAACAAAAATATGCATGGGAAAGTCAGGATGATATTTCAAGATCCGTATTCATCCTGAATCCGTGCATGACGATAAACGAAATGTTGACGGAAACGCTTCGGGCGAAAGAAAAACAAATAAAGTTTGATCAAAAGGAAAGGAAAAAAGACCGGCAAAGACAGATAGAACAGATGCTTACGCGCGTAGGATTGAGTAGTTTAGACGGGAAACGGTATCCAAGAGAACTTTCAGGCGGGCAGCGTCAGAAAGCGGCAATCGCAGGGCGCTCCTTTTAGAGCCGGAACTTCTCATTTGTGATGAAGCTGTTTCTTCATTAGATGCAGCGACAAGAACGCAGATATTGGATCTGCTGCTGCGAGTAGTAAAGAAAAAAGATCGCCTGTTTGTTTATTTCGCATGACATGGCGCTGATTCGCCGGATCAGTCACAGGACAGGCGTTCTCTACAAAGGAACACTGGCGGAATGCGCAAAAACCCGGGATTTATGCAGGGATCCGTGGCATCCGTATACGAAAGCACTTCTCGATTCGGTAATGCCGCCTGATCCGTTGAAGGCAAGAAAACAAAAAGTACCTGCAGTGCATGAAGGAAAATCAGAAGGAGGCTGTCCGTATTTCGGATCTTGCGGATATAAGATGGAAATGTGCAAAGACGCAGCCCCTGAAATGTATGATTTTGAAGGCAGAGCAGTTTCCTGTCACCTTTATTCCAAACAACAACGCGCCGGAAGAAATCCGAATTATAAGATGACATCTCAGATATAAAAAAGCAAAATTACGAAAACTACAGATATAGAAACGGACATCGGTATAGATGAATTGTTGCACAAAGAATCGGGAATCATGAAATAGGAGATAAATAAAAGTGAGATACAGAAAAAATATAAAAGGCGGGGAAAAAAAGATTATAGATCAGAAGGCCATCCTGAAAACAGTGTCGAGAGGAACAGCTTTGTTTTTGGCGGCGGTATTGTTTGCGGGAAGTATCCTGACAGGGTGTGCAAGTACAGAAAAATCGTCAAAAAGCAGGAAAAACAACGGCAGTGCCGATCATGAGATTACAGTTGCGATCAACAGTGAAACCGGATCGTTAGATCCGGCAGGATCAATCGCTTTGACGTATCTTGCATATTCGGTAAGCGCTTTAGACGAACTGCTGACCTTTGATGAAAACGGAGAAATCGAGTACCGTGCGGCACAGTCTTACGAAGTAAATGAAGATTTTACAACGTGGACGTTTCATTTGCGAAAGATGCGCTTTGGTCTGACGGAGGAGAAGTGACATCGGCAGATTTTAAGAATACGATCGTAAGAGCGTTAGACCCTGAATCGGGAAGCGGATATGCAGTTTATCTTTTTCCGATTTTAAATGCAGAAAAAATTTATAATAAAGAGGCGGATATAGAGACGCTGGGAGTTGAGCTTCCCGATGATAAGACGATTGTTTTTCATCTTGAAAAGCCGTGCGTATATTTCTTGATCTTCTCCGGCTCCCGGTATATACGCCTTCCTGCTCGAAATATGCGGATGCTGCTAACCGTGGCTGGGAGAAAGATCCGAAGACGAGTTTATCAAACGGTCCTTTTTATTTGGCTGAATATGTACCGAATCAGTATTTTACGCTGAAAAAAAATGAATATTACTGGGGAAAGGACAATATCAGCTTAGAGAAGATCACCTATCGTTTTTTGATGACACACAGTCTATGGCAGCGGCTTATGAAACGGGAGAAGTTGATGTGGCAACAGCGCTTCCTTCTTCGGTCATGGAATTATATGACGGAAAAGAAGATCTGTTTGTGACAGATCAGATTGCGACACGATATATTTATTTTAATCTGAATGTGAAGCCGTTTGACGATGTCCGTGTGAGGGAGGCGTTTAATCTTGCGGTTGACAGAGAAGAGTTGTGCAAGATTGTCGGAGAAGACACAGAGCCGACGTATAATCTGGTGGCAAAATATATGAAAGACAAAAATACGGGGAAATATTTTACGGAGGAGGCAGAACAGCCTTTTGAAGAAAATATAGAACGGGCACAGAAACTTTTGGCAGAAGCCGGATATCCCGAAGGAAAAGGATTTCCTGAACTGACATATAGCTATCCGTCTTTGGAACTTGACTCGGACACGGCGCAGGTTATCCGGGAACAGTTGAAGAAAAACCTCAATATAGAGATCAAGTTAAACGCTCAAGAATTACAGACAAATTACAGTATGCGTCATGCCGGTAATTTTGATCTGTGCCGGATGAACTGGACGGCGGACTTTTCTGATCCATACACATATCTTTCGATGCTTCTGTCGGATAGTACGTATAATTGCAGTGGGATCAAAAATGAACAGTATGATGAACTTGTCCGAAGATCGGATTCCGAAACAGATCCTGTAAAACGGTCTGCGCTGATGCATGAAGCGGAACAACTGGCAGTCGGAGAACAGTTTTATATACTTCCGCTTTACGCGATGAAGAGCGTTAATCTTGTGAACCCGAAGATCGAAGGAATTCGTCAGATTCCGGCGAGCGGCGCTTTGGAATATCGATATGCGAAAATCAGGACCGGTCATTCGGAGAAATAACCGGTCTGCACGCTGCAAAATATTTTCTGCTCACTGACAGAGGGAACATCCCGTAGAAGTAGCTGCACAGCCGCCGAGAGCGGTTTCGCGGTATTCGGCAGGAAGTCTCTTTCCTGCGGTATACATAGCGTCTAACATTTCGTCAAAGGGGATGAGTTGCCGGACTCCGCTTAAAACAATTTCGGCTGCGGTTAATGCGTTGGCGACACCCGATGCGTTGCGCATCTGACAGGGGCATTCCACAAGACCGCCGACAGGGTCGCATACAAGTCCGAGCATATTCATCAGTACGGTGGACGCGGCGTCAAGGCATTGCCGCGCAGTACCCTGCATCAGTTCGACTGCGGCAGAAGCGGCCATTGCCGAGGCGACTCCGACCTCTGCCTGACAGCCGCCCACAGCGCCGGCAACAGTAGCGTTGCGCATGGCAAGACAGCCGACGGCCCCTGCATTAAAAAGGACACGGATAATATCGTTGTCAGAGAAATCATATGTCTCCTGAAGCGCAAGAAGCAGTCCGGGAACGATTCCCGCAGACCCGGCTGTAGGCGCGGCAACGATCAGTCCCATAGAGGCGCTTGTTTCGAGGATTGACATGGAGTAAGTAATTGCCCGGCTTAATGGGTCTTTACAGATGCTTTTCCCGGAACTGAGATGTTCACTTAGAAGTTTTGCTTCGCCTCCGATGAGTCCGCCTATGGAATGTTTTGGATTTTCAACAGAGGAATGGGCAGATTCTTTCATGATCTGCCATGTTTTTCCCATCTGGTTTATAATGTCCTTTCGTGTTCTTTCCGTAAAAGTTTCTTCCCGTATCAGCATGATCTCTGAAATAGGACATTCGTTTGTTTCACATAATCCGATCAGCTGCTGTCCGCTTTTAAAATCCATTAAAATTCTCCTTTCTCATTCGGAAGTACGAGCATGACGTCATGTACATAAGGATTTTCTTTGATTCGTCCGGCTACTGTCTGAGGAACGATTCCGTCAGATTCGACGATGCTGTACGCCGTACACCCTTTTTCTTCCCGGTAAAGCTTCATATAGCTATATTGACGTTCATTTCGCTTAAGCAGTTTGTGATGTGTGCGATCACTCCGGGTTTGTCCTGTTGAATGACGATAAGAGTGCTGTATTCTCCGGTAAAATCAACTTCCACTTCGTTGATTCTTGCGATTCGGATTTTTCCTCCTCCGACCGATTCTCCTCGAACGATGAGTTTTTGTCCGTTTTCGTCAGTCATATGGATGTCTACTGTGTTAGGGTGAATTTCGGTTTCTGTTGTATTTGCCGTAAACGAATACTGAAGTCCGCGCTCATCGGCGATAGAAAATGAATCCGGAATCCGTCTGTCGTCGGTTGAAAATCCCATGATCCCTCCGAGCAGGGCGCGGTCTGTTCCGTGGCCTTTATATGTGCGGGCAAAAGACCCGTAAAGAATAAAATCAGCTTTTTTAATGGCGGCGTTCGGCATCTTTCCTGCAAGAAGGGCGATTGCCGCAGCGCCGGCCGTGTGCGAACTGGACGGACCGATCATGTTCGGACCGAGCACATCGAATACACTGATAAATGACATAAAAGTTCCTCCTGTTCTTTTTGTTGACGCTCATATAGAGGTAGTATATCATGTTTTCAAATAAGAATGTGGGTTCAGAGAAGAAAAGATGCGTTTATTGTGTATAGAAAAGCTATCGGGAAAGAAAAAAGAAAGGTTTTAAAAATATGATGGAGTTAGTAACAGGAGGAAGCGGAAGCGGGAAATCCGCGTATGCAGAAGACAGGATCTGCGCATTGTATGAAGAATACCGTAAGACAGGAAAGAAGGAACAAAAGCTGTATTATATAGCGACGATGTATCCGTATGGAACGGAAACAGAAGAGAAAATAGCCGACCACAGGAGACGAAGAGAAGGAAAAGGGTTTCGGACTCTTGAATGGTATACAAACATTACGGAAAAGATCCATCAGTTGAAGCGTCCGGGGAGGCGCTTGGATGTGTTCTTTTAGAGTGCGTCTCTAATTTGGCTGCGAACGAATTATATATGGAAGAAGGGGCGAAAGACGAGGCTGTCCGGGTTGTTGCGCAAGCCATGGCAATGTTGAAAAAGAAAAGTTGTCATCTTGTTGTTGTGACAAATGAATCTTTTCGGAATCGGCAAAAGATTCGGAAGAGATGAGAAAGTATAAGTATATTATGGGAGAGATCAACAAAGAGCTTGCGAAGATGGCAGATGAAGTGACTGAAGTCGTCTGCGGAAGACCTCTCAGAAGAAAAGTAAAGACCGCGGAAGATAAAACTGCATGCGGGAATACAAGACGGAATGAAGGGAACGAAAGACAGATGAAGACGGCAAAGTGTGAAATGTCCTGCGGCAAAATGAAAAGAGGAATCAGGATCGTGACAGGGGGAGCGTTTCAGGGAAAGAAAAACTACGCGCAGTTATGCTATCCGGGACTGAAATGGAGCAGCGGAGCGGACTGTAGTTTCGAGGATGTCAAAACATGGGAGGCTGTAGATGGGTTTCATCTTTTTATATGGCGCTGGCTGAAATCAGGAAGAACAAAAGAAGAACTGTTAGAATGATAAGCGAAGAGAGAGATCTTGTTATCGTGTGTGACGAGATCGGGTGCGGTCTGGTTCCGGTTGATGCGTTTGAGCGTGAGTACAGAGAGGCAGTCGGAAGAATTATGACCGGTTTGACTAAAAAGGCAGTTCGGGCAGACCGCGTGATCTGTGGGATCGGATATGTTATAAAATGAAAAGAAACACTGAAAACGATCAAAGAAAAGGAGGAAAAGAAGATGTTGACAGAGATAGAAAGGTGCTTCCGTCGGAGATTGAGAAAAGAAGTTTTGAGATCATTGCGGAAGAACTGGGGGATAAGCAGTTGATTCCGGGAACGGAATCGATCGTGAAAAGATGTATCCATACAAGCGCTGATTTTGATTATGCGGATAATCTTATTTTTTCGGAAAATGTAGTTGAAAAGGCGCTAAAAGCAATCCGCGGCGGAGCGTCTATTGTGACAGATACACAAATGGGAAAAGCGGGGATCAATAAAAAATGTCTTGCCGGCTATGGTGGAGAGGTATATTGCTTTATGTCGGATGACGATGTGGCGCAGGCGGCAAAAAGAAACAAAACAACACGGGCGCCGCGAGTATGGATAAGGCGGCAAAATTAGGGGAGCAGGTAATCTTTGCCATCGGAAATGCTCCGACAGCGCTTGTGCGTTTATATGAGCTGATCAAAGAGGAAAAGATCGCCCCGGAACTTGTGATCGCGGTTCCGGTCGGATTTGTCAATGTTGTACAGTCAAAAGAATTGATCTTAAGTCTTGAAAATACTCCGTATATTGTTGCGAGAGGACGAAAAGGCGGCAGCAATATTGCGGCATGTATATGTAATGCACTTTTGTACATGGGAGACGGAGGAAAAAGAGAATGAAAAAGCCGTATTTTCCGATGTTTGTTGATCTTTCGGGCAGACAGGTTACTGTAGTGGGAGGGGCAGTGTTGCGCTTCGCCGATCGGAGACGCTGCTTTATTTCGGCGTGGATATTAAAGTGATCGCGCCGGAGATCAGAAGTGAGTTTTATCGTCTGGATTCCGAAGGAAAAGTTGTTTTGTGTAACAGAGAATATCAGGAAGGGGATGCAAAAGGAGCAGATCTTGTGATCGCCGCATCAAACTGTCGGGAAGTAAACCGCCGTGTGTATGAAGAGTGTCAAAAAGCACATATTCCGGTCAACACGGCAGACGACAGAGAGTTGTGTGACTTTTATTTTCCGTCTGTCGTATTGGCAGAAGATATTGTCATCGGACTAAATTCCATAGATCACGATCCGAAGAAAGTGAAAGAAGCGAGAAAGATTATTGAAAATGTGTTTGATAATGAACGAGATTACCGTTCCTGATAATAAGATAAAGAAGGTGTTAAAACATTCTGTCAGCAGAAAAACTGCTGGCAGTTTCTGCATTGGCGACAGACTGAAGTGTGGATCCGTTCGATCCGTCGATGTTTCGGTAATAAATGTAAAAAGATAAAAGATATAAAAAATGAAAAAGAAACAGATGTATTATGTGTAAAATGTAAAAACAAAAGCGGTGCACATTGTTTTTGGTGATAAAAATAGACAAAAAATTAACAAAAAATAAGTAGAATTATGATATTTTGTATGATATGATATCTCTAATGGGCATTAACAGTAAGAATGGAGGTTGAAGAATGGCAGAGAAAAAGGCGACTGTTCCTTTCTCGGGAACAAAAGAACAGGAAGAAGCACTCATGAAAGTAATCCATGAGCTAAAAGATGAAAAAGGGGCGCTGATGCCGATCTTGCAGAAAGCGCAGGATATATATGGGTATCTTCCGATCGAAGTTCAGAAAATGATCTCAGACGAGACAGGTATTCCGATGGAGAAGATCTATGGAGTGGCAACATTTTATTCACAGTTCACATTGAGTCCGAAAGGAAAATACAGGATTTCCGTCTGTCTTGGAACGGCATGTTATGTAAAAGGATCGGGAGATATTTACAATGCTTTGATGGAAAAGTTAGGTATTGTCGGCGGAGAATGTACGCCGGACGGAAAGTTTTCTCTTGATGCGTGCCGATGTGTCGGAGCATGCGGATTAGCTCCTGTTATGATGATCAATGACGAAGTATACGGACGTTTGACAGTAGATGATCTGGATGACATTTTAGCGAAGTATGAATAATGCGGACATCAAAATCCCGGATAATATGAAAACGGGAATATGATACTTATTGATTTTAGAAAAACAGGAAATGGAGGAGTTATATGAAATCTCTTGAACAATTACATGAGATCTGTGAGCGGATGCGTAAAGTCGTGCAGCTTAGAGAAGAGAATGCGAAAGAAATACTTGAGAAAGCCGCAATGTGTGAAAGCGGAAAAGATGCCGATGGAAATACATACCGCACGCATGTGCTTGTCTGCGGCGGAACCGGATGTACGTCTTCCGGAAGCGCCCGGATCAGAGAGAGACTGGAAAAAGAGATCGAAGCGAACGGATTGTCCGATGAAGTCTGTGTTGTTAAGACAGGTTGTTTCGGCTTGTGTGCGTTAGGCCCGATCATGATCGTATATCCGGAAGGAACGTTTTATTCTATGGTTCAGGAAGAAGATATTCCGGAGATTGTGACAGAACATCTGCTCAAAGGAAACGTGGTAAAGCATCTGCTTTATGAAGAGACTGTAAAAGCAGATAAGATCATTCCGTTAAACGAGACGAATTTTTATAAAAAACAGCACAGAGTCGCTCTGCGAAACTGCGGTGTCATCAATCCCGAAAAGATCGACGAATATATCGGAACAGGCGGATACGAAGCGCTCGGTATTGTTCTGACGGAAAAGAAGCCGGAAGATGTGATTCAGATTCTTTTGGACAGCGGGCTTCGCGGCAGAGGCGGAGCAGGATTCCCGACAGGGTTAAAATGGAAGTTTGCGGCAGGAAATGACGCAGATCAAAAATATGTCTGTTGTAATGCGGACGAAGGAGATCCGGGAGCATTTATGGATCGTTCGATCTTAGAGGGAGATCCTCATGCGGTTCTTGAAGCAATGGCGATCGCCGGATATGCGATCGGAGCATCCCAAGGCTATATTTATGTTCGTGCAGAGTATCCGATCGCCGTGCAGCGTCTTGAGATTGCGATCGAACAGGCAAGAGAGTACGGTCTGCTCGGAAAAAATATTTTCGATAGCGGATTTGACTTTGATATTGAATTAAGGCTTGGAGCAGGCGCGTTTGTCTGCGGAGAAGAGACGGCTCTTATGACTTCTATAGAAGGAAACAGAGGAGAGCCGCGTCCGCGTCCGCCGTTCCCGGCGCTGAAAGCCTGTTTCAAAAACCGACAATTTTAAATAACGTGGAGACGTATGCCAATATCCCTCAGATTATTGTGAACGGACCGGAGTGGTTCGCTTCGATGGGAACGGAAAAATCAAAAGGAACGAAAGTATTTGCTCTCGGCGGAAAGATCCATAATACAGGACTTGTAGAAATTCCGATGGGAACGACGCTTCGCGAGATCGTAGAAGAGATCGGCGGAGGAGTGCCAAACGGAAAGAAATTCAAAGCTGCTCAGACGGGAGGCCCGTCAGGAGGATGTATCCCTGCAGAACATTTAGATATTCCGATCGATTACGATAATCTGCTTTCAATCGGTTCAATGATGGGTTCCGGCGGTTTGATCGTCATGGATGAAGATACTTGCATGGTCGATATCGCGAAATTCTTCCTTGAGTTTACGGTAGATGAGTCATGCGGAAAATGTACTCCGTGCCGGATCGGAACACGCCGTATGCTTGAAATCCTTGAGAAGATCACAAAAGGTCAGGCAACGATGGAAGATCTCGATAAGCTGGAAGAACTGTGCTATCATCTCCAATCAAATTCTCTGTGTGCGCTCGGACAGACGGCTCCGAATCCGGTGCTTTCGACTTTGAGATATTTCAGAGACGAGTATATTGCTCACATTGTAGATAAAAAATGCCCTGCCGGAGTATGTAAAGATCTCCTTCAATATAAGATCGATCCGGATAAATGTAAAGGTTGTAGCTCTGTGCGAGAACCTGTCCGGCAGATGCGATCATCGGTAAAGTAAAAGAAGTGCATATGATCAATCCTGAAAAATGTCTCAAGTGCGGAGCTTGTATGGAAAAATGCCGCTTCGGAGCAATTTACAAAGAATAAGGAGGGCAGAGAAGATGGGAAATGTGAATTTAAAGATCAATGGTTTAAATGTGACAGCGCCTGCCGGCTCTACGATCCTTGAAGCGGCACAGGCTGCGGGAATTAAGATACCGACTTGTGTTAATTTAAAAGAGATCAATGAGATCGGCGCCTGCCGTATGTGCGTCGTGGAAGTAAAAGGCGCAAGAAATCTCGTGGCATCTTGTGTACATCCGGTTGCAGAAGGGATGGAAGTGCAGACGAATACGCCGAAACTTCTTGATTCGAGAAGAAGAACATTAGAGCTGCTTTTGTCGAATCATACAAAAAATGTCTGTCTTGTGTCAGAAGCGGGCAGTGTGAACTTCAAGAGCTTTGTCAGGAACTCGGAGTGACAGATGAAAATTACTTCGAGGGCGAGACAACACATTATGAATTGGATGAAAGCGCGGTTCATATGGTGCGGGATAACAACAAATGTATCCTTTGCCGGAGATGTTCTGCCGTCTGTGAAAAAGTGCAGAGCGTAGGAGTGATCGGACCGAACAACAGAGGATTTGCCACGTTTATCGGCTCTCCGTTCGAGATGGGACTGGGAGATACAAGCTGCGTCGGCTGCGGACAGTGTATCGCGGCATGTCCGACGGGCGCGCTCTACGAAAAGAGCAATATCGACGACGTTCTTGCCGCTATTGCGGATGAGACAAAACATGTTGTAGTACAGCCTGCTCCGTCGGTGCGGGCGGCTCTTGGCGAAGAATTCGGTTATCCGATGGGAACAGACGTAGAAGGAAAGATGGCTGCGGCTCTTAGAAGGATCGGATTTGATAAAGTATTCGATACAAATTTCAGTGCAGACCTTACGATTATGGAAGAAGCTCATGAATTTTTAGACAGAGTGAAAAACAAAGGAGTCCTTCCGCTTATGACGTCATGCTCACCCGGATGGGTAAAATATTGCGAGCATTACTATCCGGATCAGCTCGATCATCTTTCAAGCTGCAAATCACCGCAGCAGATGTTCGGAGCGATTACGAAAACATATTATGCGGAAAAGATGAACATTGCGCCTGAAGATATTGTCTGCGTCAGCGTGATGCCGTGTACGGCGAAGAAGTTTGAAATCCAAAGAGAAGATCAGGACGCAGGCGGCGTTCCTGATGTAGATATTTCGATCACGACAAGGGAACTTGCACGCCTGATCCGTAAAGTCGGAATTAATTTCCGCAGTCTTCCGGATGAAGGATTCGACGATCCGCTCGGAGAATCTACAGGAGCGGGAGTGATCTTCGGCGCAACAGGAGGCGTTATGGAAGCGGCTCTTCGTACCGCAGTGGAAGAACTGACAGGCGAGACGCTTGAGAAGTAGAATTTACAGAAGTTCGTGGAACAGAGGGAATCAAAGAAGCGGTTTACAACGTAGCAGGAATGGATGTGAAGTCGCCGTTGCTTCCGGACTTTCCAATGCGAAGATTATCATGGATAAAATAAGAGCTAAAGAGGCGGACTATCATTTTGTTGAGATCATGTGCTGTCCTGGAGGATGTGTCAACGGCGGCGGTCAGCCTCAGGTGCATGCGGATGTGCGTAATTTTGAAGATGTAAAGGCAATTCGTGCAAAGGTACTTTATGATAACGATGCCGCAAAAACATTGAGAAAATCTCATGAGAATCCGTCCATCAAACGGGTTTACAGCGAATATCTCGGCGAACCGGGAAGTGAGAAAGCGCATCATATTCTTCATACAACATATGTAAAACGTACAGTGAATTAAAAAGTCCGAGAAACAACTGATCTTAGTTGTTATGGACCGCGCTGTTACTATATGTCAAATATTTATAACACAGGGAAGTCTTTTAGATTTTTCCTGTGTTATAATTATAAAAAGCTGTTTTATTAAAAAGATAACTGACAGGAAATGAAGATAAAACAAAAAGTTGTGAACAATGTGACTTGCCGGTCGGTTTATCGGGAAAGGGGAACGGAATATGGGATGGGATTGGCATAAGTTTCGGAAAGATACGGCATTTGCGACAAGAAATCTGGTCTGGTACACTTTGATCATGTCGGTTGTGACAGAGATGGTCTCCGCAATGGTTTCGGCATTGACGAAGACAGGCGGTTCGTCAGAGTCGCTTATTTCGGAGGTGACGGGAACGGCAGCTTCCGCAGGATGATCGCAGGAGTTTTGATCGGAGTTTTCTGTCTTTTAAGATTGACGGTACAAAGCAGAAGATCGATATTTTCCAAAATCGAAACGAAAGATGACAGCAGGCGCATTTTCAAGATTTGCATCTACATGATCATGGCTCAGATGGTCTTTTCGTTGATCGCAGCAGCAGCGGAACTGATTTTGAATCAGTTGGGGCTTTCGATGGATACGCTGACAGAGCTTGCTTCGGTCGGTTCTGATATGGGGATTATGATGATGATCTATGCCGGATTCGTCGGACCGGTTGTGGAAGAACTCGTTTTCAGAGGATTTCTTATGAGACGGTTTGAAAAATATGGTAAAGGATTTGCGGTTATTGTCTCGGCAGTTTTGTTCGGTGTTATGCACGGGAATCCGCTTCAGATCGTATTCGGAACGCTCGTGGGACTTATTTTAGGATATATAGCAATCGAATATTCGATAAAATGGTCGATCATCCTTCACATCGCGAATAACTTTATTCTCGGAGATGTGATCGGCGGCTTGTTCGGGCTGCTTCCCGATGATGTGGAAGGGATTGCGTTTACTGTATTTTTAGGTATCGGTTTTGTGATCGGTTTCGTTCTTCTGATTATAAGAAGAAAAGAGTGGATTAGCTGGCTGAAAGAAAACGCTGCGCCCGGGAGTTATTATCTTAATGCTCTTACACGCCTTCGGCAGTGATCTTTATCGGTTATAATCTGTTGAACGGGCTGATGCTTTTGACGCTGATATTTATGGAACCGTTTTTGTGAAAAAGGGAACGTCCTACAGGAGGTATGAGGAATGAAAGTCATTGATTTTAAAGATGCAAAATGCCGTCATTGTTATAAATGCGTACGAAACTGCGCGGTAAAAGCGATCAGTGTCAAAGACGAGCAGGCGCGCATTATGGTCGATCATTGTATCAACTGCGGGCGCTGTCTGGAAGTCTGTCCGCAGAACGCAAAAACATTTGCAAGCGATCTGGAAAGAGTGAAAGGATATTTGGCACAAGGGTTTAAAACGATCATATCGATCGCTCCGTCCTATGCGGGAGTTCTTGATTTTGATCAGCCGGGGCAGGTCGTGGACGCGCTTTTGAAACTTGGATTTTATGAGGTGAGAGAGACTGCGGAAGGGGCGGCTCTTGTGACAAATGAATATAAAAAACTTGTGCGGGAAAATGAGATGCCGAAGTATTATTACGACATGCTGTCCGAGTGTGAACGATCTGATCGAAAAATATTATCCCGACTGCGCGAAGTATATGGCTCCTGTCGTATCGCCGATGGTAGCCCACGGCAGATATATTAAGAAAATATACGGATCGGATGTGAAAGTTGTATTTTTAGGTCCGTGTATCGCGAAGAAGCAGGAGGCGATCGGAGACGAGAGAGTATTCGGCGCGGTCGATGCGATCCTGACATTTGAAGAGCTGGCAGATTGGTTCGCCGAAGAAGGGATTGATCTTCGTCAATGCGAAGAGAAACCGATGGGGAACCCTGATCCTAAGATCAACAGACTCTATCCTGTCAGCGGAGGGGTGATCCAGTCTGTGATCACAGAGGAAGATGCAGACGGATATCATAAAGTATTTGTAGACGGACTGGAAAACTGTATGGAGATGTTGGAATGTCTAGGAAAGGGAGAACTGGATCATTGCTTTATCGAGGCGAACGTCTGTGAAGGCGGATGTGCGAAAGGACCTGCGTCGGCACATTGGAACACATCTTATGTAAAGACAAAAGTAAAAATAGAAAACGGAGTTTCTTATAAGGCGGCGCGTGATCTTCCGGATATGACGGCGGAAGAACTGCACAAAGAGTTTAAAGACTGTAGTCTTTCAGATGCGATGCCGTCCGAAGAACAGATCCGTCATATTTTGAAATCTACCGGAAAATATTGTGCGGAAGACGAACTGAACTGCGGGGCATGCGGATATTCTACATGCAGGGAAAAAGCGGTCGCAGTCTTTCAGGGAAAAGCGGAATTGTCTATGTGTATGCCTTATGCATTGACACAGGCAGAGTCGATGTCTAATGTCGTGATGGATGTGACGCCGAATATGATCTTTGTCATCGGAAGCGATATGAAGATATTAGACTGCAACAGGAAAGGGCAGGATCTTCTCGGAGTCGGACGGGAGGAAGCGGTACAACGGTATATTTTTGAATTTATCGAGACAGAGGATATTGAAGAAGTGCTGGACACGAAAAAACCGGTGATGCATAAAAGATCAAGATTGATAATGACAGGCTGACAGTGGAAGAGACGATCGTATACATTGACAATCTGGATGCCGCTTTGGTGACATATCAAGATGTGACGCGGGAAGAAAAAGTGCGGGAACAGCATTATAAGCTGAAAGTCGGAACTGTGGAAATGGCGCAGAAAGTGATCGAAAAGCAGATGATGGTCGCCCAGGAGATCGCGGGGCTGCTTGGCGAGACAACGGCAGAGACGAAAGTTACATTGACGAAATTGAGAGACTCGATATTGAATGAAGAAGATTAAAGGTAACAGTTCAGCATGATAAGCACGTAGTGCGGTTTTACGAATGGCGCGGTTGAACTGTTACGATTAAAGATGAAACAGATGAAGTCAGAAAAAAGAAGTAGGACGGAGAGAGGTTCATGAGTGTAAGTATTGATGTAGCTTGGAAGAGTTTGAATAAACATCACGAAGAATTGTGCGGAGATAAAGTAGAAGTGTTAAAGACGGATGATTCCGATATACTGATCCTTGCAGATGGGATGGGAAGCGGTGTGAAGGCGAATATTCTGGCGACATTGACGTCGAAAATTCTCGGAACGATGTTATATGAGGGGGCGGCGTTGGAGTCGTGTGTAGAAACGATTGCAAAAACGCTTCCGATATGTCAGGTGAGAAAGGTGGCGTATGCGACATTTTCTGTTTTGCAGATCTTTCACAGCGGTGAGGCGTATCTTGTAGAGTTTGACAATCCGTCCTGTGTGTTTATCCGTGATGGGAAGATTGTGAACTATGCATATGAAACCCGCGAGATCGAGGGAAAAAAGATACATGAATATCGGTTTCAAGTACAGAAAAACGATTGCTTTGTCCTGATGAGCGACGGTGTGATCTATGCCGGAGCGGGATCGATTCTGAACCTTCAGGGATGGACGTGGGAAGCGATGGCGGAGTATACGCTTAAATGTACGAAAAAGACGATGTCTGCGTCCCGTCTGGCAGTTATGTTAAGTCAGGCATGCGACGAACTGTATGAAGAAAAACCGGGAGACGATACGACAGTTGCGGTTGCACGCGTGATTGACAGAAGAATTGTAAATGTTTTTACAGGACCGCCGAAAGAGAAAAAAGATGACGAGCGGATGATGTATGAGTTTATGCATACGGAAGGAAAGAAAGTTGTGGCAGGAGGAACGAGCGCTAATATTGCGGCGCGTATCCTCGGAAAAGAGATTGTCACAAAGGTGGACAGCCGTAATCCCGATATTCCTCCGATGGCAGTTATAGAAGGAATCGATCTTGTGACGGAAGGAGTGCTTACTCTCGGAAAATGCATAAAGCTTTTGAAAAAATATGTAAGAGATGAGTTCGATGCAGAATTTTTTGATGAGCTTGATGCGGAAAACGGAGCGTCTAAGCTGGCAAAACTTTTGATTGAAGAATGTACGGAACTGAATCTGTTCGTAAATTCCGAAACTTGCCCGGCATAATCCAATATGTATTTTTCCTGTTGCTGCCGACCGCTCTGCCGCTTCCACTGAACGACTCCGACCACCGCCATTAATGCCGCAATCACAAGCCCGGCTTCCATTGTAAAAGTAGAAATCAACTCTTT
>ENA-OQCS01000154-OQCS01000154.1-human-gut-metagenome-genome-assembly--contig:-NODE-154-length-35264-cov-4.153229_pt1 | contig 35264 bp, 45 predicted proteins | sample MGYA00242757_ERZ504575 | MGnify/ENA primary metagenome ERZ504575 (study PRJEB26092, sample SAMD00036297) | human gut metagenome | host: Homo sapiens | study: EMG produced TPA metagenomics assembly of... | reverse complement strand
TAAAGAACACATTAAGCGACAATGGAACAGTGACCAGAGGAGTCAGTGTTGTCGATGAGAATGGTTTATTAAGTCAGGTACATGAGACAACAGGAATCGAAATGGGAGAAGACGGACAGATCAAATGTGACAGCGAAGAAGTACAGAAATGGATCAGACCAGAAGATAAAGTATCCATGAACATGTGGGCAGGATATCCAGAATTTTTGGATTTCTTAGCAGAGGATTTCAAAGATTTCCTTGCGAATGTGGAAGAAGGAGATTTAAAGAGTGAATATCTGTTACCGAATATCGTGGACAAACTTTTGAAAGAAGAAAGAGCGAACGTGAAGGTGCTGGAGACACAGGATCGTTGGTTTGGAGTTACATATAAGGAAGATAAAGAGACTGTGCAGAAGGCTTTTAGGGAGTTGATCGCTGATGGGGTTTATGCGGAGAAGCTTTGGGAGTAGATGAATAGGTGGTAGCCAATAGAATGTGGTTTTTGTTAGAATCATATTTTATTGGCTATATTTGGTTATATGAAAAATGTGTGTTATACTAAACTAAATAATAATATTGAAAGTTATTTTAGAATATGTTAAAATTTGGTAAAATAAAAATGCGGATAAAATATACAGGAATGAGGAAATTTATCATGTTAGAACAGTTAGAAAAAATAACAAAAATATATGATTTGTTAGCTTTATGTGCATCATATATACTAAAAGAATATGATAAAGAAGCATATGAATTTGGAACATTTGAAGAGAGTAAGTATGAGGAAGTATATGATACTATAGAAAGTTATGTGCAAGAATGTGAAAGTGATGGAAGTAAAGAAGCTTTTAATACATTAAAAAAAGATATAAAAAGATATTTAGAAAAAGGAATTACAATAGAAAGAGTATTTGCAATAGTTATATTCATTGATGAACTGGTTGAAATACAATTAGATAATAGCTTGTTAAAAAATAATCATATAATAAAATATTCAGCACTAAATGAACAATATCAAGATTGTGTTAAAATTATTCCTAAAATGAGCGATACTATTTTAGATAGGGGAGAAATTCAATTTAAAAGTTTAACCAATAAGGAGTATTCATTATTTAGAAAAGCAAGAGAATGTGAATGTTCTGTATTAGATGGACAAACATCAAATTATATGATATGGGATCAAGAAAAAATAAAAAATATCCATATACAATATATCATTTCGATGAAAAAGTAACATGTCAAAACATTTTATTGACAAAGAAAAAATTAGTTTTGGAATTGTACCATTTACCAATATAAAACTGGAAGATATTTTGGAAATAAAATATGAAAAATCACTTTTTATATTGATAAAATGTATAGTGAGTCTGAGGAGAAATTAAGAAATAGATATAAGGATATATGTGAAAGAAGTAAAAAAAGAGATATAGACTTTTTGATATTTCCAGAAATGCTATTGACAGAGGATATGATTTTTTCCACAAGAGATAATGAAAGTTTACAACAACAAATAGTTATAAATGGATCAGTAAGTAAAAAAAAGATTAATAAGGTTATAATTACAGATGCAAAAAAGGACTTAATTTGTACATATTGCAAAAAAGAACCTTTTGAATATGAAAATAAAAAGGATAAAAAAACATATAAGGAATGGTTAGATTATAAACAAAATAGAGAATATTCAATCATAGAAATAGAAGGTATGGGGAGAATAGGAGTTTGTATTTGCAAAGATTTATTGAATGAAGATGTGAAATTGTTCCATAAATACATAAAAACTAATATATTAATTATACCAGCATATACAGCTTCAATGGATTTATATTCATCAGCAGAAAGCTTATCAAAAGATTATCTTTGTGTTGTTGTTATGGTTAATGCGTGTTCAGCAATAGACAATAAAAAAGAAATAGGATTTATAACATTACCAGCCAAAAAAGATACATCTAGATCTAACAATAGAGTAGATTATATACAGGATGAATGCAAAGAAGTATGTACTGAACAATGTACAGGAAAGAAATGTGAAATAAATTTTTATGAGACAAAACAGTATGATATGGGATTAAGTTATAAAATTACTATGGAAAATTTTTAAGAAAAAGAAGGTGAATATAATGGATTATTTAGAAATAAGCAAGGATTATAGTAGAGTAAATGATGATATTGAGAAAGAAAGATATTTAAGAGAGGTGGAAAATTCTCTACATAAATATATTCGAGGAGGCGTTAAAAATAAACAATTAGATGAATTGGTAAAAGTGCAGGTTGATTTTCAAAAAAAATATGAACAAATGTTTGAATTGCAAGATTTATTAGAAAATATAACAGAGGAATTGTTTAAAATAAATCAAGATGAAGTTAAAAAGCTTTGGATTAAAGTAGAATATAAAGATAATGAAGAGCAAATGTTAAATACAATTTTACAAGAAGAGTTGGATAAAAACAAACAAAAGATTCAAGAAAATATGCAAAATAAATTAAAAAAAATAACTAAAGATATTGCATATTTAAGTCATATGAATGCATTATATGATTTATATGAAAAAGAAGAAATCATGAGAAGAAAAGAGCGAGAATATGAAAAAACTTCAGAAAAATATAAACAATTGATTGGTATTATGAAAAACATTCAAGATAATAAAAGAATGTCTTTTGAAGCTATAAAAAAAGAAAGTATATCAAAAGTTGATTTGGACAATTTACTAATGAAAAATAAAAAATATTTTAACATTCGTAATAGTAAAAAAGGAATCCAATTTCTATATCACCATCTGGGAAAAAATATATTGATTATATAGAAAAGTCAAAACAATTTTATTCTCAAAAGACATTTAATGATCTATTATATAAAAATTGCAATAATATCATGGAATCTTTTGAAAATAGCCTTGATAAAAATATATCATTTGAGCCTAAATTTGAAGGAGTTTCAAAAAATTATCAGAGATTATTAAAAAATAAACAACGAAAAATATGTGCAAAAATTATTTCTAGAACAGAATTTTCATATAATACAAAGTATATGAGAAAGACACAGGAAACTTATAATTTACAACAAAATAAAAAAATTGTCAGAAATAGTAATTTTTGATAAAAAAAGAGGAGAAGTATAGAAATGAAAAAATTGGATTTGAAATTTTATAGTAAAAACGAAACAATCAAACAAATAGCAACATTGTTTAATCAAATTTTAGAGGAAGTAATTATAATCTGAATGCGATTGTTAAAGGAGATGGGATAGATCTTCCGGAAACAGTATCAGATAAATTTATAGCAAATTTAAAGGGTATTATAGAATGCATTTCTAATGAGGCAAGGAGTATAGAAGAAGAAACAGATTTTTGGAACGAATTTGAAGAATTAGATGATTATGATCAGAATGAAAAATTTATTATGTTTTTAAAACAATGTTATGAAACAGCCATTTGTCCTATTAAGGAAACAGAGTTTATAACAAAATTAAATTTTGATGAGTTTAAAACAGTAAGTGAATATTGTTTCAAAAATTTTATTTTGCAAGATGGTGAAAAAAAAGAAATAGATGAATCGATAATTAATCAAGAAGATTTAAAAATTTTAAGAAAAGCAATATTCACGTTTTGTGACATGGTTGTAATAGATAATTTATCTAAAAAATATACATTTGATAATGCAGAAAGAATGTTTGGGTTTAATGAAGAATATAGTGAGGTGTGGTGGAAAATCGTAAAAGAGAATGAAAATAAAATTTGGAGAATTTTGATGACCAAAAGATATTTAAATATTGAGGATAAAATAGATTATTTAATACAGTTAATGGAAAGAAAAAAAGAAGGATTAGATTTATGGTAATTTTTGAGAAATTTGCCCCTTAAGTTCCCAGTGACCTCTCTGTATACAAAATAAATTGCAACATTAAACACAATTATTAAAAATATTCCAAACAAAATACGCATTTAACATATAAAACAGGAGAAGGCACAAGAATGAAGACTATCATAGGAAAAATCACAATAGACATTCTAACATCGATCTATCAGCCGTTTTGGTTTGCAATTTTGTTATCAATAATGACAATGTTCTTTTATTTGTATGTAAAATGTCCAGAAGGAGCAGGCAAGGGATGGAAAGCAGCTATCCGGACATGGATCGATCATTTTAAAAGAGATAGAGAATTTCGTAAAAATATATATTGTTTTTCTATATTACCATGGTATTATTTAAGACATTGATCAACCGAGATATGTGGATGAATCCATTATGTGATGTGTGGGGAGTATGGGGAATATACAGATATAATACAGTGACAGGCCAGCGCATTTTAACATCAGAGTGTATAGAAAATTTTTTCCTGCTTATGCCGTATATAGTATTAATGTTTTGGAATTTTGAAGAAAAAATATTTGGTAAGAAAGTGTATATAGGGAAAATCATATTAAAAAGTATCCAAATAGCGTTTCTGTCATCTCTGACAATTGAGCTGTTGCAGTTGTTTTTAAGATTAGGAACATTTCAAATATCAGATTTATTTTTTAATACAATTGGCGGGTTAGCAGGAGGAATTATTTATTTTCTAGTGAATGCCGTGGCAGAACGGATTAGACAAATCAGAAATTAAATACGACCAAACACAAACACTCCATTCAGAAATTGGTACTACAAATTGCACAAAAACAATAACAAAGACAGATTTATTACTGAAAATTTTGCTAACACCAGAGTGCAAATGCAAATGAAATGTTGTAATTTCCTAGAAAATAATGCTACATATTGATTCTCCGAAATTAATTTGATAAAATATAAAACATAAATACAGGATACATAATACAACACAATATAAAGAGGAGAATAACAATGCATTTATTAGGAACAATTGCAATGATCTTAGTGTTAAGCTTAATGATCGCAGGGCTTTTAAAATTAAATTACAAAGATTTATGGGTATCAGAAGATAAGACATCTAGAGAGCCAGAGGCAAGAAGATTAAGAAGTTGTTAAGTATAAGACCAAGATAAAAGAGCAGGTACGAAACAGAGTACCTGCTCTTTTTGACATTACAATAAGGAAGTATTTAAGGAAAGGATAGCCAGAATCTATTGACATTATAGAGAATAATATTTATAATAAAAGGTATATGTGAAGACAAATATATGAAATGTTTTACACAGGATATAACAAGTATACAGGTAACAAAACAGGTCAGATGACTGAAGGGGAGATTTATGGATACTACATTAATAATTATGGCAGCCGGAATCGGATCAAGATACGGTGCAGGAATCAAACAGCTTGCGAAGATGGGACCGAATGGTGAGATCATTATGGATTATTCAATTCGTGATGCGAAAGAAGCTGGATTTAATAAGGTTGTATTTATTATCCGTAAGGACATCTTTGAAGAATTTGAAGAGATAATCGGCAGCCGAATTAAAGATCAGATTGATGTAGAATATGTATTTCAGGAATTAGATGACCTTCCAGAAGGATTTGAAGTACCAGAAGGACGTACAAAGCCTTGGGGAACAGGACAGGCTGTTCTTTGCTGCAAGGATGTTGTCAAGGAACCATTTGTGATCATCAACGCAGATGATTACTATGGAAAGGAAGCTTTTGTAAAGCTTCATGATTTCTTAGTATCTGGAGAAGATCTTGGAAGAGAATTCACAATGGGAATGGCAGGATTTATCCTGAAGAATACATTAAGTGACAATGGAACTGTCACACGAGGAGTTAGTGTTGTAGATGAGAATGGATTATTAAGCCAAGTTCATGAGACAACAGGAATTATGATGGGGGAAGATGGTAAGATCAAGTGTGATCTTCCAGATGTTCAGGAATGGATCAGTCCAGAGGATAAGGTTTCTATGAATATGTGGGCTGCATATCCAGAATTTTTAGAGTTCCTTGCAGAAGACTTCAAGACTTTCTTAAGTGAAGTAGAAGAAGGAGATCTGAAGAAAGAATATTTATTACCAAACATCGTAGATAAATTATTGAGAGAAGGACGTGCAAACGTCAAAGTATTAGAGACACAGGATCGATGGTTCGGTGTAACTTATCAGGAAGATAAGGAAGCTGTACAGAAAGCATTTGCCGGATTGATCAAAGAAGGTGTCTACCCAGCGAATTTATGGGGCTAAGATATATGGCATAATTTAGGGGCAGTCAGTGTTGAACTGGCTGCCTGTTTTATTTCAGAGGAAGTTTTGGTGAGGTCCTCTTTGGAATAGAATAAGGAGGATCAAAATGAAATATAGCAAAACAATTGCGGGAATTACGATAGAGATCTGTGAAAAAGCAATAGGAGAAGATCTTATTTTAACTCTAAGCGGTGGTGAGAAACCGCATATTGGCTGTGTTGTTCAGGCAGTTCCACGCCCTTCGTTGAGTGGTGACGGAACGATCAGTGTCACTTCATCTGTGATCAACCTGACAGGTCACAAAGACGAATTTCTATGCCGCAGACTGGCTGAGAATCGATGCAGGGAAACAGGAAAAGTAGTGGTATGTACAGGCGGGGTGCACATGGATCATATAACGGGAGAACAGATCGAAGAATTATTAAAGAATATCGATCGTATGATGACAGAATAAGATCATAGAAGATGATCAGAAAGCAGGTGATTTTTTGAAATTTATTCATATTGCGGATGTTCATTGGGGAGCCAGACCAGAGAGAGAGCAGACATTTGGAAGGATCAGAGAACAAGAGATCAAAGAGACATTTCAAAGAGTCATTGATCATGCGAATAAGCAACAGGTAGATCTGTTATTGATCGCAGGGGATCTGTTTGATCAGCCGCCAACGCAGCAGGAGCTGAGAGAAGTAGATTATCTGTTGTCCAGATTGAATCATACAAGAACGGTTTTGATCGCAGGAAATCACGATCATCTGGAACCGCATGATGTATTTTCCCAGTATAAATGGAATTCGGAAGTTTATCTTCTGGATGGAAAACAAAGAGATCATATTTCTTTTGAAGATCTTGAAACAACCATTTATGGCTTTAGTTATTGGAAGAATCAGATTACAAAACCATTGTATGATCGCATGAAACCAGATGAGAGCGAAAGCAGTGATTTTTCAATCCTGCTGGCACATGGAGGGGATGAAAGTCATATCCCGATTCAGAGAGAAGCGTTAAAATGGTCTGGATTCGACTATATCGCTCTTGGACATATCCATAAACCAGAGATCATTTTCGAAGATCTGATGGCATATGCAGGATCGCTGGAACCATTGAATCACACAGAGACGGGATATCATGGGATGATCGAAGGGGAGATCAGCGAAGAAAAGAAACAAATAACCTTCGCTCCCTTTGCAAAGAGAATGTATACACAAGTGGAAGTCATGATATCTGATGAGATGTCGGCGTTAGAAATCGTAGATCGTGTAGGAACGGAACTTTCATATCGTGGAAGAGAGAATATATATGAGATTGTACTGACAGGAAGTATTGATCCACAGATCCATCTGGACTTTTATGAGATCACGAGCCAGTATATGGTCACAGATATCATTTATGAAACGAGGGATCAATGGGAATACGAACAGCTATCAGAGGAAGATGATTTTATTATCCAGAAGGTTGCAGATATTTTAAAAGATGAACCAGAGGCTTTGCGTTATGCGATGGAAGCTTTAACATATGCCAGGGAGAAGTAAAAGATGAAGATTGAGGAGATCAATATTGATGGATTTGGAAAATTTCATAAATATCATTGCCAGACATCTGGGAAGTTAGAAGTTTTCTATGGCAAGAATGAATCTGGCAAGACAACACTTCGTAAGTTTATGATCGCAATGCTGTTTGGGCTGGAGAAATCAAGAGGACTTGCTGCAAGATATGATGATTTCACCAGATATCAGCCAGTAAATGGCGGCATTTACGGTGGCTCCATGGTCTTTGAAAAGGACGGGATCAGATATAAGATCATGCGAAACTTCGGTCAAGGGCAGACAGAGTATCGCATATTTGATGCAGATACGATGGAGGAACTTAAGGGGAAGGAATACTTATTCGAATCCGATCAACAGGCATTTGAGAATACGGTTTCGATGACACAGGCAGAGATTCGTACAGGCAGAGAGATGAAGAAGTTTTGCAAAATTCCATGGCGAATCTGCGAAGCAGCAAGGATGCCGCGATCGACCTTCGAAAAGCGATCGATCATTTGAAAGCCAGACGAAGACAAATGCGAAAAGATCCTGTGTTTACGCAGATTGACAACTTGCGAAAACAGCAGGGGTCATGGCAGTATGATGCACAAGCGTTGAATGAATATGAACAGGAAGAGAGAGAGATTCGGAAACGTTTAAGACAAAAGAGAAAGTTGACGCTGCTTCAGAAGATTTTGCTGTGGTTTCGAAAGTTATTTGGTGGGGAAGATGAAGAACGAATTCGCAAAATAGAACTAAGACATCGCTTAGAGATCATAGAGATCGAGAAAGCACAGCTTATGCAGCAAAAGGAAGAGGCAGATAAGAAAAAGCAGGAATACGAGATTTTGCTGGGGCAGAAAAGGAAGAAAGAACTTGAGATTCACGAGATAGAACTTGCAATGAAAGCGATCGAGGAAGCTGCAAGCCAGGTACAAAAGACTTTTGGACAGGAACTAAATGAGAAGATCTCAGAGATTTTTTGTGATATGACGAATGGAAAATATACGCAGGCAGTCATGGATGAGAATCTTTCGATGATGGTTTATGATGGATTTGATCATGTCGATATGAAGTATTTAAGCAATGCCACGGTAGAACAATTATACTTTGCGCTACGTCTTGCATCGGCTGATCTTTTATATGAAAATGATGCATTTCCGTTGTTTTTAGACGATGTGTTCGGTAATTATGATGACGAAAGACTGGCACAGACGATGCAGTATTTGAGTCACCATACAGACCGTCAGATCTTTTTATTTACGGGCAGGAAAGAAATACTTCGTTTATTGGATGAGAAAGAAATTTTATATCATCTTATTTCTTTATAGCTTTTTCTGTGCTAAGATAATGAGAGATAAAGTAACAAAGGAGATCAAAATATATGGCAAAGAAGATGACCATGGCAGACATCGCGAATTTATCAGGAGTTGGAAAAAGCACAGTATCTCGTTATTTTAATGGGGGATATGTAAAGGATGAGACGAGAGCGAAGATTCAGAAGGTCATTGAAGAATACAACTATACACCGAATGCATTTGCAAGATTGAATGCGAAACAAAGCAACGTGATCGGTGTAGTTGTGCCGACATTAAATTCTAAGATCACAAGCCGTGTGATCACAAGTATCGATCGGTATTTAAGAGAAAAGGGGTATACAACCCTTATTCAGAACTCAGACCACGATATTGATCAGGAATTACAGAATATCCAGCGCCTGATCCAGTTAAATGTGGATGGGATCTTGATCAGTTCCATAGCGATCACAAAGGACCACAAAGAGCTGTTAAAGAAAGCGGGAATTCCAGTGGTTGTTTTAACACAGGATTATGAAGATGGAATTTCCATTATTTATGATGATTATCATGCAGGGAAAACGATCGGAGAGTATATCGGGAAGAAAGGACATCAAAAGGTTGGATATATTGGTGTCTATGAGACAGACCAGGCAGTTGGGATCGAGCGTAGAAATGGCGTGTTAGATGGATTGAAAGAATATGGGATCACACCGGTGACAGGGAAGAGTGATTATAGTTTTATTGGTGGACAGATGGTTACAAGAGAATTACTTGAGAAGGAATCAGATTTAGATGCGATCATCTGTGCAACAGATCGGCTTGCGTTTGGTGCATATAAGATTTTACACGAACATAAGAAGAGGATTCCAGAAGAAGTGTCTGTGGCAGCGTTTGGAGGATATGATGAAAGTACCCTCCTGACGCCAGAGCTTACAACGCTAAAGTTTGATTCCTATGGAATGGGATACCTTGGAGCGGAAACGATCCTTAAGATGATCACAGGAGAACCAGTATCCAAGAAACAGATTGTGGGATATGAATTTATTGAAGGCGGAAGTGTCAGATCATAAATTCTTCATATGTGCTTATAATATCGCCCTCCTTCCGTATTATTCGGAACGGAGGCTTTGCCGTTTACCTGTTGCTTTGTTAAGTCGTCTCATATAAAACACAAATAAAAGTAATAAAATAAAAAATGTGGTATCGATTCCATAAATACTATTGACAAATAGAAGAGAAGTTATAAGATACAGATATGGAACCGATACATAATAAGTTTCACAATAAAAAAGGAGAGAAGATATGGATTACGCAAAAATCGCCAGCCAGGTCATCGAGCATGTTGGTGGCAAACAAAACATTAAGTCAGTTCAGCATTGTGCAACAAGACTTCGTTTACAGTTAAAAGACAACGATCTTCGCAATGAAGATGCAGTCAGCGACATTGAAGGAGTTAAGGGAGTGTTCTTAACACAGTCACAGTTCCAGATCATTTTCGGATCAGGACTTGTAAACTTAGTGTGCGACGAAGTACAGAAGCAGTTAGGAATCTCAGTCGATACATCAGCAGATGATGAGAAAGAAGAGAAGAAAGGAAATGTTCTTCAGAGATTAGTAAAGTTATTAAGTGATATTTTCGTACCGATCATTCCAGCCATCGTAGCAGGTGGTCTGTTAATGGGAGTGAACAATATCCTGACAGCAGCGATGTTTAGTGGAAAGTCTGTTATTGATCTGTACCCACAGTTTAAGGGTCTGGCAACAGCGATCAACATGTTTGCAAGTGCTCCATTTGCATTTTTGCCAGTATTGATCGGATTTAGCGCAACGAAGAAGTTTGGCGGGAATCCATATCTTGGAGCAGCCATGGGTATGATCATGGTTCATCCAGATCTGTTAAGTGCATACAGCATCGGTATCGCCAAAGCACCAGTATGGGATATCTTGGATTTAAGATCCAGGCGATCGGATATCAGGGAACTGTACTTCCAGTATTAGCAGTTGCATTTATTTTAGCAACGATCGAGAAGAAGTTACATAAAGTAACACCAACATGGTTAGATAACCTGACAACACCATTGATCGCTATCATGGTAACATCATTTTTAACATTCATCTGCGTAGGACCAGTGTTAAGAGAAGCAGGTAACTTATTAGCAGATGGAATCACATGGGTATATAACACACTTGGATTTGTCGGTGGAGGATTATTCGGACTTGCATATGCACCGATCTGTCTAACAGGAATGCATCACAGCTTTATCGCGATCGAGACACAGCTGATCGCAGCCAAAGCAACAACAGGTGGAAGTTTTATCTTCACAACAGCAAGTATGAACAACGTAGCACAGGGAGCAGCCGTATTAGCAGTTTTATTCTTAACAAAGAATGAGAAGATGAAATCAATCTGTTCTGCATCAGGTGTTTCTGCATTACTTGGAATCACAGAACCAGCAATGTTCGGTGTAACACTGAAATTAAAATATCCATTCTACGCTGCCATCATCGGTTCAGCCGTAGGTAATGCATATTGTGCAGCAACAGGAGTTTTGGCACAGGCATTAGGAGCAGCAGGACTTCCGGGATTCCTGTCCATGCTTCCAAAAGATTACTTAAACTTCGTGATCGGACTGCTCTTATCCATGGGAGTATCCGCAGTTTTAACTGCAGTCTTCTGGAAGAAGTTTACGTCGAAGGAGAAGATCACAAAGCAGAGACTCCGGTTAAAGAAGAAGTAAAAGAAATCGAAGTACAGGAACCAGCAGATACAACAGAAGAAACAAATGAATTATATGCACCAATGAAAGGTGAAGTTTTAGATGTAGCAAAGTCCGCAGACCCAGCATTTGCAAGTAAGGCAATGGGAGAAGGTGTAGCGATTAACCCAAGCGAAGGCATCGTATATGCACCAGCCGATGGAACGATCAGTCTGATCTTCCCTACAAAACATGCGATGGGGATCACATTAAACTCAGGAGTAGAACTTCTGATTCATGCAGGAATCGATACAGTTAAGATGAATGGCGAAGGTTTTGAGACTTTCGTAGAAACAGGAGCCAAAGTAAAGAAAGGTGATAAATTATTATCTTTTGACATGGATCTTGTGAAAGAAAAAGGATACAAGACACAGACGATGTTCTTAGTTGCAGATGCGAAAGGAAAAGAAGTCGAAGTGGTTGAAGCAGCGGATGCAGATAATAATACGAAGATCATGAATTAAAATAATCATTATTCGAAGAAGGAAAGGAAACCAGGGCAGATGTTTGAAAAATACAAGAAAGTCTATAAGGCAGATTATGAAAAATGGTATAAAGAAAATGAAGCTTACAGAGAACGTGTGGCAGCAGATCAAGACCGATTAAAATTTCATTTAATGCCAAAGACAGGATGGTTAAATGATCCAAATGGTTTATGCCAGTTTAACGGGACATACCATATTTACTACCAGTACACTCCATTTGAACCAACTGGTGAGTTAAAGACATGGGGACATTATACGACAAAAGATTTTATTCATTATGAAGATTTTGGACCAGTCGTATTCCCAGATGAAGACATTGATGCCCATGGTGTCTATTCCGGCTCTGCATTTATTGAAGATGATACGATCCACTATTTCTACACAGGAAATTTAAAATATTTTGACAGAGATGATTATGACTATATCAACAGTGGACGTGGAAGTAATACGATCACATTTACAAGTAAAGACGGCTATGAGTTTACCAAAAAGGAATTGTTAATGACAACCGACGATTATCCGGCTGACATGAGCAACCATGTGCGTGATCCAAAAATCTTTAAGAAAAATGAGAAATATTACATGGTTCTTGGAGCAAGGGATGTCGAAGGTGTGGGTATGATCCTTCTATATGAATCTACAGATCTTAAGAACTGGACATACAAGAACCGCATCACAACTCCACAGAAGTTTGGTTATATGTGGGAATGTCCGGATCTGTTTGAGATGGACGGACAGTTATACATTATCTGCTGCCCACAGGGAGTAGAAACACAAGGCATTGATTACGAAAATGTTCATCAGGTCACAGCAATGAAATTAGACTATGATTTTGATACCGATGAATATGAGATCACAGATATCAAACTTTTTGACCGTGGGTTTGATTTCTATGCCCCACAAACTTTTGAGGATGAAAGTGGAAGAAGGATTCTGATCGGCTGGATGGGAATCCCAGACGCAGACTATACGAATCCAACCGAAGAAGCAGGATGGCAGCATGCACTGACGATCCCAAGAGAATTATCGGTAAGAGACGGAAAACTGATTCAGGAACCAATCGAAGAATTAAAACAACTTCGAAGCGAGGACAAAGCAGTTTGTACATTTTGTTATGGACAGACGATCATCATGCAAAATGCAATCTATGAAGCTGTTGTAGATTTTAAACGATGCAGAGAAATGGTAATGACACTGCGCGAAGGAATCACTCTTTCCTATAAAGACAATATCCTGACCTTAAATCTTGGAGTCTATGGAAGTGGAAGATCAACAAGAAAAGTCAGATTAGAAAAATTAGAGCATCTTCAGATTTTTGCGGACACTTCATCTTTAGAAATCTTTGTGAATCATGGAGAAGAAGTTTTTACAACAAGAATCTACAATCATTATGGAAGACTACTGATTAATGGAGAATGTTCTGGTATAATGACTGTATATCCATTAAAATCATTCGAAATCGAAGGAGGAAGACATGAAGAATAAATTATGTGGGATCGGAGAAGCACTGATCGATTTTATTCCAGAAGTTAAGGGACAGAGACTAAAAGATGTACCTTCATTTAAAAGAGTTGCAGGAGGAGCACCTGCCAATGTAGTCGGGGCAGTTACGAAGCTTGGAATTCCATCCAAATTTTTAACGAAGCTTGGAGATGATCCATTTGGAGATTATATCGTGGAAGTATTAGATGAAGCAGGAATCGACACTTCTAATATCGCAAGAGACAAAGAAGGGGAAACAGCCTTAGCATTTGTATCCCTTGCCTCTGACGGAAATCGTGATTTCAAATTTTATAGAAAAAACAGTGCAGATTTACGCTACAGTGTAGAAGATATCCCGGCAGATATCTTAAACGATTGTGGAATGATTCATTTTTGCAGTGTAGACCTTGTGGAATCTCCAATGAAGGAAGCTCACAAGAAACTGATCGATATGGCGATCGCGCAGAATGTGAAGTATCTTTTGATCCAAACTTAAGATTTTCATTATGGGACGATCTTGATCAATTAAAAGAGACAGTCAATGATTTCTTAAAATACGCAGATATCATCAAGATTTCTGACGAAGAACTGGAATTTATCACAGGACATACAGATATCAAAGATGCTCTGGACGGTTTATTTGCTGATCGTGCAAATACGTTATCTACACAAAAGGAGCTGACGGAGCAGAAGTGTATACGAGAAATGGAATGGTAGAAGCTTCTGGATATAAGATCGATGTCCGAGATACGACAGGTGCTGGAGATTCGTTTATCGGAGCATTCCTATACTGTCTGTTAAATGATGAAGTAGAAGATTTGGAGTCCGTAAGTGATGACACATTAAGAAACTACCTTGATTTTGCCAATGCTTATGCAGCGAACACAACAACAAAAGAAGGTGCATTAGCAGCCATGGCAGATCGAGCTGAGATGGATGAATGGATGAAGACATTAAAGAAATAAATCCTTATATATCATAGAAGAAAGAAGAGCTGAATGTAGTATTTGGCTCTTTTTTCTCTTTTGTGGAAAGTAAAAATGATTGACGAAGAATTGTTAAAATGTTACAATTTGAAACATAATTATCGTGCAAAATATTTACAAAATAAACAAAAAAGGAGAAACGAAATGAGATTTGTTGTGATTTTAAAACAAATTCCAGATGATTCGATCAAAGATGAATATCAGGATGTGGATCAGTTAAATGACAGTGATAAGAACGTAATAAAAGAAGCACTGGATTTAAGAGACCGCTATGGTGGAACTGTAGACGTGATCGGATTTGGACCATTATCTGCAGAAGATGTTATGAAAGAGACACTTACTTATGGAATTGATGATGCCTTCCTGATCAGTGATCCCCAATTCGCAGATATGGATGTATCACAGGTAGCCAAGATCGTCGCAGCGGTGATCAAAAAGCTTGACCCATATGATCTGGTCTTATGCGGACGGCAGGCAATTGATGGAGACAGTGCCATATGGCTTCTATGACCTCTTGTGCGTTGGAGATCCCATTGATCGCGTATTCTGACGAGATCACAGAGATGAAAGATGGAAGTGTTTTCGCAACATGTATGGGTGATCAAATGGCATATAAGGTAGAAGCAAAAACTCCAGCAATGATACTTTCTATCAGAGAGAAGAACAAGAACCGTTTTCCATCCGTACCAGATATCATGAAAACATATGATGGAACATATAAGACAAAGATATTGACGAATGAAGACCTGAATCTTTCTGTGACCAAGAGAAAAGTAACGCAACTTAGAAAATATGAAGTCAAAAGCAGCAAACAGCAAAAACTTGTTATGATCGGTGGAAAAGATGAAGAAGAAAAGGCAACACAGATTCTTCAGTTGTTAAAGCAAAAGAGCGTGATCTAGGAGGTGTTTGGATATGAATTTTGGGAAAAAAGAAGGAATCGTTGTTGTTGGAGAGATTCAAAAGAGAGAGATCATGCCGCTGACGTTGGAATTGATCGGGGCAGCAGGAAAACTTTCGAAGGAAAGAGATCTTTCATTGTCAGTTATTCTATCAGGATGTGGGATCAAAGAAGAGGCAAAGAAGCTTTACAATTACGGAGTTGATGAAATTCTTTGTATCGAAGATGAAAAATTAATAGAAGGACATATGCAGCTGCATCATGATGCGGTCATAGAAGTTTTAAAAGAAAAGGATCCGAAAGTGATTCTGATCGGAGGAACGGCATCAGGAAGAGTCCTTGCAGGAAAGACAGCTTATGCATTCGATACAGAATTAGTCTGTGATGCATCGAAACTTACATACGATGAGAAACAGGAACAACTTATTATCACAAGACCGGCATTCGATGGAAAAAATATGGCAGACTTTTTGATCGATCCATCATTGACATCGGTGATCACAATCCGTACAGGAGTGATGGGAAAAGCAGAATACAAGGAAGACAAACAAGGTGAGATGTTATATGTGCATCCAGAATGTCTGAAGGAAGAACAACAAAATCTGATCTATCATGGAGCGGCAGGAAAAAGTGGAAAAGAAGTTCATCTGGATACAGCAAGGATCATAGTTTCTGGTGGTCGTGGGATGAAAGGAGAAGAAGGATTTGCGCTTCTTGAGAGACTTGCAGAGAAGATCGGAGGGGAAGTTGCATGTACAAGACCGTGTGTAGATGAGGATGGATGCTTCCAACACAGCAGGTAGGACAATCAGGAATCTCCGTAAAACCGAAACTCTATCTTGCATTCGGTATTGCCGGGGCAATTCAGCATATGACAGGAATTGATGCAGATTGTATCATTTCAGTCAATAATAATCCGAGGGCTGCGATCTTTGCATACAGTGATTATGGTGTGGTTTCAGATGCAAAGAAATTACTGGAGAGTATGTTAAAACAGGTGAAGAAGGGAAAGAATTCTTATAAAAATAGAAAAATATGCTGTGTATTCGATTTTGATACACAGCATAAAGTTTTTCAGAAGATGAGTTCCAGACTAGAGAATTTTGGTTGGTATTGAAAATGATCAGCCAGCTAATCGTGAATTAACATTCTGAAAAAGTGGTTTTTCAAAGTTATAATTTGCCCGATTTACATGAAGATAGCCATATTTCTTCCCATATTTAAACTGTAGATAAATCTTTTTCTTAGAATAAGTTAATTTCTTTAAAGTTACAGCTTTCCCTTTTGGTACACGAAAAGCAACTTTTTTGCTGCCAGCTTTTTTATAAAAAGTTACTTTTTTGGCAGTGATAAACTTATTTTTTGCAAAATATCTGGAATATTTATCTTTTCTGTTTTGTCCGAGTTCGCTTCGTACAGTTTTTGTAGAAGATGCAGTTCTAATGAATTTTTGCTTACTGTATTTATAAGGCAATGTCCAATTGATCCATCCGGTTTCCATAGGTTGCACACGATGTTTAATGGTAATCCCTTTTTTATTGGCAGTAACGATTTCTTCAGCGTAAGAAGAGCGGTCATTAAAAGATTTTACAACACGAAATTGGTTGGATTTTTTGTTATAAGTAAAGATTTCATTATAAGTAACGTAGTCATTTTCACCACGGCCAATAATCTGGATAAATGCATGTTGTTTGTTCATTTTTGCATATTTTACAACAAGATAATAACAATCGTGATCACGGAGAGATATCTCTGTGATCCTTTTTCCATTTAGATAGATCGTAAAACGGTTGATGTACCAGCCTTCTTGATCGGGTGTTGTACGGATGATCACAGAATCAGCATTTTCGTCTCCAGTGAGGTCAACATTACCAACATAAGTTCCAGAAGTTTTTGTTTGAGGTATGTTTTAACAGAAGCTTTTGCAAATGATGGTGTCATAATGCATAATGTAAAAGCAAAAAGAAAACAACCTAAAATCCTGTATACATTTCTTTTCATAAGAAAATCCCTCCTTAAAATTATGAAAGCTAATTGTTTCTGATTATATTTTAACATATTTTATTGTAGAAAATGCACAAAAATATGGTATGTATAATAATTAAATTAAAGAATGTGACGAAATTAAAAAAAAAGTGCTTATACAAGACATAAAAAAGTGTGTATAATAATGCATTGACAAGAAATAAGCAGGAAAGAACGCAGTGAAGATTGCACACAATAGAAAGTGGAGATCCGCAACGAGTTTGGTTGAGGGTCTCTACTATTTTTTTGCCTTATTTCTTGAAGAAAAGCAACAATTTATCACAACAAGAAGAGGAGAAAAGAAAATGCCACAGAATAAAAGAGAAAGTCTTATCTATACATTCATCATGTGTTTTATGATGGTATTTTGGATGAGCATATACAACGTATCATTACATATGGGAGGATTATCAATGGAATCCATCAAAGCCGGATGGTTAGGGTTCCCGATCGCATATATTTTTGCAATGTGCTGCGACTGGTTCTTTGTATCTAAGATCGCAAAAGGATTTGCGTTTAAGTATCTTGTAAAACCAGACAGCTCTGTTTTAAGAAAAGTTATTTCAGTATCTTGCTGTATGGTTGTACCTATGGTGATCATTATGTCACTTTATGGAGCAGTCGAAGTTAGTATCGAGATGGGGAATTTCTCAAACTTACTGATAATGTGGCTTACAAATATTCCAAAGAACTTTGTAATGGCACTTCCTTATCAGTTGATCATTGCAGGACCAGTTGTGCGCTTTGTGTTTAGAGCTGCATTTCCGGAAGGAAAGTTTTGGCATAATTTAAAAGTGTAGATACAAAAAATGCAAGGTAGTTTATGACCATATGAATACGTCGGCACTTAGCGATTGGATGATTGAACGATTATTCAAGAGCTTAGTACCGCTACGTAATTCATCTGAGCGAGAGCGGATCATAAACTACCTTGCATTTTTTGTATCTACACTTTTAAATTATGGCTGCTGTAGGGTGCTGGATGCCATTTTTGAAATTTATTTTCTTTTGTATGATTGCATTTAGATTTATTTAGTTTTGAAAAGTTTCAATAAATGGTTGACAAGTGAAATAAAATGATGTAATATAACAGCATAAACAACAGTAAATGAAAATAAATAAAAGCAAAGGTAAAGGAAATGGTTACAGTAGAACAGTTAGCAAACATGATAGATCATACAAATTTGAAAGCATTTGCAGATGATGCTGCATTTGAAAAGTTATGTGATGAGGCGAAGAAGTATAATTTTAAAATGGTGGCGATCAACCCCGCTCAGACGGTAAGATGTAAGAAAAAACTTGAGGGAAGTCCGGTTCATGTAGGGGCAGCGATTGGTTTTCCTTTAGGTCAGACAACTTTGGAATGTAAGATTTTTGAAACAAAAGATGCGATTGAAAAAGGGGCAGATGAAATCGATTATGTGATCAATGTGGCAGAGTTAAAGAATAAAAATTATGATTACATAAAAAAAGAAATGGAAGAAATCGTAAAGATCTGCAGAGAAGCTGGAAAAACTTCAAAAGTTATCTTTGAGAATTGCTATTTAACAGATGATGAAAAGAGAAAAGTTGCAGAAATTGCGAAAGAAGTTAAACCAGATTTTATTAAGACATCTACCGGATTTGGAACAGGTGGAGCTACAGTGGAAGATGTTAAATTAATGAAGTCTGTGGTAGGAGATGAAGTAAAAGTAAAAGCAGCAGGTGGAATCAGAGATTTAAAAACAGCATTGGCCATGATCGAGGCAGGGGCAGAGAGATTAGGAACAAGTGCAGGAGTAGCAATTGTTGAAGAATATAATAATCAAAAATAAAAAAGGAGATGGTTCTACATGAAGGATGAAGTAAAGGTTTGTCTGATTGGTTCGGGTCGTGCAGGTATGATACATGGGCATAATTTTGCAGGAAGTGTACCAGGAGGTAAGATCATCGCAGTTTGTGATCCTGTAGGTGATGTGGCAGAGAATGCAGCAAAAGAGTTGGGAATAGATCTTTTTTACAAAGAATATCTTAACGTTATGAAAAATGAAGATATTGATGCGGTGATTATAGCATGTCCTACAAAATTTCATAAAGAGATCACAGTAGCAGCTGCAAATGCAGGAAAACACATCTTTTGCGAGAAACCAATGGCAATGAATGAAGAAGAATGTGATGAGATGATTGAGGCTGCAGAGAAGAATCATGTAAAATTACAGATTGGTTTTATGAGAAGATCGATGAGAGCTTTCAAGAGGCTAAGAAGATGATAGAGGTAGGTGAAATCGGAGAAGTTGTCTCAGTAAATCTCATACTAGAGGACCAAGTAAACCAAAGAATGGATGTATGATATTTCAATCAGTAATGGGCCACTTGGGGAAGTTTGCAGTCATGATATTGATACAGTTCGATGGTTTAGTGGAAGTGAAATTAGTAGTTTATATGCAATTGGTGGAAATTATAGAAATAAAGAAATCGCAGAAAAATACCCAGATTTTTATGATAATGTAATCATGAGTGTAGAATTCGAAAATGGAATGCAAGGTGTGGTAGAGGGAGCACAGTATGTGCAATATGGATATGATGCACGGGTTGAAATCCTTGGGACAGAAGGAGTGATCTGTCTTGGAGATGTTCATGAAAAGAAAGTATTAACTTGTACAAAGAACCATAATGTCAAACGACCAACCATGCATAGTTGGACATATTTATTTAAAGATGCCTATGTTGCGGAAGATACGGCATTTGTAAGAGCAATTCTTGATAATACAGAAGTAAAAGCAACAGGGCATGATGGGAAAATGGCAGTAAGGATTGTACGCATCGGAAATGAATCATTAAAGGAGAAGAAGATTAAAAAACTATAGGAGGAACGGCTATGGAAAATAATAATACAGGGTTTAGAGCTAAAATCCAAAAATTTGGTGGTGTTTTAAGTGGTATGGTCATGCCAAATATCGGAGCATTTATTACATGGGGATTGATCACTGCAATTTTTCTTCAGACAGGATGGCATCCGAATGCACATATTGCAAAATTGATTAGTCCAATGCTTTCTTACTTACTTCCAATTTTGATCGGATATACGGGAGGTAAGAATTTTTACGGAGATCGAGGCGGTGTTATTGGGGCAGCAGCGACCATGGGCGTGATCGTAGGAGCAGACATCCCTATGTTTATGGGAGCTATGATCATGGGACCGGTGGCAGCATTATGTATGAAACAGGTAGATAAGTTATTTGAAGGGAAGATTAAACCTGGATTTGAAATGATTGTAAATAACTTTTCTATGGGAATTCTTGGAATATTTCTTGTATTAGCTGCTTATTATGCAATCAATCATGGAATTTTATCCCCAATTGGAATTACACAGGCTGCCAAAGCTGGAAAATCAATTCTATTTATTTTAGAGCCAAACCCAGGACCAGGTGTTGGAGTATTATTAGCATATACATTCTTTGGAACAGGAACAGCAAAGAGAACAGCACCAGGAGTAGCGATCATTCATGCATTTGGTGGAATTCATGAACCATATTTTCCATTTATCTTAATGAAACCACAGATGATAATTGCATCAATTTGTGGAGCCGTATCAGGAAACTTTGTATTTGAATTTTTTAACTGTGGTTTAGTAGCTACAGCTTCTCCTGGAAGTTATTTCTCAGTGCTTGCAGTTGCACCAAAATCAGATTATCTTCCGATCATTGCAGGAATGTTATTGTCAACAGCAGTGTCATTTGCAGTTGGATCAATCATTTTGAAATTATCTAAAGGTGGAGATGATTATGATAATGCATTAGAAAAGAAAGATGCAATGAAAGCTGAAGGAAAACAAGAAGAAAAGAAAGAAACGATCATAGATTTATCTGGAAAAGTAATTAAAAAAGTATATGTGGCATGTGATGCAGGAATGGGATCTAGTGCTATGGGAGCATCTATCTTAGAAAGAAAATGAAAGAAGCTGGATTTGATGATATTGAAGTAAAAAATGTATCAATTCCATCTTTACCAGAAGATGTAGACATTGTAGTTACACATAAATCTCTAACAGATCGTGCAATAGCTGTCAGACCAAATGCGATTCATTATTCTGTAGAAAATTTCCTTGAGGGAGAACAATACGATGCAATCATAGAAAAAATAAAAGAGACAAGATAGTAGTGATTTTGATTTAAAAGATATGTTCATGCATAAATTTGTAAGAGCATATCTTTTTGAAAAAATATTTATTTCATAGAAGTTTTAGATAGAATATGTTAAAATTTGAATAAATAAATGAGTCAGATGAAGGAGGAAGTTGTCATACATGTTTGCAGAAGAAAGACAAGAAAAGATTTTAGAAATGCTTAAAGTTAATAAGCGTGTAAGCAATACAGAATTGATCAAGAAATTTGGAGTCAGTGGAACAACAATACGAATTGATCTGACTGAATTAGAGCAAAAAGGTTTGCTTTCAAGAACACATGGAGGTGCGATCTTAAAAGAAGATCCAGTTTATGGAGAGGATTCGATATCATCAAGACGAGAAAAAAATAAAGAAGAGAAAGAATGTATTGCAAAGAAAGCACGAGCTCAGATTGAAGATGGAGATACAATTCTTTTAGATAGTGGAACGACAGCATTAGATCTTGCAGAGTTATTGAAAGATATTCATAATCTTACAGTAATTACAAATGATCTGCAGATCGCATTAAAATTGCAAAAATATTCAGAAATTCATTTAATTTTATTAGGTGGAAGAGTTCGAACATCATTTGAGTGTACCGTTGGAGGTATGGGAATCAGAGCACTAGAAGAATTATCTGTTGATAAGGTGTTTATGACAACAAATGCCCTTTCTTTACAAAAGGGAGCAACAACTCCAAATCTTGACAATGCAGAAATCAAACGTGAAATGATGAAGATTGGGAATCAGAGATATTTACTCTGTGATAGCAGTAAGATTGGAACGAAAACAGTTTGTTCATTTGCCAAGATTGAAGAGTTTGATGTGATTATCACGGATGATAAAATATCAAAGGAATTAAAAGATAGTATCGAAAAATTACACATTGAAGTTATATAGGGATTCGTTCAATACCAAAGATAATTGGCTTATATCCAAGTCTTGCCCCAACGTGCGGCACAGGTTTCGCACATTGGGGCGATTTTTGATTTTTCGGATTTAATAAGAAATGTAGTGTTCTGGATCGTACCATCAGATAAGTTCATATCAGAGGAGTCGATCAATCCTTGCAGGATCAGTAAGTCTGTGCGATCAGATTTCTGATGCATGGAGCAGACTCTGGATAGTCCGATGATACAACCTAGAAGTTCATCTCTGTTTGATAAGTTATGTTCCATAGATTAATCCTGTTCTAATGGGAAGACGACAACTAACATCATCTTAAATGCTTCTACTGCATGAACAGAGTGTGGTTTCTTTGCAGGCATGACAAGAGATTCCCCTTGATTTACGATATATTCTTTGTCATCTACAATAAATTTTCCGCAGCCTTCAATGACAGTTACCATTGCATCTCCGATCGAGTCATGAGTAGAAATATCTTCTCCTTTGGAAAAAGCAAAGAGTGTAACACTGACAAAGTCATTTTGTGCTAAAGTCTTGCTTACAACTTGATCAGCATCTGCATTGACCTGGTCAGCAATTTTGAGTACTTTTTCGTGGTCAATATTTTTGATATATGGATATGCATTCATTATAAAATCTCCTTTTTGTTTCGCATATTGTTAAGTTGATTTTAGTATATCCAAAAACTTGGAAAAAGCCTGTTATTTTTACAAAAAAATAAGAAAATGAGTAAAATCATATTACAAACATATCAAATTGATATAAGTGCTTTTCTTTCTTTTTGTATACAATTGTGATAGAATAGCGTTAGAAAATTTTTGCCTTGGAGGAATTAAAAAATGGAAAACAGTGTCAAAAATTTAATTCAGTTTATCGATCACAGTCCAAGTTGTTTTCATGTGATTGAAAATGCAAAAAAACAGTTCTTGGAACATGGTTTTATACAGTTAGAAGAAAAAGAACATTGGAATTTAGAAGAAGGAAAAAGTTACTTTGTAGAACGAAATGGAAGTTCTATGATAGCATTCCATCTTCCAAAGAAGGATTTTCAAGGATTTCACATCGTGGCAAGCCACAGTGATTCTCCAACATACCGTATCAAAGAACAGCCTGAGATGTCCGTAGAGAAACATTATACGAAATTAAATATTGAACGATACGGAGGAATGATCCCAGAAACATGGTTTGATCGTCCATTATCTGTTGCGGGACGTATTATAATAGAAGAAAACGGACAGATCAAAGATCAGTTGGTCAATATTGACAGAGATCTTATGATCATTCCAAATCTTGCAATTCATATGTCAAGATCTTCAAATGAATCAAAACAGTTAAATCCACAAAAAGATCTCCTGCCATTATGTGGAGGAAATCTTACAAAAGATGGTTTTGAGGAAATGATCGCCAAAGAATCAGGTGTTGAGAAAGAAGATATCTTATCTTATGATCTGTTTTTATATAACCGAATGAGAGGAACAACACTAGGAATCAACGAAGAATTGTTGCAGCACCAAAATTAGATGACCTTGAATGTGCATATTCATCCATCGAAGGAATGTTAAATGCAAAGCTTTCCGAAGATTATGTCACAGTGTGTGCGGGCTTTGATAATGAAGAAGTCGGAAGCGGTACAAAACAGGGGGCTGGATCAACATTTTTTCCCAGAGGTATTAAAAAAGGATCAGTTATCTTTGTGGAAAAAATGAAGAAGAATATTATATGGCGGTGGCAGACAGCTTTATGTTATCTGCAGATAACGCTCATGCAGTTCATCCGAACTATCAGGATAAGACAGACCCTACGAACCGTCCGTATATCAATGAAGGAATTGTATTAAAATACAATGCATCACAAAAATATACAACCGATGCGAATTCAGCGTCACTCGTAAAATATCTGTGTAAAAAAGAAAAGATTAAGTGTCAGGTATTCTTTAACCGTTCGGATATGTTAGGAGGTTCAACACTTGGTAATATCCTGACTGGACAGGTGTCGATCAAGGCAGCAGATATCGGACTTCCACAGCTATCCATGCATTCAACATACGAAACTGCCGGATGCAAAGATTTAGATGATATGATCACACTGATGGAATCTTTTTATGAGCTTGGAAAGGAAGTGCAGATTTAATGGAAGGAAAACATTTGCAGATGTCAGAGAGCTTTTTCTTAACAGCAATTCTTGCAATCGTAGGAGGCTTTCTTGATTCCTACAGTTATTTAATGCGTGGACATGTATTTGCAAATGCACAGACAGGAAATATCGTATTGTTTGGTGTGAATCTTCAAAAGCGGGATTTTACACAGGCATTTTACTATTTTGTTCCAATTCTTGCATTTGCTGTGGGCGTAATTCTTGTTGAGATCATAAAGCATTTTTATAAGGAAGAACATAAGATTCATTGGAGACAGAGAATTGTGGCACTTGAGTTTGTGCTGATAACGGTTGTTGGATTTATTCCACTGGGACAATATGATGTTGTGGCGAATGTACTGATTTCTTTTGTATGTTCTATGCAGGTGGAGACATTTCGAAGGGTTCATGGGCATCCATTTGCCAGTACGATGTGTACTGGTAATTTAAGAAGTGGAACAGAAGCACTGTGCCAGTACTTTAAAACAGGAGATAAGACATTAAAACAAAAAAGTTTACGATATTATGGAATTATTACTTTTTTCATTATTGGAGCAGTGATCGGAGGATTTTTAACCGGTCGTGCAGGAGGAAGTTCTATTTTTATCTGTAGTATTTTGCTAGCGATCGCAACGATCTTGATGGCAAAAGAGTTCAGAATCTGAAAAAAGACTGATTTTACAAACATTTAATAATGTTTGCGAAATCAGTCTTTTTTTCTTTTGTGTTACTCTTCAGGAAACTTTATTTACAAGTTGACAGTATTCCTCATACTCATGAAATTCTGAAAGATCAGCAAATCCTTCGATCATTCCACGATAATACCAACCCTGCATCTTCTTATCCTTCATATTGAATCTCTCCCATAACTTTTCGCCAAGGATGTTATAATCCCGATAAAGTGCACGGATGTTAGCAAGTTTGTCACCAAGGGCGATGATCTTAGCGTTGCGGGATGCACGGTTCTTTAAGAAATCGATCGTATGACCTTTTCTCTCAACCCATGTCTTACTCTTATCTTCACTTTCCTGATAGACATAAGAAGCAACGACATTACCGAACTCACGACTGATGTCTTCAATTGAGATTCCATCACAATCTTCAACAACATCATGAAGGACAGCGGCACAAAGCATATCCTGATCGAGAGTCATAGCGGCAACGATGGCAGCAACTTCCATAGGGTGGATGATAAAAGGAAGATTGGTGCCTTTTCTTGTCTGACCGTTGTGGGCATTTGTTGCGTAGATAACGGCTTTTTCAAACATTGGAAAACTCCTTTATTAAAATAAGTTAGTGTAAAATAATTGTTAAGATAATCATAAAGCATTTTTTGGGTATTCAAGTAGGAAATCCAAGAAAATAGAGAAGAAAATACTTTGCCACTTTAAAGCGTGTCAGTGTTGACTTTTTAAATACAGGAAGTTAAAATAAAAACTAAGCGTGATCAAAGAATGAGAAGATTTTGTGATCACCGCAAGAAAAAAGGAGAGTAAAACAATGACAGACAGCAATTTTACGATCGGATTTATCGGTTTAGGATTGATCGGTGGATCCATTGCGAAGGGAATAAGAAGAGTTTTTCCAAACTATACACTTATTGGAATGGATGAAAACCGGATACGATCAAGAGTGCATTGGAGGATGGAATCATTGATTTAATTGCTACAGACTGCAAAACAGATTTTGCGGACTGCAACTATGTATTTTTGTGTGCACCGGTTCAATATAATGTAATGTATCTAAAAGATCTGAAAGGATCGATTCATGAAAATTGTATTTTAACAGATGTAGGAAGTGTAAAGGAAGAGATTCATTTAAAGATTGAAGAATTAGGAATGGAAGAATACTTTATCGGCGGACATCCAATGGTAGGATCAGAGAAGGCAGGTTTTTCTTTCAGTTCCGACAGATTAGTTGAGAATGCTTACTATTTTATCACACCAACGAAGAAAGTCAGTGAACAAAGAGTGAAAGATTTTACAAACTTCATTGAAGAATTAGGAGCGTTAACGATCATTCTGGATTATAAGCAGCATGATGCCTATACTGCAGCGATCAGTCATGTGCCACATATCATGGCAGCAGAACTGGTACATATCGTAAGTAATATGGATACAGATGATGGAATCTTAAAACAGTTAGCTGCAGGTGGTTTTAAAGATATCACAAGAATCGCATCTTCATCTCCAGTCGTATGGGAACAGATTTCTTTATCAAATAAGAAGAATATCAAAGAATTACTGCAAAAAGCACAGAATCATTTAGGCTATGTGATCGCAGCACTTGATATGGAAGACAGAGAATATTTGAATAATTATTTTAAACAGGCAGGAGAATATAGAGATTCTGTGCCAGACAGTGCGGTTGGTCTGATCCAGAAATCTTACGAGATTTTTATTGATATTCCAGATGAACCAGGAACGATCGCAACAACGACAACCTTGCTTGCTTTGAATCATGTAAGCATCAAGAATATTGGAATCATTCATAATCGTGAATTCGAAGAAGGTGTTTTAAAGATCATGTTATATGATGATGAATCAGCAAAGAAGGCGACAAAAATCTTAAGAGATAAAAATTACACAGTATACGAGAGGAAATAAAAAACATGAAATTAACAAAAAGTGCGGGACTTAGAGGAGAATTATCAATCCAGGAGACAAATCGATCAGTCATAGAGCAGTTATGTTTGGATCTTTAGCGAAAGGAACAACACATATCAGCAATTTCTTATCAGGAGCAGACTGTCTGTCAACAATCGATTGTTTTCGTAAGATGGGTGTTTTGATCGAACAGGATGGAACGAACGTCACTGTTCATGGAAATGGACTTCATGGCTTAAAGGCACCAAGTGAGACATTAGATGTAGGAAATAGCGGAACAACAACAAGATTGATCTCAGGAATCCTGGCAGGTCAGGATTTTGAAACTGTATTATCTGGAGATGCATCCTTAAATAAACGTCCAATGGGAAGGATCATCAAACCATTAGAACAAATGGGTGCAAAGATCACAAGTGTGAATGGGAATGGATGTGCACCATTGAAGATTGAAGGAACAAAATTAAATGCAACACATTATGATTCTCCAGTTGCATCTGCACAGGTAAAATCCTGTGTGTTATTAGCAGGATTATATGCAGATGGCAAGACAAGTGTGACAGAACCAGCATTATCAAGAAATCATACAGAATTAATGCTTCGTTCTTTTGGAGTGAAAGTAGAATCACATGATACAACAGCGACGATCACACCTCCAGAAGAGATGATCGCAACAGATATCGTGGTTCCAGGAGATATTTCTTCAGCAACTTTCTTTATCGTGGCAGGACTGATCACACCAAATTCATGTATCCGTTTAAAAAATGTTGGAATCAATCCAACAAGAGATGGAATCCTGCGTGTATGTAAAGATATGGGAGCTGATGTTACATTAGAAAATGTAATTGATAATGGGGGAGAGCCAACAGCAGATATCGTTGTAAAGACAAGCAAATTAAAAGGAACGGTAATTGGTGGAGAAGTCATTCCAACATTGATCGATGAGATTCCAGTTATTGCACTGTTAGCAGCATTTGCAGAAGGTGAGACAGTGATCAAAGATGCAGCAGAACTTAAGTAAAAGAATCTGATCGAATCGCATTAACGGTGGACAATCTTGTGAAAATGGGTGTTGATGCGACGGCGACAGACGATGGAATGATCATCAAAGGCGGTAATCCATTACATGGAGCAAGCATCAATTGTAAATACGACCATCGAATCGCTATGACATTTTCGATTGCAGGAATCAATGCAGAAGGAGAAACTGTGATCGAAGATTCAGAATGTGTAGATGTGTCTTATCCAACATTTTATGAACAGTTAAATTCATTGCAATAAATAAAATGCTATGATAAGAGTTTATAAGGAGTAGATAACAATGGAAAAGAAATATTTCTTTTTTGATATTGACGGAACATTGACAGATAGATCGACAGGGAAGATTGTGCCAAGTGCCAGAGAGGCGTTGGATCGTTTAGAAGCAAATGGACATTTTGTTGCGATCGCAACTGGAAGAGCACATTACAAAGCACGTAAATTCACAGAAGCCAATGGGTTTAAAAATATGGTCTGTTGTGGAGGCAATGGCTGTGTGATCAACAATGAATTAGTGGAAAATATTCCTTTGGATAAAGAAGGGTGTTTACAGATCATTCATCAGTCAGAAGAATTAGGGTATGGATGGTGTGTAGCTCTTGATGATACGAAAGATGTCTATATGACAGACGATAAATTTCTAAGACAGGTTGGAAAGAGAAAAGAACCAACCAGATATATCATCGATGATATGTTAGATATTGACAGTGTCGATGCGATTTACAAGATTTATGTAGCTATTCCAAAAGAGGAAGAAGAGAAACTTACAAAGAAAGAGTTGATCGGGCATTTGAGATTTGAACCAGAATATTTAATGTTCCAGCCAGATAATAAACGTGGTGGTATTGTGAAGATGATGGAATATCTTGGCGCAGATATTAAAAATGTGGTTGTATTCGGGGACGATTACAATGATATGGATATGTTCTGTAAAGACTGGTTTTCCATTGCTATGGGAAATGGATGCCAGGATTTAAAAGATATGGCAAGTTATGTGACCGATACAAATGTCAATGACGGTATTAAGAAAGCATGTGAACATTTTGAATGGATTTAATAAAGTAAAACAGCAGACAGAAGATACATCGGAGGGAAATATGAAACATTTAAAATTAGGAAAGATACAATGGATCGCATTATTGGTTGTCAGTGCAATGTTTGTGAATTTATGCAGCCATATGGTATTGGCAGCAGCAAGAGATGGAAATGATCCGGCACAGGGAACAACGGCAGAAGCAACAACAGCTTCAGAAGCGACAACAGAAGCAACAACAGCTTCAGAAGCGACAACAGAAACTACAACGGAACAGCAGGAAGAGACACAGTCTATGGGAGAATATAAAGCATTCTGGTTTTCTTTCTACGATTATGACTCTTATCGTGCAAAATATAAAAAGAGAACGGCAGCAAATTTCCGTACCTACTTTACAGGTGTTGTCAAAAAAGGAAAGAGTCTTGGAATGAATCGCGTGATCGTGCAAGTAAGACCATTTGGAGATGCCATTTATAAGTCAAAGTATTTCCCTTGGTCCAAATATATTTCTGGAAAACAGGGAAGAAATCCAGATTTGACCCATTAAAGATCATGGTAGAAGTTGCACATGACAATGACATGAAGATCGAGGCATGGGTAAATCCATATCGTGTAACAACAGGTTCTACGAATTATAAGAAACTTGCAAAGAATAATCAGGCAAGAAAATGGCATGCCAAGAAGTCTACAAGAAGAAATGTATTATCTTATGGTGGAAGTTTGTATTACAACCCATCCAAAAAAGCGGTCAGAACACTGATCACAAACGGAGTAAAAGAAATCGTACAAAATTATGATGTCGATGGAATTCATATGGATGATTATTTCTATCCATCTTTTACAAAACGTAATGTCAAAAAGGCATTTGATGCAAAAGAATACAACAAATCTTCTTATAAGAAGAAAAAGAAAAGTATCTATACTTACCGTCGTGCACAGGTAAATACTCTAGTAAAACAGATGAAAAAAACAGTAAAAAGTGTAGATCCAAATGTATCATATGGTATCAGTCCGGCAGGAAATATTGATAATCTGACGAGTAAATATTCATATTATGTAGATATCTATAAATGGCTAAATTCTACAGAGTATGTTGATTATATCTGCCACAGGTATACTGGGGATTTAAACATCCAACTGCAAAATTTAATAAAGTCACAGATCGTTGGATCAAGGCAGCAAAGAGCAAGAAAGTTAAACTTTATATTGGAATCGCAGTATATCGTGCGGGACATAATGTTGGCCAGAATCGTGCAGAGCGAAAAGAATGGAAGAGTGATACCAAAGTCTTAAAGAAACAGGTTCAGTATGCAAGAAAGAATCATGTGGATGGATTTGCATTCTTTGACTATCAGGATCTAAAGAGCAAGACAAGTGCCGAAGCGGTCAATCAGCTCAAAACAGTTTTAAAATAAATATTACAGAGATCATTGCATAGAGATATGTGATGGTCTCTTTTTAGTTACAGCAGATTTCTTTTAATGTAAATTACGCTATATAAGAAATCTACAGCGAGTTGACATAATATGAAAAATATAATATTATATGGCGTATAATATGATGCAAGTGTCAAAAGTATAAATTGCGTTTGTGCTTGCACAAATAAGCAATTTATACTTATTGACACGCCGAACAACGAGAACGGAATAAAATGGTGTGAACACACCATTTTATGGGAGTTCGAGGTGTTCGAGGATTGTGAAATTGCGTAGCAATGAAGCAATCTGGATGCATCGGAGAGTGGCAAAATTTACTTTTGACACTCTCATCATAATATTAGAGATAATATGAGTAAGGAGGATGCCAATGGTTTTTAATACAGGAGCTGCGCTGTTAGATGCGGTAGTTCTGGCTGTCGTATCAAGAGAAGAAGAAGGTACGTATGGATATAAGATTACACAGGATGTAAGAGAAGTGTTAGAAGTATCAGAATCTACATTATATCCAGTATTAAGGAGACTTAAGAAGGATGGCTGCTTGGAAGTTTATGATAAGCAATACGGCGGCAGAAACCGCAGATATTATAAGATCACATCTGTGGGAATAGCACAGCTTTCGTTATATAAAGAAGAATGGAAACAATATTCCCAGAGAATATCTGGAATTTTTGAAGGAGGAGAGAGAGTATGAACCGGGAGGAGTACTTAAAGAGATTATCTTTTTTACTAAAAGATCTTCCAGAAGAAGAAATTGAAGATGCGATCGCATATTATGAAGATTATTTTGAGGAAGCAGGAGAAGAGAAAGAAGAACAGGTGATCAAGAAACTTGGTTCCCCAGAGAAGATCGCGAAGATGATCCGTGATTCTGTACAGGAAAATCAGGCAAGCAGTGAGTATACAGAAGAAGGATATAGACAGGAAACTTACGAAGATTACCAGCAGATGAGTAGAAAAGACTCACAAAAGGAAGCCAAACAGGGCAGCAGATGGCATATGAAGGAAGAAGAAACCGGAATATCATTTTGATGATCTTAATTCTTGTCTTTGTGGGAAGCTGGCTGATTCCTGGTATTTTTGGCATTGTGATTGGAATTGCAGGAGGAATTTTTGGCAGTTGTGCAGGATTGTTGTTTGGAGGACTTGGGTTGGTTGGCGCTGGAATTTATAAGATGTTTACGACAGTTCCATATGGTTTATTGTTGATGGGCGGCGGTTTTCTGATGATCACTGGTGGAATTTTGTTATTATGGTTCCTTGTATGGATCTGTGCAACTGCCATTCCATGATCATTGCAAAGATCCGTGAATTTTGGAACAGAAATTTTGGGAGAGGATGTGAATAAGTTTGAAGACGTTTAAGAAAGTATGCATGATATTAATATCAGTAACAGCTGTTGCAGGGATCGGATGCATCATAGCAGCATTTGTTATGGGTGCAGATCCAAGACAGATCCGAAATTATACAGAAGGAAAGACAAGCGGCAAATTACAGACAGAGGAACGAAATATAAGAGCAGATCAGATCCGGAAATTAAATATTGATATTGGAAGTGGAGATGTGAAGCTACAAAATGGGAATCAGGATCGTCTGATCATAAAGAAAAAAGGAAGCTGGGAGCCAGTGATATTAAAGTCAGATGGAGAGATTGAAATCAAGCAGAAGAGCAGACATTTTAAATTATTTTGGTTTCAATCAAACGATGAGATCACAGTTATTCTGCCCAAAGGAGTTACCTTTGAGAAAGTTTCCATGGATTGTGGCAGTGGAGACATTGCGTCAGATTCTTTGAATATCACAGACGAACTTGACATAGACTGTGGAAGTGGAGATATTGATCTGACAACGATCACAACATCAAAGACAGAGATTGATCTGGGTTCTGGAGATGTCACATTGACAATGGCAGGAACAGAAAAAGATTATAACTATAATATAGATTGTGGAAATGGAGATGTTAAGATTGGAGATATACTTTTCGAAGATGATCTAAAAAAACGAAATATCGATGCATTAAGATGGATTAATATAGATTGTGGAAGTGGAGATCTTACGATCGATTTCGATAATACAATATTGTAAAACAAAGTAACAGATAGATGGAGGAAAAGGAAATGAAGAAAACATTATATAAATCAAGAAAAGACCGTTTTTTATTTGGTGTATGTGGAGGATTAGCAGAATATTTTGAGGTAGATCCAACTTTGGTACGAATCCTTACAGCAGTATTATGCACAACAGGAACAGGATTGTTGTTATATATTGTGGCAGCTGTTGTCATGCCGGAGCATGTCGAGTAATTGTCTTTTTCTTGAATCAATCCAAAGAATGTGATAAAATAGACAATCATGTCAAAATTCAGGTCAAATAAGACTTTGATCATGAAGATAAATACACATAAAGAAGAGGAGAAATCATATGAAATTACCAATATTGATCGCAATGGTTCTCTATATGGCAATGGTTATCTGGATTGGTGTCATTTACAGTAAGAAGACAAAGACATCCGAAGACTATTTCCTTGGAGGACGAGGACTTGGACCATGGGTTACTGCAATGAGTGCAGAGGCATCTGATATGAGTAGCTGGCTGTTGATGGGACTTCCTGGACTTGCATACGCAACAGGATTCAGCCAGGCAGGATGGACAGCAATCGGATTGATCCTTGGTACATACTTAAACTGGAAGATCGTGGCAAAGAGATTACGTCATTATACGGAAGTAGCAGATAATGCGATCACAGTACCAGACTTTTTCAGTAACCGTTTCAAAGATGATAAGAAGATCTTAAGCAGTATTTCCGCAATTATGATCCTTATTTTCTTTACAGTATATACAGCATCAGGATTTGCTGCGTGTGGAACGTTGTTTAACTCTGTATTTGGATTAAATTATCAGAAGAGTATGATCGTCTGTGCGATCGTTATCGTATTATATACATCCATGGGTGGATTCTTAGCAGCAAGTACAACAGACCTGATTCAGGGATTATTAATGTCATTTGCCATCGTGATCGTACTGATCGTTGGAGTTGTGAATGCAGGTGGAGTAGCGAATGTTATTGCACACGGTCAGGCAATGGAAGGATTCTTTGATGTTATGAAGTACCATGATCCAGCAACAGGAGGTGCAGTATCACAGGGTGTGATCCCAATCTTATCCGGACTTGCATGGGGACTTGGATACTTTGGTATGCCACATATCCTTGTAAGATTCATGGCGATTCGTGATCCACAAGAAGTAAAGAAATCAAGAAATATCGCAATGATCTGGGTATTGATTTCTTTAAGTGTAGCCGTATGTATCGGATTTACAGGAGCAGCACTTTATCCCAATGTAGCAGAATTAGCTGGAAATGGAAATCAGAGAATCTTTATCTACATGACAACACATTTATTTAAAGGACTGATTCCATTATTTATGGCAGGAGTTATTTTATCAGGAATTCTTGCAGCAACAATGAGTACATCTGATTCGCAGCTTTTAATTGCATCATCCTGCGTATCAAAGAACTTATTCCAAGGATTATTTAAGAAAGAAATGTCTGAAGAAAAGGTACTGTTAGTTTCAAGGATCACAACGATCGTGATCGCATTGATCGGTATCTTTATCGCAATGGATGAAAACAGTTCTGTATTCGGACTAGTAGAAAATGCATGGGCAGGATTCGGTGGAGCCTTTGGTCCATTAACACTGTTTGCATTATTCTGGAAACGAACAAACTTAAAAGGAGCAATCGCTGGAATGTTAAGTGGAGGTATCATTGCACTTGTATGGCCAGTGACTCTGGGAAAATTAGGTGGAATTTTTGGAATCTACTGCCTGTTACCAGCATTTATCGTATCTTCTATTCTGATCATCGTAGTTAGTTTATGTACAGAAGAACCTAGCGATGTTATGGTGAAAGAATTTGAAGAAGCAAAAAGCCTCAATGATTAAATTGTGATTTGAATGACGAAAATTATTGGTGGAATATTATAAAAAGAGATCATATGTTTGCAACCCACTCGCGTTCGGACTCCCACGTAGCTGTACTAAGCTCCTGAATGGTCTAATGACCATCCACTCGCTAAGTGCAGACGTGTCCGTACGGTTGCCAACACATGATCTCTTTTATAATATTCAAATAATTTACGTTATTCAAACCACTACACAGTGTGTATGTTTTACTGTATGGGCATTTATAATAAACATTTGTCTGTTACTAAAAAATTTGAAAACCGATAACGTTCAACATACAATACTTAATTTTATACGAGAATGTCTTCAGGTATTCATAAAAAATATAAAGAAAGATAGAGGTACGAAATAGTAGAATTCCATAGGATTTGTGAAATCGCAGCCAACACGGGCACTGTTTGAACGCAGTGAGTTGTGCAGGAGTGTTGGACGGATCAGCGTTTGTCAAAAT
>ENA-OQCS01000153-OQCS01000153.1-human-gut-metagenome-genome-assembly--contig:-NODE-153-length-35286-cov-3.220370_pt1 | contig 35286 bp, 44 predicted proteins | sample MGYA00242757_ERZ504575 | MGnify/ENA primary metagenome ERZ504575 (study PRJEB26092, sample SAMD00036297) | human gut metagenome | host: Homo sapiens | study: EMG produced TPA metagenomics assembly of... | reverse complement strand
CAGATATTGAATAAGATTAAGGTTATTCCAGGAAGTGGGATTGGGCTATATCAAGCTGGGACAGTCTCCACCACGCTCTCCGGAGGTGAGAGCCAGCGCGTAAGTTGGCTACGGAACTCTCTAAGCGTAGATACGGGCAAGACACTCTATATCCTCGACGAACCTACCACCGGACTTCATTTTGAAGATATCCGCGTACTGATGAATGTACTGAACAAACTTGTTGACAAAGGAAACACCGTCATCGTCATAGAGCATAATCTCGATGTCATCAAGATGGCGGACTACATCATTGATATGGGTCCCGAAGGTGGCAAGGGGGAGGGGAACTCCTCTCCTGCGGAACACCCGAAGAGGTGGCGAAGAGCGAGAAAGGCTATACTCCGAAATTCCTGCGTGAAGAGCTGGGGGATAATTACTAATTTTGTAACTTGTTATGGTGAAAATTAATAAGACGAATGCAGCGCGGCTGCTCGACAAAGCCAAGATAGCCTATGAACTCATTCCCTACGAGGTGGATGAGAACGATTTGAGCGCCGTACATGTAGCCGCCAGTTTTGGGCGAGGACATCAACTGCGTGTTCAAGACACTTATTCTTCACGGCGATAAATCCGGCTACTTTGTCTGCGTCATCCCGGGTGAGCACGAAGTGGATTTGAAACTGGCGGCAAAGGCATCGGGCAACAAGAAGTGTGACCTCATTCCGGTTAAGGAACTTTTACCTCTGACGGGCTACATCCGCGGAGGTTGTTCGCCCATCGGCATGAAGAAGCCTTTCCCTACCTATATCCATGAAACGTGCCTACGGTTTCCGTATATCTATATCAGTGCCGGACAACGTGGTTTGCAGCTTAAACTGGACCCGAAGGATTTGGTAAAAGAAGTGCGTGCAGAAGTTTGTGTTCTTTTTAATGAATAAATTTTCTATTTCTGCCGAGATATTTTAATTTTATAAGGAAATATTCAATAGAATTTATATATTTGCAGGAATTATTCAAGAAATCAATCCAATTACTAATTCTAAAAACTAATTTTTATGTTCAACAAACACCCTAAAGGTCTGATTGCCGCATCCTTTGCTAATTTGGGCGAGCGTTTCGGCTTTTATACCATGATGGCCATTCTTGTACTTTTTCTGCAAGCCAAGTTCGGACTGGATGGAAAAGAGGCAGGTTTGATCTACTCAACATTTTATTTTTCTATTTACATTCTTGCATTGATAGGTGGTATTATTGCCGACAGAACCCGTAATTACAAAGGTACCATCTTTACCGGCATTGTCTTGATGGCGGTAGGCTACTTGATGCTTGCCATCCCGTCTCCTACACCGGTTGCCAATAAAACCTTGTTTTTGGTGATTACTTGTGCGGCCTTGTTTGTCATTGCTTTCGGAAATGGTCTTTTCAAGGGAAATCTTCAAGCGCTGGTAGGGCAGATGTACGACAATCCCCAATATTCCAGCATGCGTGATTCTGGTTTCTCCTTATTCTATATGTTCATCAATGTAGGTGCCATCTTTGCTCCGTTTGCCGCAGTAGGCGTACGTAACTGGTGGCTGTCCACATTCGGCTACAATTATGATGCCGACCTGCCTGCCCTTTGCCACGGACATCTGGCAGGAACGCTGACTCCCGAAGCTGTGGACACTTATAGTGCACTGGCAACGAAAGCCACTATTTCCGGAACACCCGTAACGGATATGACGGTATTTGCCAATGAATATCTGAACGTGTTTACCACCGGTTTCCATTATGCATTCGGTGTAGCTATCTTGGCTATGGTTCTTTCTTTGGTAATTTTCGTCATTAACAGAAAGAAATTCCCCGATCCCAGCAAGAAGGTGGCTGCAAAAGCGGGCGATGCCACTGCAGTGGAGATGAGCGCACAAGAGGTAAGACAGCGCATGTATGCATTGTTTGCCGTATTCGGTGTGGTAATTTTCTTCTGGTTCTCGTTCCATCAGAATGGGTTGACACTGACGTATTTTGCCAAGGAATATACAGATTTGAATTTGTTCGGCATGGCTATTTCCGCTGAGCTGTTCCAGTCTTTGAACCCGATTTTCGTTGTATCTCTGACACCGGTCATCATGGCTGTCTTTGCAGCACAGCGTGCCAAGGGTAAAGAGCCTTCCACTCCGCGGAAGATTGCCATCGGTATGGGTATTGCTGCCACCGGCTTCCTTATAATGGCTATCGGTTCTTATGTAAGCAACTTGCCGATGCACAAGGATATAATCGCTTTGGGTACCTCTCCGGTGAAGGTGACTCCGCTGTTGCTGATGGTTACCTATCTGATATTGACTGTTGCCGAATTGTACATTTCTCCGTTGGGCATTTCATTCGTGTCCAAGGTGGCTCCTCCCAAATATCAGGGTATCATGCAGGGCGGTTGGCTCGGCGCTACTGCCATTGGTAATCAGTTGCTCGTTATCGGTGCTATCCTTTACGAAAGTATTCCTATCTGGATGACGTGGACGGTATTTGTAGTAGCGTGCTGCATTTCCATGTTCACCATGCTGTTCATGCTGAAATGGCTTGAAAAGGTGGCGAAGTAATCGGAAACGAAAGATAAAACTAAAGGCTGCGCAATGTTCGTAATGAACTGCGCAGCCTTTAGTTTTTGGAGGCTTTTAATGCCGGGGCTCAGATTTCCAGTCCCATGATGTAGTCATTCATGTAATATCCGTTTCCTATCGGGAAATCCCCTTCACGGAGTTTCCGCATTCCCATATGTTCGTAAAACTGCAGTGCCTTGTTGTTACGGTTCACATTCAATTCCATCAGACAAGGGCCGGGATGCACTTCCTTGATGTACTTGATGGCTTCGCGAAAGAGGAAACTGCCGCAATGTGCACCCTGGTAATAGGGGAGCACATAAATCTTTTGCAGGTGGAATAAATTTTCTCCTTGCTGCTGTACGGACACATAGCCCGCCGCTTCACATTCTTCGTAGGCCAGGAAGTAGACGTGACCTTCCTCTTCCATTTGCTTGCGGATATTGTCCAATGAATACATCCATTCCATCATGTAGTCGGTCTGTTCGGGAGTAAGGATATCCTTATACGTGACAGGGAATATCTGCTGCGCAAGTTTCTGAATCAGTGCGCAGTCTGCTGTCGTTGCTTTTCTTATGGTAAACATATCGGTTGTATTTATACTGTTTGGGGTGTAAAGTTAAGCCTTTTTTGTGAAACAATCGTTATCTTTGCAGACCGTTACCGAACTAACTAATTTTGATTTTAAAAATTATGGCATTTACGAGCAACATTATGATTGTCCGCCACAGATTACTGAAGGAACTGGTAAAGCTGTGGAATAACAACGAACTTGTGGATAAAATAGACCGGCTGCCCATCGAGCTGAGTCCGAAGAGGTCCAAGCACGCGGGACGCTGCTGTGTGCACAAAGAGCGCGCGGTGTGGAAGTACAAGTCATTGCCGCTTCTGGGACTCGATATGGAGGACGAGACGGATGAGCTGACCCCCTTGTCGGAGTACGCTGCCCGTGCACTGGACAGAGCGGAAAATGGCAGGCCGAAAGACAATATCATGTGTGTGATTGACGAAGCTTGTTCGGCATGTGTGCAGATTAACTACGAGATTACGAACCTCTGCCGCGGATGTACGGCACGCAGTTGCCAGGTAAATTGTCCCAAGAAGGCAGTGCACGTCAAGGAGAGCGGGCAGCATGGATTGACCATGATGCGTGTATCAGTTGCGGCATCTGCCATAAGAGTTGTCCCTACCATGCCATTGTTTATATTCCCGTACCTTGTGAGGAAGCTTGTCCCGTGAAAGCCATCAGTAAGGATGAGAAGGGGATAGAGCATATTGACGAAAGCAAATGTATCTATTGCGGAAAGTGTCTCAATGCATGTCCATTCGGAGCAATTTTCGAAATATCGCAGGTGTTCGACGTGTTGCACAGAATCCGCAAGGGTGAGCAGGTGGTGGCTATCGTGGCTCCGTCCATCCTGGGGCAGTTCAAGACGACTATTGAACAAGTATATGGCGCATTGAAACAGGTCGGTTTTACGGATGTCATCGAGGTGGCTCAGGGAGCGATGGATACCGTCAGCAACGAGGCGCACGAGCTGATTGAGAAGCTGGAGGAGGGTCAGAAGTTTATGACGACTTCCTGCTGTCCGTCTTATATAGAGTTGGTGAACAAGCATATTCCTGCCATGAAGCCTTACGTGTCGGGCACCGGTTCGCCGATGTATTATGCTGCCCGCATTGCTAAAGAGAAGTATCCGGATGCGAAGGTGGTCTTCATAGGTCCTTGCGTTGCCAAGCGCAAAGAGGCGCAGCGCGACGAGGCGGTGGACTTTATCATGACTTCGAGGAGGTGGCTTCCGTGCTTGCCGGGCTGGATATTCAGATGGAGCAGGCAAAGCCCTATTCCATGAGTTTCACTTCCGTGCGCGAGGCGCATGGTTTTGCGCAGGCAGGAGGCGTGATGGGTGCCGTGAAAGCCTATCTGAAGGAAGAGGCAGATAAAATCAATGCCGTACAAGTGGCTAATCTGGATAAGAAGGCTATCGGTGCGTTGCGTGCTTACGCCAAGTCGGGCAAGGCTCCGGGGCAATTTATTGAAGTGATGGCTTGCGAGGGTGGTTGTATTACCGGGCCATGTTCGCATAATGAAATAACTGCCGGAAAGCGCCAGCTGACGCAGGAGTTGGCAAAGAGAAAAGAGACGTATTAGCCTTTGTCCGTTTATATGAAGCATTTGATTGACAAATTGCGGAGCAATCGCAGGCTGGATGCCGAAGAGTATAAAGCCTTGCTTCTTTGTCGGGACACAGAACTTGCAGCCTACCTGCAGGAGCTTGCCCGGGAAGAAGCGCTTGCCTGCTTTGGCAATAAAATCTTCATTCGCGGACTGATTGAGATAACCAACCGTTGCCGCAATAACTGCTACTATTGCGGCATACGGAAGGAGAACCGGAACATAGTCCGTTATGAGCTGGCGCAGGAGGAGATTCTTTCGTGTTGCCATGAAGGCTATCGGTTGGGCTTCCGTACCTTTGTGCTGCAAGGGGGCGAAGCGCCGGTGGTGAAGGATGAGGGGATGGTGGAGACAGTTGCCGCCATCCGGCAATCCTTCCGGATTGTGCCATTACCTTATCCTTGGGCGAGAAATCGCGGGAAGCCTACGAACGTTTCTTCCTGGCAGGTGCCAACCGCTATCTGTTGCGGCACGAAACCTGCAACGAAGGGCATTATCACCGGCTTCATCCTGCTGAGATGTCCCTTTCCCATCGGTTGCAATGCTTGGACTGGCTGAAAGAGATAGGCTATCAAGTGGGAACCGGAATCATGGTGGGCAGTCCTTATCAGACGGTGGACCATTTGGTAGAAGACATTCTCTTCATCGAACGGTTTCATCCGGAGATGATAGGCATGGGACCTTTTCTTCCACATCACGATACTCCGTTTTCCTCTTTTCCGCCGGGAGATATGGAGTTGACGTTGAAGTTGCTTTCTATCTTCCGGCTGATGCATCCCGCGGCACTGATACCTGCTACCACTGCCCTGGCCACACTTGCTCCGGACGGACGGGAACGGGGAATATTGCTGGCGCCAATGTCGTGATGCCCAATCTTTCGCCTTCCCATCAGCGGGCGAAGTACTCCCTCTATGATAACAAAGCTTCTGCGGGTGCGAAGCGGCAGAAGGTTTGCAAAAATTGGAGGAACAACTGAAAGGGATAGGCTACGAGGTATCAAAAGAGAGAGGAGATTATGAGAATGGAGAATTGACCGTTGATAATTGATAATTTTCAAATCTTCATTCTTTATTTAATTACCAATTATCAATTACGAAGTGTATAACATAAAGTCAAGACAAACGGAAGAATTCATCAATCACCAGGAGATATTGGATACATTGGAGTATGCGCAGGCAAACCGCAACAACCGTCCGCTCATCGAAAGTTTGATTGACAAGGCTGCTTTGTGCCAGGGGCTTTCCCATCGGGAGGCAGCCCTGCTGCTGGAATGTGACGAGCCGGAACTGGTGCAGCGCATCTATCGTCTGGCACGTGAAATCAAACGGAAATTCTATGGCAACCGCATTGTGATGTTTGCCCCGCTTTACCTTTCCAACTATTGCGTGAACGGTTGCGTCTATTGCCCGTATCATGCCAAGAACCGTACCATCCCCGCAAGAAACTCTCGCAAGAGGAGATACGCCGCGAGGTTATCGCCTTGCAGGACATGGGACATAAACGCCTGGCGCTGGAAGCCGGAGAAGACCCTCGAAACAATCCTATCGACTATATCTTAGAGTCCATCCGCACCATCTACAGCATCCACCACAAGAACGGGGCCATCCGCCGGGTGAATGTCAACATAGCCGCCACTACAGTGGAAAACTATCGGTTGCTGAAAGAGGCAGGTATCGGCACTTATATCCTTTTTCAGGAGACTTACAGCAAAGAGCATTACGAAGTCTTGCATCCCACGGGACCGAAAAGTAATTATGCCTACCACACCGAAGCGATGGACCGCGCTATGGAGGGTGGCATCGACGATGTAGGTATCGGTGTATTGTTTGGTCTGAATACCTATCGCTACGACTTCGTAGGATTGCTGATGCATGCCGAACATCTGGAAGCTACCTTTGACGCGTACGGTCCGCATACCATCAGCGTACCGCGCATTTGTCCGGCAGATGATATTTCGACCGAGGATTTTCCCGATGCCATCTCGGATGAGATGTTCTGCCGTATTGTGGCGGTTACCCGCATTGCGGTGCCTTATACGGGAATGATTATTTCCACCCGTGAGTCGGAAGCCGTACGCGTCGGGTGCTCGAACTGGGCGTTTCGCAGATAAGCGGCGGTTCACGCACCAGCGTAGGAGGCTATGCCGTGCCGGAAGCCAAAGAGGAAGATTCCTCCCAATTCGATGTGAGCGACCGGCGCACGCTGGATGAAGTGGTGAGTTGGCTGCTCGACCTGGGGCATATCCCCAGCTTCTGCACCGCCTGCTATCGCGAGGGACGTACCGGAGACCGCTTCATGTCGCTCGTCAAGCGCGGACAGATAGCAAACTGCTGCCAGCCCAATGCACTGATGACATTAAAAGAATATCTGGAGGACTATGCCTCCTCCGAAACCAAGGAGAAGGCATGCGGCTGATTCGTGAGGAGATGGAGCATATCCCGAACCCCAAGATACGGGCGATAGCCGAACGTAATCTTCAGGAGATAGGGGAGGGGAAAAGAGACTTTAGATTTTAGATTTCGGATTTATGAATAATACACCTCGTTCTAACCGCCTGCACATTGCCGTCTTTGGACGACGGAACAGCGGAAAGTCCAGCCTTGTCAATGCCTTGACCGGGCAAGACACGGCATTGGTATCCGCAACGCCCGGCACTACTACCGATCCCGTGACCAAAGCCATGGAAGTATATCCTTTGGGCCCGTGCCTCTTTATCGATACCCCCGGTTTTGATGACGACGAAGGCGAACTGGGCGGTATGCGCGTGGAGCGTACCTTAAAGACGGTGGAGAAAGCGGACATCGCCCTCTTGCTTTATGAAGCTGACGGAACGCTGGAACAGCAATGGCTAAAGCTACTGGCTGAGCGCGAAATCCCCGTGATACTGATACTGAATAAAGCCGATTCCCGTCAAGACACCGCTTCCGTGGTGCTTCGGATTGAAAAGGAATGCGGGCAGGCTCCCGTTGTGGTCAGTGCCAAAGAGGGTACCGGCATTCAAGGCATTTTCGATGCTATTCTCGAAAAGCTTCCCGAGAATTTTGGTGAGCAGACTATCACGGGCGATTTGGTACGTGAAGGAGATATCGTCCTGCTGGTGATGCCCCAGGATATACAAGCCCCCAAAGGTCGTCTCATTCTTCCACAAGTGCAGACCATCCGCGAACTGTTGGATAAAAAATGCTTAGTGATGAGCTGTACCACCGACAAGCTGCAAGCCTCCCTGCAAGCCTTGCCCGTCCGCCTAAGCTGATAATCACAGACTCTCAGGTGTTCCCCATCGTCTATCAACAAAAGCCTGCCGAGAGTAGTCTTACTTCCTTCTCGGTTCTTTTTGCCGGTTACAAAGGAGACATCAATGCCTTTGTAGAGGGAGCTGCCGCTATTCATAGCCTGACACCCCAATCGCGTGTGCTGATAGCTGAAGCCTGCACCCACGCCCCGCTGACCGAGGACATCGGCACCGTCAAAATTCCCCGCCTGTTACGAAAGCGCATCGGCGAGGAATTGCAGATAGACTTTGTATCTGGAAATGACTTTCCCAAAGACTTGTCCCGATATGATTTAATTATCCATTGCGGCGCTTGCATGTTCAACCGGAAGTACGTTCTCAATCGTATAGCCCATGCCCGCGCACAGCACATCCCCATAACCAACTACGGAGTAGCAATTGCGAGTCTGACCGGTATATTGGATAAAATTGTTATCCATCAGTAAATATCCCTCTTCCTCTCTGTTCACGTTACTGATGTTATAGAGTAGCGTGAACTACTTTCTTGTTAATAATGTTTAATATATGGTACTTTGTAATGCAAGGTACTGGTATAATACATATATTTGTGCCATACAAGGAACAACAATAGAATGAATAAGGATACTCATTACTCTATTGTGCAGCCAAATAGTAAATCGTAAATTGTCAAATAGTAAATACCATTATGGATGTAAACAATGTAAAGTCGCAAATGCGCAAGGGCATGCTTGAATATTGCATCATGTTGCTGCTTCACAAGGAGCCGGCTTACGCTTCGGATATCATTCAGAAGTTGAAAGAAGCCAGACTGATTGTGGTGGAAGGTACACTTTATCCGTTGCTCACCCGCTTGAAGAACGACGACCTTTTGGGGTATGAATGGATTGAGTCTACGCAAGGTCCTCCCCGTAAATATTACCGGTTGACGGAAAAAGGAGAAGTCTTTCTCGGTGAACTGGAAACATCCTGGAAAGAGTTGAACGAGACGGTGAATCACATCAGCAATTCTTGAAATGACCACAGAGAATATGCCGCATTCGTCGAATGGTAAATAGTAAATCGTAAATAGTCAAATTGTAAATAAATAGTGTGTTATGAAAAAGACATTAACTGTAAATTTAGGTGGAACCGTTTTCAATATTGATGATGACGCATACCGTCTTTTGGATAATTATCTGAGTAATCTCAAGATGCACTTCCGCAAGGAAGCCGGTGCCGACGAGATTGTAGATGATATTGAACGCCGTATTTCCGAACTCTTTGCCGAGAAATTGTCGGCCGGTTCGCAAGTAATCACAATAGCCGATGTGGAAGAGGTGATTGCCCGCATGGGAAAACCGGAGGACATGGAGACAGAAGGAGAGAGCAGCAGTGCCGATGCCGGTAGTACAAATGCCGGAGGTGGTTATGGTGCCGGTGCATGGAGCAATAATACCGCTTATGGCACTACACGCCGTCGTCTATACCGCAATCCGGATGACAAAATGCTGGGTGGTGTCATCAGTGGAATGGCTGCCTATTTGGTTGGGATGTGACTTTGCTCCGTCTGTTGCTGCTTGTCGTCTTGATTTGTGGGGTAGGAACGTTGATACCGGTTTATATCGTATGTTGGCTGATTATCCCGGAAGCCCGCACGGCTGCCGAGAAGTTAAGCATGCGCGGTGAGGCTGTTACGGTAGAGAATATCGGAAAGACGGTGACGGATGCTTCGAGAAGGTTGCCAATGGGGTGAATGATTATATGAGGTCGGACAAGCCCCGTACTTTCTTGCAGAAGTTGGGAGATACGCTGGTGATGGTAGTCGGTTGGCTGTTGAAAATCTGTCTGGTGATATTCGCCATTATTTGCAGTCCGATACTGTTTGTGTTTGGAGTGGTATTCGTGGCGCTGTTGTTTGCTGCGATAGCGGTGGCTGTTGGTGGTGGTGCGGCTCTCATTTCCTTTTTCCCGATGGCTGATGTGGTACTGCCTACTTCTCCGTTGTCTGCCATTGTGATGTACATTGCAGGAATCTTGCTGGTAGGAATTCCTTTGGTCAGTCTTGTATGGGCCATCTTCAGTCAGATATTCAAATGGCAGCCGATGAATTCCGGTTTGAAGTGGACGCTGGTTATCCTTTGGATTGTAAGTGCGGCTTGCTTCGGAATCTGTTTTGCAGTGCAAGGGGCTACTTTCCCGGAATTGGTATATTTAACTTCTGAGAATAGTAATTTCTTTTTTAATTGATATCGTGTTTGTAGGAATCTGATTTCTATAAACAGATATTTTTATTTGGTTGTAATTGGTTGTTATACAGTGAAATATTGCGTTTGGAAAAGGCGTTTTTTAAACGTTCGTTTAATGAACGCAAAGATAACGTGTATTTTTGAATCTCGCAAAATGTTTAATAAAAATATTCTATAAATTTCTTTTTAGTGAGTATAATACTTTGTCAGTAAGCCTGTTGCATTGTATTTCTCTAACTTCTTCCTTTTACTAATTTTTAAGTAATCTTCCCTCTTTAATTTTCTTAAATATTGACGTTCAAAAAAACGAACGTCTATTGAACGCTTTTTGCTTGCAATAGATTCGTTTACAGCATTTTACCTGTTAGGTAATGAATGACTGCAAAAAATCTGTTGACAAGAAGGGCATAAAGCTTGTCGTATTCTACATAAAGTGTCCGCAAGTGATTGAATTCCAAGTGTATGCAAGGAATTTAAAGCCCCAGGAGAACACCCTTGTCTGAACAAAAGCATAAAAATGGGAATAGAGAAAGAGGTCGAAATCTGGTATGCTATGCGTGCCACCTACCGCAGAGAACCGGATGCCATGCATCTGCTCAAGAAAGAAAACTTGGGCTGTTTCATTCCTATGCAATACAAGATATGTATAAAAAAAGGAAAAAAGTCCGTGCTCTGGTTCCGGTCGTTCATAATCTGCTTTTTGTCCATGCCCGTCCTTCCGATGTGCAGCGTGTCAAGTCTCAAGTCACTTATCTGCAATATATCACCGATACCCGCAGTGGGCAGAAGATTATTGTCCCAGACGGTCAGATGCAGCGTTTCATTGCCGTATCCGGCACTTACGATGATCATCTTCTTTATTTTCAACCGGATGAATTGAACTTGTCCAAAGGTACCAAAGTCCGGATTACCGGCGGTGAATTTGAGGGGCAAGAGGGTATATTTCTGAAGGTGAAAGGCGCACGTGACCGTCGCGTGGTTATCGAAATACAAGGTGTCATAGCTGTTGCCATGGCCACTATCCACCCCGATCTTATAGAAGTAATCGCTGAACTTTAATTTTTAATTCTTAATTCTATAATTGCTTATGTCTCTTTCCGAAGAAGCAATCACTCTTCAGCGTGCTGCGCACGAACTGATGTATTTGGGTATGGACGGTAGTCCCGTCTATAGCGATGACTTGTCACGGCGGAACGGTGAGGTCTACCGTCTTACCATGGCTTTGTACCGGTCGGGTGTAAAAGGCACTACCATCGACGAGCAGGCAAATGTCTGTCTTGCCCTTCTTATGGGTTACAGCGCCTCTTTTGTCGACCATGGCGAAAAGCAGCGGCATGTCCAGAAAGTGCTGGACTGTTGTTGGGATGTGCTCGATGCCCTTCCCGCTTCCTTACTGAAGCTCCGTCTGCTTACCGCCTGCTACGGTGAAGTGTTCGACGAGTCTTTGGCCGACGAGGGCCGTTCCATCATCGCCTCCTGGGATTCCTTATCACTTACTCCCGAACAGCAGGAAGCGTTGATGAGTTTCAGAATGTGACAGACAATCCCTATCCGTGGGAATATATCGATGAATAAAACTTTTCATTATAATGCTTAACAATAAATCCGTATTGATTACCGGAGGAACGGGTTCCTTCGGAAAGAAGTTTGTGGAAACCATCCTCCGTGATTATCCGCAAGTAAAGAAAATCATTATTTACTCCCGCGATGAGCTGAAGCAATTTGAGCTGAAACAGAAATATCCCGGTCATAAGTATCCGCAACTGCGTTTCTTTATCGGTGATGTCCGTGACCTCGAACGTCTGACGCGGGCTTGCGAAGGAGTGGACGTGATTATCCATGCAGCCGCCATCAAGCAGGTGGATACCGCTGAATACAATCCCGAAGAGTGCATCAAAACCAATGTACACGGTGCGCAGAATGTGATAAAGGCTGCTCTTGCCACCGGTGTACAGCATGTGGTGGCCCTTTCTACCGACAAGGCTTGTGCCCCCATCAATCTTTATGGCGCCACCAAGCTCACTTCCGACAAGCTGTTTACTGCCGCCAACAATATCAGCGGTTCCAAGAACATCAGGTTCTCCGTAGTCCGTTATGGCAATGTGATGGGTTCCCGCGGTTCCGTAATCCCTTTCTTTATCAACAAGCGTGACAACGGGGCGAAGGAACTTCCCATAACCGATTTGCGCATGACCCGTTTCAACATTTCACTGGAAGCCGGTGTCGCTTTGGTCATGTATGCCATCGGACATCACCTGGGTGGTGAAATCTTTATTCCTAAGATTCCTTCCTATCATATCCAAGACGTGGCTACCGCCATTGCACCCAATCTGCCGCAGGTGGAAGTGGGCATCCGTCCGGGAGAGAAGCTGCACGAGGAGATGATTACTGTAACCGATGCTCTTGATACAATCGATTTGGGCAGATATTATGTCATTCTTCCTTCCGTATCTTTCAAGCACAGTCGCGAAGAGTTCATCAGACATCACAATGCAGTACCCGTTCCCGACGGTTTCCACTACAGCAGTGACAACAATACGGAGTGGGAGACAGTAGAGACTATGCGCGAGAATATAAAGAAATACGTTGACCCTAATTTCGAGGTGAAATGATAAGCAAGCCTATTCCATACGGTCGTCAGCATATCACAGATGAGGATATCCGGGCAGTCATCGATACCCTGAAAAGCGATTACCTGACACAAGGTCCCAAAATCAGGGAATTTGAAACGAAATTTGCCGAATATGTAGGTGCACAATATGCCGTAGCGGTGAACAATGCCACTTCGGGGCTTCATCTTGCAGCTACCGCACTGAATGTAAAGCCGGGCGACAAGGTGATTGTCACTCCCATGACCTTTGCTGCCAGTGCCAACTGCATCCGCTATTGTGGCGGCGAGGTGGTATTCTGTGATATTGACAAGGATACTTACCTCATGGATATCCGTAAACTCGAAGCCATGCTTAAGGCTGCTCCCCGCGGTACTTACAAAGGTATTGTTCCGGTTGATTTTGCAGGCTATCCTTTGGATCTGGAAGAGTTCAGAAAGCTTGCCGACGAGTACGGCTTGTGGATTATAGAGGATGCCTGCCATGCTCCCGGCGGCTATTTCATGGACAGTAAAGGCAAGAAACAACATTGTGGTAACGGTTGTTTTGCGACTGTGCCGTATTCTCTTTCCATCCCGTGAAACATATCGCTACGGGTGAGGGAGGCATGGTGACCACCAACAGCAAGGAGCTCTATGACAAGCTTTGTCTTTACCGTACGCATGGCATTACGAAAGACCCTGCCTTATTGCACGAGCATCATGGTGGCTGGTATTACGAGATGCAGGAGTTAGGGTATAATTACCGTCTGACTGATTTTCAGGCTGCCTTGGGTATTTCTCAGCTGGAGCGTGCGAAAGCAGGTCTTGAACGTCGTCATGAAATCGTAAGACGCTATAATGAAGCGTTTTCCGGAATAGATGGTATCAAGACTCCGTTCAATACTGCCGATGTCTATCATGCTTATCACCTTTATATCATTCAAGTAGCTGACCGCTTGGGTCTTTATAATTATCTGCACGAGAACAATGTCTATGCGCAGGTTCATTATGCTCCGCTTCATCTGATGCCTTACTATCAGCAGTGGGGCAATAGGAAAGGCGATTTACCTATAGTAGAAGAGTATTACGAACATTGTCTGAGTCTTCCGATGTATCCCACGCTGACGGACGAGGAACAGGAGTATGTGATTGAAAAGGTTATAGAATTTGTAGCGAAATGAAAAATATAGCAATCATTCCTGCACGTGGCGGCAGTAAACGTATTCCGCGTAAGAATATCAAGCCCTTTATGGGTAAACCTATTATTGCATATTCCATAGAGGCAGCTTTACAAAGCGGTCTTTTTGATGAGGTGATGGTTTCTACCGATGATGAAGAGATTGCTGAGATAGCTTGTAAATATGGTGCTCAAGTTCCTTTTATGCGGAGTGCGAGATGTCAAATGACTATGCCGGTACTGATGATGTAATTCTTGAAGTACTGAGGAAGTATAAAGAGCAAGGCAGGAAGTTTGAAACGGTTTGTTGCATTTATTCAACGGCTCCTTTCGTCACTCCCGAAAGACTCCGGGAAGCATACGGAAAAATGAATTCGGAGATAGATTCCGTCTTCACTTGTGTGGCTTATTCCTATCCCATACAGCGCAGCCTTCACATCGTGGATGGAAAAATTAGTATGGTTTATCCCGAATACAAAAATACACGTTCCCAAGATTTAGAACCGATTTATCACGATGCCGGTCAGTTCTATTTCTCTCGCACTGCTCCCTTTGTGGAGAGCCGGACTTTTTGGGGTGAGAATACAGCCGGGTTGGTACTTTCCGAACTTGAAGTGCAGGACCTTGATACACTGACTGACTGGGCATTGGCAGAGATGAAGTATGAGTTGCTTCATAAATAACTTCGTGTATGGTTTTAAAGGGAGTGTAGGTAGAAAAAGATTCTGAATGTTTTTAGTTTTGATATTTATCCCTATCTTTGTATGTAGTAAAAACAAAGAAATATGAAGACAACGTCTGAATACATTACTCTTTTGCGTAAATATATGGCTGAAAATGCTTCTAAATACGGCATTATGCGTATGGGAATATTCGGCTCTGTAGCGCGTGGTGAACAAACGGTTGAGAGTGATGTGGATGTTTGTGTAGAATTGCAGACACCCAATATGTTCAGTTTGGTTCACATTAAAGAAGAGCTTCAACACCTGTTTGGCTGTGCAGTGGATATTGTGAGGCTACGTGAAGATATGGATGGAATATTGAAACAGAACATAATAGAGGAAGGCGTTATGCATAAAAGGGAAATGGTTGAAGCCATGTTGGGTAAGATAGAGCAAGCGATTGAGCGAATCTTGGATAATTCTCGTCCTATAGATTCTTATCATTACTACCTTGTATCTCCCGGAGGGATGGAACGCCTTGAAAGTACCTGCATGCTTCTGATGGCTATAGGTGAAGGACTTAAAGGTATTGATAAACTTACAGAAAAACTGCTATTTGCTAAATATCCGGAAGTTGATTGGAAAGGTGCAATGGGAATGAGAGATATCATAGCACATCATTACTTTGACCTTGATGCAGCAGTTGTTTATGATGTGGTGAAGAATTATCTTCCTTTCATGCTGGCAACTATAAAGAAGATTAGAAAAGAATTGTAATTCTTTAATTCATTTCATTTCTTGAAAAAAATCTATTTCCGTGCCGACGCAAGCGCTACCATCGGCTACGGCCACTTTATCCGTACTCTGCTTTGGCCGATATGCTGAAGGACGATTTTGATTGTACCTTCTTTACTTGCCATCCCACCTCATATCAGGTAAGTGAGATGGAGAAAGTGTGTCCTTTTGTCACCTTGCAAGAGGAAGCGCATTATGATGAGTTCCTTTCTAGTCTTCAAGGTGATGAAATTGTGGTGCTCGACAATTATTTCTTCACTACCGATTACCAGCGTGCCATCAAGCAAAAAGGGTGCCGCCTGGTGTGTGTGGATGATATGCACGACAAGCACTATGTGGCTGATGTTGTGATTAACCATGGTCAGACCAATCCTGCACTTTTCGACGTGGAATTTTACACCAGGCTCTGTTTGGGATTTGATTGGGCACTGTTGCGCAAGCCGTTCTTAGAGGCGGCAAAAAGGAAAAGTATTTCTTCAGATAGAATAGAGAAAGTGGCTGTATGTTTCGGAGGAAGTGACATTCATGATATAACTGGTTATTTTGTGAATCAGGTACTTCGACTCTGTACTGTGAACAGTATTACGGCAGTAGTAGGAGATGCTTACACTCCTCATTCATCGTGTGTGCAGGACAGTCGCCTTGTTTATCGTTCGCGCCTTACGGCACAAGAAATGGCAGACCTTTTCTGCGACTCCGATTTAGTGATTTGTTCTGCCAGTTCGGTTTGTATAGAAGCATTGGCATGTGGTGCTAAAGTTGCGGCGGGATGGTATGTAGACAATCAAAAGGAGTTTTATGATTTGCTCATTTCAAATGGTTGGATCATAGGGTTAGGGAATGTAAGGCAACCGTCTGTTGATTTGTGTAATGTGAGCTTTTTGCGATTAAGCAATACCAGTGTGAATAATTGTGTTCAGAGGCGTTATATTTCATTTTTCCGAAACTTAGCGGATAACTGCTATTTACGTGAAGTTCGTTCTATGGATAGGGATTTGCTTTATAAGTGGGTAAATGACCCCATAGTCAGGCAGAGCGCATTTAATACAGATGAGATTAATTATGAGGAGCATTGTAATTGGTTTACCAGATGTTTGCAAAAGGAAGATGTGAAGATTTATATTTTAATAGAGAACGGTATGCCAGTGGGACAAGTGAGGCTGAATATTGAAAAGGGTGAAGCTCTGATTGATTATTCCATTGCATCGGAATATCGGGGTAGAGGTTTAGGCTATGTCATTATAGAATTAATAAGTGAGAAAGTTAAATGCATGAAGAATGTTAATTCTTTGGTTGCTCATGTAAAGGCGGCAAATGTATCCTCCCAAAAGGTTTTTCTCAAAAACGGTTTTCTTGAGTGTAGAGACAGTTTGATTTCTGACGATATTTTGATATATAAGTTATTGATTAATGAGGATATTAATAACTAAACATTATTTTAGAGAGTAAGAACTAGATGGAAAATATTTTAATCGTTTCTGAAAAGAGTTGGAATAAAGAGTTGGTTAGTTATCTCCAGTCAACAATGCCTCAATATGCTTTTTACTTAATATCTCAAAAAGAGGATTTCACAGTTGAACGGATTGGTTCAATATCACCGGTTAAAATATTTATTCCGCATTGGTCTTATATAATTCCTTCTGCTATTTTTGAACGATATGAATGTATCGTATTCCACATGACTGATTTACCCTATGGACGTGGGGGAAGCCCATTGCAAAATCTTATTGTTCGGGGACTGACGGCGACAAAACTTTCAGCTCTCCGTGTAGAAGTGGGATTAGATACCGGACCGGTCTATTTAAAAATGGATTTGTCTTTATCGGGAACTGCCGAAGAAATTTTTGTCAGGTCAATAAGCTTGTTGGAAAGATGATAGTTGAAATTATTCAAAATAATCTGCAGCCGGTGCCACAAGAGGGAGACCCCGTTGTCTTTAAAAGACGAAAGCCTGAACAGAGCGATATGAGTGGACTGGAAAAATTGGAGGAGATTTTCGATTATATTCGTATGCTGGATGCTGATGGCTATCCTCATGCCTATATTGAAAAAGGAGAGTTCAGATATGAGTTTACACGTGCGTCCATCAAAGCGGATGGTAGTATTGTGGCTGACGTAAAAATAACAAAGAAGTAATCATGAATAAGACATTTATTATAGCCGAACTATCGGCAAATCATAATCATGATAAGCAGGTGGCTCTTGACACTATTCGTGCGGCAAAGCGGTGCGGTGCGGATGCCGTGAAGATACAGACCTATACGGCAGATACCATGACTATTGACAGTAACCAAGAATGGTTCAAAATTCATGGTACTATTTGGAATGGAGAAAATTTGTATCATTTGTATCAAAAGGCATATACTCCATGGGAATGGCATGAAGAAATTTTTTCATGTGGCAAAAGAAGAGGGGTTAGTTTGTTTTTCTACCCCTTTTGACAAAAGTGCTGTTGACTTTCTGGAAACCTTGGATAATCCGATATATAAAATTGCCTCTTTCGAGATTACCGATATAGAATTGATAAAATATGCTGCATCTAAAGGTAAGCCTATGATTATTTCTACCGGTATTGCTACGGTGAATGATGTAGAGCTTGCCTTGCAGACATGTAGAAGTGTAGGAAATGAGCAGGTGACTTTATTGAAATGTACGTCTGCTTATCCGGCCCAGATTTCAGATGCCAATCTGTCTGTAATTGCAGATATGAGGAAACGTTTCCAAGTTCCGGTGGGATTATCTGACCATACGATGGGAACAACCGTTTCTGTGGCTTCCGTTGCTGTGGGGGCCACCGTGATAGAAAAGCATTTTATCATGGATCGTAAAATTGGAGGACCTGATGCCTCATTTTCGATGGAACCGATGAGTTTGCTTTAATGGTGAAGCAGGTCAGGGAGGTTGAAGATGCTATAGGGCATGTGATTTATCCTACAGATACAACAATGATAAAAGGACGTGAGTTTTGTCGTTCTTTATTTGTTGTGAACAGTATGAAAGCCGGTGATGTTTTCACGGAAAATAATGTTCGTTCGATACGTCCGGGGAATGGGCTGGAGCCTAAATATTTAGACGAAGTATTAGGTAAAAAGGCTGCTCATGACATTGAAAGAGGTACTCCCTTGAGCTTTAATGATATATTAGAATAATTTTTTATGGCTATGTTTACCAATAAACGTATCATGGTTGTTGCCGCCCATCCCGATGATGAACTGCTGGGCCTAGGCGCTACCATGCACAAACTAGTCAAGACACAAGGAGTACAGACCCGGGTCATCATTATGGGAGAGGGGATTACTTCACGCTCAGATACCCGTGACACGGAACAGTGGAAGGAAGTCTTGGAAAGGCATCATCAGAATGTGGAGACGGCGCGGCAGTTGATAGGCTATCACAGCGTGCAGGCATATAATTTTTCCGACAATCGTTTTGACAGCCATGCACTGCTTGATATCGTAAAGGTAGTGGAGCATGAGAAGGAACAGTTTCGTCCGGACTTTATCTTTACCCACCATGGTGCGACCTTAATATTGACCATCAGATGACTTTTCAAGCAGTGATGACTGCCACACGCCCTATGGAGGACGAACCGGTGAAGGCTATTTTTACATTCGAGACCCCATCAGCCAGTGAGTGGCAGGCTACTTGCGACCCACGCCATTTCACAGCCAATTTCTATATGGAGATTTCGGAGGATGATTTGAAAGCAAAATGTGCTGCCATGGCAGCCTATGAGTTTGAGAGCCGTGCTTTTCCGCATCCGCGCTCTTCGGAGGCATTGAAAGCCCTTGCCCGGTTTCGCGGCTATACCGTAGGCAAACACTTGGCCGAGGCATTTCAGATAGTGCGATGATAGAATGAAGAAGGGAGCCTTTTAGAGCCCCTATACTCCCTTTCCGCATCGAAACACGGACAAGCTTTCGTCGGATTCAAATCATGGTGCCCCACAATCAGCGCCCGTGGAAAGATACGCTTCAACTCACGTAGCAGTGCCAGTAACGAAGCCTTCTGTTCCAATGTACGGGTATCGGCAGGAAAACTTGCAGCGTCTAGTCCTCCTTCATAACAGATGCCGATAGAATGGCGGTTGTGATTGAGGCAATGCGCACCTATTTTTTTCCAACGGGCGACCGCGGTGTATTTCGCCGTTGCGGGTCAGATAGAAATGATAGCCGATGTCACGGAAGCCGCGGTGGTGGATGTGGTCGCGGCGGCAATCCTCAAAGCCCAGGGCCACGCCTTGAGGCGTGGCTGAGCAATGAACAATGAGCAGGGTAATCGTACGCATGGCTATTTGCAAGCGCCCAGCCTAAAGCTCCCGCTATGGCGGTAGCTACGGTGATGATTACTTTGAGGACAATGCCCCATACGGATTTTGACTTTTTGTCTTCACTCATGATGACTGGTAATTGATAATTAGTAATTTGTAATTATTCTCATCCTAACGGATTCTCGCCCTGATTGCCGTCACTTCCTCCGGAACCGCCGTCGGAACCACTGCCATCGGGAGCTTTTCCGCCTACGGTGTACAGGAAGATTCCTTCAGCTGTCCATCCAGGTTGATTTGGGCATTACTCAGTTCGCCGGTGGCACGGGCGCGGAGCTTCAGCCCCTTCACGTTGTTGGCCAGCGAGAAGTCGGCAGCGGATTGCGCCCCTTTCTTGCTGACGATTCCTACGGAGAAGATGGCAAGGTCATCCAGTTTCACGTTCTTGCCGTCCAGAATCAATTCTTTAGTGCAGGAAACCATGTCTGCCAGTACTCCCTTGATGACACCACTCGAATAGGGGGTGTTGTGATTGGACATGTGCTTGGCCAATTTTTCGATGTCGAAGGTTGCTTCGATTACGGGGCGTGCATACCAGAGGCCTTTCAGTGGCTGTCTTCGCCCGTCACTTGATACTTTTTGTAACGAATCATACAATTAAAATTTAGAAGTTAAAGGATAAAAACATTGCTGTGTTGAACTCAACGATGCAAAGATAAGGCTGTGGATACGGGCGTTTGTCGGTTTTTGCAGGTTCTCGTCTGTTTGGGTCTGTTTTAGTCGGTTATTTACGCTTGTAAGTTTGATAATGTCATGATTTATAGTTACTTTTGATGAAATATAAATCGTAACTGTCAACTATGGATTCTTTTGTCATACGTACATACGGGCGTACCGAATTGGCCCAAATCTATTGTCCCAATCTTTGTCCGGAGGCTGCCTTCCGCAAACTGAAACACTGGATAGACCTTTGTCCCGATTTGCGTGACGGACTTTCCGCTTTGGGCGGTTCTTCCCGTTCCCGCTCTTATACGCCTGCCCAAGTGCGGCTGATAGTGGCTGCACTTGGAGAGCCTTAAACCTGAGGTTGGATGGCGTAAAGGTCAGGCCGGGAATCGTAAAGGTGAGGTTGGTACACTTGGTACAGAGGTTCATCCATCCTTTCGCCTCACACACATACGCGTGCGTGAAGCGAAGTGAATGTCAGACTTTTGGTTTCCGGTAGTTTCCCTTGCCATCTACATTTTCTACCAGCCCGTGTTTCTGCATGCGTTTGAGCCAGGTGGAGGCGGTTTCCGATTTGATGCCCATCTCTCCGGCTTTCTGCAGGAAAGAGGCCCGTGTGAATTCTTCTTCCATGCTGTCTACCAGCGCATCCCGGTCGGCATTGCCGCGGCTTGTCACTTCGGTGTTGGGCAGGAAGGAGAGGATATGGGTGGTATGCCGGTAAAGGCTTTCGGCCAGTGAGAGTACGGCATGAAAGTCATCGGAAGCAATGAGGAGATCCCATCGGCTGACAATGTGGTCTTTCAGATTGTCTGTGGCTGTGTGAGGGTCGGGCGACACGTAAGGCGAGGCGGTGATTTCCCCTTGTTCCATTGCGCGGAGCATGGCCACTACTTCCATGATGCGGCAGATGTTGATGGCCAGACGTGCACGCTGCTTGACATCTCGTTTCCGTTGGCCAGTCCGGAGCGTACGAAAAGCCGGGAGAAGAGTCGGTTGAATTCATCTTTCTGTCCGTCCGTAAGGTGAAGGGTGAATATTCCGTTCATGACAATGGTTTTCAGTTTGTCCTTCCATTCCATGCCCAGCGCCTTGAAGGTATCTTCAAGATCGCTGTCATTGCGGTCGAACTGGTTTTGCCAATGATGTATGGCAGGCATGTAGTAGAATACTTGGCGGGAAAAGAGCCGTTCTCAGCAGTGGGAATCAGTGGTTTCACTTGTGAGGGGGTGCCTGACAGAAGTACGGAAAGATAAGTTTTCTTTACCTCTCGGTATTCGTGGTCGGTGCGGCGGTTGTAGGACAGTCGGTCGTGGTCGAAGGCTTTGCGCATGGTGTCGCTCCAGTGTCCGTATTCCGAACCGATGGCGGTGGAGATGGTGTCGGCTTCGCTTTCGCATATCAGTCCGGTACCGTCGGAGTCCATCAGGTTTTGCAGGATGCCGGTTCCGGTGTTGTTGCCCGAGATGAGGAACATCTTGTTGAGAGGCATTACGGGAGTCTCCGTTTTTCCACGTTCCTTGCCCAGTGTGTCGTATTTTGCTTTTTCGCGGCGGTAACATGCCATACTTTCGTCTACCTGCTCACGTATTTCATCGTGAATGGGCTCGGCAAGCAGGCGTACCAAGGAGAGCACTCCTTTGCCGGATGCAGGTAGGGCTACTACAAAGGTTTGCAGGCAGGGGGACATCATTTTTCCTCCGTAGGAACATCGGACGTGTTTTCCCATACTGGCACCCAATACGGTGATGGCACCCAGTAGCAGTACATCGTATTGGGCGAGGGAGGTTCCGCAGCTCATGATGCGATTCAGGGGATAAGGCCAGTGGAGGTGTTCGTCGAAAGTGGGTAATGGAGACAGTGGTTCAATGCCCGATGTGGACTCTTCCTCGCGTGCGCGTGTGTGTGAGGTAGAAGAGAGGGGTGAACTTTGTGTACCAAGTGTACCAATGGCGGGTGCGGCTTCATGCTGAATCTTCACGCCGCAAAGCTCGGCCAGATGAAAGGCGGTTCCCAGATGCACGTCGTTACGGCCGGTCTTCAGGGCATTGCTGAAGAGCTTGTCGGCTGCCCGTTGGTCGTACTTGGACGACAGGCTGCACAGACTTAAAAAATCATGCCGTCCTGCTTCTCCGCAGTCGGTGGCAATGGCAAATGCCAGTTGTATATACTCTTGATAGGTTGGAGCAATGTCTGCTCCTGCATTTCTGACTGCTTCGGCCAGAAGGTGCAATGAAGATAGTGGTTCCATCGGATTTGGTAATTTATAATTAGTAATTTGTAGTCGGTGATTTGCAATGACTCATAATTCGAAGTTCACAACTTTTCTGAGCAGTGCTTTCGGGTCATGGCAGAGGAAACAAGCACGTACGAGGTCTTTCCCCGAAGTGTCCACTCCTTTTCCGGGTTGTGTGTTTTCGGCGTCATACATGCAGTGGACGTAGTTCATGGCCCATTGTATTCCTTCTGCAGGATTCTGTCCGTGAAGACAGGGAACAAACGCTTTTACGCCCCGTCCGGTGGGACTGACGAATACCAGCGCAGGGCATAGATAGGGGTCATCGAATAGTTGTTGTCGTAAGTTTTCCGTTTCTTCTGCGGATTCAAGGTGGTCGATATCGACTACAACCAGGCCGGAGGATTCCGTGAGGCAGTCGCTTCGTCGTCGGGTGAATACGTCGCAGGGAGTGACGTAGGGTAGTGTCTGTTGTTTGAGGAATCGTGCGGTAGTTTCGTCTCCTTGTGCTGCGGCATTTCTTATGGCGAGTGTCAGTTCGGCAAGTCTTTGGTCGGAGGTGATAAGACGGTGTACTTCGTCAATGCTCATTGTCTTGAATGGGGTGAGTGTGGCACTTTTTACGGTTTTTCCGGTGTTTTCGTCTTTTTTCGGCGATATGGGCGGCATGAAAAGTGACATTTTGAATAGATTTTCCATTTTGTTGTTTTAAAGATTTTGTGCGAAGTTAGGGCTCTTTTCTCATTAAATATTTTCTGTATATGGAAAATATTTTAAATGTGAGAAACCTAAAATAACGTTTAATAACATGTACTTTTTTTAATTCTGATAACATAATACAAGACGACGATGAATATAAACAGTGACCACCCTATACTGGGTGCTTTATTTGAGAAATGGCGTAAAGAGAAAGACTTGAATATTAATACTCTTGCCAAAGAAGCCCATATTTGTACAACTACGTATGGAAAAATAAAAAAAGGGCTGGATGTGAGATTAAGTGCTTATCAGTCACTTTTTTTATTACTACTCCATGGATTTGGAGGATGATGAAATCAGGCAGATGGTGAATGAGTGGCTGGAGGAATGGCTGAAGGTGAGAAAAAGGGAGTAATTTATGTTTCTAATCAGTATCTTAAAGAAAGCATTTGGTTTTGGTGTGATGCCCAAATTGGCTTCATTAGTAAACCTTTTGCTTTTGCCTTTAATAACTCCTTTTCTTACCCCTTTTGATTATGGCATTTGGGGAGTGATTACCTCTTATTCCGGACTATTTATTACTATAGCTCCTTTGGGACTTAATCTGTTTCTTACCAATAGTTATTATGAATATTCTAACCATTGGAGGGTATTATGGGGAAGAGTTATATGTTATTTCTATCTTTCAGGTATATTACTGAGTATTGTCTATATTTGTGTTATAATGGGAATGTTGTCAGAAGTTTGTATTCAAAAAAAAGGTTTCTGATTGCTTATGATTAGTTGTGTACCTCTTCTTCTTTTTGGAAATACTGTGATTGCACAGCATCTCTATCCTTTGAAAGGAACTCCGAAGCCATTGGTTTATCGTACTTTGTTAGGTAGTATCTGTGGTATGACTGTCTCGTTTGTATCTATTTATTTTTTTAAGGCTGGCTATTGGGGCTTTCTTTTTGGTGTAGCTGTCACAGCTATTGTATCATTTACCTTATTTTGTCCCTTACTTTTCAAAAAAGAAGGCATAAAACCTATTATAGACCGAAAGTGGAAAAAATTAGTGGATATGTTGAAGTTGTCATGGCCGCTCATTCCTCATGCTCTTGGCTTTGTATTGCTCTCTTCTTCTTCGCGTATTATAATGAATCTCTATCAAGTATCCTTGGAAGATATTGGATTGTTTTCAAATGGATATATGATGGGCGATTATATTACTATTATTACCACTTCGTTAGTCGTTGCACTGGTTCCGCAGTTGCAAAAAACTTATCGGGATAAAAGGTTTGGTGATTATAGGAGTCTCTATTATTTTTGTCAATTTACAACCTTGACTGCCGTTTTTACAGTAGCTATTTGGATGCCGGATATTTATCGAGTCGTTATTCGTAACGAGAGTTTCCAATCATGCAGTGCCATTGCAAGTATTATATGTTTTGCCAATGTATTGTTACCTTTCTATAATTTTACTTCCAATGTGGCTTTCATAAAGAAAGACTCAAAGCAACTTTTATGGCTTATTTTTATGCGGGAGCAGTGAATATTTTTCTTTCCATTATTTTGATTCCAATATTGGGGTATGTATCAGTGGTATATTCTACGTTGGTGTCTTATTGGACAATAGCTATTATTCCATTTTTTGTACCTTATTTTCATAAAAACACGAAGGTTTGGATGGGTAAATTGAATAGAATCATCGTTATCCTATTGATAGTGCTTTTAGCGGTAGTGGTGGCGCAATATTTGTCACAAACGTTGTGGTGGATTAAGATTATGGTAATGATTCCTATTGTTTTAGTCTATTTCTTTATGTTGAACAAATTTCAAATTAAAAAGATATTTCAATGAATGTAAGCGTTGTGTTACCATCTTTCAACAGAGCTCGTCTGTTGCCCATAACTATTCCTACTTATTTTCAGGAGGATGTGAGTGAAGTGATATTGGTTGATGATTGTTCTTCAGACAATACAGCTGAAGTGGTGAAGGAGTTGCAAACAAGATTTCCCACTTACGTTATTTCCGTAATGAAGTAAACTCGAAGCAACCTTACACACAAAATGTTGCTATTAGCAAAGTTCAGTCAGAGTATATTTATTTTGGTGACGATGATTCGGTGCTTTATCCCGGTTCTATCCGTAACTTGCTGAATGTAATGAGAGAGAAAAATGCCGATATTGTGGGAGGAAGAGCATTGGCGCTTTTCTTTCCTGAACAAATCGATGAACTGGATGAGTTTTTGTCACATTATCGCAATCGAATCGCTACTGAGGCTAATCAGATTGTTGATTTATCCACTTTGTCCACAAACTTTACATATACAGTGAAAGAGCCGATTAGGGTCCCATTTTGTCATGCTTCTTGTCTTTGTAAGACCCAAGTAGCGCGCGAAATGCAGTTTGATGTGAAAATAGAAGGAAATGCCTATCGTGAAGAGACAGACTTTTTGATTCGGGCTACTTTGGCTGGATATACCATTTATTATACCAGTTCGGCCAACCAAATAAATCTGCCTTCAGCGATGTGTTCCGGAGGAGCACGCAGTAAGAATCATCGACATTGGGCTGAAAATGCCATTCGCAACAATGATTATTTCATTGACAAGAATTATGATAGTATGCAGAAAATGTTTAGTCTGCCTCGTACCAAAGATGAAATGAAAGCACTGTTTAGGGTGCAGATAAAAAAGCAGGTACGCCAAAAGCATATCATGGATTTTTTGGAAAGGATAGGATTGTTTAAAATAATCTATCACATAAAACATAAATTTGACTGATGAAAATATTGATTTTTGCAGGTGTTTCGCCCAATACATTTGTGTATATGATGGACGAGGCCGAGTTATATTACCGATTGGGGCATGAGGTTTATTTCGTGTATTGCGATCCGCAAGCGGAAATATGTTGGGAGAATATGAAACGCAACCCCATGAAGTGTAAATTGTGTAGTTGTTATACTACGCGTATGCGAAAGAAACTTTCCGAGGGTATACACCAAATCTCTTTATGTAGTGTTTTAACAGAGAAAAATAAAGGTAGAGGCTAAAAAACTTTCATCCTCAATACAAATCTTTGTCAGAGATAAAAGCACTTAAATATAATGGTGTATCAGTAGGTATGTCGAGTCTTTCCAACTATATCTCACACACACGCAACTGCAACCCTAAACTGGATGGTGTGTTCCGTGCCTATTTTGATGAGTTGTTACGTTCTACCGTTCGACGCACTTTAATGGTAGATAGAATCATTACTGATGTACAGCCTGATAAGGTGTTGTTGTTCAATGGCCGTGCTAATGATGCACGTCCCGAATGGGAGATAAGCCAATTGCACAATATTCCTTTCGTTTCGTGTGAATCAATCTGCGTGTTCCATCACAAATACCTTAAAAGATATTTTTGTGGGAATATTCCTCACAGCATTATTTTAAATACAGAGATGATTTATAATACTTGGAATCAGTCTGTGCTGTCTGAAGCTGAAAAAGAACATGTTGGAAATATGTTTTTCATACAAAGAAAGACGGGTACTTATGCGGGTGATAAAAATTACATAGCTAATCAGAACAAAGCAAAACTGCCCGACAATTGGGATGAAGGCTATCGAAATATCGTGATTTTCAATAGTTCGGAAGATGAATTTGCAGCAGTGGGTGATGAGTATGATAAAGCTAGGCTATTCCCAACACAGTTGGATGCGATTGTAAATATAGCCGAATTCTTAAAGAACAACCCCAAAGTGAGAGTTTATTTACGTATTCATCCCAATCTAACGAATGTGCCCTACAAGTATCATACAGACTTGCTGAAATTAGGCGAGAAATATCCTAACATGACTGTTATCCCGGGCGGAAGCAGTTTAAGTACTTATGCGCTGATAGATAGGGCAGACGTAGTAGTGGTGTGGGGCTCTACTACCGGTGCCGAAGCTGTATATCATGGTAAGCCGGTGATATTGTTGGGTGGAGCAGTATATCGCGAGCTGGGTATTACCTATAATCCCGAGAATGAAGAAGAGCTGCATCGTCTGCTGCTTCAATCCGTTCTCCCGCCCAAGGATAGAACCAATGCAATCAAGATGGGATTTTATTACTTGCAATATCTTTCACCGGCCTCTACGTTTTGGAAGTACAATTTTGAGACTTATAGATTTCATCTCGGCTCGTTTAAACATTCATGTTTGCTTTATGATAACCAAAAGCTATTGGGTTCCAGATTACTCTATTATTTGGTAACTAAAAGCTTCATTGGTGTTTATAGTAAATTGTTCAAGAAAAAGATTTTGAATTTACCTACTGCAGAAGCTTAACTGTATATATGGGTGCAAGTACAAGTCAGTCATTACCCTATGTACTTGTTGCTTTGTGTTTTATTGCTATTATTGCATGGAACACAAGGCAACGGTGCAGAGGTATTGATACCGACAATGTAGATACCTTTTTGGGGGGATCATTTACTTCTTGTTTATTGGCCTTCGTCACGAGGTGGGATACGATTGGGAAGCATACGATGCATTTTTCATGATTGTCATACAGATTTTGATAGTTTTGTAGCACGTTTGGAAAATTCAAATGCTGAGCCATTGTTCCAGTATTACATGTTTTTCGTAAAAAACAGTGTATGGGACAATCTTAGTTTTTTATGACCCTATCCACCTAATTGATTTGGTGGTGATATGTTGGTTGTTCCGGCGGTATTCGTCTTTTTTTATGCTTTCAATGCTTATATACTTTGCATTGTTTCTGGATTCGGTAAATGTGATGCGCAACATGAAGAGTATCTCGTTTTTCTACCTTTCCATTCCTTTCTTGATACAACGCAAGGCATTGCCTTATTTTATATTGAATCTGATAGGCTTTGGATTTCACACGAGTTCCATTGTCTATTTTCCACTCTATTTCATTCTTACAAAGAAGTATCATAAATACGTATATTGGGGTATCTTCTTAGTGGGAAACTTTATGGTTCTATCGCATATTAATCTTTTTTCCAATCTTTTGATTCAAGGTGCATCTATGATAGGGGGGCGTGTTTTGAGTAGTACGGAGGAGTATATGGTAAAGAGTATGTTCAATAATTATTCAGCCGTTTCTATCGGCTATCTGGAACGGATGTGCAGCGGAATATTGTTACTACTGTTTTATGATAAACTGAATGCTTTGGGGAAGAATATGACATTGTTCTACAATCTGTTTTTCTGTATGCTGTTTTGCAGGCTCTTTCTTGCGGAATTCGATACGCTACCCGTACGCTTCAGCTATTTGTTTATGTCATCTTATTGCATTCTCTATCCCGCAATCTACAAAGAACTGAATATGAGGTGGAAGATAGTTTTTCTGGCTGTTGTGTGTCTGTATGCTGTTATCAGAGTGTTCCAATTGGGACAAGATGAACACTATCTATATCACAATGTATTGTTTGGCTGATTATGAGTAAAAAGATATTGTGTGTCAGTTTGGGATATGAAGGGGGATGCGTGTACTATGCCAACCAACTGCTCAACCACTTTCCTACTGATAAAATAGATGTATGGATAGCTGCTTCAACCGAAGAACCCTTTTGCGGAAAAGCGAAGAAGATAAAAGTCTATAAGGGATTAATAGGACAGCTTTGGTCGTGGACTTTCTTTCTGCCTTATTATTTATTGCTTCTTCTGCTAAAGATTTGGCGGGGCAGATATGATAGGGTGTTGGTGTTTGGACCTCACAATTGGGATACAGTCTTTGTGTCTCTATGTAAGTGGTGCAAGGTACCCACTTTTTTAGTTATACATGATGGAGTGATGCATGTAGGCGAGACTTCGGTAATTCATCAAAAGATGATGGATGTGGCAATGAAGAATGCTGCTCATTGGGTGTTCTTGTCTGAGTTTGTGCGCCAAAGGGTGGAAGTACATATAGGCGTGCAAAAACCTTCCATTATTATACCTCACGGAGTAATTGTTTATGGTGATAATAAAACCAAAATTGAAGTATTGCCCAAGAGATATAACTTATTGATGATAGGTCGAATCAATTATTATAAAGGTGTTGATTTGTTGGCAGACGCATTACCTTTGATAGACTACGACAGAATAGGAACAATCACTTTGGCGGGAAAATTTGATGAATGTATCTCTACTTTAAAATTTGATAACAACTTGTATGTAAGGATAGTCAATAAATACTTGACGAATGACGAGTTTGATAAGTTTGTGAATGAGAATCACTTACTGCTGATGCCTTATTTAGAAGCATCGCAAAGCGGCGTTGCTGCTGTTTCATTGGGATATAACATTCCTGCAATCGCAACGCAGGTGGGAGGAATTCCCGAACAGTTACCTGCCGATACGGCTTACTTTCTGGAAAAGGCTTCGCCTGAAGCTTTGGCTGAAGCAATTAATGCAGCCACTGCCAATGCCGAAGAATATCTTTATAAAAAACAACATTTACAATCTTTGGCAGATGGTTTGCAATGGGAGCACTTGGCTGAAGTGTTGTATCAATACGTATCCAACAAATAATTTAAATGAAAATTGCATTACAACTTTTGAACACATTGAAGCGGGGAGGGGCTGAAAATGTGGCACTTAACTATGCTTCTGCCTTGAGCGAAATGGGCGTGTCTTCTTGCTTTATAGCCAAAAGCCACAGTGCTGAATATGAGGCGATGATTCGCAATCAGAACCATGACATAGAGAATAGGCTTACCGGTGACTTGATAGCCGGGGCTGACTACATATTTATTCATAGTAATATAAATCTTCTGCGGCTGATAAAGTACAAAATTGCAGCTAAGCTAAAAGGTAAAAAAGTAATTTACTTGCAGCACCTCTTCTTCTGTGAACGGAAGTTTTTTATTCTCTCGCTTCTCATTAATTGGATATGCACAGATTTCTTTTTGATAACTCCTCGTACAGAACAGTTGGTAAAGAAATATATCCGCATACCCGTTCATACTTTTATAAACTTTTATATTCAAAGATATGAGAAAAAAGATTATTCTACTATTCGTCAAACGGTAAGAGAGGAACTGCATATTGCCGATGATGATTTGATTATTATGTTTTCTGCTATCTTCAAGCCAGGCAAGGGATTGGCAGATTGCTTGAAAATGGCTTCGCTGATGAGCAATGAGCAACGTGAAATTCTTGATTGCAGGCGAGGGAGAAGAACAATACTTGATAGATGAATATAGGGGCAACAACATTATTGCTGTGGGATGTGTAAATGATGTAGAACGTTATTTAATATCTTCAGATATTTATTTATTTTCTTCCTTTCTTCAAGAATGTTGCCTATGGCTTTGGTGGAGGCAATAAATGCCGACTTGTCCATATTGGCATACGACACCATAATCAATCGCTTTTTATTATCAAATAGTACTTTTGAGAGCTTAGACGATATGATAAAAGCTGTTGAAGAACGGAGGGTGCCACGCGGATTTAAGCATTATGATAAAGCCTATGCATTGGGGCAATTTCGAAATATACTAAAACTGTCTTGAACTTATGTTTAGCAAGCAAAATGCGGATGAATTGCAAAGTAGGGTTATAGCTTTTTTGCGTTTTCCTCTCATAGTGGGAGTTGTGTTTATTCATAACTATAGACCTTCTATTATTGTAGGCAATGAGGTAATGGGGAGTGAAACACACATGCTACCTATTCTTTTATAGGTCAATTGTTCTCACAATATATAGGTTGGATTTTCTTGTGCCTTTGTTTTTCTTCTTTTCAGGTTTTCTCTTCTTCTACAAAGCTGATTATTCTCTGCAAACATACATTTACAAGATAAAACGTAGAATAAGTACTTTGCTGATACCTTATTTATTTTGGAATGCCTCTTTTTTGATTTGTTTTTTTGCGGTATCTCACCTTCCTCTAACGAGACAATGGTTTCAATTTCCTAATAATGCCGGGCTGGATTATTATTTGTCTTCGTTTTGGGGAATACTTGATGATAAGAAGACGATGACATATCCTATAGCTTATCAATTTTGGTTCATAAGAGATTTAATGGTACTGTCTTTATTCTCTCCAGTTCTTTATTGTCTGCTTAGCCGTTTTAAAGGTCTTCTTATTTGGCTTATTGCTGTATTCTGGCTTTGCGGCTATTCATTGCCCTATATCGGTATAAGAGGTTTAAGCACAGAAGCTTTATTCTTTTTCTCATTAGGTGCAGTCTTTAGTATCTACAAGCGTAACTTTGTAAATATAGTTAGAATATATGGATATTATCCATATATTTTCTACTTACTAATGGTGGCTGTTCATTATGCTTTTATGGTCCAAGGACATGATGTTCAATGGCTATTTAAATTAATAAAAATAGCAGGCATTCTTAGTACTCTTAATTTGTCTGCTGCAATAGTGGCTAAGCATAATTTTAGAAGCACAACTTTTTTAGCTTCTGCCAGCTTTTTTGTTTTTGCAATACACGATCCTTGGTTGTTATCGAACATTCGCAAGTTGTTGTATGTCACTTTGCATCCGGCAAGTGACTTCGCAATGGTTGTTGTCTATTTCTTTAATATTTTGTTGACAGTTACGATTGCATTGGCTCTTTACTATTGCTTGAAAAAGATTTCTCCCAAGTTTACTGCAATTATTACTGGAGGAAGGTAAAGGGAATCCTAAGTTACGGCAACAATTCGAAATAAGCTTAAGGGAATTTTAATTCAAAACCAATATACGAAAGATGGCGAAGATAACTCACATTTTTAAAACATTCTATCCGGATGAACCGGACGGTGGTATCCAAGAAGTGATTTCATCAACTTGGTCTGATGTCGATGAAGCATGGATATGAAGTGGAAGTAATATCCTTTCAAAAAAGCCGGGAGTCTGTGACTATGATGGAATAAAGTGCATTTCTTATAAGACGAATATCCGTCTTTCTTCAATGCCTATGAGTGTCGGTTTGATGAAGAATTTTTCAAGGATAATAAAGAATACAGATATTATACATCTGCATTATCCTTACCCTTTTGCGGAACTTCTTACGCTGTTTCATAAAACGAGTAAGCCTATCGTGATAACTTTTCATGCACCTATAGAAGGGCGGGGAGTGCTGATGAATGGTTATGCACCTTTTGTGAAAAGGTTATTTAAAAAAGCGAGTGTCATTGTGCCCACCAGTCCTAATCTGGCTTCGACCGAGTCTATCTTAAATGTCTGCAAGGATAAAATTCATCCGATAGGATTATGGGTTTCAGACGAGAGATTTAATGAGCATCATCCGGTTGAAGAAGAGTTTGCCCGGCAAGTGAATGAATATGGGCAGTTTGCCTTGTTCGTGGGAGTGCTTCGTACATACAAAGGGCTACATTATTTGCTTGATGCAGCTAAAAAGGTAAACAAAAATATCCTGATTGCAGGTCGTGGCCCTCTTTTTAAGGAACTCAACCGGAGAATTAGAGATGAGGACATCAATAATGTTCATTTGTTGGGCTATCAATCTAATGAGCATGTTGCGTATTTATTCAAGAAATGTTCGTTCGTAGTGCTGCCTTCCATTACTCGTGGCGAGTGCTTTGGAGTGGTTCTTCTGGAAGCGTGTCATTATGGGAAAGCGATGATTTCAACGGAACTGGGGACAGGCACCAGTTGGGTGAATACAAATGAGACTGGGTTTGTTATCGCACCGCGAGATGCTGATGTCTTAGCTGAAAAAATGAATTATCTGTTTGACAATTCGGAACAAAGCAGAATATTGGGAGCACATGCGCAAAAACGTGCCAATGAACTATTCAGTGCAAATTCTTGTGGGGGAGCTTATTTGGAGATCTATGATAAACTATTGAAATAGTAGCTACTATCAGTGGAAGTTACACTTAAAAGTACAAATAGGTGGGAGATAATTAGAACTTTTTAGAATCATTGGTATCATTGTAGGAGGAAGATTGGAACAATGAATAAAATTAAGCCATATAAAGAACAATATTCAATAATGAAGAAAGCTACCGAACCTATGGTTACTTACACGAACAATAGAAAGAGTTCAAATGTCATTGCGGATGCGCGTGATGATATACGATGTGTTATTTCAGTGAGGAAGTTTTTAAATAGACCTCAACCTCGTATATATAAAGGTCTTGTTTGAATGAAAGTCGTGTTTATTTCCGAAATAGAGGAGGATTTGTATTAGCTTATAAAGGTGCTTGTTGAGAAGGAATGCTTGGGTGCTTATCCTTCTACAATTTTGTAAGCAGTCAAAAAATGGCTATTGATTGCAACCTCTATCTTCGCTGCGAACAAAAATTTTAGAATTTATGTATAGCAGTGAAGATCTTGAAAGGTTTTACTTTCAATACCAGACCGAGGCTTTGCCTCATGGAGAATCTCTCCAATCGTTTTGCGTTAAGAACAAAGTTCCTTATAACATCTTTCAGAAATGGTACAAGGATACCCGGAAAAAAGTAGTTGAAGTCCAGGTTGATGGTGCTCCTGCAATTGGTCATGAGGAAAAATCCAGGGCTAGTGATCAACCTCAACCGGTATCACCAAGCAGAAATGATCACCCGGTTCGTATTTGGGTTGAGATTCGTATCAGCAATGGCTTGCATTTGTCCCAAAAGAATTTAAGCTACCAGGATTTGGTTCGTATGGTAGAGCAGTTGGAGGGGTTATGTTGAGTGTTACCGGTCTGAATCATTTTTATTATGTCCGTGATTTTACCGATATGCGTTGTAAACACAGCCGTGTGTTGTCTGTCATTCGTGAACGGCTTCACCGTGAGCCCAATGATGGAGACGTCTTTATAGTCATGTCTCGAAATCGCAGGATAGTCCGTATGTTTTCATTTGATAATCGTTCATATAGTCTGTTCGAAAAGAAGTTTGTAGCAGGCTATCAGTTCATGAAGTAGAGCGGAACGGGGCAGATACTGTTTATCGGATTGACTGGAAGGACGTGGTTTTGATTCTTGAGAATCCTATAGTTAAAACATTAAAAATCAGATAATTAATCTATTTGTCCACTTGCGTTTTTGCGATTATTTTATTACCTTTAATGCTGTAAATCAAAGGTTTAAGTATGATCGATCTGCAAGATATAATTACAACAAAACGAGAGTTGTTGAGTAGGGCAACCTGCTCACTCAGCCCTATAAATTATAGTGCAGGTATGGCAGAGGATCAGAAAGAGCGGTACATACAATACCTTTCCGAACAGAATCAGGATCTTCGGTTGACAAGTGATGCCATGAAGCTTGTTTTGGAGGATTTTATGGCTCAGATGAAGGATCTGAAGGATCAGGTGTCCTCTATGGAATCGAAACATGCTGACCTTGAGAATCGGTTGTCAGAAGAGCATAAACTTCGCAAATCGGCTGAACGTAAGATTAAATCACTTCAGGAAAGACTTGATTATGCCCATCAGGAACGTTTTGGTGATCGACGTCAAAAGATCAAATCTAAAGCTAAGACGGGTGATTCAGACCGGAACAAGGAGAAGGATGATTATGATGGAACCGATGATACGCTTCGCACGGATTCGGTTGGTCATGTTCCATCCCAAGAGTTAAAAGAGCCTTCCGGGAAAGACCGTGACTTGTCCAATCGCCCTGACGGTTATAAAACGATGGGGGTAGCCGGAGAAGCGACAGAGCATCCTTCCGATTTGACAAAGGTTCCCGGTCGGATCATTGAAAGGAGAATGGTACGGGTGTTCAGTTTCCGTACTTTCCTTACGGAAGAATGTTTTGAGATGGTTCATTATGCAGAGCCTGGTAAAAAGCCGAAGTGGGGCTATTTCCCTTCTGAAGGCCATCCGGATGTAGTAACCAGTTTTGAAGGCACTAGGGCCACTCCTGAATTTCTGCAGCTATCGCCTATGAAGTTTATGTAAAGAATGTGACTTTTGGTCTTCTTCACCAATGGCTGACAGATATGGGCATGACCATTTCTAAAAACACGTTGCGCAACTGGCTTAAGAAAGGTAAGACATACCTGGACG
>ENA-OQCS01000152-OQCS01000152.1-human-gut-metagenome-genome-assembly--contig:-NODE-152-length-35321-cov-3.301642_pt1 | contig 35321 bp, 42 predicted proteins | sample MGYA00242757_ERZ504575 | MGnify/ENA primary metagenome ERZ504575 (study PRJEB26092, sample SAMD00036297) | human gut metagenome | host: Homo sapiens | study: EMG produced TPA metagenomics assembly of... | reverse complement strand
ATGAATAGATTAGATTGAAAAGACAAGAATCGAGGTAAAAGATGGACACGGGTACTTTTTTATCTATATGAATATGAAAACAATGTACGAAAGCGCAATGCGGGATTTCTGAAAATCTACCGCCGCTATCAATCCTGTATTTTTCAGGCACACATCCGAAGCATCAGCCTTGAAAATGTTTTCGAGGCGGAAATGTATGCGTTCTTTTTCAAGGAAAATCAAATCTGCGCAAAACAGAATCGCTCATTTTCCCATTGACTCCATGACACACAGCATACGTTTCTGCGCTCCGCAATCTTCCTTCCCCGAATGCCGCCGTCTCGAATCGATCGACGGGTTTTTCCTGAAATGTTCCGAGTCATCCTCCCTTTGGCTTACGCCGAACTGTCCTGAAAACATAGATTCAGATCAAATTCATTTTCTGGATACCGACTCCACGATTCAAAGCGACTCATATCCCGCCTCCCTATCCACCAGACCGGACAGCCCGCAGAACAACTCTCAGGAGAAGGCGAATCCCTCTCACAAAAAGCGAATCACCGGATGAGGCGGAGCCTCGCGCGAAAGACGAATCACCGGATGAGACAAAACCTCCCGCGAAAGACGAATCACCGGATGAGACAAAACCTCCCACGAAAGACGAATCACCGGATGAACCAGAACCTCGCGCGAAAAGCGAATCAAATTCCTCCATCCGGGGAGAAGTGCGGCAAAATGAGATCTCAAAAACCGGTCTTTCTCTTCCGCGAAAACTATCGCTTTCCGATCTGACAGTTCTTCCTCGGAAATTTTGGTTTCTTTCAAACAACAGTTTTCTTCTGCACGGTTACCACAGTTACGGGCATCTTCTCCTTACCGAGCAAAACGGACGGCTCTGGCTCGGAGTTCCCGGCATATATGACTTAAGAGAAGCCCGCGCGGCAGACCTTTTCGGTTTCCCACGCTTCTGCAGATCTTACGCCGATTCTGATATGCTGACTGACGACGAGCGAAACGCAAACGCTGATTTCGGTCATTGGTTTCGCTGTGTCGGACTCCGGCCTAGATGATCCCGTTCATTTCCTGATAGAGACGTTTTGCATAACTATCTGTCATACCGCACACATAATCCGTCACAAGCAGCAGGCGGAGATACAATTTCTCCGCTTCGCTTTTGCCTTCTGATTGGATTCGGTATGCATTCTTATAATTATCCGATATAAACGATATTACTCTCCTGTCAATCGTTCCCTGCTTTTCTTTTGTATCGAAATACAAAGCCGCCTGTACAAGACGCTCCATCAAATAATCTATAACAGCCGACTCAGATACTTCCATCTTGTAGATTGCCATTGATGAAAAAACATATCTGTCCGCCATGTCTCCAAGCAGTTCCATCAGTTCTTCCCCGTTTGTTCCGTAAAACAGATCCTGACCGAACTTTCCCGACATGATCGCATCGTAATTCGCCATAAATCCTTCTGTCGCACAGTTAAGCAAAAATCCCTGTGCATTTACAATCCAATTTTTCACGGCGTAAGATTCCGGATCATGCACCCGCTTTTGTATTCCCCTCTCGTAAAGCTGCCGAAGTCTGTATGCGGGTCGAAACGTACCGTTTCGTTTCTTCTCTTCCAACTCTTTTAGTTCCCGCTCCAGATCCGCATATCGGATAAATCCTTTCACAAAAGAATCTTCAATATCCGCCGTCTTATAGGCAAGATCATCCGCCGCTTCCAACATATATGTCAGCGGATGCCGGTTTCTTCCCGCCCCTGTCTCTTTTGTCACTTTATGAAATATTTCCTCGTCCGCAAAATAATATCCCATCTTCCGGTCTTTTATATTTCCACTGTTCTCATCTATCTGCAAAGATGATCCGGGGTATTTAATGATCGTATTCAGGAGCGCATATGTCAGATTCATACCATGCTCATCGACAAGATAGTGCAGTCTTGTCACAAGACGAAGCGCCTGAGCATTTCCTTCAAAGTGAAAAAAATCCTGTTTCATCTGCGCGGTAAACATCTCGGAAACATTCTTTTGGCAAAACGTAAGTTTCGGAAGATTTCTTTCAAACCATTCCCGGATCGCAATTTCTCCAAAATGTCCGAACGGAGGATTTCCGATGTCATGGATCAAGCCCGCACACTCAAGTATATGAGAAATATCCTCTTTCATCTGAGGCGTAAATCCTGAGTTTTTCCGATGCTCCAGTATATTTTCTCCTATCGTCTGCCCCAGTGATTTCCCAAGCGAAGATACTTCCAGAGAATGAGTCAGCCTCGTCCTTACGAAATCGCTTTTATCAAGAGGGAAAACCTGCGTCTTATCCTGCAGCCGGCGAAAAGATGCACTTCCGATTATGCGGTGATAGTCTTTTTCAAATTCACTTCTTAGATCGCCCGCCTTTGCAAAATTCCCGCCTGCTCTCTCACGTTTTGTCGAAAGCAGCCTGCTTCCATTCCATACGTTATCGTCTCCTTTCCTCCCGCAAACAGGCGGAAGCGCCAAAATCCACATTCCGAAGTTGTAAATGGCCGCCCAAGTCTCAGGCAAGCCCGAACTTTGACATATCGCCGTTGCAAATCAACCCCACAGAAAACTCTGCGGGGCTGTATCACTTTCCTTATTGTTCAATTATCCGCCGAATTGAAACGAAACGTCAATCGAGATAAATCGGCGTTCATACGCCTTGCCGAGTAAAGCTTTCTTACGTTCCTGAAGTCCGAGAAATGCCCACTCTGTCATATCTGTCCATTTATGGATCGTACGGTCATACACCTGAACGTATCCGATCCTTGTCGGATGCATCCGCACGCTGTTCGACTGGTATTCTTTTCCGGTGTACGGATTCACATCGCCTGCCTGAGTATCCTCATCCGCATCATCATGTGTAATGACCGGCTCAAAATCTTCCGTGCTCCCGCTTTCTGCAAATGCCGTTTCATCTTCTGCCGCATCTTCTGTCCATTTTGCATCCGACGAAACAGACTCATCTTGAACTACAGCTCCTGCTTTGTCGGCATGATCCGTATCGTTTTGATTTACATTTTCTCCGATACCGCTTTCTCCGACCGCATCCGTCTGCACTTCATTTTCTTTTGGTGAAACTTCTTTTTCCGCTTTTGACTGTGAATCTCTTCTTCTGAAAAAACTTCCGAGCCTGCGTTCTTTTTTCGGCTTTTCGAGTTCCTTTTTAATCTCTTCTATCGACTCGCCCGCCTGCACGTTCTTTTCAAGTTCATTCAACTCTTCATGAATTTCGTATAATTCGCCGATCGTCATATCGCGATCGTTCGATACCTCTTCTCCCGGTGTCTCTAACCCTTCCGTATCCGGCATACTCATATCCGCTTCTTTTTCCGGCTGGATATATTCTGCCTCCACAGATTCTTCCGGCTGGATATACTCTGCTTCCACAGGTTCTTCCGGCTGGATATACTCTGCCTCTACAGGTTCTTCCGTCTGAATATACTCTGCTTCCACAGGTTCTTCCGTCTGAATATACTCTGCTTCCACAGGTTCTTCCGGTTCAATATACTCTGCTTCTGCCTTGTTTTGTGCAAACTCTTCTGTATGCTCAAACATCTCCGGCACAGTCTCTTCGATCAGTTTTTCTTCCGGCTCTGCATACTCCGCTTCTGCCTGCTCTTTTGCTGTCAGCTCTTTATGACCGGAGGCTTCTACAGCTTCAACTCTCGCTGCCGCCGCACGCTCCAACGCCGCAATGCTTCTTACTTCCCCTGCCCCTTCTGCCGACATGATACTCAAATGAAACGGACACTCAAGCATTTCCGCATCATACGCATATCCTGTTCCTGAAAATTATCTCTGCCAAGACGCTGTGTCAGGTTCTGTCTCGACATTTTCTTCCCTGTTTTTTCCTCGATCAATTCCGCAAGCTGCTTGATCGTCATTCCTTTCCTTCCGAGAATGATCTTGACTTGTTCCCCAAATGTTAAATCCTGCATTTTTTCCTCCTTATGTATATTTATACTCTTTACCAACCCTTTACGGTATTCCCCATATACTTTATCCTATCTCTTTTTCCCAGTCTGCGTCAAGAGATTTTCCGCAATGCGGTTTTTAGAACCAGCGCGGACCGGACTGTTGCTTATACTTATACTTATGCGATTCTTCTGCACGGTACTGTCAGGCTTTTTATTGAAGAAGATATTCTTCCAGTGTCAGATTCTTTTTCATGATCTCTTCCGCCGCCGTTTTCCCTACATACCGATAATGCCACGGTTCATAAATGATTCCCGTGATATCCACCTTTTCCGGAGGATATCTTAAAATAAATCCATATTCCCAACAATGTTCCATCAGCCATTTTTGTTCGTCCGTCTCTCCCTGCCGGTCATCCAGACCTTCATACTCGGACGCTATAATATCCACTGCAAGTCCGGTCGCATGTTCGCTCGTTCCCGGAACTGCCACTGACTTTTTCGTCTCATCATAAGCTTCCAAAGGCGTACGTCCGTTTGCCATCCAGTCCTGCATGGTTGCATTAAACACTTCCTTCTGCTTCTCAGAAGAACGGTAAGCGGAAGCAACATACATACTAAGTCCCGCTTTTGCCCCATCGTCAAGCATCTGCCGAAGAGGTTCTTCGATACGCGCATCGACAAACCGTTCGCTTTCCAACTCCACCATAGATTCCGGCACATAAGAAACATCCAGAGGATGAGAGTCGTTGACAAGAACCAATGCCCACCCTTCTTTGTCGCTTCCTAAAGCCTCTGCGCTGTTATTCGCCGCCTCATGCTTCATGATCTCTTCTTTCAGCTCATTTGTTTTCTTTTAATTTTTCTTTTTCTGCGGCAAATTCCGCTTTATTTTTTGACAAAACCGACTTCGCGGCAACTCCTGTACACAGAACTCCCGCCACAAGACCGATCGCTATGCCGATGACCAACATTCGTCTCAGCCGGAATTCTCCGGTCAATTTTTTCATAATTTCAACTCCATATCTATATCGGCGCAATCTCTTTCTCTGTAGAACAGATCGCCATTTTATATAGTTTATTCGGATGCTCATATTCCCGGTAATAATAATCTTGCCGAAACAGATCCGGTTTCCGTATCAAAACCGGCGGATTTCCCAATCGTATCTCAAACGAGTCAAGCGAAAGCTTCATACCGAATCTTGTCGCTTTCAAAAAACTTTCTTTGAGCACCCAGTATCTGTAAAATATATCCGCCCTCTCCTCCGGTGTCTTTCCCGACATCACTGCCTCATATTCCGAACCGCAAAAATACCGTTTTGCCAAATGCTCCCGCGCCCTGCCGATCTGCTGAATATCACACCCGACCTGTATGCGTTTTCCCTCTGCCAAATCCCCTCCCATACAGACGGCACACATGACAAACTCCCCTGAATGTGACAGGTTAAACACTGTTTCCTTCGGAAGTCTGTATTTCTTCCTCAACTTCTCCCACAGACTCCATGCCGCCACGCTCTGCACTCTCTTTAAAGGATCTGCCTGCGCCATTGCCTTTTCTTTCCGAAAACGGGGAAGCCGTTCAAAATATTTTATATATATTTCTTTATCGTAAAGCGGCGTAATGTCCGCCGCCCATCCCTTTACCATACTTTTCCTTATCTGTCTCTTAAATATCTCACTTCAAACGTTTCAATCGTGATCGGTTTATTAAACAATGTTCCCTGTGCATAATCACAGCCGATCTCCCTGAGTACATTAAACTGATCCTGAGTTTCCACGCCCGCTGCCTGAACAGACGCTCCCAACTGTCTGCATATGTCGATAACAGCCTGCGCCACGATCCGGCTCCTTCCGTTTCCGACAATATTTGAAATCACGCTCTTATCCAGTTTCAATCCGTCGAACTCCATAAGAGACAAGATCGAAAAACTTGAATCTTTTGCACCGAAATGATCCAAGATCACTCTTACATTTCCTTTTCGTATCTTACTGCTCGTCTCTGCCAGCATCTCCTGATTCATATCGCTGCTTGATTCCGAAACTTCAACTTCGAGATACTCGCATCTGACATGATGTTTTTCTATGAGATGCAGCATTTTATCCGCAAGTCCTTCCTGCCGAAGAGTTGCCCCTGCAAAATTCACCGAAACCGGGATCATCGGAATATCTCTTACTTCCCATTTATGAAGCGTTTTGCACACTTCCTCAAACACATAAAGATCAAGGTAATGGGAAAGTTTTGTTTCTTCCAGCATATTAAGATATCTTCCCGGATCTACTATTCCGAGATCTTTGTATGATAGCGCACAACCGCTTCCGCTCCGCCGACCTCGCCTGTGAGCGTATCGATCTTCGGAACAAGACATACGATAAAATTCCCGTTTTCAATATCTTGTAAAAGATCTTCTTTTATGATCGGTTCGTGATGTCCTTTTTGCAAATTTTTGTAATATTTTCTTTTTTCCTCGCGCATCATCACTTCCGCGTTGTTGACAAGCTTGTCTACCTCGATATCGATCTTCTCCCACGCATAGCCGATAGAAACAAGTCCGAGACTGATATTGTCAAGCTTTGTATGCACCGCATGAACCTGTTTTGTAAAATCCTGATAAGACGTATTTTCTACAAGCACGAGATACTCATCTCCCGTCAGCCGATATGCTTCCCCACTGTGAAAATACTCCTCCAGAACTTCTCCGACACGAATTACGACTTCGTCTCCGTAATCTCTCCCGAACTCTTTATTAAAATTTTTCAGTCCGTTGATATCGACGGAAAGCGCGCCGATCGATTTTAATTTCTTCTCATCCACAGTATCAAAATAGTGAACAAGACTGTTTCTGTTCAAAAGACCGGTAAGATCGTCATGATAACTCAGATATTCCTGCTGCTTCTGCATCTTCTGCAGTGCGATTGCCTGCGGAATATACTGAACGATAGCGCGCATCAAGTCGATGGTGCAGCCTCCCCGTCTGACTCCGACAACCGCAAGAACAGCAGTCACATCTTCACTGATCGGAAGAAACACGCTATAATCCCGAGCCGTCGTATCGGTAATCTCTGTTTTCATCCATTTCGGCTGACGCTCTTCCGGGAGAAGTTTCATCCGATCACGCTGCCACTCGATATTCTCATCGCACCACTCGTAGATCGTCTCGATGTCTCCTCTGTCTTTTTCAATATAATAAGCATACTCCGCATCATAATAGCTGCGAACCGTACTTAATATTTCGTTTACGATCTCGCTAAGAGACCGGATTTTGTAACCTTCACTCATAATTCCCCGCCCGTTTCATTTTCTTTGATCTGTAAATCCATATATTTATTTAAACTGTTCTGTCTGACATTTTTCTGTGCATTTTAATGCAAATAATTTACTTGCATAAGCATTATTATTTTAGTATACAGCCATATAAAATGCAAGATAAAAAAAGAGCCAGTCACTCGTGATCTGACTCTTTTATCTGTTTCTTTTCACAAACATGCTATCGATGTATCCTTTCGACAACCGTAAGCATCTGTCACACTTAATAGTGGATCAGGTCTTTCGCTCCCTGTGCAAGTTTCAGGCGGTTCATCGCCCGAGCAAGAGATGCCTGCGTGTGGTAATATTCCTGAATGCTTTGTTTCTGCCGCATCCGCTCTTGTGCATGTTCCCTTTGTTCTCTGGCATGACGCACGTCAATATCTTCCGGGCGTTCCGCCGTATCGACGAGCAGTGTCACACGGTTATTCACGATCTCCGCAAAACCTGTTCCGACTGCGATTTCCGTCACTTCACCTTCTGTTGATTCCATGCGCGCAATACCGACAACAACGGCGATCACCATATTTTCATGGTGCGCCAGTACGCCTTTTTCTCCGTCCGGCGCCGGAATCGTCAGTTTCTTACATCTTCCATTGAAAAATACTTATCACTTGCTATGATTCTCAATCCAAATGTATCCATAATACACCTCTGCCTACTCCGCCGCCTTTGCTTTCTCGATCACATCGTCGATTGAACCTACATTGAAAAATGCCGACTCAGGATACTCGTCCATCTCTCCGTCGATGATCATCTTAAATCCTCGGATCGTCTCTTTCAGCGGCACATATTTTCCCGGAACTCCGGTAAACGTCTCAGCCACAAAGAACGGCTGCGACAAAAACTTCTGGATTTTTCTCGCACGCATAACGGTTGCTTTATCTTCATCCGACAACTCTTCCATACCGAGGATTGCGATAATATCCTGCAGTTCTTTATATTTCTGAAGAATCGCGATCACTTTGTTCGCCACTTCGTAATGCTCTTCCCCAACGATCTCCGCTTCCAAAATACGGGAACTTGACTCCAGAGGATCAACTGCCGGATAGATACCTTGCTCTACCACTTTTCTCGAGAGAACCGTCGTCGCATCCAAATGAGCAACGTCGTTGCCGGAGCCGGGTCTGTCAAGTCGTCGGCAGGAACGTATACCGCCTGTACGGAAGTAACCGAACCGTTTTTCGTTGACGCGATCCTCTCCTGAAGTTCTCCCATTTCCGTAGCAAGCGTCGGCTGATATCCGACGCCGACGGCATTCTTCCAAGAAGCGCAGACACTTCCGATCCCGCCTGTGTAAAACGGAAAATATTATCAATAAACAACAAAACATTTCTGTGTTCTTCATCGCGGAAATATTCTGCCATAGTAAGCCCTGTTTCCGCCACGCGCATACGCGCTCCCGGCGGCTCGTTCATCTGACCGAACACTAACGCCGTCTTTTCAAGAACTCCCGATTCTTTCATCTCTGTCCACAAGTCATTTCCTTCACGGGAACGCTCTCCTACTCCTGTGAATATGGAGTATCCGCCATGCTCTGTCGCTATGTTTCGGATCAGCTCCTGAATAAGCACCGTTTTTCCTACTCCGGCGCCGCCAAACAGTCCGATCTTTCCCCCTTTTGCATAAGGAGCAAGAAGATCGATTACTTTGATTCCCGTTTCCAGGATCTCAACAACCGGGCTTTGGTCTTCAAATGTCGGAGGATCTCTGTGAATCACCCACTGATCTGCATCTGTGATCTGTTCGCCGTCATCTACCGTCTCTCCAAGTACGTTAAACAATCTTCCAGCGTCTTCTCTCCGACCGGAACTTTAATCCCCGCTCCTGTTGCAGTTACTTCCATGTCTTTGTGAAGCCCTTCGCTTGCAGCCAGCATCAGACAGCGAACTTCATTGTTTCCGAGATGCTGCGCCACTTCCATAACACATTTCTTTCCGTTATTTTCAACTTCCAAAGCGTCTTTGATAAAAGGAAGGTTCCCGTCTTGAAACACAACGTCTACAACAGGACCCATAACCTGTATGATTTTTCCTTTATTCATGATCTTTCTCACTTTCTTAGAACTATAGCGGCATTCTGCCGCCTGTTTGACATACTGATCTTCCCGAGGTATCAGCCCGGCTTTTTTCTGCTGCATTTCTATTTTCGCTGTGCCCTTGCCCCGCTGCACACTTCTGTAATTTCCTGTGTGATCGCCGCCTGCCTTGCTCTGTTATATATGATCGACAAGTCATGGATCAGACTTTTCGCACTGTCTGTCGCAGATTTCATCGCCATCATGCGGGCGTTATGTTCGCTTGCATATGCTTCCACAAGCGCTCCGTAGACGATTCCGGTCACATAATTCGGAATGATACTATCCATTACCGCTTCTGCAGACGGATACAGCGCGATTGCTTCTCTGTGCACGTTCAACGGCATTTTCATTTCGTTAAACGAGCTTCTTTCAAGCGGAAGAAGCTTCATTACTTCTGCTTCTGCCTGAACAGAATTTTCCATCCTCGTATAAACAATATAGATCTCGTCCAATTCCCTCTCCCTGAACTGGTCGAGCAGAACCGCGGCAATATCCCTCGCCCTGTGCATCGTCGGATTTTGTACCGTATATTGAAAATTGGTATCGATCTGCACGTCCCGCTTTGCAAAGTAATGACGACCGAGTTCTCCTACGATAAACAATTTATGAATCCCCGGACGGGCCAGTATCTCTTCTTCTAATTTCACGATATTATGATTATACGCCCCTGCCAGTCCTTTATCCGCCGTAATAACGATCGAACCGATCTTGCGCTCTCCTTCCGGAACATTCTCGCGCGCCGAAAAATATCCATGATGCAAGTCCGGCAAATGTCTGAGTATTCTCGATATTTCGCCTTGCAGGCCATAAAAGTAAGGCTCTGTATCCGCAAGTTTTTTCTTCGCATGGGTCATTTTCGACGAAGAGATCATATACATCGCGTTCGTAATCTTCATCGTATCTTTTACACTGTTGATACGGCTTTGTATCTCTCTGATATTTGCCATATTATCACCTGCTCTTTTTAAATTCCTCTGCGATCAACACAATCTGATCGATCAATTCATCAGACAACACTTTTTCTCTTCGATCTCTTCGCCGATATTTGGGTATTTCGTATCAAACCACGTCATGAGATCAAGACGGAACTGACGTATTTCTTTTTTTATCGATGCCGAGGAATATTTTGTGTGTCGCGGCACAAAGAGTAATTACTTTTCATGCAGTGACATCGGATGATATAACGGCTGTTTCAAAAGTTCCATCAGTCCGCTTCCATATTCCAGCTGTTCCTTCGTCGCAGGATCCAGGTCCGAGCTAAACTGTGTAAACACTTCCATCTCTCTATACTGCGCGAGATCGATACGGATACTTCCCGACGCTTTTTCATCGCCTTCGTCTGTGCCGCCCCGCCTACACGCGATACGGAAAGACCGACATTTACCGCCGGACGCATGCCCGCCGCAAACAATCCGCTCTCCAAAAGATCTGTCCGTCTGTGATCGAGATCACGTTCGTAGGAATATATGCAGATACGTCTCCTGCCTGTGTCTCGATGATCGGCAGCGCAGTGATCGAACCGCCGCCGTTTTCATCACTTAATCTGCTTGAGCGTTCCAGCAGTCTTGAGTGAAGATAAAATACATCTCCCGGGTAAGCCTCTCGTCCCGGAGAACGTCCGAGCAAAAGGGAAAGCGCCCTGTATGCAACCGCATGTTTTGACAGGTCGTCATACACGATCAATACGTCTTTTCCTTTATACATAAAGTATTCTGCCATTGCGGTTCCCGCATATGGAGCAATATACTGAAGCGGCGCGCAGTCGCTTGCCGTTGATGACACGACGATCGTATAATCAAGAGCGCCGTTTGTCTTTAATGTATTAACAACTTTTGCTACCGTAGACGCTTTCTGTCCGATTGCAACATAGACACAGATCACATCTTTGTCTTTTTGATTCAAAATCGTATCAAGAGCGATCGACGTTTTCCCTGTCTGTCTGTCTCCGATGATCAGCTCTCTTTGCCCTCTTCCGATCGGAAACATAGAGTCAATAGAAAGGATTCCCGTCTCCATCGGAACACTGACAGATTTTCTGTCAACGATTCCGGGCGCTTCCTGCTCAATCGGACGATAACCGTCGGCTTCTATACTTCCTTTTCCGTCTATCGGCTCGCCAAGCGCATTTACGACTCTTCCTATATAAGCGTCTCCAACCGGAACTCCGGCTCTCTTTCCCGTACGGGTTACTTTCGTTCCTTCACTGATTCTTGTATCGCTTCCGAAAAGAATACAGCCGATCTCGTTTCTTCGGATATCCTGAACCATTCCCTTCAATCCGTTTTCAAACGTAACGATCTCACCGTACATCGCATGATCTATTCCATAAATCGAAGCGATCCCGTCGCCTACTGTAATGACAGTTCCCACTTCACTGTCTTTGCTCATCATATCAAAATTCTCAATCTCTTCTTTTAAGATCGAAATGATTTCATTTGAGTTGATCGAACTCACCTCGCTCACCTCCGTGTTAATCTTTGTTCTAATCTGTCCAGACGGCCTTTCGTGCTCCTGTCATACTCATCGTTTCCTACCCGCAGAATAAATCCGCCTATCAGAGAATCATCTTTTTTCATCTCAATATACGCGCGTTTTGCTCCGTATTTTCTGCACAAAAACGATTCCATGCCTTTTTTTTGTTCTTCACTTGGAAGCGCCGTGTAAAAAAGAACCGCTCTTATGATCTGTTCCTCCTCATCTGCCCGCATATCGTATGCGTCAAAAATTTCTCCAAGCAGACGAACCTTACGATAACGGCAGACAATCTTCAGAAAGTTTCTCATTTCCCGCGGAAACACTTTATCTATGACCTGTTCCTTCTTCTCTTGACGAATCGTCGGATTGTCCAGAACATCTGTGATCTGCGGTACTTCCGAAAATATTTCACGAGTTTTTTCTATCGTCTCTTTCGGAATATTCAGTTCAAAAAGCGTTTCTGCGTATCTCACTGCCGAAGAAGAACAAATTACTTTTCTATTTGTTTTCATTTCCGTGTCCCTCTCCTGTTTCTCTTAGACTGATCGAACAACTGACTCTCTCTTTCTTCGTCCGACTTCCCGCCTGCAATCTTCGCCGCCGAAGCGATCGCAAGACCGGTGATCTCGCCCTTCAGTTCATGGATCGTTTTTTCCCGTTCAATGCGGATTGTCTCTTTTGCCGACGCGATCATGCTGTCCGCTTTGTTCCCCGCTTCTTCCAGAATACGGTCATACTCTGCCTTTGCGCTTTTTCTTGCATTTTCTACGATCTGAACAGACTCCTGTTTTGCTCCGTTTAACGCCGCTTCATATTCTTGTTTCATTTTAAGAGCGCCATCCTGCGCATCCTGCGCGCTCTGCAGTCCGTCTGCAATCAGTTGTTTACGTTTCTCCATAATGTCTGTCACAGGCTTGATCAGAAAATGTCTCAGCAAGAGATAGAGAATTATCACATTTATTATTGTATAGACAAGATTCATATTTATTTCTATCATCTTTTTCCCATGCCTTTCCCGTCATTTTCACAATGTAACATCTGACTTTATTAACCGAGAAGAATGATGATCAAAATTCCGATAATAAATCCATAAATAGCCGTTGCCTCCGCAAGCGCACATCCGAGAATCAGATTCTTACTGATCTTACTCTCTGCTTCCGGCTGTCTTGCGATCGCTTCTGCCGCTTTTCCTGTTGCGATACCGATACCGACGCCTGCTCCGATACCTGTCAATACTGCTACTGCTGCTCCGATTGCTATAATTGCTTCCATGTTTTTTGTTCTCCTTTAATTTTTTAATCTGTTTGATTGTTTTTTATTGATTGTTTTTTATTCTTAATCGTTTCCATCATTTGAAACAGCCCGGCTGTTTATCTTTTGATTCTATTCCATTTCCTCCGTCATAAATAACGCGGTCAGAAATACAAATACATATGCCTGAAGAAGCCCGTCAAAGATATCAAAATAGAAACTTACGGGGATCGGGCAAATAAGCGGCACAAAATATTTCAAAAGTTCCAGCACTACAAATCCCGCCAGCATATTTCCGAAAAGCCGCATACAAAGCGACAATGGGCGGATCACAATTTCCAATATCGTAATCGGCGCCACAACCGGAACCGGCTTTGCAAAATGTTTCATCCAGTGGACTACTCCGTTTTTATGAATTCCCGAAAATTCAATCACGCACATACTCATGATCGCCAGCGCCGCAGTCACATTCAAGTCTTTTGTCGGCGGTTTAAAACCTAACAATCCGATCGTATTCGACACTGCCAGATAAAGAAGTACCGTGATAAGATACGGCACATAAGCTTATTTTCTTTTCCGATAATTCCTTCAAAGAAATCCTGCGCCCAACCGATCATTGACTCCAATGCAAGCTGTACCTTTCCGGGATTTTCAACCTTAAGGTTTCTTACTAATATAATGGATAAAAGAACCAAAACTGCCATAATGATCCAAGTGACAACAACCGATTCCGAAATTCCTCCTAAAACAGGAAGTTTCAAAACCGTTTTACAATTCAGTTCCTCCATCAATGTTTCTGTCAGATTTCCCGTATTGCTCCCTCCTTTTTCTTTGCTTTTTTATTACAGGCTTCCGTTCGTTTTGGGTATAAAAAGAGCTCTTTTCCATCGAGAACCGTTCCCCATCGAACCCTGTTATATCTTCATCTCTTAGGTCCGACCGTTTTCGGTACAAGCCGTTTTTTCTGTATTTCCGGCTTCCCTAAAAGTCGAGTAAAACATTACACCCGAAGAATATTTTTGTCAATATTTCCACTTTATTTTCTGTTTTGGCAAAAAATCCGTTTTTTTCTTTCATTTTGCCACCTCATAACATAAAAAAGATGAAAATTTATTCAATTTTCATCTCTCTTTTTTAACAATATTCTTTTTCTGTAAATTATCAAAAATTATATACAATGCACCCGCTGTTTTTGCAATATATTTTGTCGCTTTCCACAATCTTTATGTCTATTTTTTAACAAACATTGTCAAAAAATAGACTTGTTTCTGTGATAATGTTTATAAAACCACATCTATTGTACCGACTGCCGTCTCCCAAGCGCCGCTTATGACGCCTGTTTCATATACCTTTTCTTCTTTCTGTCATCTGTCTCCGTTTTTTGCACTGCCTTTCGGCACTTTCTGCGATTTCTCCTGTATATCTTGCTCCACTTCCGAAGACTCTCTCGCAATTCTCAAAAAGTCTCTGTCATGCGCTTTTCTTCTCGGTATAAAGCTTCCTGCCACCTTTCCTTTTCCTCTGCTTTTCACATAGAAAAATCCAAGTACGGAAAATACAGCCGCGCCGATAAAATTAACGATCAAATCCTGCATCGTATCAAGCAGTCCGATATCAAGATATCCTCCCAATCCAAGAGATTGTCCGTTCACCGCAACATCTGTTATGTTTTGTATCGCATACGGCACATTATGTCCGCCCGGATCAAGCATAACAGATCGAATCGTATGGATAACCGTATCTTTCTGCATATCGAGTTCCATGATCATATCCATCCCAAACTCAAAAAACTCCCACACAACTCCGATCGTCATCGAAAAACAAAACGCTACGATTGCCGTAAAAAGCGGCGACAGTGAAAAAACCGTCCGGTCACTTCTGTTCAGCAGATCAACAAGCGAAAATCCGATCGCCGCCGCAAGAAAACCGTTCAATGTATGTAACACTGTATCCCAGAACGGAAATACAAGATAAAATTCACTGATCTCGCCGAGTATCTCTGCCGAAAAAATAAATACAAGAATGATAATCTCCAATGCTGTCGGCAGTTCCACTTTAAATGTAATCTGTGCCAAACTCGGAATCACAAGCAAAAGAAGCGTAAGTATACACAAAAATACATTTTCATAATTCCGATTCAAAAGTTGGAGCACGAGCATAATGATCACAAGCGCCCTCAATGTAAAATACACTATAGCCGAACTTTTATGTTCCCTTAGCTCCATGCTAAGAGCTGTTGTCCAATTTTTAAATTTTCCGGCCGCTTTCTTATTATCTCTTTTGCCATTTACGTCATTTACATTATCATTCTTATTTTTCTTTTCTCTCATAAACCTCTTTCCTCTGTTTCTGATCTTTCCTTATCAGACCCTTTGCCGCTTTTCTATTCAAGACCGCCTTCTTTACTTTTTTACTTTTACAGTTACATGTATAAAATTATACCTGCCGCTCCGCTTACGAGCATCAGCATGATCGGGTTGATCTTCCGCTTCCGCGACAAAAACAACACTCCTCCGAAAATAGCTACCGCGCCGATATCAAGCGATTCTTTCATTGTTTTTAAATCCGGATCTCCTGTTCCGAAAAAAGAAAGCAATATGATCGTTGCCGCGGCTGATACGATCAATCCCAGAGAAGCTGCTTTCAATCCGTTAAGCGTCTCAAAAATATAGACTGACTCTTTATGCTTCTGAAAAAAACGATACAGAGTCAATGAAATCGCAACTCCGCAAAAAACGCATCCGACTGTTGCCACAACCGCGCCTGCCGCACCTGCGATCTGCAAGCCGACAAACGTAGATGTATTCACTGCCAGAGGACCGGGCGTCATCTGAGATATCGTAATAATATCCGCAAATACTTTTCTCCGATCCATCCCGCTTTTACTACAACTTCTTCATGGATCGAAGGGATTACCGCATACCCGCCTCCGATACTGACAAGGCCGATCTTCAAAAATGTCAAAAATAATTTTAAAAGAATTTCCATTTGTGACCTCCGCTTCTTACGTAAACCCGAAGGATACAAAGCCCGCAGCATACTGCCAGAATCAGCGCCACATTTACATCAAAAATAAAATTTGCTATAAAGGCGATCGGAATAAGGGAAAAAAGAAAAAATGATTTTTCTTTCAATATCACAGTGCACATATCTGCTACAACACTGACGATCAAAGCCGCAACTCCGGATTGCATTCCTTTTAAAACAGCGGCAACAATTTTATTTGCAATAAATAAATCATAAAATCCTGAAATGATTCCGAGAATCACAAGCGGCGGAATTACAGAAGCCGCACAGCTAATCACCGCCCCTGCCGTTCCCGCCGCCTTATACCCCGACAACGCCGCCAGATTCACCGCGATCGCCCCCGGACTTGACTGCGCCACAGCGGACATCTCCATCAGCTCATCTTCTGTAAATATCTTTTTCTTTTCAACAAAACTTCGGCGTACAAGAGGAACAACAACATAACCTCCGCCAAACGCAAACATGCTGATATAAATATTCACTGCAATCAGCCACAAGTAAATGCCGGTGTTATTGACTTTTGTTCCTCATTGCTCATTGTGATTCCTTCCTCTTTCCTGCACCTTTCATTCCGGCATGCGTAAAATATATTCAAACGGGCATACCAAAAGATCAGTAAGGTTTCTCAGCCGCCTTGTTTCTTTGTTTTCATTCGTTTAATTACTTTCAAACGGGTAAATTCTTCACGCTCTTTTTCTTCCAAAGCATTCGTGATCGTATATACAAGTGATGTATACATCGGAATCGTGATATTCTGCAATGCATTTGCCCTCTTCTGCGTCTTTTTGATATTTCCCGCAAGGCGGTACGCCGCATTTTCTACCATAGACAATTTCACCGTCAGATCTTTTACCTTGCGGAATGCTTCTCTCGCCTTATCGATCGATTCACGGGTCGTACTAAATGAATACGTTGGCTTTCCGGCATCAGGCATATATTTGACATGAGGGATTTCCGTTCCCATAATACTGCGCGTCTGGATCGTGATCGAATTTTCGATCGGAACTGTATATGCAAGCATCTCAACATTGCTGATTCCGTTTTCGATGTTCGCCCTTTGCAGACATTCATACGCATAAGTGAACGTCGTGTCGATCTCTTCTTGGATCGTCCGTGCTTCATCGATCAGATCCATCAGTTCTCTGATCAGTATATTTCTTTTTTTATCCATCAGATCATAACCTTGCTTCGCCAACGCAAGCGAATTTTTCGCCAGCATAAGATTTCCTTTTGTCGGAAATGTACGCGGATCCATATGCCTCCTCCTTCCCCGCTTTTATTTTTACTCTGAAAGGATCAGTTTCTCTGCACCCTAACTTATTCTTCTTCAGACGGTTTATAATATTTATCAAGAATCTTCGTATCAACGCGGTCAAGCTCTTCTCTCGGCAAACGTCCGAGCAGTTTCCATCCGAGATCAAGCGTCTCCTCCATTGTACGGTTTTCATTCATTCCCTGACCGATATATTTTTCTTCAAATTCTTTTCCGAACTCAAGATACTTCTTATCAATAGGCGACAATTCATCCTCACCTATAACAGACGCCAGATTTCGGGCATCTCCGACTTTTGCATATGCGGAGAACAACTGATTTGCCAGATCCTGATGATCTTCTCTCGTATATCCCTCGCCGATACCGTCTTTCATAAGACGGGACAATGACGGAAGAATGTTGATCGGCGGATAGATCGACTGTCCGTTAAGGGGACGGTCAAGTACAATCTGCCCTTCTGTAATATATCCCGTCAGATCGGGAATCGGATGTGTGATATCGTCATTTGGCATCGTAAGAATCGGAAGCTGTGTTACAGAACCGTTCACTCCCTGTACGATCCCCGCTCTTTCGTAAATCGTGGCAAGTTCACTGTACAAGTATCCCGGATAACCTTTTCGGCTCGGAATCTCACCTTTTGACGAAGAAACTTCACGCATCGCTTCTGCAAAGGATGTCATATCAGTCAAGATTACAAGAATATGCATATTCTGTTCAAACGCCAGATATTCCGCCGCCGTCAATGCCACTTTCGGCGTGATAAGACGTTCCACAACAGGATCGTTCGCCAGATTCAAAACATGGTACGTGATCCGCAACCCCGCTCTCCTCGAACGTATTGCGGAAGAAATCCGCCACATCATGCTTTACACCCATTGCCGCAAATACGATCGCGAACTTTTCATCTGAATTTTCTCCCAGAGACGCCTGTTTTACAATCTGCGCCGCCAGTTGGTCATGGGGCAGACCATTTCCCGAAAAGATCGGCAGTTTCTGTCCGCGGATCAGCGTCGTCAGTCCGTCGATCGCAGAAATTCCTGTTCTGATATAATTTCGAGGATACTCTCTCTTCACAGGATTGAGAGGAGATCCATTCACGTCTCTTCTTAACGTAGAAGCAATCGGTCCAAGTCCGTCGATCGGATTTCCGATCCCGTTAAACGTTCTGCCAAGTATATCCGGCGAAAGCGCGATCTCCATCGGATGGCCTGTCAGTTTTGTATGCGTATTTTTCAGGGACATATTTTCAGAGCCTTCAAATACCTGAATAACGGCTTTATCTTCATATATTTCTACGATACGGCCGATCTTTCTCTGCGTACCGTCTACGACGAATTCCACGATCTCGTCGAAAAATGCATCCTGTACGCCCTCCAGCGCGATCAGCGGGCCGTTGATGCTGCTTAATCCTAAATATTCGATTGACATGATCTTCGGTTCTCCTTATGCATTCTTTTCCAAAACATTCTGATAAAACGCGTCGATATCACGATGATATTGAGCAAACATTTCCAATCTGTCGTTCGGCACATCATATTTGATCGAGATTACACGGTCGAAAATATTTTCCGCCTTCAGCACAGACATAGGATGCCCCATCGTCACAAGCGTCCTTGCCTGTTTATAAAGATATAAAATTGTGTCCATCATCAAAAACTGTTTTTCCATTGAGACACATGTATCGTCTTTATGAAATGCGTTCTGCTGTAAAAATCCCAAACGGATCACGCGGGCAATCTCAAGTACAAGCTTCTGATCATCCGGCAGAACGTCGCTTCCGATCAATTTTACGATCTCCAACAGGCTGCTCTCCTGATTCAGAAGCGCCATTAACCTATTTCTATAATCAACAAACTGCGGGGATACATTATCCTGATACCAATGGCTTAAATCGTTCAGATATTCGCTGTAACTTGTGAGCCAATGAATTGCCGGAAAATGTCTCGAATACGCAAGACTTTTATCCAGTCCCCAAAAACAGCGCACAAAACGTTTCGTATTCTGTGTGACCGGCTCGGAAAAATCACCGCCCTGAGGCGATACCGCTCCGATGATCGTAACCGATCCGTCTGTTCCGTTCAGATTGTGCATCATTCCGGCTCTCTCGTAAAACGCCGACAATCTTGATGCCAGATAAGCCGGAAATCCTTCTTCTGCCGGCATCTCTTCCAAACGTCCCGAAAGTTCCCTCAGTGCCTCGGCCCATCTGGACGTAGAATCTGCCATGATCGCCACATCGTATCCCATATCCCGGTAATATTCCGCCAGCGTAAGTCCTGTATAAATACTTGCCTCACGGGCAGCCACCGGCATGTTTGACGTATTTGCGATCAGCGTTGTTCTGTCCATAAGCGGATTGCCTGTCCGCGGGTCTGTCAATTCACCGAACTCTTCCAGAACCTGCGTCATCTCATTTCCACGCTCTCCGCATCCGATGTAAATAATAATATCCGCATCCGCCCATTTGGCGATCTGATGCTGAGTCATTGTCTTTCCGGTTCCGAATCCTCCCGGAATCGCAGCAGTTCCTCCCTTTGCGATCGGAAACATCGTATCGATGATACGCTGTCCGGTCACAAGCGGAACAGACGCCGGAAATCGGTGATGTGTCGGGCGGGGCACACGGATCGGCCACCGCTGTGTCATAGTCAGCTTCTTTTCACCGCCATCCGGAAGTTCTAATATAACGAGAGTTTCATCGATCGTATACTCTCCGTCTTTTACAACCTCTTTTACCGTTCCTTCCACATCCGGAGGAATCATACATTTGTGAAGGATCGCATGTGTCTCCGGCACTTCCGCTATAATATCTCCGCCATGAAGGTACTGACCTTTTTCAACGACGATGTGAGTCTTCCATTTTTTCTCTCTGTCAAGCGAATCCACGCTGACTCCTCTTGTAATAAACGCGCCGCCTGTCTCTGCAATTCTCTCAAGCGGACGCTCGATTCCGTCAAATATATTATTCAGGATTCCCGGCGCAAGCGTTACCGAAACCGCATTTCCGCTTGCGACAACTTCCTCTCCCGGTCTAAGTCCTGTCGTTTCTTCATACACCTGGATCGTCGTCCTGTCTTTATCAAGAGCGATCACTTCGCCTACTAATTTTTGTTTTCCGACATAAACCATTTCCGACATACGAAATCCTGTATTTCCTTTCAGGTAGATGACAGGTCCGTTAATTCCATAAATCGTTCCTGTGTTAAGCAATTCCGTCACCTCCTAAAAACAAAAATTTGTCATATTCGTCCTGGATCTGCGTTTTAAACGAATGGTCCATCAAAATATTACGCGAACGGATTACCGCGCGCACCCCGCCGATAAAATCTTCCGCACTCACCGTAAGCTTCGCCCCGGTTTCTTTTTCCAGCTCCGTACGTTTTTTTTCATCGGACGGATTAATATAAATAACGACCGGGTCATCGCCTGCAAACCGCTCTGCCTTTCGGATACACTTAACAAGAAAGTCGTCGTATGCTTTTGTTTTCATATAATCGTTCACAAGCTGCATCGCTTCTTCAAACACTTTGTCTTTCAGCTCCTGCTGCACTTTTTCCCTGGCTTCGTTTAATCTCCAGCTGAGACTTTGCCAATGCCTGACTTACTGTCCGTTTTGCATTTGTCGTCTCTGCTTTTATGCGCGTTTCCGCCTGCCGCATCATCTCTGACTTATGGTCGCTGAATATTTTTTCCAGCGCTTCTCTGTGCGCATCTATGATCGCATTTCCTTCTGCGCGCGCCTGCTCCATAGACACAGTCTGCATATATGTGAGTTTTTCTTCAAGAGTCAACCGAAAGCCCTCCCTTTTCTACGATTTATCTGCTTCATTTGCCTGATTTATTTTCTGCTCTATCACTGCTTTGTCCGCTGTATTCTTCATTCGTCGGAATGAATATCTCCGCCTTATAATTTCAATCCGATCGCTTCCGTTATATAAGATGTGATAAAATCTTTTTTTCGTCCCGTTCCGTGCCGGTCCGGAATTTCCACAAGAAGCGGCATCTTACGTTCCAATCGGAATGTATCGATGATCGCCGGAAACTCCCTGCCGAATTTCTCTGTCAAAAGTACAATTCCTATACTTTTGTCTTCAAGAACACGTTCCAACGCCTGCTTTAGTTCATCTTGTTCATGAACGACAATGCCGTCTACTCCTGCCAGACGCATCCCGGTATATGTGTCAACATTGTCGCTGATCAGATACATCTTCATAACTTCAGATCCTTTTCCTTTCTGCCTTACCGTTTACGCTGCTCCCGCCGCGCCGTCCGCATGTATCTTTATTACAGGTTTCCTAAAATCATGAAGGAAATGATCAAACCATAAAGACACACTCCTTCTGCAAGACCTACAAAAATAAGAGATTTTCCGAGTACGCTTGAATCTTCACTGATCGCACCTAACGCTGCGCTGGCTGCGCTGGCAACCGCAATTCCGCCGCCGATACAGGAAAGTCCCGTAACGATCGCAGCCGCAAGATATCCCATGCCTGTTGCGAATCCCGCATCGGCAGTCACAGCTTCCGCAGCCTGTACATTCGGTCCGCCAAGAAGCATGATCGATGCAATCGCAAACGCTCCGAAAAGAAGAAAGCATTCGTTCCTATTGCTCTTTTATAACGTTTTCTGCTCTTTTCCCCAAGAAGATAATACCCAAACGGTACGATAATGCTCACGATCAGCGTGATGATAAAAACGATTTTTGTTCCCATTGTCATTGTAAGTTCCTCCTATGATATGATGAATTTTAAGAAATCTATTTTCGGCTGTTTTTCTTTGTCTTTCTTTTTGCATACGGATCAAATGCATGACCGCTGCCTTTATAAAAACGGCTGAACAGTTCGTAATATTCCAGACGCAGCACCTGGATTCCGACGATCAGACCTTCGAATCCGCAAACGAACAGGTTTCCGAAGATCACGCTGCCCAGTTCGGACTTCCGCTCTCTGCTCCCGCCAACTGCAGCACAACTTCCATGATCGCGGCATGACTCACCGCAAACGCTCCGATACGGATAAAGGAAATCGTATTAGAGAAGTAACTGAGCAATGTTTCAAAGAGTTCAAAAAATCCCTGCACAACAAACATTGCCTTTCCTGTCTCCATCTTATCCGCCCGCTTCTGAAGCATCCTCGTAAGGGGTTCTCTGAAAAAGATGAGCAAAAGCGGGATTCCGAACATGATCGCCATAACGATTCCGCCCGGAAGCGGATTTCCCGTCATAAAGAGAACGACTGTCACTACGACCGCAAGATAAAATACAAGTCCTGCCGCACCGTTCGGATCAAACCATGCGCTTTCCATATTTTTCCCTCGTACCGCATTGATAATGTGAAGCACCATCGCAACCATGATCAGAAACATACCGAACGCCACCGCAACAATAAACACCGTATTCAGCTTTCCGAGAAACGGCAAAGTCGTCATATGATCGATCGGCCGTATCCACAGCGCCGGAAGAACGTCTTCAAATCCGAAAATACTTCCAAACAGAAATCCGAAGATCGTGGAAAAAACACCTGCCGTCGCAATAATCCCCGCAAGCGGCGCTTTCTTAACTTATAGACCAATCCTCCGCCGATCATCAAAAGCAGTCCCTGCCCGACATCTCCGAACATCACTCCAAAGATAAATGAGTACGTCAGACCGACAAACATCGTCGGATCCATCTCGTTATGTGCCGGGAGTCCATACATACTGACGAACATTTCAAATGGTTTGAATAATTTCGGATTTTCCAGCTTTGTCGGCGGTTCTCCGAAATATGCGTCATGATCGTCTTCCACAACGACGAATACTTTATCGTCTTCCTTTACTTCCTCAACGAATTTATCTACATCATCTTCCGCCATCCATCCGCACAGAATATAGTAATCTTCCTGTTTATCTTCCATTCTGGCCGCAAGTTTTCTCACATCGAAGTTATTGGACAGTTCTTCCAGCCTGTCCCTTGCCGCAACTAACTGCGGAGCGCGGTCCGCCAGCATCTCTCCTGCCTGTTTATCCAGATCTTCAATTTCTAAATTGACACGGGCAATCTCGTTTTCGAGTACCCGGTATGCCGTATCGGGAGTTCCTTCAAATTCATCCTTCAACTCGATTCTTTCAAAATGCAGCGACCGGAATACCGCGTCAACTTTCTGTGTCTCCGCCTGCGAAACGAAATATACTCCATAAACATAACTTTCATCCCGCTCTCCTTCTACGAAGATTGCTTTTAGATCATCCATAAGATATTTTTGCATCTTATGATAAAATTCCACTGCGATACGGCCGAAACGATAAGTGATATATCGATAATGAAGCACACGGTGAAGATCGCATTCCAACGGTCGAAACGGCGCTACGATCTGCTGTTTCGCCCTGTATTCTTCAATTTTCTGCTTAAGCTTTTCCTTTTTTCCTGAAGTGTACGATAATCTTCATCCGCCTTGCGTACAAGCTCAAACATATCGTCAAGACCGAGTTTCGTATCCGGCTCTACTGTTTCTGCATTCGGAAGATATCCGACAAATTCATTTGCCTTACTTAACACTTCCCTGTAGGGGTTCAGCTCCACAAAAGGTCTTAAGTTATCTACTGTCTTAAGTTCCGACAGCGCAGACTCAAGCTGAATCTCATACCGCGAAAGATACTGATCGGTAACACGGTCGATATCATTTCGCGGACCTGATATATTAATAAATTTCATCTTTACGATCATCGGGTTCTACCTCCAATGTATGCTGCCGTTTCTCCCGGATTCAGTCCGTACCGGACGCATTCCATAACGGTTGTCAGCTTTTTCAATTCTTCTTCTTTTAAGAAGAGATAGGTGTTGATCGCGGAGACCGAATACGGATTCTTTCGCCGGTCTGCCGTGTACAGATGATGCAGACAGTCCGCATACATCTGCTCCATTGTCAAATTTTGTTTGAAATTATAATGCCGGGCATAAGTTGTTCTTATTACGACATTTTCAAACTCCTCGACTCCCGGAGCCTCCACCATATCTTTCACTAATTCTGTTGACAATTTATAGTGTATCGGAATCAGCATCAGATAGATATCCGCGGGCTTCATATTGTAATACTTTTTCGCCCTGTAGATCCACTGAATATTCAAAAGATCGATCTTTGACCCACGATCTCTCATAAACAGCTCAAGATCCGACTTTTTCAAAATCTTCTTCTGCTCTTTCCATGTAGATGTATAATAATAAAGATCCAACGCCAGATTGTAATCATAAAGAGTCACATTATCGGTATCTTTTATTTTTTTCAACGGAGCGTAATACTCCGTTTCTTTTAGATTTTCCACAAGCTCATCTGTCGTTCTGGCTGTGATCAGCTTTCCGATAGATATTTGCGAATACCGGTCAAAAAACGCACTTTTATAATTAAGATCAAACGGTTTCTTATAATGGTTGATCACGATACGCAGACAGTAATTGATCAGCTCGATCTCGTATCCTTTCATGATCAGCTTCATAAATTCTCTCTGACTCTGCCCGCAGAAACGGTAAATCTTTGTGTAATCGTGATAAAGCGACTGCACAAGCACCTTCTCTATGTTTCCTCGATGGATCTGATCTTCCGTTAAAGTGTCAAGCACTTCCGCATACGCCGTATTTTTCCGCAGATAGTCCGCAATATCCGGAACACTTCGTAAATTTGCTATATCCGCAAACTGCTCCGGCGTCAAAAGCTTCGCCTCCATTGCCCGGATCTTTGTCACAATCCCGCTGTACTTAAGTAAATTTCCCATAAGTTACACCTCTGTGATCCGTCTCAATATCTCATGCGCATATTCTGTATGCTTCTCTTCATATTCTTTCCGGAGCTGCAGATCGTATCCTCACTTGCGCCGCTGCTGCTGTTAAGAACTCTCGACTGTTCTTTTTCCAACTGTTCCCGGATTTCTCAAGGCGTGCTTTCGTTTTATTTTCTAAGTCCTCGTCAAATTTTTTCCGTTTTTCATCAAATTCCTGTCCAAGTACGTCTTTTTGCTCTTCTGCATGACGAACAATCGCAGACGCTGCATTTTCAATTTCCGTCAATTTATCCAAAATAGCGTCCATAAAAAGCCTCCTGTCAGCAATAATATATCCCTATGATACACCTTTTCCTCCAAAATGCAAGCCACATCTTCCAAAAATGCGCTCCCTTTAACATTCCCTTAACATCCGTCCATGTTATCCTCTGCCTAAACAGGAACGATTCTCAAACATCCGCAAATCTTTGACCTGACATATGCTGCATATTATGATACAATCTAGTATAACGACCAAAATACAAGGAGACACATATGAGACTTAGAAATATTCCCCGCGCCGACGATACTCTTCAGGCACATTTTACTGTAATCAAGAATCCGAAAGAGTTCCGCGGAAACTGGACTTCGGTTTTCGGAAACGACCGTCCGATACGGATCGAGATCGGAATGGGAAAAGGACGCTTCTTATTAAATATGGCAAAAACTATCCTAATATCAACTTTATCGGAATCGAACGATATTCCAGCGTCCTGCTTCGGGCAGTAGAAAAATTTGACACCGAAGAATTTTCAGATTTGCCGAATATCCGCTTTGTCTGCATGGATGCAAGAGAACTGCCGGAAGTATTTGCCGAATCAGAAGTCGACCGCATTTACCTGAATTTTTCCGACCCATGGCCAAAATCACGTCATGCAAAACGCCGTCTTACATCAACAGAGTTTTATCCCGTTATGAAAAAGTCCTCCCACCGCAAGGACTTGTGGAGTTCAAAACGGACAACACCCCTCTTTTTGACTTTTCTCTGGAACAGGTAAAGGAAGCCGGATGGACGCTTCAGGCTTTTACATACGATCTGCATCACAACAAAGAGCTAAACAAAGAAAATATTATGACAGAATATGAAGAAAAATTTTCTTCAAAAGGAAACCCGATCAATAAACTGATCGCAATGAGAAAATAACGGCGGCAGCACGGATATGCTATAAAAAGCAGGGTGAGACGCTTCCAACGAACCTCTCCCTGTTTTTTCATATAATATAGAAAGATGTATGAGACGCTTTCCGGCCTCGCTTATTTAAGCTGTCCGCTCAATCCGTTCCGTTAAAAGGAGTTTATATGAAACGAAAACATCAAAAATACCGTCTCTGTGAAATATGCTACTGTCATCCGAGACTTAACCGAAAACTTCTTATTATCAAAAATTCTTTTGATGAAGTGTACAAAATCTTAAATTCAGACTTCTGTTCCCGCAAACACTCCTGACAAACAACTTTTTATTCTCATGTACACACAGCCGGTGACAACCGCAAATACAGACAAAAACAATACTATTTTTTAACAAAAGATGAAAAGTAAAAACAAATCGGTAAAATAAAGACGAAAATAAAAGAAAAAATAAAGAAAATCGAATTTTTTTGTTAAAAAGGGTTGATTTTTCATAAATTTTAAATTATAATCTTTCTTGCGTTGTAAAACAACATACTATTGCATGCGCGATTAGCTCAGTTGGTAGAGCACCTGACTCTTAATCAGGGTGTCCAGGTTCGAACCCTGATCGCGCATTCTAATCACTGTTTTTGCGGACTTGAGAGCCGCGGGGACGGTGATTTTTTGTACTTTAAATTCAAATATCCGTCTCTTCCCCATTACAAAAAGCGGACAGCTCAATCACCATCCGCTTTTCTTATCGATTTACTATTTACATCACTTACAGGCTTTCTACTTTTCCGCAAACAACTCTCAGGATTGTTCTCAAGTCTTCGATATCAACAGTTCCGTTTTTGTTTATATCTCCCGCCTGTTTCTGCGTTTCTGTCAGTTGTGTCTTTTTACAAATACTTCTCAAGGCTTCACGGACATCGCCGATTTCAACCTTTCCGTTCAAGTTTACATCCCCTTTGACAACTTCAACTTCATCTTTTACAAACTCGACTTTTACAATGCCTGATGAAGCTGTAATCGCATATTTCATAGTAGTACCAGTATAAACCTGACCGTTTTCTTTGTACACTTCTCCGTTAATCGTCCAGTTTTTCACAGAATAACCTTCGTTCGGAGATGCCATAAATTGAACTTCTGTATTCGGAAGAATCTGCGCTCCATTTGATAAATTTTCTCCTGTTGCCGCATTAACCGCTCTTAAAGAACCGTTTGAACCGGATTCATACTGAAGCGTGATCTTCTGTTCTGTGCTTGAATCACCTTTGACAATAATTTTTACATCTACCGAGCCTTCCAAATAGTGATCTGTAGCTGTCGCATGCACAGTTACAGTCGCTTCACCCGCCTTTTTCGGGATCAGCTTACACGATCTGTCTGCGTACGCCTCTTCCACGTCACAAATGTCAGGGTTGTTCGCTTTAAAAGTCACGATTCCCGGAGCTGCCCCCTGCAGGAATACCTCTTTTGCATTTCCTCCCAGTTCAACTGTCATTACCGGACTTGTCACAGCGATCGGGTGTTTCACTTTCTGATAGTTTACATCAATTACATACTCCCGCTTTTCTTTCTCATTCTTTTCGTAAAGAGACGTCTCGTAATAAACTTTGCCGTCCGCTACATGCAAATACCAGATACTGCCCGAAACATTTTCTTCTAACTCAAAAACTTTTTCCGGCTCTGTATTCTTATCAAAGTTCCATTTCCATACAGCTTTCGGAGTGTTGTAGTAAAGCATCCCGTCATAATATGCAATTTCCATACAACCCTTGCCTTTATTATACTGTGACACCGGCCACTCATCCTCGATCTCAACGACCAGTTCTCCCTTCTGAGTCGGGTCTTCCGAATCATACCTCCATATTCCGCTCTTTATCACTCCGTCTCTGGGGAATGATCCGGCAACATATAAACCGCCTTTATATGCGGCCATTTTTCTGGAAACCCATTTCCACTCTACGTTGTCATAAGTTGTATCGTTACAAATTTCATAGCCTTCTCTGTTCCATGTGTGATCTGAAAATTCCGTCTCACTTTTCAGGAAATATTCATGTTTTACAGGGTGGCTTTTTTCCTCCAACACACAGCTTCCGTCATCCCATGTCGCGTCTACAAAATACCATTTTCCATTAATTTTAATCTGATTCCACGCATGAGGCTGGCCTTTTGAAACTCCACTCACTACTTTACACGGAATATTCAGGCGATTCATGTAATACTTATACGCCAATGCATATCCTTCACACACACATTTTTTCTCAAAAATGGCACCTTCAATATCATGGGCCACAAAAGCGCCCAATGACGCACTGTACTGAATTGTTCTAACCAGATGATCATGCACTACAAGCGCTTTTTCCAGATCAGTCGTACAGTTTTCCGTCATCACTTCAACCATTTCCCATTCCCGTTCCAATTCTTCCGTACGGTCAAAAGGACTTCCTGTCTCGCCGGAATAATAAGGATAATAAGTTTTCAAAAGTCCTGTTTGCGGATCTGTATCGGTTATATCGTTTCGGATCGTCCAATAATATTCCGGTTCCTCATAGTGGATACCGAAAATCACCTTGTTCAATTCTTCATGCGTTATTTTGTACGCGGTTAAATCAATCGCCGTCTGCTTCTTTGCCCAGCAGTCTTTCAGATATTGATCTAACGGAAGCAGCTTCTCTTTAGAGTTTGCTTCTGCAAGCTGTACTTCTGACTGCACTGCCGCCTGCTACGGGTTTTCCTGTGCTCCTACGACGGACGTCCCCGCAATCAATATTCCGCCGCAAAGCGCCAGTGCGCCCGCTCGTTTTTTCCAACCTCTTTTCCATGCCTCATAGTTTTTGTTCATTTTTCTTTTTCCCCTTTACCTTCAATCTGTCTTATGAGTCGCTATGCTGCACTCTATCGTTTTATAAAATTCTTAACAAGTTGCTCCGCCTTTCAAATGTTTCTGCGCTCTTATGTTTTCATCTTTGCGGGCTAACAGTCCATCTCCCAAAAGCTGTTCCTGAACATTTTCAAATCCGAGTCTTTCAACCGTATCCGCAAATCGCTCTCCCGTGATCCCCTGTTCCCGGAACAAAAGAATTGCTTTTTCCACAATATCAAGCACTTCTTCTTTATCTGTAAACACTTTTTCAAGGTATCTTCCCCGCGCTACTTCTTGCCCCAGCGTCCGCCTATATATACGCGATACCCCGAAACAAATTCTTCAGTCACACCAAACGGACATTTACTGATGCACCTTCCACAGTGATTACATACATTTTCGTCGATCACAATCTTTCCGTCCACCATTTTTGCCGCATGGATCGGACAATTTTTTCTACCTGGCAAATCCGGCAGCCACGGCACTTTTCAAGATCGACCCACGGAACTTTCTGACCGATAATTCCAAGATCATTCAGATCCGGTTTTACACAATTATTCGGACATCCTCCTACCGCGATCTTAAATTTATGCGGCAGCTTCACATCGCTGTATCCATGGAAAAATCTTTCATGAATTTCTTCGGACAATGCAAACGTATCGATCAGCCCGTACTGACAAGTCGTTCCCTTGCACGATACAACCGGACGGACTTTTGAGCCGGTTCCTCCATCTCAAGTCCTGCCTGCATCAGATATTCCCGCAGCGGTTCTATATTGTCATAAGGAACGCCCTGAATCTCCATCGTCAGACGAGAGGTCATTGTCACTTCTCCGCTTCCGTATAACTGCGCCGCCTCGGCAATCGTGTGCGCTTCTTCGGCTGTAATCTTTCCGTTTCTTGTGATCACACGTCCGTTAAATTTATCCGGCGTCCTTTTATCCTTTAAAAATCCAAGCGCTTTTACTCTCGTCTCGTCTTCTTTAGAGACAGCTTCTTCTATATTATTTTTCACTTTTACATCATTGAAAATGTTGCTCCTTCAAGAACGACTGTATTCGTATAGCCGTAATGACGCAACCGGTTTTGAAGAAAATATCCTCTTTTGCCCTTTGCACAGACAAGAAGCAGTTTCTCCTCTTTTCCAAGTCCTTTGATTTCGCCGTTTACAGCTCCTAAGTTTACATATACCGCTCCTCTGATCGACGGCTCCGGCGCAACATCGACAACCGTATAGCCTTCTGCTTTTCCTGCGGCATACTCCGCAGGAGTCATGCTGACGATCGTACCGTCCAGTTTGTTCATCAATACATAAACAGCCTGCACAAACGGATGGATTGCTGTTGAGAACGGCGGTGCATATGCGAAATCCGCATTTTCAAAATCATCCAGAACCGCGCCCATATTCAATCCCATCACTGCGATATCAACCATCTTATCAACAGAGCCCGGACCAAACACCTGAACGCCAAGCAGTTTTCTTGTACTCCGGTCTGCAATCAGTTTCGTAATGAAAAACGAAGCGTCCGGATAATAATGCGCTTTATCATCCGTCGGAACAAGCGCCGTAACTACATCGTAGCCCGCTTCTTTTGCCTGCGCTTCTGTCAGTCCTGTTCTTCCGGCATTCAGACCCGGAAGCTTCACAACGCCTGTGCCGAGAACTCCCGGATACGACTTCTGCGCTCCGGCAAGTACCTGTGCCAATGTACGTCCTTCCAGATTCGCCGAAGATCCCATCGGTGACCACTGACGTTTTCCCGTCAGACGGTTCTTCACCATCACACAGTCTCCTGCCGCATATACATCATCCAGATTCGTTTTCATCTGATCGTCTGTAAGAATCGTTCCTTTGAACATCTCTATACCGCTGTCATTTAAAAACTCCGTATTCGGACGGATTCCCGCAGCCATGATGATCATTCACACGGCAGATTTCCGGCAGACGTCTTAATTCCCGCCACACGGCCTGTGTACCTCTTTCATATATCTGCTCCGCTTTCGTTCCTGTAAGCACGCGGATTCCCTGCCGGATCAGATGTCTTTTCGCATAGAGCGCCATCTCAGGATCAAAAATATTCGGCAGGATCTGATCCGCAAAATCAATGACGGTCACCTGGATTCCTTTTGCCTGTAAATTCTCCGCAGCCTCAAGTCCGATGAAACCAGCTCCGATCACAACCGCTTTTTTCACATTGTTTTGTTCTGCATATGTACGGATTCCTTCTGCATCGTCAGGCGTTCTCATCTTAAATACGCCTGCCAGTTCTTTTCCTTCTATCGGAAGGATCGCGGGAGATGCTCCTACTGCAACTACTAATCTATCGTAGGAACAGACTTCTTTCTCGCCTGTCTGTACATCCTGCACCGTCACTTGCTTTTTTTCTGCGTCGAGTGCAACCGCTTCTTTCCCCGTTCTTACTTCAACCCCGGTCAGCGCGGAATATTTCTGCGGAGTATTCACGATCAGCTCGTCCCTGCCCTCGATCAGTCCGCCCACATAGTACGGCAGACACATCCCGCATAAGAGATATCTTTATCTTTCGTAATCACAGTCACATCAATATTTCTGTCTTCCCGTTTCAATTTCGCAGCAGTTTTTGTTCCGGCAGCCACTCCGCCGATGATTAATATCTTCATTTTGACGCCCCGCTTTCTTCCATATTCAGTTGATCGATCTTTCCGCAGACAAATCTTAAGATCTTCCTTAAATCTTCTATATCAACGTTTCCGTTTCATTTACATCCGCCGCCTGCTTCTGAAGCGCTGTCAGTTCTGTCTTTTTGCATATACTTCTCAAGGCTTCACGAACATCGCCGATCTCGACCTTCCCACTTAAATTTACATCGCCCTTCACAAATGCCGGCTCATCTTTTACAAATTCAACTTTCACGCTGTCAGATGAAGCGGTGATCGCGCGCTTTAATTCCATGCCTGTATAAACGATGCCGTTTTCCTTATATACTTCTCCGTTTACAACCCAGTTTTTCACAGAATAACCGGAATTTGGAGACGCCGTAAACTGAACTTCTGCATTCGGTTTGATCTTTGCTCCGTTTTCAAGTATTTTCCCTGTTGCCGCATCAACTGCTGCTATACTTCCTCCGTCTCCGGCTTCATATTGAAGAGTGATCTTTTCTTCAATATCATCCCGCTCTTTAACGATCACTTTTACATCTACCGCACCTTCCGCATAATGATCCGTCGGATCTGCATGAACCGTTACGATCGTCTCCCCGGCTTTTTTAGGAATCAGCTGACAGGACTCGTCTTTCCACACAACTTGAACGTCGCAGATCTCAGGATTCTTCGACGTATATGTTACGTTCCCCGGAGCCGCCGACTGCAGGAACACATTTTCACCGCCCATTACAACTGTCATAACCGGTTTGGTTACTGCGATCGGATGCTTTGCTTTCCGGTAATCTTCGTCAAACACATATTGCCCCTTCTGTCTCTCTCCTTTTTCATAAACGCCTGTCTCGTAATAAATCTTCCCGTTTGCAGCCTCTGCATCCCATATTTCGCCCGGAATACTCTGATCCAGTTCAAATACTTCTCAGGTTCTGATTCAGGATCGAAATTCCATCTCCATACAGCCCGCGGCGTATTGTAGTAAAGCATTCCGTCATAATAAGAAAGTTGTGAATATCCTCTTACTACATTGACAGAGTTCAGCTGCCACTGATCTGTGATCGGAAGCACTAATTCCGCTTCTTTCTCTATATTTTCCGCATCGATCCGCCATATACCGCTCACTTCTTTTCCGCCGACGATCAACGATTTAGAGCGGTACAGTCCGCCCTGATAAGCGTACATTCCCTGAAGATCATTTTTCCAGTCTAAATTGTCATACGTCGTATCGCTGCAAGTTTCATACAGTTCGCTTTCCTTGTTCCATACATGATTCGGAAACTTATTCTCACTGCACAAAAAATACTGATGCTTTACGTCATGACTGTTCGCCACATCATCCCATGTCGGATCTACCATGTACCAATTCCCGTTAAGCTGAATCTGATTCCACGCATGAGACTGACCATTTGACGTTCCGCTTACGATCTTGCACGGAATTTCCAAACGATTCATATAATATTTATACGCAAGCGCATATCCCTCGCACACAGCTTCTTTCTCAAAAATTGCGCCTTCAATGTCATGAGCCGCCGCCTGCAGTCTGGAAGAATACACGATTGTATCGCACAAGTGCTCATGTACTACCAGCGCTTTTTCTATATCCGTTTTACAATATTTCGTTTTTTCCTTTACAACTTCCCATTCCCGTTCCAGTTCTTCGCTCCTGTCAAGAGGTTTTCCCGTCGTTCCCTCGTAATATTGATAATACGTTTTTACGAAGCCTGTTTCCTCGTCTTTATTAATAGCAGTGTTGCGCAACACCCAATAATACTCCGGATTTTCATAATGTATCCCGAAGATGACCTTATTCAGTTCTTCTTCATTCAGTTTATACGCGCTTACATCAATCACCTCTTGTTTGTTCTTCCAGCACTCCTCCAAATATTCCTCGATAGAAAGCTGCACCGTTTGCAGCTCCTCCTTTGCCAATCGTATCTCCGTTTGATCCGCCGTAAACTGCGGATGCTCCTGTGCTCCGGCGACAGACGTTCCCGTTATTATCATTCCTGCACAGAGTGCTAGCGCTCCAACCCGCTTTTTCCAGTCCTTTTTCCATAATCCATATTCATTTTTCTTTTTCCCTTTTCTCTACGCTCTTCCGCTTCTGTTTTACAGACCGATATTATACAGACAGGCTAACATTTAGGAATATAATTGTCAACCATATTCCGCATATTTTCACCCTTTTTTCTGACGATTATTTTCCCCTCTTTTATTCCTTTTCTCCTTCGGTTCTCCGAACTGTTTTCCTCGTTTATGACGGTGCAAAAATCCCCCTCTCCGGATGATCCGAAAAGGGGGATTTTATGTTTTTATTTGATTCTATTCTGATGAGCCGCTATCTTAACACGGTTACTCTTTTATCTATATCTTCTTTTTCTTTTTTATCGGGTTCGCTGACTATGCCTCCAAACGGCATCTGAGCTACCAGTTAAAGTTTTCCGGTATATCAAAAATTTCCTTCACCCGTGCATCTATTACCGGATTATAATGCTGCAGCGAAGCGCCGACATTCAACTCTCTTAGCATAGACCAAACAGCAAGCTGCAGCATCCCGTTTGCCTGATTTGCCCAAACAGGAAAATTATCCGCATATGTACTGAACTGTTCCTGCATTTTCTTAACAGTTGCCTCGTCATATAAAAACAGCACTGTTCCGGCTCCGGCTTTAAACGAATCTATTTTTTCCCGAGGTACTTTTCCCTCAAAAACATTGTAAATTTCATCCCACAGCCGATCGTGTTTTTCACCAAATGCAAGCACGATTCTTGCACTTTTCATATTGAATGCATCCGGCACTAATTCTGTAACTTCCTTTATCTTTTCTTCAATCTCTTTTTCCAAAACCGGCAGATTCTTATCAATGTTATAATATGTTCTTCTGTTTTCTAATGATTTTATGATGCCCATAACTGCCTCCTCCTTTAACAGTACGTCTAAATATTCTTTCTTTAACTTAAATTCCCTTTTTGCGAAAGAACATAAAGGAATAATTTTTATATCGTTTTTTCTCGCTTCTTCAACCAGTTTAGCAACTAATCTGCCTGCGATTCCCTGTCCGCCATAACTTTTTTCCACAAAAGTGTGGTCTATGATCCATACTTTATCCGACTTAGCATATGTGCTTTCTCCAATGAATTTTTCATCATCGTATGCGGCCGCTCTGTTTTCTTTTTGTTCATATATAATTTTTATCACTGTCGATTACCTCCTGCTTATACAATACATTTTTTCATTTACGTTTGCGCCTTTTTCATCATGCTTTTTCCAGCCTGCTGTCCGGTACGATCCAAGTCAAAGCGATCGCAATATATATCAAATACGAAATGACCGGAAAATAAAAAGCAAAAATAATAGCGGCGGCATATGCGATAATAGAAAGCTTTCCTTTTAAATCATTTCCGATATTTCGGAAATTTGAGAGTCCTTTCCATTAATCTTTATAATAGGTGTTTGCGAAACGCCACAAGCCGCATAAATACGGCATTTTAACTTTTATAAAACAAAACATCTCCTCAACGGATTGTGGTAAAATAGAGTTGCCTAGAAACTATAAACCAACCACCCGAAAGG
>ENA-OQCS01000151-OQCS01000151.1-human-gut-metagenome-genome-assembly--contig:-NODE-151-length-35354-cov-2.190507_pt1 | contig 35354 bp, 52 predicted proteins | sample MGYA00242757_ERZ504575 | MGnify/ENA primary metagenome ERZ504575 (study PRJEB26092, sample SAMD00036297) | human gut metagenome | host: Homo sapiens | study: EMG produced TPA metagenomics assembly of... | reverse complement strand
GTAATTTAGAATAAAGTTTAAAGGAAAACCGTTTTTCTGATCCGCAAAGGCGCAGAAAGGCGGTTTTTTTGCACATTTGCCTGTTTCCTTTTGATGTGTATAAAAAGTCGGAGAAACTGTCCGATATTCTCAATAGAGGAACCAGGTAAACAAACGGATTGGCATTTATTTTCAAGGAGGAAATAATTATGGCAGGAATCGGAGCAACCGGCAGCATAGGTGCGTATGCTGCGCAGAGTGATTACGGCAAGAGTACGAAGACGAAGAAGCCGGAGGTATTCGGAACGCCGGATAAGACAGCTGGCACAACAAGTACGGGAAAGACTTCCGAAACGGCACAGACCAGGGGAAAGATTGCGGATTACGGCAGGACCATCGGTCAGCCGGAATTGTCGGAGAAGGCACAGAAGTATTACGAACAGCTGAAAAAGAAGTACGGCAACTATGATTTTATTCTGGTCAGCCGTGACCAGAAGGAAAATGCAAAGGCAAATGCCGCGCAGTATGCCAACAGCTTTAAGACTGTGGTACTGATCGATGAAGACAAGATCGAGCGGATGGCAACGGATGAGAAATTCCGGAAGCAGTATGAGGGAATCTTAAGCGGTGCGGCTGCACAGATACAGCAGTTAAAGACCAGCCTGCAGAGTTCGGGGGCGCAGGTCAAGGGTTACGGAATGCAGGTAAATGATGGCGGTACATTGTCATTTTTGCAGTGCTGAAGAAGTCAAGCGCAGATCAGAAGGCAAGAATCGAGAAAAAAGGCGAGCAGAAGAGAGCAGAGAAAAAAGCTGCGGAGAAGAAGGCGGCTAAAAAAGAAAAGGAAGAACGGCTAAAAGACAAGAAGTCGGATAAGGTAGCAGACAGCAAGGAGGAAGCCGGCACAGAGGATACGGTAACGATCAGCGCCGGTTCCATAGAAGAACTGTTGTCTAAGATAGAAACCTACAATTTCAACACACGGAGTGACAGTGTACAGACCGCAGGTGAACGGCAGGTCGGCCAGAACTTTGACTTCAGAGGGTAAGGTGAGGTTGTATGATTTCTATGGGGAAGCCCGGAGGTGCTTACGGAAGCGGCAATACCGGTTTGCCGCAGGTATTTTCCGGAGGAAGAAGACGCAGAATAATCAGAAGAGTATCTTCGGAGCAAAAAATAAAAGTTCTGTCACCGATATCCGGCGGATGTTGGCGAGAGATGACCGGAACGGACAGACACAGGTGGCGAACAGTTGGGGACAGGATTCTATTGTGACGAGTACTTTAAGTTACAGTGAATCGTTGCGCGATCAGAGACAGCAGACAAAAAATACAACGCTGGCGCTGAAAAAGCTGAAGTACCAGTTAAAAGTATTTCGTCGAAGATACTGCGGAGCAAGACCTCCCAGGCGGCGAAGCAGGCAGCCGGACAGGCGAGAAGAGAGATCATGCGCCTGAAGCGTCAGAAGCAGAACAGTGACAGCGACAGTGAAGAGATCGATGCAGCAATTGCTCATGCACAGGCTATGGAACGTGTGGCGAAGAAGAAAGCAAAACATCTCGAAGAAGAGGAAATGGTGAAGGCCGCGGCGGAATCTGCCAGGGAGACCGGATCAGCGAAGAAGAGACGAGGGATGTGCAGGACGCAGAGGCGGAAAACGCGCAGAATGAGGAAGAAATGTCTGCGGAAGGTTCTGCGGATGAAGTGTCCGGGGACTTCTCTGCGTATGAGTATGCAGGCAATGAGGCGTATGCAGGGGATAGCTATGATACATCTGACTATATTGCTCTTGGCATGGATGCATTCTATGCGCAGGCAGGAGACTTATGTCAGAAATGAGCGATTTCACCTCGGAGCTGATGCAGGAAATGTCCGATAGCTTACGTGACCTGATGGAAGAGATGGGGCTGGATGGAATGTCAGATACTGCGGTCTCTGTGAACAGGGAGATGGATCCCGCAGACCTCAAGATGATGAAGATCAAACACCGTAACAAAGAGATGAAAGACATCGTCAAGCTGATGCGGAGTACCTGAAGCAGTCTTCGACTACCTGGAGAAAATGAAAGACAATGCAGTCATTCCCACCGGGAACACCGGAGCGGTTTCCATCGGCATGACCGGGACTTCATTTTCCGCGGATGCTGTCGGCGTAGGCGTACCGGCGGCTCCCATGCCGGTGATCAATATTACATTATAGGATGGACATATAAGAAGAAATTTGACATCCCGGACACTGTGTTTGTGAGACAGACATATGTCGGATGATTTTATATAGAAACATTTTTGATTTTCGTGATTATTTTCGCCCGTACAGGATTCCCATGCCGGAGATCATCCAGGGAGCAGCGGCATATCCCGGGATAAAATCCAGTTTCTTTTCAAGATTGCCGATGTAGTGGATCTCGTGATTCCTTCTTTTTTCAATTCTTCGACAAATTCTTCCATGTCACCGTAGAGTGCTTTCTGGGAGAACATGTCTTGAAAAGAGAAGGCACCGCCTTTTTTGACTACGCGCAGAGCTTCCCTGACCACATCCCGTTTATCCTTGGCGGAACGGACTTCATGGAAGACAAAGTTGCTGACAGCGGCATCGAAGGTCTCATCCGGATCTTCCAGGTGTGCGGCATCTCCTTTGTGGAAGGTGATCCGGTCAGCAACGCCCTCGGCTTTTGCATTGGCTTCACACTGCTCCTTGGCATAGTTCCACTCGGCACCCAGTAGTCCATGCCGACGAGCTTTGCCGTGGGGAAAGCCTTGGCGCAGCGGATCGTCAGTGCAGCAGCACCACAGCCGATGTCGAGCAGCGTACCTTCACCGTTCCATTCCAGATGATCTACGAGGTGCTGATGGACTTCGCCATCATGTTGCCTTTTCCAAAGGCAAACAATTCATGACAGATATGCATGTAGATGCCATAGATCAGGCAGATCGCGGCAAGAATGCCCAGAATCCATGCCGGAAGGGCAAGATGCAGCACCGGTCCGGTCACATAGGCGGCAATGCCGAGTACGGCAGCAGCGACATAGCACAGCGCCAACATTTTTTCAGGTACCCAGTTTCCGTAGTTCACGTTTTTGTTCATAACTAATCCTCCTACTTGTTTTCTGAATATAACAAAAGTTATATTTGTTATTTTTTATAAAAGAAAATGCCCACCGCATTAACGGTGAGCATCCTTCTCGCTCTTAAAATATGCAATTAAACCCTGCGTTCCGGCATCGGCGTGAATACCGATGGCTTTCGTCAGGAACAGGCGGTGTTCCATATCATAATCTCCTTTGATCAATTCCAAAAATCCGTGTAATCTCATGGATGTCAGAATCCGTAGTAATTCTTTATCGGGCACATAGCCTAGTTGTTTTTCGTAATAGCTCTGAAAGGCGGTGAACATATTATGAAAGACTACATCCCGGAAGGATTCGTATTTGCTGCCGAAGCATTTCTCCAGTACCAGCTCACATTCCTGCCTGTGCGCACAGATATATTCCATGATCTCGCGTTCATTCTGCTCTGCGGTCTCAGGATGTTCCTGCTCTCTTTTGGCTATTTGCTGCATCATTTTCTGATACTCGGCAATCAGGGGATCCAGGATTGCCCCCAACAGAGCCTCTTTATTTTCAAAAGAGAAATAAAAAGCCCCGGTAGTAACTCCGGCACGTTTGCAGATATTCCGGAGGTTCGCCCCGGCGTAGCCTTTTTCCAGAAATTCTTCCCTGCCGCAGCGGATTAAGTTTCTTCCGTGATTTTCTTACGATCTGTCTCCATAACAATTGTTATATTAGCATAGACTAACTCATGGGTCAAGAAGGAATCTTCAGGTAAAATATTTTTTATTTTCGCAAAAATCTCTGCAAAAACATTTTGGTTTATTGTGATTATAAGATATAATAAAAATAGTAGCAGGAAAACTAAGATAGTGATATATAGCGGGGAAATGAATATGGACAAAGACCCATTTAAAGAATATCTGAGAGAATCCGAACCGAATAAAGCAACAAAAGGGTATGTGTGGAGCACGGCGGTTGGACTTCAGGCAGTAGATGGTCTGAAACCCTCGCAATATCTGATTGACACTGCAATTCAAAATATTGAAGGTAAGATCACGCTAAAAGAGGCACAGAGTCTTATAGAAAGCTATTACAATGAGAGACCTGTCCGTGTATCAGATAATGAACGCACGGAAGAAGCAGATAAAGTTTCCAGCCGTATTGCGGAGCTCCTTTCCGAAACGGCGTTTTCCTTTTCACCGAATGAGTATATAGCTATTCATCGTAAGCTTTTTCGTGGAATATATAAGCATGCCGGAAAAATAAGAGATTATAATATTACGAAGAAAGAATGGGTGCTTGATGGCGCAACGGTCATATATGGGAGTGCTTCAGACTGCGTGCTACGTTGGAATATGATTTTTCGCAGGAAAAAGCTTTTAGTTATAAAGGACTTTCGATAGAAGAGAGCATTCATCATCTGGCTTTGTTTGTATCAAGGCTTTGGCAAATTCACATTTTTGGTGAGGGAAACACAAGAACCACAGCGGTTTTTTTCATAAAATATTTGAGAACACTTGGTTTTTTTGCAACAAATGATATTTTTGCGGAAAATGCATGGTATTTCAGAAATGCACTTGTCAGAGCCAATTATACGAATTTACAAAAAGGAATTCATGAGACAACGGAATATTTGGAACTCTTCCTCAGAAATATGCTTTTAAATGAACACAACGAGCTGCACAATCGAAATATGCATATCAGTGGACTTTTAAAGGATACAAAAGTGGACATTGGAACTTCAAAAGTGGACATTGGAACTCAAAAAATGGACATTGAAACATCAAAAGTGGACATTGAAACAAGATTGGCTGAAAAAACGCTGAATTTTTCAACAAAAACAATTATGCATATCCGTGTATTATATGAAAAATTCGGAGATTGTCAGTTTTTTGGCAGAGGAGAGGTTATGGAATTGCTTGGGCTGAAAAGTTCAGGCGCTTCTAAAATAATATCCAATATGGTACAGGCTGATGTAATCGAACCGGTATCCGGGCATGGAAAAGGAAAATACAAATTCAAAGAGTTATAGAGTATATTGGATTTAAAGGCATCGGAACATCCGGTGCCTTTTTTAAAAATACAGGAACCTTTTTACCGTCCGGCGACTCATATAGTATGAAGCGGCGAAGAGAAGGAGGTGTTACTTTGTCAGTTATGACAAAGAGGGAATTTGTGGCGGGAAGTGCGGGGCTATACCCTGCATATGTACCGACTGGCATATTCTATTCTGAATAATAGTACGGATGCGGAGGACGCTGTCAGTGAAGCGGTGCTGCATGCCTATGAAAAATTAAGGACACTGCGGGATCCGGACAGCTTTAAAAACTGGATCTTACAGATCACGGCAAATGAAGCGAAAAAGATTTATCGGCAAAATAAGCGGACCGGTGCGGTGGCATGGGAAGAGAATCTGTCCCCCAAAAGGAACTTGCCATGCTTGATAGTCCTGAAAAATACAAAAAGGGCGTGGCTTTCTATGCAGCGCGGAGTACCTTTTTCCTGCCGGAAGAGGAAATGACGGAGGAGGAACTGTTGGAGCTGATCGATTTTCGGGAAAAGAGAGATTATAGTCTGGCGAAATCACAGAAGAGATCGAGGCGGGCGACTATGAGTATGTGAAGACGGAAGATAGTGCGGTATCGGAAGAGATGTCACAGACAGAAGACAGTGTGTACTGGGGAAATGTCACAGACGGGCAGATCACAGCAGGAACAGGACGCAGGAGAGGCAAGTGTAGTCCCGGGGGCAGATACGGCAGCACAAGAATGGCAGGTCGCCTATGAGGGAGACGTAAGTATCCGTTGTGCGGCAGTGGCAGAGAACGGTCTGTATGTGGGCGGTTTCACTGCGGACGGACAGGCGAGAGTGGAATATCTGCCTTACGGCAGCGGAACGCCAGAGACGTTTTTTGAAGATTTTGCGGAAAACGGAGAGGTCTACAGTCTGTGCCTGGCACCGGATGGCAGTATTTACGCAGGACTGAAGGGACTGGCAGCAGCGGGAGCGGAGCACGGCTGGCTGCCTGCAATCTATCATATCAGCCGGAAGGAACGCTTCTGAACAGTTTTACCGTAGGAGAGCGGGAATGGAATATCGTTGATAGTATGGCAATAGATGCCCAGGGCAGATTATATATGCGGATGCGGATGCAGGAGGACGGCAGTTATGTGCGGATCTATTCTGCGGAAGGTGAGCTGATTGGAACGTGCGGATGACAACAGCTATGCCGTACAAGGTGCCGGAGCATTAGGACAGGGCAAGGACGGCAAAGTCTATGCGGCTGCACAGGCAGTGGGCAATACGACAGCAGGAGATATGGATATGACATTAGTGTCAGTGGACCCGGAAAGCCTCAGGTTTGTTCCGGTGGCTGGAGGTGAGAATGTTATTTGCAGTGCTGATACGATCTACCCGTGGAAAATGGTGGCAGCAGGTGTGAGTGAGACGGCAGATTTTATCCTATGGGGATACAACGGCGTGGACACCTATCGTCTGGGTGAGACGGAATTCACCAGAGTGCAGGAGACTGGGAGATGCCCTGCGGTACGGAAGGTACCTGTGCGGTCCTCGTACCGGACGGTCGCATTCTCTATATCGGCGCATCCGACGGCTTCCAGGGAACGACGGCGGACGGTGTGGAGATCAGCGGAAAAGATCCTGAGAAGACAGTGCTCTATTATGAGCCACTTGTAAAATAGAGTGACAATAAACTGGTGACACTGGGAACCGATGCCGCCAGTTTTATAGTTCCAGACTGTTAAGTTTCCATCTGCTCAATGTTCATTTACAAGTGGTTATGTTATAAAAAGACCAGAAATAACAGAAAGCGGTCGCTTGGGTGAAAAAGTAGATTCAGGGGTGAAATTTTGTTATGCTGTTTGTAACAAACGGAGTATAAAAGTCGTCAATATAGATAGAAGGAAAACAAAGGAGGGGCTTATGAAGAAGATTAACGTAAAAGCAACCATTTTTCTCAGTGCAATCGTATTGGTGGTAGTGGTACTTCTGCTGAATCTCATCGAATTCCGCAAAACGGTGGATTTCACGGTGCCGGGGATACAGATGCCGAAGGAGAACGCTTTCGGAAAGCAGGAAGAGGTACAAGTGAGCGTCAACGGAACCTATTATTATCGGATACTGCCTGGATCCACGGCAGCACTTTCCATGGCAGATATCTTTCGTTGGAGAGGGAGAGGAACCGCAGAATTATTTCTTTACCTATGGAGCGAGCAGAGGATTTCTGAAGGAGGGAAGAGGGGGTGGCTGGATCGGAACCCCGGATGCCCAGACTACCGTAGCGATTTATCAGGCGGTACAGAATGTGGAAAAAGGGATGATATCCGTAGAGAATCCCGCCAGCTATGTTTTATATCCGGCGGCAACACCGGAAGAAGCCTATGCCATAGCGGATATATGGTATCCGGGAATGCTGGAGAATGAAGCAAAGACAGCATTCTGCGCGGCTTTTTTGCCGGAGGAATGTCCTCAGAAGATTGGCTGCAGCTTCTGTGCGGAGGATTACGATTATGTGGAAGATGTCGATACCGTAGAGCAGCTGTGGCAGGACTTTATACAACTTTCCGGAAAAGTGACGTCAGATCCGATCCCGCCGGAAGAGATGGTGGAAGGTGTGGGATATTTTCAGTTTGTCTATGCAGACGGTGAGACAAGGACCTTTTGCTACGCGTCGGAAGAACAGGGATTATGGATAGGTGAGGACGAACGCTGCCTGGTGGACGGCCAGGCTTTCTATGACTGGCAGGAGCGTCTGATGGAAGCGGTGCAGAAGTAAGCACGGGAAAGAGAGGGGCGGAAATGAACGGTAAAAAGAAAAGGCATGTTATTTTGATCGTGTTGGCAGTGGTGATGCTGGCGGCAGGGATTCTGGGCGGACGTGAGTTATGGCTGTATGAGCATCCGGAGATACAGATCAGATTCAGCCATGATCGTAGTGAAGATCTCTACCGGTCCTATCCCATCTGTTCCATTCGCAGCAGATCCCACATCGGACAGGGGTATGCGAAGCAGTATGGTGAGGAACTGCGGCAGTATTGGGAAGCAACCAATGAGGTTTTTGTGTGGATCAGTGAACAGTATCGGAAACCGTTATATGTCACTTCGGATGTGACATAGGAGATGGGAAAGACAGTGATCTTGTTCCGGGGGACCGGCACTTCCATGACTACCGGGGAGACAGAGGAAATCCATAGAGACTGCGTGCTGGATTTTGAAATGCATGCGGAGGTATTGCGCTCGGAAGAAGAGCCGGAGCTGACAGTAAGTGACTGGAATCCGGAAGAAGAGGGGCAACAGAATTAGATTTCTTACTTGACAGATGGGTCGGTAGAATGTAGACTATAATTACAAAGAGTCTATGAAACATCGACTATGCCTTGCCGGGGGGGCAGGACAGGAGGGCTTATGGGTGAGAATATCTACAGAATATTTGACGGTGTATGGAACTTAAGTCTGGTGGGAGGATACTGCGTGCTGCTGGTGATCCTCGCCAGACTTTTGTTGCAAAAAGCACCAAAATGGTGCTCCTATCTGTTATGGGGAATCGTGTTTGTGCGGTTGTGCTGTCCGATACTACCGGAGACAGGAATCAGTCTGATTCCGGACAAATTGCTGTCTGTGGGGACAGAGATGACGTCCGGGCAGCAGACAGTCGGTCCGGGCAGTCATGGTTATGCAGAGGCCAACGATACGCAGGACATCGGAGATGTCCTGCGGCGGGAGTACGATGCAGAGGAAGTACCGGACAGCCAGACGGCAGAAAAAACGATGACTGTGGGAAATGACAATGCTGTCATGAATGCTGACGGCACGCAGGATTTTTCCCTGGGAACTGCGAGAACAGAAAGTGGAGCTACGGTTGCAGAGGTAGCAGCCAGTGGAACAGATGCAGTGATTTCGGAAACATCTGCCGGAACGGGTACTGACGCCCGCGCATGGACATACCCGGTGTGGTTCCGTGTATTATCCATGGTATGGTTGGCAGGAATGCTTGGCTTCCTGGGATATCATGCTTATTCTTATCTGCGTATGCGTAACCGGATTCGTAGACCTGACAGCGGTGTCAGACAGGTAGAACAGGGGATCTGCGAGATCGACGGTGGGCATCTGTCCTTCGTCATGGGGCTGATCCATCCGGTAATCTATCTGTCTTCGGGTTTAGATCCTGAGAGCAGAAAAGTTGTTCTGTGTCATGAACGGGTGCACTTACAGCGCAGGGACTATCTGTTTAAGCCTGCGGCGTTGGTGATCTGCTGCGTCCACTGGTTCAATCCGCTGGTGTGGCTGGCATTTTATCTGATGAATATGGACTGCGAGATGTCCTGTGATGAAAAGTTGTGAAGCTTCTCGGTGAAGAGAGCAAGAAAATTTATTCCTATACATTGTTGGAAGAGGCTTCCGGCGGCGAATGGAAACGCTATCGGGGCGGCTCCATCTGTGCCTTGCTTTCTTTTGGTGAAGACCATGTGAAGAACAGGATTCGTCATGTACTGGATTATCGCAGACCGCCATTCTGGGTCATGATAGGCGCGGCAGCAGTGCTTGTGATATTGGTGGTATGCCTGTGCAGCAATCCGGGCAGCGGAACGGATGCAGCGGATGTTGCAAATGCGGATAGCGGTGCAGAGACAGAGGCAGATGCGGCGCAGGCAACCGACGGGGCAGATGCAACCGAGGAAGCTGCAACAGGGGAGTTTGCGACGGATGAAGTGGACTATGAGGCTGCCAAAACGGAATGGCTGACGGTATTTGAGCAGGGTATCCACAGCAGGGAAGAGTTCAGTGCCCTGTTTGATGTGGCTGCCTTGGAGGATACCCGGTCTTTTGCCGGACAGGACGGTATCCAGTATCTTGGCTACGATGGTGTCGCGGCGCGGAAACTGCATCAGCGGATTTTAGACGGAGATGCCGCTGCCCATGAGACCTACAAGGATCCGGTGAAGGCTGCGGAAGCTCTGCTGAATCTACAGGGTGGCAGCGGGGAAATGACGGAACTGCTCTATGAAGCCGGGAGGCAGTATTTATTTTTCCAAAAGGATTCCACAAGACCCGGCGAAGGCTCTGTGGCAAACGTACATTATATTTTCGCTGATGGATCCGGTATCGATATTCCGATGGTATTTGCGGAGGAGAGCAGTCAGATCTGGCTGCTGTCACTGGGAGACATCGACAGTAAAGGCAGGCATTCTACCGGTCCGTTGGACGGAGAAAATCAGGCCAGAGTGGTCTATGCGGAATACGGACCCAGGGATGAAGATTGGGCTACCGTGGCAGAACTGTCGAAAAAATGGGTGTATGTAAAGGTATCCCCGGATCTTTTGCGGATGTTGCTGCTACTTATCAGGTCTCCAGCTACGGTATTTATGCGGCCACCGGGGACGCGCCGGACTGAATTGTATGGTTTCTGGATATATAGTGCCGGGATGTGCGGCAGAGGGACGTTCCACGGTTTACCAGAATGTGGGAAATTACTATACGTCTGACAGTTATAGACAGGAGATGGCTTATCTGAAGCAACAGGATAGTGTTCGATTGTACTATTTTGCAGCTTCTGATTATCAGGATGGAGATCTGGACATCTGGATCGACACGATCCGGGAATATGATACTTCGGGACAGACCGGAGAAAACGGGGTCACAGACTGGAAGCTGCCGTCGAAGGCGCAGGATTTCTCCGCAGACATGCTTACTGCGGAAGACGGTTATTGGATCCTGAGTCAGAGCAGCGGAACCGCCCAGATGAAACTTCCGCTTCTGTCCAACCAGCCGGTCTGGAATGGGAAGGTGGCGGCAGATCTGAGACAGAGGAAGCGGATGCTTATGCAGCAGCACAGAGACGGGATATTATGATGAATGTGGGAGTCGTATTTGATCTGTCTGAGCGAGCGGAGCAGGAGACTTATGCCCTGTTGGATCTGGACGGAGACGGAACCGCAGAGAAACTTCTGTTGCGTTCGAGAATGGCACAGGCAGTAAACGAAGTGGATCATTCGCCGCTGGATCAATATATATTTGCGGTGAATACCATGCGAGGCGAGACGCGGACGGCACAGAATCTGGGAAACAGCATTTACGCCTTCACTCCTAATGGCAGACAGATATTGCTGGCACTGATGCGTAGGGACGAGTTCGGACAGTACGAGAGTTTCCTGTTCCGCTATGAGAACGGGGAATTACAGGAAGCAGGAAGTTTCGCACAGGATATCCGGGAGATCTGGGTGGAAAACGGCCAGATCATCACCAACCAGCCTATGATTATACGTTACAGAAGGAAAATCTGCGGATTGTGTACCGGATCGGAAGTGACGGAAGCTGTCGGAGATTCCCGCAGACCGCTATGATCTGCCGGAGCAGTCGGCCCTGCACTGGCTCAATAAGGATCTGGAAGTCTGCCGGACTCCGGATGCCGGCAGCGAACGCTTTACCATCAACGCAGATCACGGAGTCTATTTCCTTTATCTAGATGCCGGCAGACAGTGGCTCTGCGTGGAGACCGAGAATGGTGTCACCGGGTGGCTTAAGCTGGCGGATTACACGGCGGAAGAAGCGTGGGCCACTTTCAATGATCTGATACCGAATGGGGGATGAGAACAATTTATACTGGATACACTTGAAAAAATGAAAAAAGTTTCCGGTAATAAGAGAAACTTTTACTTTTGTAGGTAAAAAATAGAAATTGACAAAAATGGTTTACAGGATGTAATATAAAAGTGTTACAACTTGTAAACCATTTTGTATAATAAGACTTAACGGATGCCACAGAGGGCAGAAAGTGAGGAATTACAATGTCGGAATATACCATGGGAGCTGTGGAGATGCGTTTTGCGGAGATCATCTGGGAGCATGAGCGGTCTCTTCCGGGGAACTGGTAAAACTATGCGAGCAGGAGTTAAACTGGAAGAAATCCACAACTTATACAGTCCTGCGGCGCCTCTGCCAGAAGGGGATATTTATCAGTGAGAACGGTGTCGTTACTTCACTGCTGTCGAAGCAGATGTTCCAAGCGAGACAGAGCGAGGAGATCATTGAGGAATCTTTCGCAGGATCTCTGCCGGATTTCGTAGCGGCATTTACTTCCCGGAAGAAGCTGTCTAAGAAAGAAATCAAAGAGCTGAAGAAAATCATCGAAAATAATGGGGGAGCAAAGGAATGACAGTAATGGCAATGATGCAGATACTGGTCAGAATGAGTATTCAGGGAAGTATTATCATAGGGATCGTGCTGCTTCTGCGAATGGTATTCCGGGGACTGCGGATATCCTATCGGTATTGTGTGCTGTTGTGGGGAATCGCCTTTTTCTATCTCATATTTCCCTGGAAGATCGAGAATGAGCATGGATTCTGGTGGGCACAGCCGGAGTCGATGGTAGTGGCGGTGAGCGCGGATGGACGACAGTGGTGACGGGACTGGGGACGAGTATCGTGCCGGGGCAGAATACCTTACCGGAGAAGGGCACTATGACAGGGCAGAGTACTCTGCCGGAGAATAATGCTGTGCATGGACAGACAACTGTAGGAACGGATGTAACGATAGAACAGAGTACGAATCGCGGATCGGAATCGAGCGCACTTCCGGCACCGGATGTACAGTCCACCGGCACGGCAGCCGCATTTTTCGCATCGGCTACCTTTTTGCGGGTAATATTTGCAGTTGAATGCCTGTGGCTGGCAGGAATCCCCTGCTTTCTCGCGTATTTTATTTTTTCGTATATAAGAATGAAACGCCGTCTGGCGGAATGTCTCCCCGGAGAGGAGGGCGTACGTTACGTGGACGGGATCCGTACACCGATGGTATTCGGGATCCTGCGACCGCAGATCTATCTGCCGGTGGAGATGAATCCGGAATTCTATGACTGCGTGCTGCAGCATGAGCGGATCCATCTGCACGCCGGGACTATCTGTGGAAAATACTGACCTATCTGATCAGTATTGTGCATTGGATGAATCCGGTGGTCTGGCTGGCATATTATCTGCTGTGCTGCGATATGGAAAAAGCCTGCGACGAGGCAGTGACGGAGCAGTTGGAGCCGGAGGCAGACAGGAATATGCCGCCGTACTGCTATCCATGGCAACCGATACGACCGCACGCAGGATATTTGCAGCACCGGTGTGTTTTGATGAAGGTGACATCCGGGGCAGGATCCGGCATATTTTAAAATGCCGTAAGACCGCTGGGAAGCTTGCAGCGCTGGCAGTGGAGCTGTGTGTCGTGGTGGCATTGATATTACTGACACAGAAGGTGCCGTAACGGAGCAGGAGCCGGAGGCAGGAAATGCCGCAGGAGAGACTGCTGACAGTATGACGGCGGAGAGCGATGCAGAGGAAGAAAGGATCTGCCGACATTCTATATCCGCCGGGCGGAGGATCTGCAGATAAGCAGCCCGCTTCGTATCGTGGAGCAGTATATCACCGACCGTGCCACGGCATGGAATCATTATTATATTGATGCAGACGGTGTCCTCTGGGGCAGCGGTTATAATCAAAACGGACAGCTGGGAAACGGCAGCTACGAGACGGATCTGGACCTGGGGAAAATGGATGCGGTTCGGATCGCGGATCATGTGTTTCTGTGGACGCTACCTGAATAACAATTTCTGCATCTATCTGACGGACGATGGAAAGCTTTACGGAATGGGGCTGAATATGGCAGGACTCCTGTTAGGGAAAGACTCTGTGAAACAGGTGTACAGCGATGATGATAATGACCGTGTGTGCACACCGGTGCTGCTGATGGAAAATGTGAGATATGCCAGAGCCGGCAGGGAAGCCATCGTTGCATTACAAGAGGACGGAAGCGTCTACTGGTGGGGACAGATGCGGACGACGACCAGCACCTATGGCAGTGATTACGATGCCTACTGGACGGTGGAAGAGAACTCGGTCAATCCGGTGAAAATGATGTTCCTGGAGCCCCATAAGGTATTGGAGAACTGTGTCTATGTGGATATCAGCGCATGGAACGGTGCAGCGATCACGGAGACCGGCGACTTATACATGTGGGGACTGAACATCTTCGGACAATGCGGCGTTGCGAAAAGTGAGAATGTCCATGATTTTGTCTGGGCACCGCAAAAAGTGCTGGAAAATGTCAGTATGGTATGGCTAGAGGCAATACGGCAAAATGACGACGGAATCGATACGGAGCTGGAGAACTTGAACTGGGCAGTGCATTCGTATACCTTTGATAACTTTGCACTGTTGCAGGACGGAACATTGCTGGCTGCCGGAGAGAATCTGGCAAAGATTCCGTGACGACAGTAGTGGATGGGGATTTGTACCAGGCGGGATCCCACCGGGCGTCTTTTGAATTCGTGCCGGTGCGGGCAGCTGTCTACTCCACGGAGTATAACCGGGAGATCCTGGCGGAATTTACATGGGGAATGTCCAGAGAGGATGTCCGGTCGCTGTGTACGGATGCAGGACTGCAATTTTATGTCGGCGGAGAAGACGACGGAATCAATATCGAAGACAGTAGATATCGCTGCTATTTTGATGAAACAGGTGGACTGAGCGCACTTACGATCCAGACCGGCAGCAGCCGTGATGAAAGATTTACTGTGGACGAGACTACCCTGGAGGAAGTACAGCAGATCGTTACCGATGCCGGTGGCTCGCTGACGTTGCTTACCCTGCGGGGGATAATCCCTGGGAGATCTGGCAGTATGCAGACACCGCCCAGGGGACCCTCTACTGGTTCACGGTATTCCAGGGGAAAGTCACTGTCATCACCGAGAAACAGCTGACAGCAGAAACTTTTGATGGACAACAGGATTATAAGAGCGTATTATTGATGGAAAATTGAGGACCTGAGTGGATAAGTGCCAGAAGGAGACCAGCTATGAAAAAACAATATAAATTAACAGCATTAGCGCTGACTGCCTGTCTGTTGACGGGATGTGGTGCCGGGGAAACGAGTGCTTTGGAGAATACGACGGCGGAGAAGCAGCCGACAGAGCCGGTGGCAGAGACATCTGCGGAGACTTTCACAGAGACAGCCTCTGCTACGACAGAGGTTCCGCAGGAAACCACAGCACAGGAAAATCCCATTGCACCGAAAGAAATCGCGATAGATTTCACCGGAGTATCGGAATTTCACCCGGAAGGAACTGCGGCGCAGCCCTATTCCCTGGAAATCCTTTCCGAGACGTATAACAATATTACTTTTGCAGACGAATGGTACAATGCATCGGAAGATGTTTCCCTTCCCATGATCGGTGAGAACTGGGACTGCTTCTATGATGAGAATTACACCTACCAGTGGGACGATGGTAAACTCAGCATTTTTGATGGCGAGAACTGCCTGTATGTATTGGAATATCCGACAGATAAATGGTACGTCAATGGTAATAACGCCTGCATTGAGAATGGTATCTTGTATGGGGCATCGGTGATGAACGGCTATGCCCAGCCGGACACCTGTTTTATGTTTGCCTATGATCTGGAAAATGAGAAGCTGCTGTGGCGGAGCGCCGACCAGACCTACAACAGCATGAACTTCCTCGTGAAAGGGGATGTGATCTTCTGCGGCTATGGCTTTACCGCAGAGGATGACTACCTCTATCAACTGGATAAAAACACCGGAGAAGTGATCGACCGCTTGCCCCTAAAAAAGATGCCGGACCTCATGGCAGTGAAGGATGACCGGTTGTATGTGCATACCTATAGCTATGATTATGTGATCGAGGTGCAATAATGTAAAAATGTGTTGCCGTAGCAGGACAACATTAAATAAAGGGGGTGCGCTATCAGCACCCCAATATACTTAAAATCGTCTGTGCATATATCCGGATCGAAAAATCATTCGGATGATTGATACAGTTTCCGGTTAATTCCAGATAATGCTTTTTATGGGCAACAAGCTCGCGGAACATGGAGTGCGCCGGAGCAACACATATGCCTTCTGATTCTGCGGCAATCTGATAAAGAGCATCCTGCTGTGCCGGAAGCTGATTATGCTGGAAGCTGCGTATCTCCGGATTCGGAATCATAGGAGATACCAGCAGAAATTCACAGTCGGGATGTTCACTCCGAATCGTCTGAATAATGGACAGAATAGCTGCCTTGTAAATTTCAGCAGGTTCCTGCATACTATTCATTCCAAAACCTAATATCACAAGATTCGGATTGCAGGGACATACCAGTTGTTTTGCATTTTCCACGCCCCATTGTACGGTGGAGCCTCCGGCAGCCCGATTCTTTTGATAATATTACTTTGCGGATAGCGGTGCTGTAAGCTGTTGCTGACAAGCTCTGCCCAGCGGGCTGATAAGGGCGTGCCAGAGAGTAACATGATAATCTTCCAAAGTGACCATATCTATTGCAGATTCATTGCAACCGCTGGCTTCCCAGCCAGCAGTAATACTATCTCCATAAAATACTAAATGAAAATCTCCACCATTCTGTAATTTTTGCATACTTTGCGGCAGAAGAGAAGAACTGTCGACTGGAGAAAAACTGTCCCAGACAGTTTTATGTGTATACGTAACGAGTATCTGCCAGCGGTATACATCGGAGACGACTTCCATGTAATGTTCTCCATCCGGTAGACGGACCCATGCTGTCTCGGGAACTCCGGTAAAGGGTTTACAGTAAATGTCACGGGAAAGAATGGGAATGCGGGAATGCTCTGTAAGGATCAGCCTGGAATCTTCCCGTATGTAATCTGTTCCCTCTTCATAAAAGACACTGCCGTCAAAGGATGTGACAGACAAAATATGTTCCGGTTGATAGAGTAACTGACCACCGGCAATGTGCCCTTCAGCATCTTCAGAAAACAGATCGGCTCCTGATATACGAAATTCCCTTCCCAAATACGTGTCAATATTCCCATAATCATATCTTCCTTTCAAATCGTTCTTTATTACCAATCTTCTGATTTGTATATTTTACAAGAATATTTCCATTACAAAATTGGATTATTTTGTTCTATTTTAAAAAATTACTATACTTTGACCAGTTGTTTTTCATGTATTATGATAAGAGAGAAAGCATGTCCGGGAGGTGCGTAGAATGAAAATAATACACAGTTTCACAATGCGTGTTCTGATGATTATGGTCTCGCTGTTACTATTGTTTTGTGCGGTCAGTACAATAGCATGGTATCGGAGTTTTACCCAAGAAGCCGTGGAAACAGCAGAAGAACATATGGATACGGTGATTGAAACATTGAATGAAATGTTTGATGAAAAATTGCGGGAGATTGATTATACAACTGCGTTTATTTCAAATAAGTCCGGACAACGCAGAATGACAGTATTATTCAGTTCCTGACGGCTTCGGAACCGAATATGCAGGTTGCGTCCAGACAGTCGGCACAGAATTATTTATTTAACCGGTGCAATTTTAAGGCGTATTTGAATGGAATGGCAATCTATGGACTGGATGGAAGAACCTGTACCTATGGAATTACGACACCCTATGATGAAGTGGCGGATACGGAATGGTTCGAGAGCATAAAAAACGGAGAGAAAGACGTAGTGTATCTGACACCACGGGCGTATACAGAAAAACAGCCGTCTCCCAAAAACAGCTATGTATTTTCAATTGTTCGTCCTGTATTTTATGGGAGCCGGATCGTGGGAGTTATCAAAGCTGACATCAAGAGCAGCTTGTTGGAGACGATATTTGATATCCGGGAAATGAAAGGATATTCACTTTATGTATTTGACAGAGATACCAAAGAGACTGTGTACAGTCCGGAAGAAACGAATTTCTTAAATGTATCGGATTTCTGTGATTCCATACCGGAAGGAGATGGAACTTTCACAAAAAGACAGGGCGGGGTGACCTGGCTGGTTGTTTATACTACTTCGGAAGTTGCACCGTGGCAAATCGTAGGTGTGGTACAGCAGAGTACAGTTCTCGCCGGTTTTTTGCAGGTTAGGAATCAGATGACGGTTATGGTGATCTTATTTGTCATTGTGTTTGCTTTAATTGCTTTTGTAGTCTCTTATTATCTGACAAAAGATCTTCGCAAACTGACGGGAGCAGTGGAAAAGATTGGTGATGACTGCTTGGAATTGCCGATATCTATTAAACGTAGGGATGAGGTAGGAATTTTATATCAACAGATTCGGACTATGTTGGAGAGAATCAGGGATCTGATTACAAATATTCGCAAGGTGGAGGAAGAAAAGAGAATTTCTGAGATTGAAATGTTGTCCATACAGATCAATCCCCATTTTTTGTATAATACATTGCATACTATAAAGGTGTTATCTATTATGCAGGGGGTAGAGAATATCCAGACAGTTTCAGATGCGTTATCGAGAATGCTTCATTTGAATTTGGATGCTCGGAAATTTATCAGTATTGCCGAGGAGGAAAATATTACAGGATTATCTGGATATCCAGCAGTATAGATATGTCGGGAAACTGACCTATAAGTATTTCCATTGAAGATTCGGTAAAAGGATGTGTATTGCCAAAACTGCTGATACAGCCAATCGTGGAAAATGCATTGCAGCATGGAATCTCGAAGGAACAGTCGGTAGGTATGGTACAGATCAGGTATATGGAGAAGAGGAGGAACTTCATATACTGGTACGGAACAGCGGACCGGAATTTCCACCGGAATTATTGTGCCAGCAGCATTATTGCGGAGGCGCATCGAAACATATCGGCTTGCAGAATATATCGAGACGATTGAATCTGTTATATGGAGAAAAAGCGGAAATGCGGATTGTATCTGGAGAGAATCTGCTGACGTCCGTGGAAATCATTCTTCCCAGGAGCAGTCAGGATGAGGAGGAAAAATACGATGAGAATAATGATTGTAGATGATGATTTTCTTGTAAGGACAAATCTGAAAAGATTGCTTGAGACATCAGAAAAGTGCAGAAATGCAGGATATATGATAATAGCAGAGGCAGCAGATGGGGATCAGGCGTTACATCAGATAGAGATGACAGAGCCGGATGTTATCATATCAGATATTAAAATGCCACAGATGGATGGTCTTGAATTGCAGAAAGAAGTTAAAAGGGAACATCCTGAGATCTCAATGATCATGCTGAGCGGCTACGATGACCTAGATTATGTGCGACAGGCATTAAAAAACGGAGCAATTGATTATATCTTAAAACATGAACTGGATGAAAAGGTATTAGTGCAGGTATTGTCCAGAGCAGAAGAAACGGGGAAGAATTCTGGGAAAGGTGAGGATTCCATTACCGCGGACAATCAGGTGGCACTTCGGAGGAATTTTATGATGAATCTTTTTTCCGGGTGTTATCACAGCGAAGAGGAGATCAGGTTTCGCTCCGGTGTGCTGGGACGAAAAATCGCTATGAAAAATGTATCTGCGGTCATTATAATGGTTCAGCCAAGGAAAGAAAATGTAATTTCTTCCTATCTGCGGGAGTAATGCAATTTTAAATATTATTGATGAGATTTTGCAGGATTATCGGATGGGAATCTGCTGTCATGTTTCGGACGAGAAATATGTTTTTATGATGGATTATGAAAATATTTATAGTTATCTGGCAAGGAGTGAACTTTTTCGGGAAGTACAGACAAGAATCAGCAGTTGTCTGAAAACCTATCTGAATTTGGAAGTTAGTTTATATGAGGGAGAAGTTGCAGAATCAATACTGAACATCCCGCAATCTTATCTTGGAGCGGAAAAAGTGTACGAAAATCGCTTTTTTCCGGAGGCTGTCGGACCGCAGAAAAGAGCAGCCCCGTTAGATATATTATCTGTATTTGATGCAGCACGGGAGGACGGATGGTATCTGCAATCCGCCAGAATAACCGGGAAGGGGCGGAAGAGCTGTTGAATGATATATTCAAACAGTTGGGAACAATGCAGCCGACAGTAGATTCTTTACAGAATTTCTTTTTGGATTTATTGAGTACATTGAAACGTGCATGGATTGAGAGAGATATTGATCTGAACAGATTTTTTGATCCTGTGAATCCACAACAGATTTTTCGGAGCTTTAAGAATTTGCAGGAAGCTGAGAAATGGTTTCAGAGTATTATGAAAAATGCTTTTGAAGCTGCACAGAGTCATGCACAAAGCCCCGAATCTCCTTATGTGGAACAGGCAATTGGTATCATTCACAGAAAATATGCGCAGGAGATATCCCAAAGTACCGTTGCGGATGCCATAGGAATCAGTGCTTCTTATCTGAGCAGGTTGTTTAAGGAGGATCTGAATATAGGGTTTTCGGATTTCCTGTGTGCTTACCGGATTGAAAAAGCGAAGGAACTGCTAAAAGAGAACAGGTACAGCAATAAAGAGATCGCACGTATGACCGGATTTCAGGACGATGCGTATTTTGCCAGAATATTTAAACGGTATACAGGGATGACACCGAAGGAATATCGGAAGACAGAGGAATAAAAAGTACAATTTTTTCACAAAAGAATCCAATTTTGATAAGTACTCACTCCACTATAATCAAATCATGAGGAACCACTCAAATATATTTTTACAAGGAGGATTATCATGAAAAAGGGTATAGCATTAGCACTGGCAACTATGATGGTAACATCTCTTGCAGCATGTGGAAACACTCAGGATGCAGTTACATCGGAAAGTACACAGCCCGCAGGAACAGAGACAAAGACGGAGCAGGCAAAAACGGATACAGAGGTGCCTACCGTCACCATGTTGACTTTCACCGACTGGTATAAATCCGGTTGGGAGGCACTGTCAGATTATATTGATCAGAACGCCGATGATTTGGGCTTCCGATTAAAGATTGACATTATGCAGGAGGCGGCGAAGGTGAAGAACTTGTAAGAGCTAAGTTTGCAACCGGTGATCTCCCGGACCTGTTACAAACCTATGGACCGAAGTGGCTGGATCACAATGCCGGCGTATTGGATCAGATCGTCCCTCTCGAAAATGTAGATATGTCTGAATACAGTCAGGATCAGCTAGAGGAAGGACATTATATTTATAACGGACAGCTTTATGCAGTTCCTATGGATTCTACTTCACTGGTAGGTATTTTCTACAATAAGGATGTATTTGCGGAAGCGGGAATTGAAAAAGCACCCACTACATGGGACGAGTTCCTTGATTGCTGTGAAAAGCTGAAAGCAATCGGTGTGACACCTTTATATTATTCCGGAGCAGATACCTGGACACTGCAGTGCATCACACACTTTGGATTCAACGAAGATGTTGTGGAAAGCGGACTTTCTTATACAGAATTTTGGAATGAAATGAATACGAATAAACGTCATTATTCCGATGCCACAAATTTTAAAGATGCAATCATTATGTCCAAAGAAATGGTAGACAAGGGATATGTTAACAGCAGCTTCCTGTCAGATACCTATGATATGGCACAGACTGCACTGGCAGAAGGTACCGCTGGTATGTATTGCAATGGTACCTGGTATATGATGAGATTGCCAGCAAGTATCCGGAATCCGCAGACAAGATTGGATCCTTTATCATACCTTTGTATGAGAAGAATTATACCTGCTCTTCCATGCCCGGTTCCGTTGTTATGACTTCTGCATGCAAGGATCAGGAATTAGGTGAAAAAGTGCTGAATTTCCTGGCTTCTTCTACCGCTCAGCAGATTTATGCTACAGCACAGCCCGGAATCTACCTGAATCAGAAAGTAAGTTGTGAACTTCCGGAAGCATATCAGACTCTTTATGATGAGATGCTGAAAGGAAACAGCATGGAAGTATGGCAGAACGGTAATGTATATGGCTATGGTGATTATCATATCCATGTACAGGATTATCTGGCAGGTGGTATGGATATTGATCAGGTCATCAGCCTGTTAGACAGTGATACCGCAGATAATGCAAAAGCAGCCAATGATCCTAACTGGAATTAGAGCCAGATAACATTGGATGAGAATGGATAACTGGAGTGCTTGCACTCCAGTTATTTTATAAAACATTTTTTATAAAACATGGACAATATAAGGAGAAAACTCTTGGGACAGACGAAAAAATTACGAGGACATTTGAAGAGTCCATATGCTTATTATCTTATGCTGCCTGCATTGCTGGTTTATGCACTGCTGTTTGTTTTGCCTGCACTGTCAGGTCTGCTGTTATCGTTTTTTAATGTAAAATCTTTTAAATTATCCACGATTACATTTGCAGGCCTTGAAAACTATGCAACGGTATTGCGGAATCCTTATTTCAGCATTGCTATCAAGAATACGTTACTGTTTGCAGCGGTAACGACTTTAGGAAAAGTAATCTTCGGAATGGCATTAGCGCTGCTGGTGAATCAACGTTTTCATGGCGTGAACTATATGAGAACAGTTTTCTTCCTTCCGGCGGTACTGAATAACGTTGCTGTGGGACTGGTGTTCCGGTCTATGATGCATCCTTCCGGATTAATCAACCAGACATTGAGTGCGATGGGGCTGGATATGCTAATGCACAACTGGCTTACAGATGCGAAGATTGCCATTTCTCCTGCGCGTTTTGTAGAAATATGGAAATGGACTGGGTACACCATGGTTATTTTCCTGGCAGGACTGCAATCTATTGACAAGACCTATTATGAGGCAGCACAGCTGGATGGCGCGACCTACTGGCAGCAGCTTCGGTCTGTGACAATACCTCTGATCATGCCCGCGTTGAATAATGCGGTCGTTATCAGCGTAGTAGGTGGATTAAAAGTTTTTGATATCGTACAGTCACTGACGAATGGCGGTCCCGGTAATGCGACCAGCGTGTTCGGAACGCTGATTTATTCCTCTTTCAGCAGTGGCAGCTATGGACGGGGATGTGCAGCAGCATGATTCTGACATTCTTTGTATTGCTGATTGCACTGCCGACGAACCGCTTTATCTCCCGTAAGGAGGTGGAAGTATGAGAACGCCTGCAAAAAAGCATACTCACATTCTACGAACTTTGTTTGGCTTTGCATTAAGTCTGTTAATGCTGGTCCCCTTTGCAATGATTGTACTGAATTCTTTTAAAAATAAAAAAGAAGCGGCACAGATGGGACTGGCATTGCCAAAACAGTGAACATTATTGAAAATTATCGTGCAGTTATGGAGACCGGTGTGGTGCATGCATTCAGAAACAGTTGCATCGTGACATTACTGTCAGTGCTTTTGATTGTTCTGTTTTCTGCATTGGCAGCATTTGTATTACAGAGACGAAATACAAAAGTAAGCCAGAAGATCATTACGTTTTTTGTGATAGGACTTATCATTCCGGGACAGATTATTCCGACTTATATGTTGTGTAATTATCTGCACTTAAAGACATTTATCGGAGCGGCAGCAGTGCTGACAGCAGCCAACCTGCCACTCGGAATTTTTCTGTATATCGGAGCATTGAAGTCGATCCCCAGGGATATTGACGAGGCTGCCATTTTGGACGGCTGTAGTACATGGACATTGTTTTTCCGGGTTATTTTCCAGCTGATGAAACCCATGACGGTGACATTGTTTATATTGACTTTTATGAATATCTGGAATGATTTCGGAACAACTATTTACTTCCTGAATACTTCAGAGAATTACACGTTACCGCTTACGATTTATAATTTTTTCAGTACGCACAGTTCGGATTGGAATCTGGTGTTCACGGATGTTGTGATTGTTTCCCTGCCGGTGATTATTGTGTATTTCTGTGCACAGAAACAGATCATGTCTGGAATGACATCCGGTGCAGTAAAGGGGTGACGGTGTGAAAATAGCGTCCGAACAGCAGGAAAAACTACAACAGGCAAAGGACCGATGCAAATATCGTCTACAGGGGGCAGATCCTCACGGGGCGTATCCTACAGGGATTGTAAGGTCTTCATACTGGAAATTTTATAGTGAAGAAGAGGAACTGCCGGTATATGATACGCCGGTTACACATGGGGGACCACAGAGTTTTGTGGTGATTCCGTGGGGCAGTAGAGACTTTACAGCAGAATCACTGGTTCCGGTATGGGACGCAGAGATTCTGCCAGAAAATTTACATATTGCTGCAACAGTGGAGAACCACAAAATTCATTTTGCTGATACAGAGTCTGCCAATTTGATGATTGAGATAAATAAAGGCTATCAGCATCCTCTGGCAATTTTCCGGGCGGAATTTAAGAATATTGATAATCCGGAAGATCCGGAAGTACTGTATTTTGAACCGGGAATTCACAAAATTCGCACGTTGGAGTTGCAAAGCGGACAGACAGTTGTGCTGGCACCGGGAGCGATTCTGACACCGATACAGCCGGATGAAACAGATGAAATACTGGTGGAAAATGATTGGGCAGGAAAAACAAATTATCAGGATCTTATTTCCGCAAATAAGAAGAAAAATATTCGAATCTGTGGTGCGGGAATAATAGACCTGACAGCATTGGATTGGCATGCACGGAGAAGCATGGTTTCTGCGACTGTGAAACATAGAAATTGAAGATGTTATATTTATAGGTGCAGCGCACTGGACGCTTCCGTTTTTCGGCTGCAGGAATGTTCATGTGAACCGGCGCGATTGTTGGCATATCGGGAGAACAGTGATGGAATTGATCTTGTGGATACGCAGAATGCGTTGATTGAGAATTGTTTCCTGCGGACAGGAGATGATGCAATCTGTTTGAAAAGCATGGCGCTTACAAAGCAGGTGGAGACACATGATATTACAGTGCGAAAATGCATTGTATGGAATGATAAGGTTCGCGCTTTCGGTGTAGCCGGAGAATCTAGACATGATATATATAATGCAATATTTGAAGATTGTGATGTGCTGCACAGCATGGCAGATTGGACAACGGAAGTAGGGGCACTTGCAGTATATATCTGCGATGCTGCAAAAGTACATCACATTGTATTTCGTAATATTCGTGTCCGACAGGAAAGTAATTACGCAATTTGCTGTGTAATTACAAGAGATAAATGGTCTTCCGATGAACGAGCAGGTCAGGTAGAGGATATTCTGTTTGAAGATATTATGTTGCCGGAAAATTACAGCATATATCTGAGAGGGTTTTCTGAAGAGCATAAGATCAGAATTTGTGTTTTCAGGGAGGTGATCTTGAAAACTGCGGACAGCACATGGAAAGGATGGAATTTGTAGAGATTAAGAAACATAGGAGGTACGGATTATGAGGAACACCGACATTAGAATACGGGATCCGTATATTGTGGCAGATAAGGAAACGAATCAGTACTTTTTGTTTGGCACGACGGATTCGGATCCATGGAATGGAGAAGGAGAGGGGTTCAAGGTCTATCGCAGTGAGAACCTAGAAGAATGGGTGGAGGAAGGATATGCATTCAGACCACCGCAAAACTTTTGGGCAAATAAGAACTTTTGGGCACCGGAGGTGCATAAGTATCTTGGAAAATGGTATTTGATTGCCAGTTTTTATGCAGAAGGGCATCACAGAGGTGTGCAGATATTCCGGTCGGAGAACATTATAGGACCATACACCGCTATTTCTGACAAACCTGTCACGCCGGCTGAATGGGATTGCCTGGATGGAACTCTGTATGTAGAGAATGGGATACCGTGCTTGATATTCTCCCATGAGTGGACACAAATTCATGATGGTGCTATCTGCGCAGTGGAATTAACAGAAGATTTAACTGCTGCAAAGGGCGATCCGGTGGTATTGTTTCATGCAACAGATGCATCGTGGAGCGTACCGGATACCGGGGATGTGGTGCAGGCGGAAGGAGAAAATTATGTCACAGATGGACCGTTCCTATTTCATGAAATGGAGTATTGAAAATGCTTTGGTCAAGCTTTGCACAAGAGGGTTATGCGTTAGGCACCGCTTATAGCCTGAGTGGAAGCATTCGGGGACCGTGGAGACAAAATCCGGAACCAACATGTCCATTTGGAGGTCATGGAATGTTGTTTGAAGACTTTTCAGGGAGACGTTTATTGGCATTACATGCGCCGAATACCTCCGGAATGGAAAGATTGCGGCTGATTACCTGGAATTCAGCACCATACCCCAAGATTCAGATGCCTCGTGAACGTAACCCACAGCAAATACAAAATATTAATTCTTTATGAAATTAGGCATTTTGATTGACATATTTTTTGTGGGTAGTTAATATGACATTAACGATAGGCAACTTGAGTGCCTGCCAAGCGCAGAAGTAAGGTGTTGTGCCAGAGAGCAGTGCCTTATGAGCTTTATAAGGGTTTGACATTTACCACAATCTGGCTAGAGACCGTAGGTCTTGAAAGAAAATGTCAAAGGCTCTGCTATATCGCAGAGCCTTCTTTTTTAGAGGAAATAAAGTAATAACATACTGATTATGGAAAAGAGGATCAATTATGAGTGAAAAATATAAATTGAGCATTTTAGCGCTGACTGCCTGTCTGTTGACGGGATGTGGCGCTGGGGAAACGAGTGCTTTGGAGAATACGACGGCGGAGAAGCAGCCGACAGAGCCGGTGGCAGAGACATCTGCGGAGACTTTCACAGAGACAGCTTCTGTTACGACAGAGGTTCCGCAGGAAACCACAGCACAGGAAAATCCGGTTGCTCCCAAAGAAATTACCATAGACTTCACCGGAATCGCGGAATTTCACCCGGAGGGGACACCCGCACAGCCCTATTCCCTGGAAATCCTTTCCGAGACGTATAACAATATTACTTTTGCGGATGAATGGTACAATGCATCGGAAGACGTTTCCCTTCCCATGATCGGAGAAAATTGGGACTGCTTCTATGATGAGAATTACACTTACCAGTGGGACGATGGAAAACTCAGCATTTTTGATGGCGAGAACTGCTGTATGTACTGGAATATCCGACAGACAATGGTACGTCAATGGTAATAACGCCTGCCTTGAGAACGGGATCTTCTATGGGGCATCGGTAATGAACGGCTATGCCCAGCCGGACAGCTGCTTTATGTTTGCCTACGATCTGGAAAATGAGAAGCTGCTGTGGCGAAGTGCAGACCAGACCTACAACAGCATGAACTTCTCGTGAAAGGGGACGTGATCTTCTGCGGTTATGGCTTTACCGCAGAGGATGATTATCTCTATCAGCTGGATAAAAACACCGGAGAAGTGATCGACCGACTGCCACTGAAAAAGATGCCGGACCTCATGGCAGTGAAGGATGACCGGTTGTATGTGCATACCTATAGCTATGATTATGTGATTGAGATATTTTAAATTGAAAATATCAAAATAATTAGTATCAGTTAATGAAATTGTGATAAAAATATCGTTTGTGTAAATGCTTATGGGAAGAGAATTCGGGTAAGGAAAATGAATAAAAAGATGACCAAAAAGCAGAAAGTAGTATTTGCGATTGTGGTGGCAGTGCTTGTGCTGGGGATGATTTTGTCTTACGTATGCTATCATTTTATTTATGGGACAAGAATCACTTCCCGGGAGGGAGAAGCATACCACAAATTAGAGGGAAAGGGAGTATACAGCCCGTTAGCGGTGTTCCCTTCCGCAGATATGGACACCGTTTCACAGGATTTTTATTATCAGACCCGTGATGAAATCTTTGCGGCAACCTGCCAGATCTATTTGGAAAATCAATATACCAGGGAACAGTATGAGGCAGAAACAGAACGTCTGCGTAATTTGGAATTTTCTTATCAGGATCAGACGAATATGCTCTATCAGGATGAAGAAAATTATTGCAGCGTTGCGTATGTGGCAATGGCAAATTGGATCGACCGATATGAATATGCCATCACGTTAGACGACAGTAATACCATTATTTATGTTTATCTGCAGAACATGGACGCAAAGGACATACATATGCAGTCTGACTACCTTCCGAAATATTTTCAGGATAATAATGCCGGAAAGCATCAGGATACAGACCCTATGACCTCGGATTACAGAAGTTCTATGCGTTCCGGATAGGAGATCATTATATAGATTGCATGGACTTGGCGGATCAGATTGAAATCGCCGATACCGAGCCGGAGATTCAGGCAGAGGATGTAGCACAGGAAGTTGAATCTAATTAATTTCTACAAAATAATGGGGAGTAGCTAACAGATTGCTGTGCGTAATATTTGACAGTATGTTATTCGTTATAGGATAACGGAGTAATAGGCATACTATATAATATCTCTGTCGGATCCGTGACAGAGATATTTTTCAATAGTGTAAATAAAATTTGACAAAGTAGATATAAATGTTTAATAATATTTACATAAGGAGATGGGATTATGCCCAAAAAACAATAGTGTTGTTGCCTGAAACAGAAAAATACTTGAGCAAATGGGACTACAGATAAGTATGCAAGGCTGCGCAGAAAATTGACGTCGGAATTGGTTGCGGAAAGAGCAGGAATCAGCAGAGCTACTTTAGTATCCATAGAAAAAGGCTCACCTTCTGTGGCAATGGGGTGCTATGCGGCTGTGCTTCATGCATTGAATTATATGGATAAGGATTTACTGCTTGTTGCTAAAGATGATGAATTGGGACGGAAATTACAGGATCTTGATTTGCCTGTAAGAAAGCGCGCACCCAGGAGGGGATAGGGAGTGGATAAAGAAAAAAAAGATTTTTGTTTTTGCTGATTTTCAGCCTTATCACGAAGAAATTATAGGTACAATCTATGTTTCGCAGACGAGAGGAAAGGAATGTTACTCTTTTGAGTATGATCAGAAATGGCTGGAAAAGGGAAATATGATATTAGATCCCGATTTACAGATGTATAAGGGAAGGCAATATATTCACGATGATAAGAAGATATTCGGAGTATTTGCCGATTCCTGCCCTGATAGATGGGGACAGCGTCTGATGAAACGCAGCGCATTATGAAATGATTAAATAAACGCACGATAAACGCACGCGTGCGTTTATAAGATAGCCTTTTGCAATCAAATTAAATAAGTGAAACAGTGTTTCGTTTTTTTGAAAACTCTTTCACCGGTTCAGCCACCACACCCCCAGATTCAGATACCCCGCGAACGCCACCCACACCAGATAAGGCAGCATCAGCATGCGGCAGGCTTCGAGATGCGGTAAAAGGCAACGGTAGTGGCGATGATCAGGATCCACAGAGCGACCAGCCACAAAAAGGCGAAAAGATACCATCCCAGGTTGAAGAACCAGATGGACCAGAAAAAATTAAAGATAAGCTGTACAGCATACAGGGTGAGGGCTTTTGTGTCCTCACTTTTTTGCATGACAACGAGATAAGAGGCGATTCCCATGAGGACGAACAGGATGCTCCACACCACCGGGAAGAGCCACATGGGCGGCGTCAGTGGAGGCTGATTCACTGCTTCAAAGGCGTTCATGCCGTCTTTGGTGATCCAGGCGGAGAGTCCGCCTGCCGCCAGAGGGATGGCAACGGCAGTGATGAGGTTTTTCCAGTGAATATTGTGAAATCTGTCGGAGAGTTGCATGGGGCCTCCTTTGAAAATGTGATTTTGCATGTGTCAATATCCGTGTATTGTCTGATTAGTATTGTATGAAAATGAGACGAAAATTATGTATCTAACTATAAAAATTTGGGACTTTTGGTAAGCTGCGGTTTTGGTGTATGATTAAGAATATAATAAAACATTATGACTATCAGGAATAGGAAATATCCAAGAAAAGATAATAGGTAACATAGATATGAGCACAGAACACACACAGGTTCCCTGACAAAAGAAGCGATCCGGCTGGCGTGGCCGGCGGTCGTCATCAGTTTGCTGACGGTCGGTTTCGCGGATCAGATCATTGAATTCTGCGGTTCTAACGAGGACACACACGCCATGACTGCGAGATATTACCGGATCATCATGGGCGGCATGATCTTCAATGTATTGTCCATGGGAATCAATGCGGCACAGCGCGGCGCGGGCAATACAATGATTGCCCTTAGGACGAATCTGATCTCCAATCTGGTGAATATCTGCGGCATCCTACATTTTCGGATTTACTCTGGGACTGGGAATGACCGGTATCTGGATGGGTATTCTGGCAGATCAGGTATCCAGATTCCTGTTCGCGTCGATTCGGTTCCGACAGGGAAAATGGGTGACAATTAAGATATAATGAGCGCAAGAGAGTCAACACGCTTGCGTGATTGACGAACGGCGAATTTGATCACGATAGCTGCAAAGCAGCGGAGAGCATCGAAGATGCGAATCGTGATATAATGAGCTTATGATAATAACAAAACTCCCGGAGCAATATCGCACCGGGAGTTCTTGCGTTCAAATAACATGCAATGATTCACTGTGAGTTCTATTTCGTCTTCAATGTCTTCTTCATAGCGGTGAAAGTCTCTGCGCTGATCACATGCTCGATACGGCAGGCATCTTCGGCAGCCACGGTGGGATCTACACCGATGGAAGTCAGCCAGTCCGTGAGGAATGTGTGACGTTCATAGATTTTCTCTGCGATTTCCCGCCCCTTGTCCAGCAGGGTGATGTAGCCTTCCTTGTCCATTTCAATATATTCCCCATTGCGGAGATTCTTCATAGCGACACTGACGCTGGGTTTGGACACACCCAGATCGTTGGCAATATCAATGGAACGGACAACGCCGTTCTTTTTCTTCAGCACTAAGATCGTTTCCAGATAATTCTCAGCAGATTCCTGTATTTTCATGTAATGACCATACCCTTCCCATACATAGCATTTTGAACCAAAATACCTGCTCTACATGTGGAAACTTAACCATCCGCAGGCATTACAATAAGAATAGCAGAAAAGGGTAGGAAATGCAAGATTTCAACTTAATGAGAAAAAATATCAATAAGCAATTCCTACGCGATTTCTATGAAAAAAATCAAAAAAATATATTGACAGTAAAAAGAGGTTAGTATATACTAACCCATGAATTGAGAATGAATATCATTAAGAACTAATGAGAAACATGTGAAACAGTTCAATGCTATTGAAGGGAAGGAAGTGTGTATGATGCCCCTGAGTATGGTAACAGCCGGAGAAGAGAACACGATCCAGAGGATCGGCGGCAAGGAGGAGATCCGAAGTTCTTGGAGACGCTTGGATTTGTAGTAGGCGGTAAAGTGACAGTTGTGTCCCAGACCGAAGGCAACCTGATCGTGAATATCAAGGAATCACGCGTAGCCATCGGCAAGGATATGGCCAATAAAATCATGGTGTAGTCGTAAGACGCCACCCAAAAGATGCTAAATAGGAGGAGAAAATGAAGACATTGAAGGAAGTTCCCTGCGGCCAGACCGTAAAGGTAACCAAACTGAATGGTGAAGGTCCTGTCAAGAGACGTATCATGGACATGGGCATTACCAAAGGTGTTGAGATCTATGTGAGAAAGGTTGCTCCTTTGGGAGATCCCGTGGAAGTAACTGTCAGAGGCTATGAGCTGTCTCTTCGTAAGGCAGACGCTGAGATGATTTGCGTTGAGTAAATGATCTTTTTTTTAGCAGGAAGGTTAGCTGGAACTAATTAGTGAAAGCTAATCACATGAGCAAAAAGGAAGCTCTGAAAGAGCGTTTTGCGAATGGGGTCTGAATAGTTATTAAATGATTTTAGAGGAAAGAGGTAGAAAAATGGCAATTAAGATTGCACTTGCAGGTAACCCTAACTGCGGTAAAACAACACTTTTCAACGCTCTGACCGGTTCCAACCAGTTCGTAGGTAACTGGCCCGGCGTAACCGTTGAGAAAAAAGAAGGTAAATTGAAAAAGCAGTACGGTGCAACGGTGATGACGTGATCATCATGGACTTACCCGGTATTTATTCCCTGTCTCCGTATACTCTGGAGGAAGTGGTAGCACGTAACTACCTGATCGGTGAGAGACCCGATGCGATCCTGAACCTGGTAGACGGTACCAACATTGAGAGAAATTTATATCTGAGCACACAGCTGATGGAACTGGGTATCCCCGTTGTCATGGCTGTCAATATGATCGATATTGTGAATAAAAACGGTGACAAGATCAACGTTGCGAAGCTGTCTGAGAAGCTGGGCTGTCCCGTTGTTGAGATCTCCGCTCTGAAACTGACCGGTATCGAGAAAGCTACTAAGAAAGCGATCGAACTGGCACAGAAGAAGAGTGCAGCCGTTGCGGTACATAAATTCGCGCCTGAGGTTGAGAGCGTGATCGAGACCGTAGAGAAGAAGCTGACCGATGTTCCCGAGGAGCAGAAGAGATTCTTCGCTATCAAGCTGTTAGAGAAGGATGACAAGATCCAGGCACAGATGAAGAGTGTTCCCGATGTATCCGCAGAGATCAAGCAGCTGGAAGCTGCCATGGATGATGACACTGAGAGTATCATCACCAACGAGAGATACACATACATCTCCTCTATTATCAAAGAATGTTATACCAAAAAGGAAGGCCAGAAACTGAGCACTTCTGACAAGATCGATAAGATCGTAACCAACAGATGGCTGGCACTGCCGATCTTTGCAGTGGTTATGTTTATCGTATATTATGTATCCGTAACTACCGTCGGTACCTGGGCTACCGACTGGGCAAACGATGGCGTATTCGGTGATGGCTGGCATCTGTTCACCATCGGAACCGGTGCTTATGAAGAAGCAGCCGAGCCGTATGATGATGCAATGAATGTCATCAATGCATTCGTAGAGGCAGACGGCAGCGAAGAACTGGCAGCAGTCATCGACAGCGAGTCTGAAGACTATGATCCTGCAGCAGCTGTTGCAGCAGTACAGGAATTTGCAGCAGGCATTGATGCATCCGCTACCGCTGATTACACTCTGGAAGACGAAGAGACACTGGCAACCGAGGATGTAACTTATACCGGTGCTGATCTGGCAGATGCTGTTGCAGTATATGCCGAGGACGGCGCAGAAGCTCCCGATCCCGCAGACTACGGTATCTGGGTACCCGGTGTACCCGCACTGTTAGAGAGTGGTCTGGATGCGATCGGATGTGCCGACTGGCTGAAGCTGATCCTTGACGGTATTGTAGCCGGTGTCGGTGCAGTGCTCGGTTTCGTACCTCAGATGCTGGTACTGTTCATCTTCCTGGCATTCCTGGAGTCCTGTGGTTACATGGCACGTATCGCATTCATCATGGACCGTATCTTCCGTAAGTTCGGTCTGTCCGGTAAATCCTTCATTCCTATGCTGATCGGTTCCGGATGTGGTGTTCCCGGTATCATGGCTTCCCGTACCATCGAGAACGACAGAGACCGTAAGATGACCATTATGACTACCACATTTATTCCTTGTGGTGCGAAGCTTCCCTTCATCGCCATGGTAGCAGGTGCTATCTTCGGCGGCGCAGCATGGGTTGCTCCTTCCGCATACTTTTTGGGAATTGCGGCAATCATTTGTTCCGGTATTATCCTGAAGAAGACCAAGATCTTCGAGGGCGATCCTGCTCCTTTCGTTATGGAGCTCCCTGCTTACCACTGGCCTACCGTAGGTACGGTACTGCGCAGTATGTGGGAGCGCGCTGGTCCTTCATTAAGAAGGCAGGTACCATCATCCTTCTGTCCACTATCGTTGTATGGTTTACTACTTATTTCGGATTCACCGAGGACGGCTTCCGTATGCTGGCTGAGGATGAGATCGATATGAGTATCCTGGGCAAGATCGGTCAGTGCCTGGCATGGATCTTCATCCCTCAGGGCTTCGGTAACTGGCAGGCAACCGTTGCATCCATCACCGGTCTGGTAGCTAAGGAGAATATCGTAGGTACGATGGGTATCCTTTACAGCGCAGGCGAAGGTTCCGTATATGCGAACATGGCCGCTACCTTCACCGTAGCAAGCGGTTATGCTTTCCTGGCATTCAACCTGCTGTGCGCACCTTGCTTCGCAGCAATGGGTGCGATCAAGCGTGAGATGAATAACACCAGATGGTTCTGGATCGCTATCGGATATCAGTGTGGCCTGGCTTATGTAGTATCCCTGTGTGTATACCAGATCGGCAACCTGATCCTTAACGGATCTTTCGGCATTGGAACTGTTGTAGCATTCCTTCTGATCATTGGCTTCATTTATCTGCTCTTCCGTCCTTACAAGGAGAGCACCACTCTGAAGGTTGACACCAAGAAGGTTGCATAAGTAAAATAAATAATTAAGCTCACTCGCAGGTGTCTGGCGTGACTGCTTTCAGGCAAAGACCGATACCTGTGAGGGGAGTAAACAGATAGGAACGTAACATTACTTGCGGGTCTTCGATAAGGGAACCCGCAGGATTTTAAAGTAAGAGTAAGGAGCAGTCTATGGGAACCGTAGTTGTATTGGCGATACTGGCCGGTGTCGTTGCATTGATTGTCCGCAAAATGATAAAAGACAAAAAGAATGGAAAATCCATTCAGTGTGGTGGCGATTGCAGCCATTGCGGAGGTCATTGTGGACACTAGGGAACAGGTAAGCTATCAGACCACGAAAATGCAGAGAGAGATCATATTGACCAAGCTGAAAGAAAAAGGCTGCCGGATTACAAAACAGCGTCTTCGGCTGATTGATATTATCCTCCAGAATGAATGCTCCAGCTGTAAGGAGATCTTCTACCGGGCATTGGAAGAGGATGACAAGCTGGGAGTCGCAACCGTATACCGCATGGTCAACCTGTTAGAAGAGATCGGTGCTATCAGCCGTAAGAACATGTATAAGGTAGCTTACTCTGAAAATTGCATGATGGAAAATGCCTGTACCATTGAGCTGGATGATGGTTCGATACATCATCTCTCAGCAAAAAATGGAATTCCGTGATCCGGGCGGGACTCAAGTCGTGTGGATACCTCGTAGACCAGAGGGTGAGTAACGTGACGATCAGACCCTGCGAGTGTGCGGAACAGGTATGCTAGAAATTAGAAAAAATTAGAAATAAGTAAAAAACCGGTGTGGGGGCAGGAAATCTGGATGGACAGAGCTGTTTCCTGCACCGGTTTTATACAAGGAGAGCGAAACATATGGGAACTTATATGATATGTGGAATATTGATCATAGTGATCGTGGCAGCATTACTGGGATCCAGAAAGCATTTCAAAGGTGAAGGCGGATGCTGCGGCGGAGGCGGCGATGTGAAGATTAAGCCAAAGCACTTAGACACCATCGTAGCAACCAAAAAGCTTCAGATCGAAGGAATGTCCTGCGCAAACTGCCAGAACCGCATTGAGAATGCCCTCAACGGTATGGCCCAGGTCAATGCCAAGGCAAGCTTCAAGAAGGGCGAAGCGATCGTAAAACTCGGCGCGGACATCCCCGAAGAGGAACTGCGCGAGGCTGTGGAGAAGCTGGGATATAAAGTTACTTCTATTGAAATGGTGTAAATTGAGAGTTACGAAAGCATAGCAGAGCACAGGCATAGTGAGGACAGCGATGGGCGCTTGCGCACAAATCGCTGTCTTGTTATGGCTTTAGCCTGTTGAGTGCATCGGAGTTTCTCCAAACGGAGAAATGGAGATGTGCGAAACAATAAACCACCTGCTATGCGGGTGGTGGGCAGGTGCTTATAGCACAATCACCTT
>ENA-OQCS01000150-OQCS01000150.1-human-gut-metagenome-genome-assembly--contig:-NODE-150-length-35384-cov-3.910174_pt1 | contig 35384 bp, 50 predicted proteins | sample MGYA00242757_ERZ504575 | MGnify/ENA primary metagenome ERZ504575 (study PRJEB26092, sample SAMD00036297) | human gut metagenome | host: Homo sapiens | study: EMG produced TPA metagenomics assembly of... | reverse complement strand
CGTTCGATTCGTGGCACCACTTTTCAAAAGCAATCGGAATGTAGCGCAGTTGGTAGCGCACTACGTTCGGGACGTAGGGGTCGGCGTTCGAGTCGCTCATTCGACAGAAGGCGACAAACGAGCAAAATCGGTTGTCGCTTTTTCTTTTTCACCTTCACAAACCGCTGTAAATCTGCGGAAAATCTTAAAAACTTCATTCTCGTTTTCTGTTCGATAATCCATTATATAAACCTATAACAAAACAGTTGTCAAAAACAAAACTTCCCGCTTTAAAAGTAAAAGAAGGTATTTCCATAGGTTTTATCTTTATAGCATGATACCCCTCATACTTTTGAAATATAAAATATGTATAAGTAGTGATTGGAAAATATAACACCACTTTGTTTATAAATGATTGCTGAATTGTATCATACCCTTGATAACAAAAAAAAACTATTATTATTAAGCATTAAAGAAAATCTCATTCTCACCGAACCCTGATAATTAATGATATGTGGTAAACACTTACTTTGAAATAATACTCCCAAAGGAAAATGATACCCATTACTGTTAGAACCTTGGAAATACAAAATCTGAGATTGTGTATCATATAGGAATTCAAGTTCTTTCCCCGTATGTGTAAAACAATAAAACCCTGTATGAATAACCTCTATACCTTCAGATAGATTACATTTCGAATGGATAGCTGTATTTACTACTCTTAGCACTTCATGTCTATTTTGCGAATACAGTCCTACTATTGTAGTATATAAATCCATAATGATTACTTTTTTACCGTAAAAATAGCTTTTTATTTTAAAACAACTAAAATAAAATCTATTATTTTCTCAAAATCCACTATAAACTTGTTCGATAATTCGATAGTGCAGCCGACAGAAAAGGCTTAGCTTTTAGAAGTTAAGCCTTTTTATTTCATCCCTCCTCTCCTCCGGTTTCCCGACCATAAGAGAGGGGGGGGGGCAACGTAACAATCTGGGACCAACGTAAAAACCTGAGGGATTTTATTTCTATGCATATAATTTTTGTACAGTTTTTGATTGAAAGGGTGTCAGATTTGACAATTGCATATCTATTCTATATTATATCAACATTTACCAAAGACATACGGAAACAATCTCCAATAACGTAAAAGAACAAACAAGACTCCAACAAAGAGAACAAAAACAACATATACAGTACACCCGATGTATAAAAAGAATAAAAAAGCTCTCCTTTTTGCATATTCTTTCCGAAATAATCCCTAATTTTGCACTACTCTTAGAATAATTATACAGAAAATGAAGAAAAAAGCCAATCGGTTAGACGCCATCAAGATGATTATCTCAAGCAAAGACGTCAGTTCTCAGGAAGAACTGTTGCAAGCTTTGAGCAAGGAAGGCTTTGAACTGACACAAGCCACCTTGTCACGCGACTTGAAACAGCTGAAAGTAGCGAAAGCAGCGAACATGAACGGTAAATACGTATATGTGCTGCCCAACAACATCATGTATAAACGTTCGAACGACCAGAGTGCAAGTGAGATGTTGATGACAAGCGGATTCGTTTCACTTCAATTTTCGGGCAATATTGCGTCATCCGTACCCGGCCCGGATATGCCAGCAGCATGGCCTACGACATCGACAACCGGGAGTGTCCCGCCATTCTGGGTACCATTGCCGGAGATGACACCATCATGCTGGTGGTGCACGAAGCAGCGTCACATGAGAGGTACGCAGCTTCCTATCGCAAATCATCCCGAACATTAAATGATAGATAACAACAAAAAACAAGAAATTAAATAAGAAATGGATTCGAAACAAATTGATGTGATGGTGGCTGACGCCTCACATGAAGTTTACGTAGACAAGATTTTGGATACCATCCGGGAAGCTGCCAAGGTACGCGGAACGGGCATCGCAGAACGCACACACGAATACGTAGCTACTAAAATGAAAGAAGGAAAGGCCATCATAGCCTTGTGTGGAGATGATTTTGCCGGTTTCACCTACATAGAGAGCTGGGGTAACAAGCAATATGTAGCAACCTCCGGTTTGATAGTACACCCCAAATATCGGGGACTGGGGCTGGCAAAACGTATCAAGACCGCTTCTTTCCGCCTGGCACGCCTACGCTGGCCTAATGCTAAAGTTTTCAGTCTCACCAGCGGAGCTGCCGTCATGAAAATGAATACCGAGCTGGGATATGTGCCCGTCACCTTCAACGAACTGACCGATGACGAATCGTTCTGGAAAGGTTGCGAAGGCTGTATAAACCATGATATATTGGTAGCTAAGAACCGTAAATTCTGCATTTGCACAGCAATGCTTTACGACCCGAAGCTGCACGAAGAGGATAAAATATAAAAATACTAAGGATATGGAAAAGAAGAAGAAGTAGTAGTCGCATTCAGCGGAGGTTTGGATACCTCGTTTACGGTGATGTATCTTACCAAAGAAAAAGGGTACGAAGTATATGCAGCTTGTGCCAATACGGGCGGTTTCAGTGCTGAACAGTTGAAGACAAACGAAGAAAATGCCTACAAGCTGGGCGCCAAAGAATACGTCACCCTCGACGTGACGCAGGAATACTATGAGAAAAGCTTGAAATACATGGTATTCGGCAATGTTTTGCGTAACGGCACCTATCCTATCTCTGTAAGTTCCGAACGTATCTTCCAAGCATTGGCCATTGCACGCTATGCCAACGAAATCGGCGCGGATGCCATCGCCCACGGTTCTACAGGTGCGGGTAACGACCAGATTCGTTTCGACATGACTTTCCTCGTCATGGTCCGGGCGTGGAAATCATCACGCTGACACGCGACATGGCACTGAGCCGTCAGGAAGAGATTGATTATCTGAACAAACACGGCTTTGCCGCCGACTTCACCAAACTAAAATATTCCTATAACGTAGGTTTGTGGGGCACTTCCATTTGTGGTGGCGAGATTCTGGATTCCGCGCAAGGGTTGCCCGAAAGCGCCTATCTGAAACACTGCACCAAAGAGGGCAGCGAGCAGTTGCGCCTCACTTTTGAAAAAGGTGAGCTGAAAGCCGTGAACGACGAGACATTCGACGACCCCATCAAAGCCATCCAGAAGGTAGAAGAGATTGGTGCGGCATACGGTATCGGACGCGACATGCACGTAGGCGACACGATTATCGGTATCAAAGGCCGCGTAGGTTTCGAAGCTGCCGCACCTATGCTGATTATCGGAGCACACAAGTTCCTCGAGAAGTACACTTTGAGCAAATGGCAGCAATACTGGAAGGACCAGGTAGCCAACTGGTATGGCATGTTCCTGCACGAAAGCCAATATCTGGAACCAGTAATGCGCGACATCGAAGCCATGCTGGAATCCTCGCAACGCAACGTAAACGGTACGGCTATCCTCGAACTTCACCCGCTCTGCTTTTCTACCGTAGGTGTAGAAAGCAAAGATGACCTTGTGAAAAACAAGTTTGGCGAATACGGTGAGATGCAGAAAGGATGGACGGCAGAAGATGCCAAGGGCTTCATCAAAGTAACCTCCACAGCACTGCGTGCTTATTATTCAAATCATAAAGACGAGAAAATCTAAATGACCGGCAGGAAGCAAAAACTGACACGTCCCCGGACTGGAAGGATGCTTTCAGGCGTATGTGCAGGACTGGCAAACTTTTTCGGACTCGATGTCTCATTGGTGCGTATCGTTTATACGTTCGCCACGATCTTACTGCATTTGCAGGCATACCCATATACATTATAATGCTAATTGTTATACCACAAGAACCAAATAGATATTATCGAAATGATTAAAGTAGGAATCATCGGCGGAGCCGGATACACGGCAGGCGAACTGATACGTTTGCTGCTCAACCATCCGGAAGCGGAAATCGTTTTCATAAACAGCTCAAGCAACGCCGGCAACAAAATTACCGACGTACACGAAGGACTGTACGGCGAAACAGACTTGGTATTTACCGACCAGCTCCCGCTGGAAGAAATCGACGTACTCTTTTTCTGTACGGCACATGGTGACACGAAGAAGTTCCTCGAAAGCCACAACGTGCCCGAGGAACTGAGAATCATCGACCTCTCCATGGACTACCGCATAGCCTCTCCCGAACACGACTTCATCTACGGCCTGCCGGAGCTGAACCGCCGTGCCACCTGCAAAGCGAAGCACGTAGCCAATCCGGGCTGCTTTGCCACCTGCATACAGCTGGGCCTGCTGCCGCTCGCCAAACATCTGATGCTGAACGATGATATCATGGTGAACGCCATTACCGGAAGTACCGGCGCGGTGTGAAACCGGGCGCCACGAGCCACTTCAGCTGGCGCAACAACAACATGAGCGTCTACAAAGCTTTCGAGCACCAGCATGTGCCCGAAATCAAGCAATCGCTCAAACAGCTGCAGAACAGCTTTGATGCGGACATTGACTTCATCCCCTACCGCGGCGACTTCCCGCGCGGCATCTTCACCACCATTGTGGTGAAGACCAAAGTGGCCCTGGAAGAAATCGTCCGCATGTATGAAGAATATTACGCCAAAGATTCCTTTACCCACATCGTGGAGAAGAATATCGACCTGAAGCAAGTGGTAAACACCAACAAGTGCCTCATCCATCTGGAGAAGCATGGCGACAAACTGCTTATCATTTCCTGCATTGATAACCTCCTGAAAGCGCCAGCGGACAAGCTGTCCATAACATGAATTTAATGTTTAACCTGGAAGAGACCGTAGGATTACGGTTGAAACCTTCTGCATTCTAAAAAAAATGAATTTATTCGACGTATACCCTCTCTTTGACATCAACATCGTCAAAGGAAAAGGCTGCCATGTATGGGACGAGAACGGTACCGAATACCTCGACCTCTACGGTGGTCATGCAGTCATCTCAATCGGACATGCACATCCACATTATGTAGAGATGGTGAGTAACCAAGTTGCTACGTTAGGATTCTACTCAAACTCAGTAATTAACAAGCTGCAACAGCAAGTGGCAGAACGCTTGGGAAAAGTCTGTGGCTATGACGACTACTCATTCTTCCTCATCAACAGCGGTGCCGAAGCCAATGAAAACGCCTTGAAACTCGCCTCTTTCTACAATGGCCGTACCCGTGTGATATCCTTCTCAAAAGCATTCCACGGACGTACCTCACTGGCGGTGGAAGTAACGAACAATCCTAAAATCATCGCTCCCATCAACAACTGCGGGCACGTCACCTACCTCCCGTTGAACGACATCGAAGCCATGAAGCCGAATTGTCCAAAGGAGATGTCTGCGCAGTGATTATCGAAGGCATACAAGGTGTAGGCGGCATCCAACTGCCGACAGACGAATTCATGCAGCTCTCCGCCAGACTTGTACGGAACACAACACGGTCTTGATTCTCGATGAAATCCAAAGCGGCTACGGACGCAGCGGCAAGTTCTTCGCCCATCAGTACAACGGCATCAAAGCGACATCATCACCGTGGCAAAAGGCATCGGCAATGGTTTCCCGATGGCAGGCGTACTCATCAGCCAATGTTTACACCAGTATACGGGCAACTTGGAACCACTTTCGGCGGAAACCACCTGGCTTGCAGTGCCGCCCTTGCCGTGCTGGATGTGATAGAGCAGGAAAACCTGATAGAGAATGCAGCCCAAGTCGGCAACTTCCTGATAACGGAACTAAAGAAATTCCCTCAAATCAAGGACGTTCGCGGACGCGGACTCATGATAGGCTGGAATTTGAAGAACCCATCAAGGAACTGCGCCTAAGACTACTGAAAGAGCAGCATGTATTCACCGGTGTAAGCGGTACGAATGTACTTCGCCTGCTGCCGCCTCTGTGCCTCGGCATGGATGAAGCAAAGGAATTCTTGGAACGCTTCAAGAAAGTACTTTAATATTTGACACAAATAATCAGCCAGCAAAAGAAACGACCGAAAAGCAGAATACCTTTCTCTCTCGGTCGTTTTTTGTAGAAAATTTATCTACCTTTGCCAGCAAAACAACTCTTTTAACAACAAAAAGATATGAAAACAGCAATTATCGGTGCAGGAAATATGGGGGGAGCCATTGCCCGAGGGCTGGCAAAAGGAACAATCATCCTGCCGGTAACATCATTGTCTCCAACCCACCCAGGGCAAGCTGGACAAGCTGAAGGCAGAATTCCCCGCATTGCAAGTGACCAATGACAACCAGGAAGCGGCAGCCGGTGCAGATATGATAATCTTTGCCGTGAAGCCATGGCTGATGGAGCCAGTGATAAAGGAACTGGAACTAAAAGGCACAGAGATTCTTATATCCGTTGCAGCCAGCATTCCTTTTGAAAAGCTGACACACTATGTAGCAGACAAAGAAATGACCATGTTCCGTCTTATTCCCAATACCGCCATCAGCGAGATGGAAAGCATGACACTCATCGCCAGCCGCAATGCCACCAAGGAGCAGGAGCAACTGATGCTGGACATTTTCAACCAGATGGGACTCGCCATGCTCATTCCCGAAGAAAAGATTGCGGCAACCACTGCCATGACTTCCTGCGGCATCGCTACGTGCTTAAGTATATCCAGGCAGCCATGCAGGCCGGCGTTGAAATGGGTATCTATCCCAAAGACGGCATGCGCATGGTGGCACAATCCGTGAAAGGGGCAGCCGAGCTGATTCTGAACAACGACACGCACCCCAGTGTTGAGATTGACAAGTGTGTACCCCCGGAGGAATTACCATCAAGGGAATCAACGAGCTGGAACATGAAGGATTCACCTCCACTGTGATTAAAGCCATCAAAGCGAGTAAATGATATTTAATGTGCTAATGTAACGATGTCCCGATATGCCTATGAGCTACGGTATAATTAAACATTGTGCAGCCTATTGGCACATTGCCACACTTTAATAACAACCCATTAAAAAAATATAATTATGGACGAACAAATCAGACAAATAGCCGAACGCCTGCGCGGACTGCGTGACGTATTGGAACTGACTGCCGACGATATCGCCCGCGACTGCGACATCTCTGCAGAAGAGTACCGCCTGGCCGAAACCGGAGAATTCGACATCTCGGTCAGCATGCTGCAGAAGATAGCACGGCACTACGGCATATCACTGGACGCACTGATGTTTGGGCAAGAGCCCAAAATGAGCTCCTACTTCCTGACACGTGCCGGAAAAGGAACCAGTATAGAACGTACCAAGCATATAAATACCAATCACTGGCAGCCGGTTTCATCAACCGCACGGCAGACCCGTTCATCGTGACCGTAGAACCGAAACCGGACAGCGAGCCGATACATTACAACAGCCATACCGGTCAGGAGTTCAACCTCGTACTGGAAGGCCGTATGATGGTCAGCATCGACGGCAAAGACTTAATCTTAAACGAAGGAGACAGTCTATACTTCAACTCCAAACTGCCGCACGGCATGAAGGCGCTTGACGGAAAGACTGTAAAATTCCTGGCAGTAATCATGTAATAAAGTTATGGTAGAAAGATTTTTATCTCAAACATCCTTCACCTCACAGGAGGACTTCATCAAGAACTTGAAGATAAACGTACCGGAGAATTTCAACTTCGGCTACGACGTAGTGGATGCCTGGGCAGCCGAGCAGCCCGACAAACCCGCACTGTTGTGGACCAATGACCAGGCGAATGCCGGCAGTTACCTTTGCCGACATGAACGGTACACAGACATGACGGCTTCCTATTTCCAAAGCCTCGGCATCGGGCACGGAGACATGGTGATGCTGATACTGAAACGCCGTTATGAATTCTGGTTCAGCATTGTGGCACTGCACAAACTCGGTGCAGTGGTGATTCCCGCCACCCACCTGCTGACGAAGAAAGACATCGTATACCGCTGCAACGCCGCAGACATTAAAATGATAGTCTGTGCCGGCGAAAGCGTCATCACCGACCATATCACGGCAGCTATGCCAGAGTCTCCTTCTGTGAAACGCCTCGTAAGCGTCGGGCCGGAAGCTCCCGAAGGATTCGAAGACTTCCACAAAGGTATCGAGGCCGCCGCTCCTTTCGTGAAACCTGAACATCCGAACACGAACGATGACATCTCCCTGATGTACTTCACCAGCGGTACTACCGGAGAGCCTAAAATGGTGGCCCACGACTTCACCTATCCGTTGGGACATATCGTCACCGGCAGCTTCTGGCACAATCTGAAAGAGAGCAGCCTACACCTCACCATTGCCGACACCGGTTGGGGAAAAGCCGTGTGGGGCAAGCTCTACGGACAATGGATTGCCGGTGCCAACGTATTTGTATACGACCACGAGAAGTTCACTCCCGCAGCCATACTGGAGAAGATACAGGATTATCACGTCACGTCGCTTTGTGCACCGCCCACCATCTTCCGGTTCCTCATTCACGAAGACCTTACGAAGTACGACCTATCCAGCCTGGAATACTGCACCATCGCCGGAGAAGCTTGAACCCCGCTGTATTCGAGACCTTCAAGAAACTGACGGGCATCAAGTTGATGGAGGGTTTCGGACAGACCGAAACGACCCTCACCGTCGCCACCATGCCCTGGATGGAACCGAAACCCGGCAGCATGGGATTGCCCAATCCGCAATACGACGTAGACCTGATAGACAACGACGGCCGTTCTGTGGAAGCCGGTGAGCAGGGACAGATTGTAATCCGTACCGACAAAGGCAAACCGCTGGGATTGTTCAAGGAATACTACCGCGATGCCAACCGTACCCACGAGGCATGGAACAACGGCATTTACTACACGGGAGACGTAGCCTGGAAGGACGAAGACGGCTACCTCTGGTTCGTGGGCCGCGCCGACGACGTTATCAAAAGTAGCGGTTATCGCATCGGCCCGTTCGAAGTGGAAAGTGCATTGATGACCCACCCAGCCGTAGTGGAATGTGCCATTACCGGTGTGCCCGATGAAATCCGCGGTCAAGTGGTAAAAGCTACGATTGTGTTGGCAAAAGAGTACAAGGCACGCACCGGAGAAGAGCTTGTCAAGGAGTTGCAGAACCATGTGAAGAAAGTGACGGCTCCCTACAAATACCCGCGTGTCATCGAATTTGTTGATGAGCTCCCCAAAACCATCAGCGGGAAAATCCGCCGTGTGGAAATCCGGGAGAACGACCGGAAATAATACTCGCCACCCAGCATCTGAATCATAAGACAACATCCGGGTGAATGAATAAGGAGGGGATAAAACCGAAGTCGGCCATTCTATTGACGATTTCTGTTTTACCCCCTCTTTTTACAAATAGTTGTCTCATTGTGAATACCAAAAGGAGAAAAGAACTATATTTGCACGAAATTAAACTTCACTTGGAACATTTATAAACAAGAAAGACCGACACGGCATATGAAAAATAGAACGCAGATATGGAAAATACTGGCTTTCTTAGGAGCGGTACTTTTCTTGTCTGATACAATATACGCCCAACAATGGACATCCGATAGTCATTCGGAATACAAGCGGGATACACTCCCTTTCTCACAGCGCTTCATCCACAGATTAGGCGTAGAAGGCGTGCTGGCTATATTTTTCAGACCAGCCCTTTTCTGGAGTACTCCAACCACCAATACAAGGCCATGAAAAATGCCTATGCCGGCCATCTGAAATACTCCTTCCAGCTCCGTCCCCACACCGTTGCCGACCAGGCTTATATAGGAGCCTATCAAGGGATTGGAGTCGGCTATTTCAACTTCGGCAATCCGGAAGAGCTGGGCAACCCGCTGGCGGTCTATCTGTTTCAAGGGGGACGCATCGCCCAATTCAGCCCCCGCATATCCTTGAACTATGAATGGAACTTCGGCGCATCGTTCGGCTGGAAACCCTACGATGAATATGACAACCCGGAGAACCAGATTATCGGCTCGAAAGTGAATGCCTATCTCAATGTGAACCTCTACTTAAAGTGGGCACTCTCCCCCAAGTTCGACTTGATGATAGGAGCTACCGGAAGCCACTTTTCCAACGGAAACACCCAATATCCCAACTCCGGTCTGAACACGGTGGACTGCAAAGTGGGACTGGTATATAACTTTAACCGCAGAGCGGATGAACTCGTCCAATCATGCAACGCCCTATCGTTCCTCCATTCCCCCGCCACGTCAGCTACGACTTGACTTTGTTCGGCTCCTGGCGAAAGAAAGCAGTGGCCCATGAGGCAGTAGTGGCCAGGTACCCGCACCCGGCACTTACAACGTGTTCGGTTTCAGCTTTGCACCCATGTACAACTTCGGCTATAAATTCCGTGCCGGTGTGGCGCTGGACGGCGTATACGACCACAGTGCGAACATGAAAGAATCGTACGAAGAAGAGAACGGCTTCTATACTCCGCCCGCCAAGAAGCAGATGGCATTGGCTTATCTGCCCGCGGAGAATTTGTCATGCCTTACTTCACGGTAGGTATCGGTCTGGGAGCCAATGTTCTGCACGGCGGCGGTGACATGAAGTCTTTCTATCAGATTCTTGCCCTGAAAATAGACGTAACACGCAATTCGTATCTCCATATAGGATATAACCTCCGGGAATTTCATGAGCCCAATTATCTGATGTTGGGTATCGGCTATCGGTTCAATAACAAACGCCCCAAGCTGTTCTGAACAATAAAGAGGAGGCTATTTATATAGATTCTTTTATTTCATCTGCAAGCACATATTACCAAGTGCCACGCGCATATCATCTACTATAGTATTATAGTTAGTTTGTTAGTTCACAGAGATGAACACTTTGTTCAAGTATAGAGAAACAGTTTGTTCCAATAAGGAAAAACAGTCTGTTTTCATATGATGAAACGAAATGTTCTGTTAAGGGAAACAAAGTGTTCGCCATAATGAAACAACTTGTTCTATTAAGGGAAACACTTTGTTCGCTATAGAGAAACGGTCTTTCATATCAAGAGCTTATAAAGAAAAAGCTCTGCAAATCAATGATTCACAGAGCTTAATCGAGTACTCGAAGCGGGACTTGAACCCGCACAGCCGCAATGGCCAAAGGATTTTAAGTCCTTCGTGTCTACCATTCCACCATTCGAGCATCCTAAAAAGGGAAAAGAGAGCGGAAAACGAGACTCGAACTCGCGACCCTAACCTTGGCAAGGTTATGCTCTACCAACTGAGCTATTTCCGCATTTGGAGAACGGGTGCAAAGATAAACAGTTTTCCCGTTTCTGCCAAATTTTTTTTTTATAAAAGTACAGTACTCGCAGCGGGACTTGAACCCGCAGAACCTTTTACCTGCCCAGCAACTCTTTCTCCGCAGCTTGCATGGTCTCAAAATTGAAACCATCTACACTTCTGCATCAGGGCAGAGACTTCATCGTTGCAAAGGTTTCCGATACTGCCTTCATGGGTATGATGCACCTCTTTGCTGTGCGAGAAGTTTCCAGCTTCAATATCCAGTCCCACCTTCTTGTAGGCATCGCGGAAAGGCATCCCTTCACGTGCCAAGCGGTTGACTTCCTCCACACTGAAAATAAGCAGATACTTGTCATCATCAAGAATATGTTCGTTCACCTTGATTTCATTCATAATGTAAGTCGTCATCTGCAGACAGTCTTTCAGTTCCTGAAAAGCAGGCAGGAAGACCTCTTTGATAATCTGCAAGTCACGGAAATAGCCGGAAGGAAGATTGTTGGCTATCATCATAATCTGCTGGGGAAGAGATTGCAGTTTGTTGCACTTGGCACGCGTCAGTTCAAAGACGTCCGGGTTCTTCTTGTGAGGCATGATGCTGGAGCCGGTAGTGCAATCGTCCGGCAGCTTCACAAAACCGAAGTTCTGACTGTTGAACATACATGCGTCAAAAGCCAATTTCGATATGGTTCCGGCCACACTGGCAAGGGCGAAAGCTACATTACGCTCCATCTTGCCACGCCCCATCTGGGCATACACTACGTTGTAGTTGAGGGAATCAAATCCCAAAAGACGGGTAGTCATCGTACGGTTCAGCGGGAACGAGGAACCGTATCCCGCAGCAGAGCCCAAAGGATTGCGGTTGCACATCTTGAAAGCTGCCTGAAGGAACATCATATCGTCCACCAGGCTCTCGGCATATGCCCCAAACCAAAGTCCGAAAGAAGACGGCATGGCTATCTGCAAGTGTGTATAACCCGGCATCAGTACATCCTTGTAGCGTTCGCTCTGCATAACCAGCACATGGAACAATTGCTCCACAGCTTCCGCCACCTCCTTTATCTCTGCACGGGTAAAGAGCTTCAAATCGAGCAACACCTGGTCGTTGCGCGAACGTCCGCTGTGTATTTTCTTACCTATATCACCCAAGTTGCGCGTCAGCATAAGTTCCACTTGTGAGTGAACGTCTTCCACTCCCTCTTCTATCACAAATTCTCCACGCTCGGCCATCGCATAGATTTCCTTCAATTCGGCCAGCAATTGCCGCAGTTCTTCCTTCGTCAACAAGCCAATGCTTTCGAGCATCGTGATGTGCGCCATGGAACCCAGCACATCGTGCTTTGCCAAATAAAGGTCCATTTCACGGTCACGGCCTACCGTGAAGCGTTCGATATCCTTATTTACCTGAACGGATTTTTCCCAAAGTTTCTGAGCCACGTTGTTTCTAATGATTAATGGTTAGTGATTAATATTGTATCATCGCCAACATATCTGCCATCTTCTCCAATCCTTCCTGCAAGGGTTTCTGCACCATGGTCTTCATAAACGGATTTATATCCATGCCGATGGTCAGTTTCATTTTACATTCGGTTTCGGTGACGGGTACAATCTGTATCCACAGATTGAAGGCAGCGGTGAAGTGGTTGTTGCAAACTTGATACACTTGCAAGGTTCCTTCTCCACAATCTGCAACGTAATCTTTCCCACGGGGGCCACCTCTATCGTCATGCTCTCCGCGTCAAAACTCAAGTTCTTCACTTTGTCTTCAGGCAGACGGTCTTTCACCTTCTCCAGATTGCTCAGGTCGGAAAGCTTTTCATAAACAGCTTCTTGTGAAGCCGGTACAACTTTCACTCCACTCTCAAATTTCGTCATAATCAATCGTATTCAAAAAGAAAAAAGAACTATCCGGACAGAATCTATCCGAATGGCTCTTTTATCCATATTAACATTTTTACAAATAAGTTCTTATTTTCCAGATTCCCAATGTGCAGGTCTTTACGCCATTCATTCAGAGTCTCCACATCTTCTTCCTCGATATAGCCCGTACGCAGTGCCACTTCCATCACAGCCTCGTAATTGGTCAGCGTCACCAAAGGCACTTTGGCATCCTTGAAAGCCTTTTCGGCAACCGGGAAACCATAAGTATAGGCAGCTACCATACCGATGACCTCACATCCGTCACGGCGGATAGCTTCTACAGCCTTTAAGCTGCTTCCACCCGTAGAAATCAAATCTTCCACGACTACCACCTTCATACCGGGACGAAGTTCACCTTCAATCAAATTCTCCAGTCCATGGTCTTTCGGAGTGGAGCGTACATATACAAACGGCAAGTTCAATGCATCGGCACCAAGCACCTTGCGGGATAGCTCCCGTTGCCACACCGGCAATGGCATCCACATGTCCGAAACGTTCCAAAATCAGACGCGTAATTTCAATCTTTACGAAATTACGGAGAGAAGGATAAGAAAGGGTTTTGCGGTTATCACAATAAAACGGAGACTTCCATCCGGATGCCCAAGTGAACGGGTTAGCCGGTTGTAGTTTAATCGCTTTTATCTTCAGCAACTTCTCTGCAAACAATCTTTCTAAAGTTTTCATAGCAAAACTAATCTATATATGATAAATATGGCACAAAAATACGGAAACAGAATGAGAATAAAAAAGAGAAAGCCGATAATTTTCATTCGGAGTAGTCATTTTCCTCAGAAACCTCTATGCAACGACATATATCCTTCATTTCGAACCCCCTGCTCAAGGCAAAACGCACCAGTTTGCCATTCAACTCATACTCACTTTCGGCACGGACGCTTTTACGCTTTGCCGCCAGCAGTTTCTGCAAGACGGCGTGGTATTCCTCCTCATCAATCTCGTTCAAATAGGGCCAATAGACAGATGAAGATATCTTTTTCAACTGGAGCGCCTGCCCTATCTTCATCTTGCCCCATTTGGCTAAACGGTATTTGTCGTTGATGAAAGCACGGCAGAAGCGTTCTTCATCAATGTACTTCTCTTGTTCCAGACGGTTGATGATACGGTCTATGGCATCATAGGCAATGCCCCAGCGTTGCAGTTTCTCCGCAATCTCCGCCCGGCAATGCTCGACAGTGGAGCAATATGCCGCCACTCTGTTCAAAGCTTCAGTTTCAGTTATTTCTATCATCGTTCTGCAATTACGTACCGGTCGTTGCCGGAAATATCTTTTCGGATACGGACATTCGTATAGCCTTGCTTGCGAAGCATCGAAGCGACAGCCTCTCCAAATGCCCGGTTGATTTCAAAATAGAGTCGGCCGCCGACCGTCAGCATGCTCCGTCCCAGTTCACCTATACGCCGATAGAAACGGAGCGGGTCGCTGTCTGGAACAAACAAAGCTCCCGAAGGTTCCCAGTTCAAGACATTTGGCTCCATGTCCTTCTTTTCTGTTTCCGTAACATAAGGCGGATTACTGACGATTACATCAAAGTACTCATCCTCAGTCGTTGATACGTCAGGACATCACGCTGTACAAATTGTACGGAGGTCTGCAAAAGGCGGTTATTGTCGCCGGCTATGGCAAGAGCTTCTCCGGAAATGTCCCAAGCAGTTACTTCCGCTTCCGGCAACTCTTTAGACAAAGTGACGGCAATACACCCACTTCCAGTGCCAATGTCGAGAATACGGGAAGCCGGAGCGACTTCCTCCAGCATCCTCTCCACCAGTCTTCCGTTTCGGGACGGGGAATAAGCACCCCCGGAGCCACCCGAAAAGTACGTCCCAGGAAACGGGCAGTACCTGCACATACTGTATGGGCTCAAAATTGCACAGACGGGAAAGAATGCTTTCCAATTCCTTTTCATCCTTTGGAGATAAAATCATATCTTTGCCCAGGTAATAGTCAATATGACTCTGACCTAACATTCACAGCAGACAATACGGGAAAGATTGGCTGCCTCCCGGGGAGGATAGCACTCCTGCAAAGCACTGCGGATATGTGAAACGGTTACATTCATTCGGAGTCCGGTTTTATTCGGGCTGCAAAAGTAATCATTAATTTTGATTATTCAACCAAAAGACAAGCAAGGATATGAATTCAGAAGAAGAGAAATATATGCTGCGATGCATCCAACTGGCACAAAACGGACTTTGCAATACAGCACCCAACCCGATGGTGGGAGCGGTAATAGTATGTGACGGGAAAATCATAGGCGAGGGATACCATGTGCGCTGTGGAGAAGCCCACGCTGAGGTCAACGCCATCCGTTCCGTGAAAGACACGTCCCTGCTGAAACGTTCCACCATCTATGTCAGCCTGGAACCGTGTTCGCACTATGGCAAAACTCCTCCTTGTGCAGACCTCATCATCGAGAAGCAGATTCCACGCATCGTCATCGGGTGCCGGGACCCTTTCTCTAAGGTTGCGGGCCGGGGCATACAGAAACTGAAGGATGCCGGACGTGAAGTTATTGTCGGAGTGCTGGAAACAGAATGTCGGCAGCTCATCCGCAGGTTCATCACTTTCCATACTTTGCGACGCCCCTACATCACCCTAAAATGGCGGAATCTTCTGACAGATATATCGATTACTCCCGCACGGACGGTAAACCGGTTATCCTCTCCAGCCCGCTGACTTCGATGCTGGTACACAAGAAACGGGCAGAGCACAGTGCCATATTAGTAGGTACCCGTACGGCTGAACTGGACAATCCCGGCCTGAATGTCCGCCATTGGTATGGTCGTTCACCGGTACGTATCGTGCTGGACCGGCAACAAAAGCTATCCCCCAGCCTTCACCTATTTGACGGTAGCGTGCCGACCCTCGTTTTTACAGAAATCCCGCACGCTCCGCTACCGAATGTAGAATATCTGCCAGTCAGCGACTACCGGCAGAATATACTCCCCGAAATCATGGAAATGCTGTATACGCGCGGATTACAATCCCTTTTGGTAGAGGGTGGCAGCCAAACGCTCCAATCCTTCATTGATGCCGGATTGTGGGACGAAATCTTTGTGGAAGAAGCTCCGCACCTTCTTCATTCCGGCGTCAAAGCACCCGAAATCAGTGACGGATATCCATTTGCAACAGAGTATTCTTTCGGCAGGAGTTTTCGCCATTATACGGCCTCAAGAAACAGTCAATAGCCTCATTTCAGGGCTTTTTTATCGAGAAAAAGGGGGATATTATCTATAATTTTATATAAAACTTCCCCGTAAAGCTGTTTATAGAAAAAAATGTTCCTATTTTTGCAACTTGTAAATAAACACTAACTTTCAAAATGAGAATAAGTTTCTATCAGTAATTGTGAGTTTTCTTATTGTGTCATTTGCTCTAAGTTCATGCCTTGACTCTGACGACAATTATGAATTCAGCTCCGATGCTACTATACATGCTTTTGGTATCGATACCATACATGGCAAACATTACAAATTTACAATTGACCAGCTCAATAGGCTCATCTATAACAGAGATTCATTGCCCGTAGGTTCAGATACCATCATTGACCGTATTCTGATTGATACTATGACCGTTACCGGTTGGATAACTTCAGGCTCGCCTACCGACACGGTATTCGTCATGTCGGACTCCGTGGATTTGAGACCCGCCATGAACAACGATGCCGGCATGCTGTTCAAAGCACACGCCGCCGACGGTGTTACAGTCCGCGAATATAAATTGAAAGTTAATGTACACCTGCAAGACCCGGACTCACTCGTATGGACAGACATGCAGAAAAGGGGGAATATATTCTCCAATACCATCAATTTAGGTCAGCAAAAAGCGGTTGTACTGGGAGACGAACTATTTGTCTACACTTCCAACAGTACTGCTTACAAGACATCGACTGCGCCCGATAAATACAACTGGAGTAAAGTCAATGTCAGCAACCTCCCCTCAGACGTAAAGCTGACATCTGCCGTAGAGTATAACAATGCGCTTTATATGGTTACAGAAAGCAAAAGAGTATTCAGCTCTACCAACGGCGGCGCCTGGACAGAAGTCACTACATTGGGAGACAATGTCATAGTCCTCATCAATGGTTTCTCCGACCGGCTCTCGGGTATTGTGGAAATCAACGGAAAGCAATATTTCAACATCTGTAAAGACGGAAAGAATTGGGAAGCGGAAAACACGGCTGACAACCTTACCCTTGAGGAAGTCCCGGCAGGATTCCCTACCGAAAACATATCCACCACCCAGACCAACACCGGCAATGGTGTAGAGAAGGTGGTTCTGGCAGGAATGCCGCTGGCCAACGAACAAGAGACAATACCCTGGTTCTCATTTGGACGGCAAAGGTGGGCAAGCTGGCTAACACGGTGTACGACACATCTTGTCCCGGCATGGTCAACCCTGCATTATGTACTATGGCGACATGTTCTATTGCTTTGGAGGAGAACTTGACGCATCTACAACTCCATCACAGGCATTGCGTGGAGCAAGACAGAAACCAAATTCCTGCTACCCCAGGAATTCAAAGGGAAAGGCGCGTACTCCATTATAGTGGAACCGACGAAAGACAAAACTGTGGACCCGGCAGACAAACGGGACTTCATTTGGGTGATATTCGGCGGCAACGGCACCAAGAATGAGGTATGGCGCGGACGTCTTAACAGATTGGGCTTCGAAATACAATAATAATGATGTCATATAAGGAAGAAATCGATCTAAACCGGATACCCCAGCACGTGGCGATTATCATGGACGGTAACGGACGGTGGGCCAAGCAGCGTGGACACGAACGCAGCTATGGACATCAGGCCGGCGCAGAGACTGTGCACGTCATTGCAGAGGAAGCCGCTAAATTAGGAGTCAGATACCTTACTTTATATACGTTCTCTACCGAGAACTGGAATCGTCCGTCGGACGAGGTAGCCGCCTTGATGGGATTGCTCTTCGACTCCATAGAGGAAGAGACGTTCATGAAGAACAATATCAGTTTCCGGGTAATAGGAGATATTGAAAAACTGCCTGCCAACGTACAGCAACGGCTCAACACTTGCGTGGCACACACCTCCCACAACACGGGAATGTGCCTGGTACTGGCATTGAGCTACTCTTCCCGCTGGGAAATAACGGAAGCTGCCCGGCAAATAGCCGACCTGGTACAGAAAGGTGAGCTGAAACCCGAACAAATCGACAGTGAGCTCATATCCCGTCATCTGACAACCCACTTCATGCCCGACCCCGACCTGCTGATACGTACCGGAGGAGAGCTCCGCCTTAGTAACTACATGCTCTGGCAATGCGCCTATTCGGAACTTTATTTCTGTGATACCTATTGGCCCGACTTCCGTGAAGAAGAATTACGCAAAGCCATATGTGACTATCAGAAACGCGAACGCAGGTTCGGCAAGACCAGCGAGCAAATCAATTAATCACCGGACACACAAATAGTAAATAGTAAATTGTAAAATAGTAAATAAAAAGATGCACTATCGTATTTTCTCCATACTCGTAACGTTTGTCTGCCTTTTCGGCTGCGCACTGACAACAGCAGCACAGGACGTAAACAACACCGATGAAACCGAAAAGCCGGTTATACTCTATTCGGGAACACCCAAGAAGTATGAAATAGCCGACATTAAGGTCGAAGGAGCCCAGAACTATGAGGATTATGTAATTGTCGGATTGTCCGGACTATCCAAAGGGCAGACTATCACCGTGCCGGGTGACGAGATTACACAAGCTTGTAAGCGCTACTGGCGCCACGGTCTGTTCTCTGACGTGGAAATTACAGCAGACAAGATTGAAGGTGACCAATTTGGCTGACCATTCATCTGACCATGCGTCCGCGTGTTTCCGACATACGCTACAACGGTGTGAAGAAGTCAGAGCGTGAAGACCTGGAAAGCAGAATCGGCATGATAAAGGGCGGTCAGATTACACCTAATCTGGTGGACCGCGCCAAGACCTTGATAAAGCGCTATTTTGACGACAAGGGCTTCAAGAATGCAGATGTAATCATCACCCAACGTGATGATCCGGAAAAGAAGAATGAAGTGATTGTCAACATCGACATCGACAAGAAGGAGAAAGTGAAAGTACATCAAATCACCATTGTAGGCAACGAGGCCCTCACGACCAAGAAGCTGAAGCGTGTGATGAAGAAAACAAACGAAAAGGGCAAGTTGCTCAATCTGTTCCGCACCAAGAAATTCATTGAGGACAACTACGAAGCGGACAAACAGCTGATTATCGACAAATACAACGAACTGGGTTATCGTGACGCCATCATCGTGACAGACAGTATCAAGCCCTACGATGACCGCACGGTAGACATCTTCATGCAGATTGAGGAAGGACAGAAATACTATCTCCGCAATGTAACCTGGGTAGGTAACACACTGTATCCTTCCGAACAACTGAACTTCCTCCTCCAGATGAAGAAGGGTGATGTCTACAACCAAAAGTTACTTGAAGAGCGTACAATGACCGATGACGATGCCATCGGTAACCTTTACTACAACAACGGTTATCTGTTCTACAGCCTCGAACCGGTGGAAGTAAACATCGTGGGCGACTCCATCGACCTGGAAATGCGTATCTACGAAGGTCGCCAGGCTACCATCAATAAAGTCAGCATCAACGGTAACGACCGTTTGTATGAAAACGTAGTACGCCGTGAACTCCGTACCCGTCCGGGCGAACTCTTCAGCGTGAAGACCTGATGCGTTCCATGCGTGAAATCCAGCAGATGGGACACTTCGACCCCGAACAAATCCAGCCCGACATCCAGCCGAGACCGGAAGACGGCACGGTAGACATCGGTTATGACCTTGTATCCAAAGCCAACGACCAGGTAGAGTTCTCCGCCGGTTGGGGACAAACGGGTATTATCGGTAAGTTAAGTCTGAAGTTCACCAACTTCTCTCTGTCCAACCTGCTGCATCCGGGTGAGAACTACCGCGGTATCCTCCCGCAAGGTGATGGTCAGACATTGACCATCAGCGGCCAGACCAATGCCAAATACTATCAGTCATACAGCGTTTCATTCTACGACCCGTGGTTTGGCGGTAAACGCCCGAATGCATTCTCCGTATCGGCTTTCTATTCCCGCCAGACCGACATCAGTAGCCGTTATTACAATTCAGCCTACATGAACAGCTATTACAACAGCTATTATAGCGGTATGTATGGCTACGGTATGTACAACTACGGCAATTACAACAACTACGAGAATTATTACGACCCGGACAAATCTATCCAGATGTATGGTCTTGCAGTGATGTTCGGTAAGCGTTTGAAGTGGCCGGATGACTACTTCCAGTTCACAGCCGAGTTGTCTTACCAACGCTATGTTCTGAGTGACTGGCAGTACTTCCCGGTTACCAACGGTAAGTGTAATAACCTCAGCCTCAACCTGACCTTGTCCCGTAGCTCTATCGACAACCCGATTTATCCGCGCCAAGGTTCCGAGTTCTCGTTGTCTGCACAAATCACACCGCCTTTCTCTCTGTTCGACGGTACCGATTACAGCAAGTACAGCACCAGCAGCCAGGAAGACATGAACAAGATGCACAAGTGGATTGAATACCACAAGTGGAAATTCAAATCCAAAGTCTACATCCCGTTGATGGACCCGATTACCGTCAAACGTACTCCGGTGCTGATGGGACGTGTAGAATTCGGTTTGCTGGGACACTACAACAAATACAAAAAGTCTCCGTTCGAAACGTTTGACGTGGGTGGTGACGGTATGACCGGCTACTCCAGCTATGCTACAGAAAGCATCGCCCTCCGTGGTTATGAGAACAGTTCATTGACTCCATACGGTTCTGAAGGTTATGCCTATACACGTCTCGGACTGGAATTAAGATATCCTTTGATGCTCGAAACAAGTACCAGTATTTATGCGTTAACGTTTGTGGAAGCCGGTAATGCATGGCATGATGTCAATAAGTTCAACCCGTTCGAATTGAAACGTTCAGCCGGTGTCGGTGTCCGCATCTTCCTCCCGATGATTGGTATGATGGGTATCGACTGGGCTTACGGTTTCGACAAAATAATGGGTTCCTCGCAATATGGCGGTAGCAGTTCCACTTCATCCTGGGACAAGAATTCTAAGCAATGGACAATTGATAATTGACAATTAATGCAGTATCGTTATGAAGAAGAGTTTATTGATCCTTTTTACGCTGTTTGCAGTAAGTATAACAGCCGGTGCACAGAAGTTCGCCTTGATTGACATGGAATATATCCTGGAAAATATTCCTGCCTACGAACGTGCCAATGAACAACTGGAGCAAGCTCCAGACAATGGCAGAGTGAAGTCGAAAAGATTTCCGAAGAAGCCAAGACTCTGTACAAGAACTATCAGTCCCAGATTGCTTCCCTTTCTGAAACACAGAGAGGCAAAAAGGAGGAAGAGATTGTCGCTAAAGAGAAATCAGCAGCCGAACTGCGCCGCAAATACTTCGGTCCGGAAGGCGAACTGTATAAAAAACGTGAAAGTCTGATGCAACCCATTCAAGATGAAATATACAATGCTGTAAAGGAAATTGCGACACAGAACGGATATGCGGTAGTTGTAGACCGTGCTTCCGCATCAAGTATCATTTTTGCCTCGCCGAGTATTGACGTCAGCAATGAAGTACTTGCAAAACTGGGATATTCAAATTAATTTCATACATTTGTTTCAGAATATAGACTGCATTCAAGATTAAAAATAAGCTTGCTTATTTTGTATTGCGTTCAGTTTGCGCTATATTTGCCCCCGACGAATAATCATTCAAATAAATAATAAACATTATGCTTAAAAAAATCGCACTACTCGTAGTTATGTTCGCCCTCCCACTGGGAGCTATGGCGCAAGCTAAATTCGCTCACATGAATTCTCAAGATGTAATCGCTGTTATGCCTGAATTTACCAAAGCCCAAGCTGACTTGGACGCCATGTCTAAAAAATACCAGGATGAAATGCAGCGTACCAACGAAGAATTCCAGAAGAAGTATCAGGAATTCCTGGCACAAGCCGACTCTCTGCCGAAAAACATTGCAGAAAGACGTCAGAAAGAGCTGCAGGATATGGCTCAACGCCAAGAGCAGTTCCAACAAGAAGCTTATCAAAGTATGCAGAAAGCACAGCAAGATGCTATGGCTCCCATCTATCAGAAACTGGACGAAGCCATCCAGGCTGTCGGCAAGGCTGAAGGCGTGGTCTATATCTTCGACTTGGCCCGTACCCCGATACCATTCGTAGGAGCACAGAGCGTTGATGTAACTGCCAAAGTTAAAACGCAATTGGCATTAAATAATAGAATTATCTATGATAGAGCAAGCGCGGATAGTTTTATCCGCGCTTATTTTTATACATTACTGAGAAATTTGCATTATCTTTGCATGGTACATAGTCTTTAGAAAGCATGAAACAGACATTACCTTCTGCAGCCGGTCCCATCGGAATATTCGATTCCGGATATGGCGGACTGACCATCCTGAGCAAGATACGGGAAGCCCTTCCCCAATATGATTACATTTATCTGGGCGACAACGCGCGCGCGCCTTACGGAACCCGCTCGTTCGAGATTGTCTATGAGTTCACCTTGCAGGCAGTCACCAAACTGTTCGAGATGGGTTGTCACCTCGTCATTCTGGCATGCAATACAGCTTCGGCAAAAGCTCTGCGCAACATACAAATGAATGATTTGCCTCGCCTCGACTATGCGCCGTGTGTTGGGAGTAATTCGCCCAACCGTAGAATGCATAGGGAACATTACCCAAAGCCGCCATGTGGGAGTGCTTGCCACGGCAGGAACCATCAAGTCTGAATCCTATCCGTTGGAAGTGCATAAACTCTTCCCCGACATCAAAGTGAGCGGTGAAGCCTGCCCTCTATGGGTATCCCTCGTAGAAAACAATGAGGCACAAGGTGAGGGTACTGACTACTTCATACGCAAAAACATCGGCAACCTGCTGGCCAAAGACACGCAGATAGACACCGTCATTCTGGGCTGCACGCACTTCCCGTTGCTGCTGCCCAAGATACAGCAATACATGCCCGACGGCATCACGACCGTCACTCAGGGGGAACTGGTAGCAGACAGCCTGAAAGACTATCTTCACCGCCATCCGGAAATGGACAAAAAATGTACCAAAGGTGGAAGATGCGTCTACCGCACCACGGAATCGGAGGAGAAATTCACAGAATCGGCTTCTACTTTCCTGAATGAATCGATAAGAGTTGAGAGGATTGAACTATAAATTCGTCAGCATTAAACATTAAAACAAAAACATTTGTTATATTTGTAAGACAGAAACCTCTAAATTCATACCATCATGAAAGAAGAAGACAAAAGCAAACTCGTTGAGGTGTTCACCGGTTCACCGTGGGAACAGAACTCGTAAAGAGCCTGCTGGGAAATAGTGATATTGAAGCTGTAACAAAAGACGGAATGGTAGTAAACGTTGTACTGCCTGCCACTGCGGTAGATGTTTCCGTTCTCGTCAATGAGAAGGACTACGAAGCCGCCATGGAAGTAGTCCGTGAATACGAAAAGAGAGAAAATGGAGATTGATTTCAATAGAATTGCTGTCAAGGTAGGCAGCAATGTTTTAACACGTCGTGACGGCACTCTCGACGTCACCCGCATGTCCGCTTTGGTGGACCAGATAGCCGAGCTGCACAAGGCCGGCATAGAAATAATACTTGTTTCTTCCGGAGCCGTTGCTTCGGGACGTAGTGAAGTGCACCCCACCAAGAAGTTGGACAGCGTAGACCAGCGCCAGCTCTTTTCCGCTGTAGGGCAGGCCAAACTCATCAACCGCTACTACGAGCTGTTCCGGGAGCATGGCATCCCCGTGGGACAAGTGCTCACAATGAAAGAGAACTTTTCCACCCGCCGCCATTACCTCAACCAGAAAAACTGTATGACCGTAATGCTGGAGAACGGCGTCATTCCTATTGTCAATGAGAACGACACCATCTCCGTAAGTGAACTGATGTTCACCGACAACGATGAGCTGTCCGGCCTGATAGCCTCCATGATGGATGCCCAGCACTAATCATTCTCAGCAATATAGACGGTATCTACAACGGTTCACCCGCCGACCCGGAGTCTCAAGTCATCCGTGAAATAGAACAAGGCAAAGACCTCTCCTCCTACATACAAACTTCCAAATCCAGCTTCGGACGCGGCGGCATGCTGACAAAAACCAACATTGCCCGCAAAGTGGCGGATGAGGGCATCACAGTAATCATAGCCAACGGGAAGCGGGACAACATCCTCGTGAAAATAATGAATAATGAAGAATTAAACTATACCCGTTTCATTCCGTCTCCGGAACCGGTATCGAGCATCAAGAAATGGATTGCGCACAGCGAAGGGTTTGCCAAAGGCGAACTGCACATCAATCATTGTGCCACCGAACTGCTCTTCTCGGACAAAGCAGTAAGCATCCTACCGGTAGGCATCACTGACGTTATAGGCGAGTTCGAGAAGGACGACATCGTACGGATTATCGACTTCGGCGGTAAACCCATCGGTGTGGGAAAAGCCAACTGTGACTCCAGCCAGGCACGGGAAACAATGGGAAAACATGGAAAGAAACCCGTAGTGCACTACGACTACCTATATATAGAATAGGACACAGACGGATACTATCCACGATATTCATACTTGCATATTTATCACTCTATACTCAGTAAGAAAATGAACTTAAACAAAACTTTTGTCGCCGTACAAGATGCCAGCCGTAACATGCTAGCGTTAAGCGACAAAGAAATCAACCAAATATTACTGGCTGTTGCAGACGCTGCCATAAACAAAACAGACTTCATTCTGAGTGAAAACCAGAAGGATTTGGAGCGTATGCCTTCTACCGACCCTAAATACGACCGCCTGAAACTGACAAAAAGCCGTTTGCAGGACATCGCTGCGGACATCCGCAACGTAGCCGCCCTCCCTTCTCCTTTGGGAAAAGTCCTTAAAGAGAACGTATTACCCAACGGATTGAAGATAAAAGGGTCAGTGTACCTTTCGGTGTCATAGGCATTATCTACGAAGCCCGTCCCAACGTCAGTTTCGATGTATTCTCACTCTGCCTTAAAAGCGGCAATGCCTGTATTCTGAAAGGCGGAAGCGATGCAGACTATTCCAACCGTGCCATAATCAGCGTGATACACGAGGTACTGGAGCATTTCAACGTAGATACACATATCGTGGAACTGCTTCCTGCCGACAGAGAGGCGACTGCCGAACTACTGCATGCCAACGATTATGTAGATTTGATAATTCCGCGCGGCAGCAGCAGCCTGATAACTTCGTACGCCAGAATGCCACAGTACCGGTTATAGAGACAGGTGCCGGCGTATGCCATACGTTCTTCGACCGCTATGGCGATATAAGCATAGGTCCATCTATCATTGCCAATGCAAAGACACGCCGGGTCAGTGTATGCAACGCTTTGGATTGCCTGATTATCGAAGCCGACAGCCTGGCTAATTTGCCCGACCTATGCCTGCCGCTGCAATCAAGCAATGTAGAGATATTTGCCGATGAACCCGCCTACCACAGTCTGCGTGACAAATATCCCGTCGAGCTGTTGAGACTTGCCACTGAAGACTGCTACGGCAGAGAGTTTCTGGACTACAAGATGGCCATTAAAACCGTGAATTCTTTCCAGGAAGCATTGGCACATATCCGGAAGTACGGTTCCAAACATAGCGAATGCATCATTACGGACGACAAGACACGTGCCGAATGGTTCTGCCGGGAAGTGGACGCCGCTTGCGTATACGTCAATGCACCGACCTCTTTCACCGACGGCGCACAATTCGGACTCGGTGCCGAGATTGGCATCAGCACCCAGAAGCTACACGCCCGCGGTCCGATGGCTCTGGAAGAAATCACCACATACAAATGGATTGTCGAAGGTTCCGGACAGACCAGACCTTGACAGCCGAATAACAAAGATATAGATACACTAAAAAGACTGTAAATATGAAGAACTTTACTTGCGTGCAGGACATCGGTAACCTGAAGTCTGCACTGGACGAAGCATTCGAGATTAAAAAAGACCGTTTCAAATATGTGGAACTGGGACGTAACAAAACGCTGATGATGATTTTCTTCAACTCCAGCCTGCGTACCCGCCTCAGTACACAGAAGGCTGCATTGAATCTGGGCATGAACGTAATTGTACTGGACATCAACCAGGGAGCCTGGAAACTGGAGACAGAGCGTGGTGTCATCATGGACGGTGACAAACCGGAACACTTACTGGAAGCCATTCCCGTGATGGGCTGCTATTGCGACGTCATCGGCGTACGTTCTTTTGCACGCTTCGAAAATAAGGAAGACGATTACAACGAAGTGATACTGGAGCAGTTCATCAAGCATTCCGGCCGCCGGTATTCTCCATGGAGGCTGCCACACGCCATCCGCTGCAGAGTTTTGCCGACCTGATAACCATTGAGGAATATAAGAAGACGGCACGCCCCAAAGTAGTGATGACATGGCTCCACATCCGCGTCCATTGCCCCAGGCTGTCCCCAACTCCTTTGCCGAATGGATGAATGCAACTGATTATGACTTTGTGATTACACATCCCGAAGGTTATGAACTCGACCCCAAGTTCGTAGGAAATGCCCGCGTAGAATATGACCAGATGAAAGCTTTTGAAGGAGCCGATTTTGTCTATGCCAAGAACTGGGCGGCCTATACAGGCGACAACTACGGACAAATATTGAGCAAAGACCGCACCTGGACAGTAGGCGAGCGCCAGATGGCCGTTACCAACAATGCCTACTTCATGCACTGCCTGCCGGTTCGACGCAACATGATTGTGACGGATGATGTGATAGAAAGCCCGCAGTCCATCGTAATCCCCGAAGCGGCCAACCGGGAGATTTCAGCAACAGTGGTGCTAAAGAGACTGCTTGAAAGCCTCTAACCAGAGGACAAGACTACTTATTCTTTTTAGGCGCGGATTACGCGGAAAACGCGGATTCTTTTCTTAAATTTTTTCCGTGAAATCCGCGTAATCCTCGCCTAAAAAGAAATTATAGCAAATGCATTTCAGCTACACCGCTATTACTTTTCCACTTCTTTGCCCGCTTCTTCCCAACCGATGAAACCTTTGTCAAGGTCATAGATTATATATCCTTTTTTTGCTCAGTATGGCAGCGGCCTTTTTACTACGCTTACCACTACGACAATATACTGCAACCGGTTTGTCCTTCTGCAAAGTGGAGTCGGCCATCGTTTCAAACGACTCATCCAGCACATTGATATTGATACTATGGGGCACGTGTCCTTCCGAGTATTCGGCAACAGTACGCACATCCAGAAGCTGCACCTCCGGATTGGCTATCAATGTGGAAAAGTCATCTACCGAAACAGACTTGAACTGTCCCTCCTTCTGCTGGCAGGAAAAGAGGGTGGTAAAAACGAGGCAAAGGCCCGCGAACAATGTCTTCATCGAATATTTCATTTTAGTCAGGGTTATAAACAAAATCGTAAGTCTTGATGTCACCGGAATAAGTGTGCACACTGAAATGAACCATAACCTTCTGTATATCCTCTGCCGCATACTGCCGCAAAGGTACGGAAGCGTAGGCACGCCTGGTATAAGACACCACCTCCTCCTTTGCGTCATGATACAGCGTCAGATATACTTCACTACACCCGGTAGCAGTATCCACAATCACTTCATCCTCAATAAAATGGAACTTATGTTCACCATTCTCATTGACTATCAGTGTCATATTGAGATAGTCGAGTCCCATCCAGATACCCAGTACATCAGTAGGGTCTGTCTTGACGCCCTCCTCGAACTTGTCGACCGTTTGGGGAACGACAGAAAGAACACCGCTCAAGGCATACAGCACCGCACCGGCAGTTCCATCGGCAGTTACCTCCGAAGCATAATTACTGATGACACGTACCGAGGCGTTTGCCTCTATGTTCGTCTTTGTCTTGTCCTCCACTACCGGCAAGGTTTCCCCTTCATCTGTCACAACAGACTGCAGATAGCCGTCAGCCCCCGAAAAGGCAGTCAGGAACTCCAGCTTCACGGAAGGATAATGATAATCATCATCGCCACAACCAGTCAACAGACAGGCCAACAAAGGCAAAAGCCACCAATCACAGTACTTCTTCATGTATTCATTCTTTTATAGCCGCCAGATAATTCTTCAACGGGTTGGCATACATCAGCAGCATTTTTCCGCGCAGAAAGTCCACGTCCTTATTAGGAATGGAGATACGCTCCAACTGTTGTTCTATATAGGCCGTGAAGCGCTGCTTATCCTCGGCAGTGTAATGGTCGGAAAAATCCTCCTTCCCCTCGAGAAGGTCTGTGCCACATAATTATTGGGATACATCCGGTAGCTGGCATGAATGCGTTTGTCTATCAGTGCAGACATGCGTGCAAAGAGTTCGGGCTTCGGAAGTGAACGGTCCATCTTCGCCAATTCATCATTCATACAGGCACCCGTCTGGAAATGTACCCGCCCTTTATAGCCGAACAGTCCGGTCTGCATATTCAGCAAGTCGTCAGCCGTCGTTTTCTTATAGCCTTCAATGTCCCGTTTCAGTTGGAACTCCTGCGCTTTCAGGAAGTCGCAAGGGTCGTATTCATAGGAAATGGCAAGCGGAGCTATATTCATTTCCATTAAGCGGTCAATGACGTCGCCTTCACCGCCTATTGCCAGCATCTTCAGCACACTGTCCTGCGTGCGGTCGTTGGAATCCTTGGCACGCCCTTCACGTTGTGCAATCCAGATAGACTGTTTCTTCTCACTGATGGTATAATGCATATAGCGGGACATGCGTGCGGAAGCCTCCAGCATCTGGCGCATGGTCAACGCACGCAGCACGATGAAGGACTTGTTGACACGCACGAATTTCTTAATCCACGGATAGACAAGCAGGTTGTCGCCAATGGCTATCTCTACCGTATCCATACCCTGGTCTACCAAAAGAATGGACAAGAAACCGGAATCGAGAATAATGTCGCGATGATTGGAGATATAGGTATACGCCGCCGACTTGTCTGCCGGCAACGCGGTATGGTCCAAAGTCAATCCATCCGTAGCCTCCTTCGCCAATTTCCACAGAAGCCCATAGCAGAAGTCTTCTGAAATTCCAGCTTGGTTTTACACGCGCGCATTTTCTGCGACCAGACTTCAAAAGGTACACCAGGCATCACAGTATCCACTGCCTGCCGGAACGCCGCATCGGCAATCAGTTCCTCATAGACTTGAGGAAGTTCCTCATCATGATAAGGACGGATTTCATCAAATTCCACGTTCGCATTCATAATGAATAATGATTAATCCTTAAACTTGTTTTCTATAATATCTGTCATTACATCCTTCATCTCCATTCCGGCAGCACGAACCTGCTGGGGAATAAAGCTGGTGGCAGTCATTCCGGGGGTGGTATTCACCTCCAGCAGATTGATTTTTTCCCCTTCGGTAATGATATAGTCCACGCGGATAATGCCATAGGCCCCGAGTATATCATAAATGGCAGAAGTCAGCGTCTGCACCCGGCGGGTCAAATCGTCCGAGATGCGGGCGGGAGTAATCTCGTCAGACGCACCATTATACTTAGCTTCATAATCGAAGTACTCGTTGTGGCTCACCACCTCCGTAATGGGGAACACTACGGACTTGTCTTTTGTTTTGTAACAGCCGCAGGTAATCTCGGTTCCGTCCATAAAGGCCTCCACCAGTACTTCCTGCGCTTCCGCAAATGCCTTGGCTATGGCAGGTTGTATCTGCTCTTTCGCCGTCACCTTGGTCACGCCGAAGCTGGAACCTCCCAAGCTGGGCTTAATGAAGCAAGGCAGACCGATTTTCTCCATCACATCTTCATCCGTTACCGACTGTCCGCCGCGCAGCAACAACGATTCGGCTATGCGCACACCGAAACCTTTCAGATACTGGTTGCAGGCAAACTTATCGTACGTGAGCGACGCTGCCAGTACTCCGCAACACGAATAAGGGATGTGGAGCATATCAAAATAGCCCTGCAGACGGCCGTCCTCACCCGGAGTTCCGTGATGGTGATATAGGCAAAGTCGAATGTCACTTTCTCGCCATCCAGCACGAAGCTGAAGTCATTGCGGTCTACCGGAGTCTTAGCGCCGTCGGGCAGCTGTACATGCCAGTCCAGTCCGTGCATTTCTACAATATATAAGGTATACTTCTCCTTGTCGATGAAGGAGTAAATCCCCTGTGCACTACGCAGGGAGACGTGGAATTCGGAGGTATCTCCTCCGGCTACAATAGCAATCGTGCGTTTCATTCTAATTCTCTGTTACTGATATAGCCTCTCCATTTGTCTATCAGCCGGGTCATGTCATCGGGCAATTCCGAAGTGAAGTACATTTCTTCTCCGGTGATGGGATGCACAAACCCCAGCGTCATGGCATGCAATGCCTGCCGCGGACAAGTGTCGAAGCAGTTGTTTACAAATTGTTTGTATTTAGCGAAGTGGGTTCTTTCAGGATTTCGTGTCCACCGTAACGTTCGTCGTTGAAAAGTATGTGTCCGATGTGCTTCATGTGCACACGGATTTGATGGGTGCGTCCCGTTTCAAGGATACATTCCACCAGTGTGACGTATCCCAAACGTTCGAGCACCCGGTAATGGGTGACGGCATGCTTTCCCTGGTCGTCGGGGAGGACGGTCATCTGCATGCGGTCTCTGGGATTACGACCGATATTGCCGACAACGGTCCCTTCATCCTGCTCTACATTTCCCCAGACCAGCGCCCGGTAACGGCGTTTTGTCGTCTTGTTGAAGAACTGGTTGCCGAGATTCGTCTTGGCATCCGGAGTCTTGGCTATCACCAGCAGGCCGGAGGTGTCCTTGTCGATGCGGTGCACCAGTCCCACATGCGGGTCATTGGCATCATAATCGGGATTATCCTTCATATGCCAGGCTATGGCGTTGACAAGCGTACCGTGATAGTTGCCATGACCGGGGTGCACCACCAGACCGGCAGGTTTGTTCACTACCATCAGATACTTGTCCTCATATACTATATCAAGGGGGATGTCTTCGGGGATGACTTCATTCTCATAGCGTGGACGGTCCATCATCACAGTGATTACATCCATCGGCTTCACCTTATAGCTGCTTTTCACAGCCTTGCCGTTCGCCATCACGAAGCCTGCATCGGCAGCCTTCTGGATGCGATTACGCGAGGAGTTCGTCAAGCGGTCGAACAGATACTTGTCCACCCGCACCATCTCCTGCCCCTTGTCCACCACCACACGGAAGTGTTCATAGAGTTGCGCCTCGTCACCCACCGGCTCTACGTCGTCCAGCTCATCATTATCTATATCATCCGGCAATTCTTCTATCATCACGGCATTTACAATTTGACTATTTACAATTTACGATTGGAGTCAGATGTTTATCAGAACCAGGACTCATCTGCCGCGGAGTCTTCGGACAACACGGGTTCAACGGTACCTCCCACGGCATCCACTCCCAGGGAGTCTGCCTTCAAGGCGCCTCCATCTCCCACCATCAGCGTCAGCACTGCGCCGGTGGGCACTTTCTCGCCGATGGAAAGCTGACGCCCCTTATACTTCACGCCATACACCCAGTCCTTCTCACCCGGAATATACTGTATCTCGGCCAGCTTGAAGCCCGAAGCCAGAATACGCGCTTCCGCCTGCCGCAGCGAACTGTTGTCCGCCACATCGGGCACTATGTGCAGAGGGACTTCAATCGTATTGATTGTAAGATAGATGGTACGTCCTTCCTTTACCTTTTGTCCGGCTGCCGGATTATATTCGAGGATGCAGCCGGCAGGAAGAGTCTTGACATAACTGGAATCCGAAACGATGCAGACCAAGCCGCGGTTACGGAACATTTTCTCGGCTTCCTCCACTCCCATACCCTTCACATCGGCACTATCACAGCCTCGCCGTGGCGGTATATATATCCAGTCCTTTCAGCACTCCGAACAGCAATCCCACTACCACAACGGCCATCGCAAGGATGTTCGCCAGAAGAACCGGTTCTGCCGGAAAGAGAAAAAAATCTTTTATTGTCATAATCGATAATGCATTATTTGGGACAAAGATACAATTTTCACCACATAGTACACGGAGTTGGCAATAGTTTTTTCCGGAGAACCGGGCACAATACATAAGAAAAGCTGCAAAAGACCAGAATCAGTCTTTTGCAGCTCCCTTATTTCTTTAATACGAACGAGAACGGCCTATTATGCCTTTACTCCGTTGTATTCGTCAGAAACAGTCAGTTTCTTTCTGCCTTTAGCACGACGTGCTGCCAATACTCTGCGGCCGTTTGCTGTAGCCATTCTCTCACGGAAACCGTGTTTGTTCTTTCTCTTTCTGTTCGAGGGTTGAAATGTTCTTTTCATTACTGTATCTTGTTTTATGTTATTATTCTCACGAATTCGGGCTGCAAAAATAGGTACTTTTTTCAAATAAACCAAGAGATAACTCATTTTCTCTCAAAAGTTTTTGTGTTTTTTACCGAATTCCATTACTTTGCACCCGCAAACCAGCACTAAAGAAGTAAATACCAATATAATAATATTAAAGACTATAAGTATGATTAATGCCCAAGACATTAAAATCGGAACTTGCATCCGCATGGACGGCAAGCTGTATTTCTGCATCGACTTCCTGCATGTAAAGCCGGGAAAAGGTAATACCTTCATGCGTACCAAGCTGAAAGACGTGGTGAACGGCTACGTTCTGGAACGTCGTTTCAACATCGGTGAGAAACTGGAAGACGTGCGTGTAGAACGTCGTCCCCACCAATACCTCTATCATGACGGTGACAACTACCAATTCATGAACCAGGAGACTTTTGACCAAATTCCCATCGCCCACGACCTCATCAACGGTGTTGACTTCTTGCTCGAAGGAATGATAGTAGACGTGGTATCAGACGCTTCCACAGAAACCGTGCTCTATGCCGACGTGCCCATCAAGGTTCAGCAGAAGATTACCTATACGGAACCGGGACTGAAAGGCGACACAGCCACCAACACGCTGAAGCCCGCCACAGTAGAATCCGGCGCCACAGTCCGCGTCCCCTTGTTCATCAACGAAGGCGAGACTATCGAAATCGATACGCGCGACGGTTCTTACGTAAGCCGCGTAAAAGCATAAGCCCTTTTGGAAATCAGGCAAATGCCCTTTTCATATCATCCCCGGTGCTCCACTTGGCATCCGGGGATTTTTCTTTCCATTTATTCATCTACAAAGCTTAAATGATATATCTTTGCGGAGACAACCAAAACATAAAGCCATACCCATGAGATACTCCGTCATCATCCCCGTATACAACCGCCCCGATGAGGTGGATGAACTGCTGCAAAGCCTGACGCAGCAAAGTTTCAAGGATTTTGAAGTGATTGTGGTGGAGGACGGCTCCTCCATCCCCTGCAAGCCGGTCACAGAGAAGTATCAGGAACTATTGGACGTACATTACTATGACAAGCCCAACTCCGGCCCCGGGCAGACCCGTAACTACGGGGTGGAACGAAGCAAGGGCGAATACCTGATAATACTGGATTCGGACTGCATCCTGCCCGAAGGTTATTTCCTTGCTGTGGAAGAAGAGCTGCAGCACGAAGCCGCCGATGCCTTCGGAGGCCCCGACCGCGCGCACGAATCATTCACAAACATACAGAAAGCCATCAACTACTCCATGACCTCCTTCTTCACCACCGGCGGTATCCGTGGGGGGAAGAAGAAGATGGACAAGTTCTATCCGCGCAGCTTCAACATGGGTGTGCGGCAGGAAGTGTACCAAGCCCTGGGCGGATTCTCGCGGATGCGCTTCGGGGAGGACATCGACTTCAGCATCCGAATCTTCAAGGGAGGATATACATGCCGGCTGTTCCCCGGTGCCTGGGTATACCACAAGCGACGGACAGACTTCCGAAAATTCTTCAAGCAGGTACACAATTCCGGGATTGCCCGCATCAATCTGTACAAGAAGTATCCGGAATCGCTGAAGCTCGTCCACCTGCTGCCGGCTGCATTTACCCTGGGAGTGGCCATATTCCTGCTGGGAACGCCCTTCTGCCCGTACAGCCTGCTGCCCATCGCTCTTTATGCGCTTCTGGTATGCATGGACTCCACTATCCGGAACCGTAGCCTCAGCATCGGGCTCTACTCCGTCGCCGCCTCCTTCATCCAGCTCATCGGATACGGGACGGGGTTCCTGCGCGCCTGGTGGAACCGCTGCATACTTGGCAAGGACGAGTTCGAGGCGTTCAAAAAGAACTTTTACAAATAAGGAGGATTAGGGGTTAAGGATTAGGGATGATATGGAGAAACTGAATATCAACAGTGGCTGCAGAGGACCGCCCGCGGGAAAAGATGATGCAGAAAGGGGCGGAAGCCTTGAGCGATGCCGAACTGCTAGCCATCCTCATCGGCTCCGGCAATACGGAAGAAACCGCCGTGACACTGATGCAGCGCATACTCGCCGCCTGCGGCAACGACCTCAACCGCCTGGGCAAATGGGAGGTGCGGGACTTCTCCCGATTCAAAGGCATGGGCCCCGCCAAAAGCATCACCGTCATGGCATCCCTGGAACTGGGCAAACGCCGCAAGCTGCAGGAACGCTCCGGACGTACCGCCATCCGCTCTTCCGCCGACATCTACGAGCTGTTCCATCCCCTGCTCTGCGACCTTGCCACAGAAGAATTCTGGTACTGCTTATGAACCACACCGCCAAGTGATAGACAAGGTACGCATCAGCCGCGGCGGCATCGACCAGACTACCGCGACGTGCGCAGCATCCTGCGCGAAGCCCTGCTGCAACGCGCCACACAGATAGCCCTTATCCACAACCATCCCTCCGGCAACCCGCACCCCAGCAACGACGACCAGCGGCTGACGGAACTCGTGAGGAAAGCCGCCCAAACCATGAACATACACCTGACCGACCACGTCATCGTCACGGACGAAGCCATTACAGCTTCAACGACGAAGGATTGCTATAAATAATCCAAGTTACGGACATACTATACGAAAGACAAAAGCGGTCATAACACTAACTATCAGCACATTGTATTTACCTGCTATTTACCAGCCAATGTAAAAGCCGTTACCACAGTATGTAAACGTATTTACCCTATATTGTAACGTCCTTTACCCCATATTGTAAAGACCTTTACCGCGTATTGTAAAAGGAGTTTCCCCAGGGGTAAAGGGAGTTCCCCCAGAAGGTGATGTCTTTTCCTGATTTAGCTAGACGCTTTTTCTTTTTATAACCGATATCAGTAGACGGTTCTTGGAATGTTGTACTGGTTCAGTAGTCACTTCTTCCCAAGCCCTGCTGATATAGTAGACACAGCAA